>Ga0182739_1001693_pt1 | contig 22115 bp, 24 predicted proteins | sample eDN5th30CBELigBY_FD_128873 | JGI IMG/M metagenome (GOLD analysis project Ga0182739, IMG submission 128873) | Enriched backyard soil microbial communities from Emeryville, California, USA - eDNA 5th pass 30_C BE-Lig BY (version 2) (version 2) | ecosystem: Environmental > Terrestrial > Soil >...
CCGACCCGCCCGTCCACACGGTCAGGCTGCACCCGGAGGACCTGGCGGCCCTGCGCGGACAAGGGGAGCGCGGACAGGGGGAGCCCGGGCCGGAAGCGGCCGGCGTCCTGCTGGTGGCCGATCCGGCCCTCGCGCGCGGGGACGCCGTGGCGGAGTACGACGGCGGGTGGATCGACGCGCGGCTCGGCGCGGCGCTGGCCCGCGCCCGGGCCGCGCTGCGCGGGGAGGAGTGGTGATGCCCGCCGCGGCAACGGACCGGCCGGTGATGGTGGACCGGCCGCCGAAGCTTGCCGGGCTGCTGGCCGGCATGGCCGCCGCGGGGGCTCCGCGGCGCACCGGCCGCGTGGTCTCCGTCAGCGGACTGGGCTCGGAAATCACCGGCCTCGCGCTGCCAGTGGGCGGGGTGGTGCGCTGCGGTGGCGGCCTCGCCGAGGTGGTTTCCGCCGGGGCGGGCTCGCTGCGCTGCATGGCCCTGGAATCCACCGCCCGGCTCCAGGTCGGCGACGACGCCGTCGCGGCCCCGGGCAGCGGGCTGGTCGGGATCGGGTCCGGGCTGCTGGGCCGTGTCCTGGACGGGCTCGGCCGGCCCATCGACGGCAAGGGACCGCTGGCGGGAACCGTGCAGGTGGACAGCCACCAGGCCCCGCCGGGAGCGCTGGAACGCAGCCGCATCCGGGAACAGCTCTCCACGGGGGTGCGGGCCATCGACGCGTTCACCCCGCTGGGCCGTGGCCAGCGCATGGGCCTGTTTGCCGGCTCCGGGGTCGGCAAGTCCTCCCTGCTCTCCATGGTGGCCCGCGGTTCCGAGGCCGCCCTGAGCGTGATCGCCCTGGTCGGCGAGCGCGGGCGCGAGGTCCGCGAGTTCCTCGAGGACGACCTCGGCCCCGAGGGGCTGGCGCGTTCGGTGGTGGTCGTGGCGACCAGCGACCAGCCGGCCCTGATGCGCCTGCGTGCGGCCCGCACGGCCACCCGCATTGCCGAGCATTTCCGGGACGGGGGCGCCGACGTCGTGCTGATGATGGATTCGCTCACCCGCGTGGCGATGGCCCAGCGGGAGATCGGGCTGACCTCGGGGGAGCCGCCGGCGACCCGCGGCTACCCGCCGTCGGTCTTCCCGTTGCTGGCCGGGCTGCTGGAGCGCACCGGGCCCGCGCCGGTCGGCTCGATCACCGCGCTGTACACCGTCCTGGTGGAGGGCGACGACCACAACGAACCGGTGGCGGACACGGTGCGCTCGATCGTGGACGGGCACATCGTGCTGGACCGCACGCTCGCGGTCTCCGGGCACTATCCGGCGATCGACGTGCTCGGTTCGGTGTCCCGGCTCGAATCGCGCATCGCGGCCCCGCCGGTGCGCGCCGCCGTCACCGCGGTGCGCCGCGTGATGGCCGCCCGGGCGCAGGCCCGCGACCTGATCGACGTCGGCGCGTACAAGGCCGGCGCCAACCCGCTGGTCGACGCGGCGCTGCGCCACGAGGCGGACCTGGACGCGTTCCTGCGCCAGGGCATGGATGATCCGGTCCCGGCCGCGGTGTCCGGGCAGGGGATCCAGGAACTGGCCGCGAAGCTGGAGGCGGGGGCATGAGCGGGGTCAACCGGCTCGCCTCGCTGCTGCGGCTGCGCCGGCTCGAGGAGGACCTCGCCGCCGCGAAGGCCGGGGAGGCCTCCCGCCGGGCCGGTGCGGCGGGCCGCCGGGTGGAGGAGGTCGGGGACCAGATGGAGGCGGCGGCGCAGGTCGCGGCCGCCGCTGCCGGCGCCGCGTTCCAGGCCCGCTTGGGCGGCTACGGGCTGCTGGCCGAACTGCGCGGCGTGGCGGCCGAGCACGCCAGCGAGGCCGCCGCCGCCGGGGACGGGCTGAAGACCGCCCGGCAGGCCGCCGCCACGGCCGCGAAGGCGGTGGAGCGCCGCGGGGCAGAGGCCGCCGCGGCCGCCGAACGCCTGGAGCAGGCCGTCCTGGACGAGGCCGGCGCCGCCGCCTGGTCCCGGACGCGGGGGAGCTGAACGCGGCGGGCGTTGGTTACTCCGGACATTGAACAACTTGGGCTCCCTGCACTCCGGATGCTGCTGCCCAGCACCACGGCCCTACCCGTCCGCCAGGAACCGGCGGACCCGCTCCACGGCGCGGGCAAATTCGTTTGCCAGATCGGAGTCGTCAAACCTCAGGGTGCGCCACCGGGCGTCATCGAAGGCCGCATCCCGCTTGTTGTCGCGGAGCTTGCGCGGCCATTCACGGTGGGCCGAACCCTCGTACTGCAGCGCCAGCCGGCGGGCCCGGTAGCCCAGGTCGGCGCTGTAGGAATAGGGGTTATCCGGGTCAAGGAGCACCTGGAGTTCGGGCTCGGGCAAGCCGGCCCCGGTAATGGCCAGCCGGAACTTCGTTTCACGCGCGGAGTCCGAGCCCACGCGCAGGTAGGGGAGCGTCTTGCGCGCTGCGGCGATCCCGGGCAGGTTCGGATGGGCCTCCAGCATCCGGCGCAGCCCGTCAACGGTGTCCCAGGGGCGGGTTCTGCCTTCGAAGGCCGGCCGCGGGATCCTGATGATTTGGTCGCCCAGTGCCACGTGGTCCCTCCAGTCCATGTACGGTCCCAGGTCCAGCCAGGTGCGGGACGGGGTGGTTAACCGCACCCCGTCCCGTTCGATGAGTTCGCCCTCGCCCAAGGCAAGGCGGTGGCCGACCACCAGTGGCCGCCGCGGCGCCGGACGGTGCGGAGGCCGGCCCAGATGTACCTCCGGGGCGCGTTCGATGTGCCGCGGCAGCAGCAGTTTGTTGAGGACCCCGGACGTGTGGTGGCACGCAAACGACCCCGGCAGCGACGTGCACAACACCCGGACCCGGGACTCCAGGCTGAGGGGCGTCCCGGAATGCCGGTAGATTCCCCGGGCGATGCGCACAATGTCCCCGGCCCGTAACCGGTGTGTCGGCACACCCAGGGCGGAGGCCTGGGCGTGGGTGAATTCCCGTCCCAGGAGGGCCGGCGGCAACGGTTCGGGCAGGCGCATGGACCCAGTCTGCGGCGCCGTCTGCTGCCGCGGCCGGGTTATCCACAGCCCAACGCGGGCAAGTACGGGAAACCGCCTGGGGTCTGCGAACCGTAGTGCAAGACCTGCTGGAATGGCTGGCCTATTCCAGCAGGTCTTGCACTATGGTTTGCCCGCCTTCGCTTAACTTCCCTCCGCTCCTGCCGACAGTAGGGAACTGAACACCACGGAAAGGGCCCGATGAGTTACGAGGCGACGCTCGAGCGCATCTCCAGCATCCAGTCGCGGTTCGGGATGATGCAGGCCGCCGGCACCACCAGCGAGGCCACGGCCGTCCAGAACACGCAGGCCACGATGACCGAGGCGTCCTCGCTGGAGTCGCTGGCCTCCACACTGGGATTGGGCACCTCAGGCACCTCCCTGGAATCGCTGTCCTCGCTGCTGGGCTCGGACGCCTCCCGCTCCTCGCTCTTCGCCCAGGCACTTGATGCGGCCAACGCCACCGCCGCGGCCCCGGCAGCATCGTCTGCCAGCAGCGAGTCCACGGGAAGCACCGGTGGCACGGATGGAGCGGACATCGTCGCCACCGCCAGGAAGTACCTCGGGGTGCCCTACGTGTGGGGCGGAACCAATCCAAACAAGGGCCTGGACTGCTCCGGCCTGGTGCAGCTGGTCTTGGGGGAACTCGGCGTGGACATGCCGCGCGTGGCCCGCGACCAGGCGAAGGAAGGCACCGCGGTCGCCTCCCTCGCCGAGGCCAGGCCGGGAGACCTGCTGGGCATGCGCAACGGATCCCACATCGCCATCTACCTCGGCGACAACAAGATCCTGCATGCGCCCCAGCCCGGTGAATCCGTCTCCATCAGGTCGCTGACCAGCGCCGACGACATCGACACCATCCGGCGCATCGTGCCGGCCTCCGCATGATCGCCGCGGCGGACCTGTCCGCTGCAGCTGCGCGCCAGGATGAGGTGCATGCCCGGTCCGCACGGGACGCGGGCCAAGGCTTCGCGCGCAGCCTCGATGCCGCGCGAAGCCTTGACGAGGTGCCTGGCCGCGACCGGACGCGCACCCGGGATGATGCGCCTGGGGAGCGCGGCGTGGCGGGGGACACCCGCACGACGGCGGCGACCCGGGACCGCGCCGGCCGGCAGGCTGCGGAGAGCCGGCAGGCCTTGGACAGGGACGCGGAGGGCGCCGCGTCCAGAAGCGCCGACGGGCGCCCGGCGGATTCCGGACCCTCCGGGCCGGGCGGCTTCGGGGCTGCATTGCAGGCCGCTAGTTCCGCCGCCTCGGGGCCGACGGCTGGCGGCGCCTGGACCTCCCCAACCCTTGCTGCGCCGTTCCTTTCTGCGCCCCTCCAGCCCGATGGGACCGCAGGCTCGGGGACAGGTGCGTTTGTGGCCGGGACTGCGGGTGGTGGGCCGGGGACGGGGATCGTCACCGGCGGGACTGATGCAGGCGCCCAGGGGTCCGGTGCAGCGGTGACCGGCCAGTCACCGGGGGGCCATGCGTCCCTTGCCGCAACCCTCGCGGGCACCTCCGGCCAGATCATGGATGCGGGCCAAGGAGGCCCCGCAGCGGCGCTGGGGGCGCAGCCCGGAATGCCGCAGCCCGGAATGCCGCTGTCCGGTATGCCCCTGAACGGGACAACACAGTTCGGCGAAACACTGTCCGGCACAACCCTGTCCGGCACAACCACAACACTGTCCGGCGGATTCGCGGGGGATGCCGCGGCGTCCGGGGCCCCGTGGGCTGCGGGAGCGGGGACGGCGGCCGGCCAAGGACCGTCGGCGCACAACGGTGCCGACTCCGGCCTCTCCGGTACGGCTGCGGCAGGGGAGGGCCAGCCTGGTGCGCTCGCCGGTTCCGGCCAGGGCGGAACTGGCCTGGGCGGGACTGGCCTGGGTAAGCCGGGGCGGGAATTGGATGGGCAGGGCGGTGCTGGAGCAGGTGGAACCGGAGGGGATGGGGCTGGACTGGGTGCTCCAGGCCAAGGTGGTGCAGGCCAGGACGCCGGCGGGCCGGCGGCCCTGACCGGGGGTGTGCTTGGCGGGGCCCAGCACTCCATCCAGGCCGGAGGGCCGGCCTCCGCCGATGCGCCGGCCGGCGCGACGGTTCCTGCCGTGGGCGAGGTATCCGCCACGGGTCCCACCGGCGAGCCCGCCGCCACCCCCGCGGCCCGCTCCACGGCGGCCGAACACGCGGCGCTGAACCGGCAGCTCGGCGGACCCGTTGCCAGGCTGGCCGCGGCCGGCCCGGGAGAGCGGTCCGTCATTGTCAGGGTCAGCCCCGACACCTATGGTCCGGTGACCGTCCGCGCGACCATCGGTGCCGACGGCAGCGTCAGGGTGGAGTTGGCTTCCGCCACCGACGCCGGCCGTGAAGCCTTGCGCTCGGGCCTGGCTGACCTGCGCCGCGACCTCGCGCACGTGCTGGGGTCCCAGGCGCAGCTCAGCGTCGACCCGCGTACCGACCAGGGCCGTCAGGGCTCCTTCGGGCAGGGCTCCTTTGGACAGGGTTCCTTCGGGCAGGGTTCCTTTGGACAGGGTCCCTCCGGACAGGGAAGCGGCCACGGGGCGTCGCCCGGCGGTGAAGCCGGCAACGGGACTGGTCAGAACGGGATGGGCCAGAACGGAGCCGGACGCCACGCCCTGGGAGGCGGCGGGCTGCCGGGGAACGCGGGGATCCGCGTTGGCGGGCATGCCGCGGACGGGACGGCCGGCGTCGTGCTCCCCGGCACCGCCGCCGGAACCGCCGGACTGGACGTGCTGGCGTGAGGCGCCCTGCCACCATTCACAGGTTCGCCTGCTTACGCGGCGCGCCGGCGAGCCGATAGACCAGCACAAGCACGCCCAACCGCCAGGGAGAAAACATGTCGATCGAAGCCATCGCCTCCGCCTCGGGGGCGACGCTGGCCGGGACCGGTCCCGCCCGCGAGGTCAAACAGACCATGGACAGCGAGGTCTTCATGCAGCTGCTGGTCACCCAGCTGCGGAACCAGGACCCCAGCTCGCCGATGGACACCACCGACATGGTCGCCCAGACCACCCAGCTGGCCATGATGGAAAGCCTGACCAAGCTGACGGCCGGCGTCGAGGGGCTGCTGTCCTCGCAGCAGAGCACCCAGGCGTCCCAACTGATCGGCGCGCTCGTCACCTGGATGGATGGCTCCGGGGAGAGCCGTTCCGGAATCGTGGACTCCGTCTCCTTCGGCGGACAGACCCCGACCGTCTCGGTGGACGGCACCGACGTCGCCCTGTCGGAAATCACCGGGGCCAGCGTCCCGGCCTCCGGCGGAACCTCCGCCTAACCGCCTTCCCCCAGCCCCGAAAGAGGTCAACGCCATGCTTCGTTCCCTGTACTCCGGCATCAGCGGCCTGCGTTCGCACCAGACCATGCTTGACGTCACCGGCAACAACATCGCCAACGTCAACACCACCGGTTTCAAGTCCTCTTCAGTGGTCTTCCAGGACACGCTGTCCCAGCTGACCGGCAACGCGGCCGGGAGCGCCGCCCAGACCGGCGGCACCAACCCGGCCCAGGTGGGCCTGGGCGTCCAGGTCGCCTCCATTGCCACGAACACCACCCAGGGCTCCCTGCAGGCCACCGGCAAGGCCACCGACGTGATGATCGGCGGCGAGGGATACTTCGTGGTTTCACAGGGCGGCCAGCAGTTCTACACCCGGGCCGGAGGGTTCGAGGTCGACGACCAGGGCCGCCTGAAGACCTCCGGCGGGGCGCTGCTGCAGGGATGGCCGGCCGTCGACGGCGCGGTGGACACCGGCGCGCCGCTGGGAACCCTGAACGTCGTCCACACCACCGCCAGCCCGGCCGTTGCGACCACCGCCCTCGGCGCCTCCGGCAACCTGCCCTCCGACGCCGCCGTCGGCACCGTGCGCAGCACCGAAATCACCGTGTACGACGCGGCCGGCACCGCCCGCAACTTCTCGTTGACCTTCACCAATACCGCGCCCGGCGCGTGGGATGTCGCGGCCGACGACGGCGCCGGCAACACCGCCACCGCCAGCCTGTCCTTCACCAACGGCGTGCAGACCGGGTCCGCGGCGCTGACCGTTGCCGGCGTCACGGTGGACCTGGACGCGATCACCGGCTATTCCGGCCTGAACACCGCCGGCCTGACCACCCAGGACGGACGCGCCTCCGGCCTGATGGAGTCCTTCTCGATCGGCCAGGACGGGACCGTCACCGCCGCCTACAGCAACGGCGCCCGGCTCGCCGTCGGCCGCATCGCCTTGGCCGACTTCGCCAACGCGGGCGGGCTGGAGAAGGCCGGGGACTCGCTCTACCGCGCCTCCGCGGCCTCCGGCACCCCCAGCTTCGTGGAGCCGGGCACCAACGGCGCCTCCACGCTGGCCTCCGGCTACCTGGAGATGTCCAACGTGGACCTGTCCCAGGAGTTCACCAACCTGATCGTGGCGCAGCGCGGCTTCCAGGCGAACGCGCGCATCATCACCACCAGCGACGACGTCCTCCAGGAACTGACCAACCTGAAGCGGTAGCCTTTCCGCATGCCGCACCAGCCCCTCGAAGACCTTGACCTGACCTACCCCGAGGTCGGTGCCACGCGGGGGCCGCTTCCGGGCGGGTACGCGACGTTCGAGGAGCGCCGCGTCCTGGGCCGTGGCGAGGAGCTGTTCCGTGCGGCGGCCGAACGGCTGCTGACCTGGCAGATGCATCGCGCCGCCGGGATCGGCGTGCCCGCTTCGGCTCCCCGCGCCGCGCCGGGGACATCGGTGGCGCTGCGCCTCGGGCCCGGACGGCTGTCCCTGGAATTCGGCTGCCGGGTGGTCTACGTCATCGACGAACCCCGCCGCCAGGGGTTCGCCTACGGCACGCTGCCCGGGCACCCGGAGCGGGGCGAGGAACGGTTCTGCCTGCAGTGGCACGAGGACGACACCGTTGAATTCGTCATCACGGCCTTCTCCAATCCCGCCCTCTGGTGGTCCAGGGCCACCGCGCCCATCAGCCGCCGGGTCCAGCACCTCATCACCCGCAGGTACCTCCGCGCGCTGGAGGGCAGCGCGTCCCAGCCGCACTGAGTGGCGCCACGCCGGCGTCCGGCCGCGGCTGCTCACGACGCCGGCCCTGATCTATGCCCTCGGCGGTGGTAAAGTCAAGGGGGAGTATGCCGTCCCGCCGTTGTTGGTGCGGGGCAGGCCGCCGAGCCCCCTCCGGGTCACCCGGCCCCCACAGATTTCACCGCCGGCAATCCGGTTTTGGGCGTTTTCGCCCCTGATTGCCCACCGCCGCAGTACCCGCTAGAGATTGGACGCCATTGACCACCCACCGCCGCCCCGCCCCGCCCGCGCTGCCGAAGGGGGCCCTGCGCATCGTGCCGCTGGGCGGCCTCGGCGAGATCGGCCGCAACATGACCGTCTACGAATACGCCGGCAAGCTGCTGATCGTGGACTGCGGCGTGCTCTTCCCGGAGGAGCACCACCCGGGCGTGGACCTGATCCTTCCGGACTTTTCCGCCATCCGCGACCGCCTCGACGACGTCGTGGGCCTGGTCCTCACGCACGGCCACGAAGACCACATCGGCGGCGTGCCGTACCTGCTCAAGGAACGCGGGGACATCCCCGTGATCTCCGCGAAGCTCACGCTCGCGTTCGTCAAGACCAAGCTCCAGGAGCACCGCATCACCGCCAAGATGGTGCACGTGCGGGAGGGCGACCGCAGGAAGCTCGGCCCGTTTGACCTGGAGTTCCTGGCCGTCAACCACTCCATCCCGGACAGCCTCGCCGTCGCCATCCGCACGCCCGCGGGCATGGTGCTGCAGACCGGCGACTTCAAGATGGACCAGTTCCCGCTGGACCGCCGGATCACCGACCTGGCCGGCTTCGCGCGCCTGGGCGAGGAGGGCGTGGACCTGTTCCTGCCGGACTCCACCAACGCCGAGGTCCCCGGGTTCATGGCCTCCGAGGAGGAGCTGTACCCGGCGATCGACACCGTCATGCGGACCTCCCCGCAGAAGATCGTGGTCTCCAGCTTCGCCAGCCACGTGCACCGCATCCAGCAGATCATCGACGCCGCCCATAAGTACGGGCGCAAGATCGCGTTCGTGGGCCGCTCCATGGTCCGCAACATGGGCACCGCGCGCGAGCTTGGCTACCTGAAGATCCCGCGCGGCATGCTGGTGGACTTCAAGGAACTGGAGAAGATGCCGCCGTCGAAGGCGGTGTTCATCTGCACCGGTTCCCAGGGCGAGCCCATGGCCGCACTGGCGCGCATGGCCAGCGGCGACCACCAGATCGACCTGCGCGACGGGGACACCGTGCTGCTGGCCAGCTCGCTGGTCCCCGGCAACGAGACCTCGATCTACCGGCTCATCAACGACCTCACCAAGCTCGGCGCCAACGTGGTGCACAAGGGCAACGCCAAGGTCCACGTCTCCGGCCACGCCTCCGCCGGCGAGCTGGTGTACTGCTACAACCTGGTCCGCCCGCGCAACGTCCTGCCGGTGCACGGCGAATACCGCCACCTCAAGGCCAACGCGGAACTCGCGGTCCGCACCGGCGTGGACCCCAAGCAGACCCTCATCGTCGAGGACGGCACCACGATCGACCTCAAGGACGGCGTGGCCCGCGTGTCCGGCTACGTGCAGGCGAACTACGTCTACGTGGAGAACCTGGTGGCCGGCGCCGCCACGGAGGAGTCCCTGCAGGACCGCATCCGCCTGGCCGAGGACGGCGCGATCACCGTGCTGGCGATCGTGAACCCGGAGACCGGCCAGCTGGAGGAGGACCCCGAGTTCTTCCCCGTGGGCTTCACTCCGACCACGGCTGACCTGGGCAAGGCCACCGGCATCGTGGAAAAGACCCTGGCCGGGCTGAAGCGGGAGAAGACCGGCCCGCAGGCCGAACGCGCCATCTCCGAGGCGCTGGTGCGCTGGTCGGACCGCGCGCTGCGGCGCAAGCCGGTGGTCACGGTCATCATCGTCGAGGCCTAGAACCGGGCCGCGGCGCCCGCCCGGAGCGGGACCACAGCAGAACGGCACGACGCCGGCACCCAGGTGCCGGCGTCGTGCCGTTCTGCGTTGTTGTGCCGCCCGCGGCAGCACTCCCGGGATTTTGCTCGCCTGGAGGCAGTCCATCCGAGATTTTGCTCGTTTCCAGGCAGTGCGCCGGAAATAGTGCGCAGACAGGGGCCGATCCCTGGGGACGGCGGCTGGGGAACCTGTCAGCCGGCGTTGGGCCGGGTCCGACGCCGGCTGGCCGGCAGGGCGCCTGGCTGGCAGGGCGGCGGTGGCCGGCTTCCGCGATGTCTTGCCTCCGGAGGTAGCAAAATCTTGGAAACACTGTCCGCAAGCGAGCAAGATCCTGAAAACACTGCCGCGAAGTGAGCAAAATTCGGGGTGGGGGGAGCGGGTGCTAACGGGGCCGGGGCGGCTGCCGATAGCAGGCCGTAACGGCACCAGGCCGTGCACTATCGGCGGAAGGAAGCCACTGGTGATCGTTGTGACCACGCTGAACGGCCGGACCGCCGCGGTCAACGCCGAACTCGTCGAACGCATCCACGAGAACCCGGACACCACGCTGGTGCTCGTCGACGGCAAGCGCCTGGTGGTCCGCGAAAGCATGGCCGAGGTCATCGGCCTGATCGACCGGGCCAAGGCCCGGGTCCTGCGGCTCGCCGCGGCGCAGCCGGAGGATGCCCCAGAGCGTTCTCCGCAGGACGCCCCGGCTGCGGGCGCGAACCTCGAAGAGCCGGACCTTGAAAAGATTGGACGCTAAGGCATGGATCCCCTGCTGATCGTCGGGCTCCTGCTGGCCTTTGGCTCCGTCGTGGCCATGGTCTTCATGGAAGGGGCCCACCTCAGTTCGCTGCTGCTGCCGGCACCGATCGTGCTGGTGGTCGGAGCCACCCTTGCCGTGGGGCTGGCCAGCTCCACGTGGCGCGACGTCCTCCACGGCGTCAAGCTGCTGCCGCGCACCGTCATGGGCAAGGTGCCCCCGCCCGCCGAGACGATCGAGCGCATGGTCGGGCTGGCCCGCACCGCCCGCGCCGAGGGCCTGCTCGCCCTCGACGCGACGCTGGCCGAAACCACGGACCGGTTCGAACGCACCGCCCTGCAGGGCATCGTCGACGGCGTTCCCGGCGACGAGCTGCGCACCATCCTGGAGGAGGAGGTCGGCACCCGTGAGCGCGCCGACGCCGCCGGGGCCGGCTTCTTCAACAGCATGGGCGGCTACGCCCCGACCATCGGCATCATCGGCACCGTCGTCTCGCTGACGCACGTGCTGGAGAACCTCTCCAGCCCCGACCACCTGGGGCCGATGATCGCCGCGGCCTTCGTCGCCACCCTGTGGGGCCTGCTCACCTCCAACTTCATCTGGCTGCCGATCGGCACCCGCATGGAACGCATCTGCGCGCTGGAAACCGAACAGATGGTGCTGGTCATGGAGGGCGCCCTCGCCATCCTCGACGGCAGCCAGCCGGCGCTGCTCGAGGACCGCCTGCGGGCCATGGTCCCCAACCACCGCCTGCCCGCGGAAGCGGCATGAGCCGCCGCGGCGGGGCGAAGAAGCACGAGGGGGGCGGCCACGGTTCCGGCAAGGACCGCTGGATGGCCTCCTACATGGACATGGTCACCGTGCTGATGTGCCTGTTCATCGTGCTGTTCGCCATGTCCTCGGTGGACCAGACCAAGTACCAGAAGCTCAAGAACTCCCTCGCCGAAGGCTTCGGCAAGGAGGAGGTGGGCGCGGAGGCCCCCACGCTGGTGCTGGTGGAGGACCAGGAGGTCGAGGAGGCGGCCGAGGCCGACCTCCAGGTGCTGCAGCAGCGCATCGAAACGGCCCTGCAGGAGAAGGGCATGGGGGAGGCGGTCGAGTTCGAGATGGACCGGCGCGGCCTGACCGTGCGCCTGGTCAGCACGGAGACGTTCTTCAAGACCAACAGCGACGACCTCACCTCCAAGGCCCGGAAGCTGCTCGGCATCGTCGGCCCCGAGCTCGCCGCGTCCGGCAGGGAACTCTCCGTCGAGGGCCACGCCGACTACCGCCGCACCGCGGCCCCCTACGAGACCAACTGGGACCTGTCCGCGGCCCGCGCCGTGACGGTCCTGCGCGACCTCGTGGAGGAGCGCGACGTCGATCCCGCGGACATCAGCGCGACGGCCTTCGGCGAGGCCCAGCCGGTCGCCAAGGGCAGGGACGCCAAGTCCCTGGGCCTGAACCGCCGGGTGGACATCGTGGTCCTCTCCGGGGCCGCCGCGGAGCTGCCCGCCGGCGCCAGCGAAGCGGGCATGCCCGCGGCGGAGGAAGCGCCCGCAACCGCCGATTCCCACGACGCGCAGGCGGCCCAGGACAAGTGAGCCCAAAGCAAGTGAGCCCAGAACAGATGACCGTGGAAACCTACGACTTCAACCGGCCCAGCACGCTGGCCCGCGAGCACAGCCGCGTCCTGGAAGTGGGCTTCGAGACCTTCGCCCGCCAGTGGTCCACCCAGCTGACCGCCAAGGTCCGCGCCAAGGCCCTGGTCACCAGCGACTACGTGCTGATGCAGACCTACGACGAGTACGTCGCCCAGATGCCGTCCATGACCGCCATGGTGCTGTGCTCGGTGGAGGGCCACGGCGCCCGGATCGTGGTGCAGTTCCCGGTCGCCTCGGCCCTGGACTGGATCGCCCGGATGCTCGGGGGCCGCTCCTCCTCCGTGCCCGAGCGCAAGCTCACCCAGCTGGAGGCGACCCTGGTCAGCCGGCTCACCGCCGAGACCCTGGAGGACCTGCGCTACTCGCTCGGCTCCCTGATCACCGGCCCCCTGGTGGTGGAGGGCATCCAGTACAACGCGCAGTTCGCCCAGGCCGCCGCCATCACCGACCTGATGATCGTCGCCGGCTTCACCATGCGCGTCGGCTCGCTCGCCGGCGGCGCGACCGTCGCCATCCCGGCGGACCTGCTGCTGGCCCGGCTGGGCGCGGCCAACCCGGTGGCCAGCGCCGAGGGCGCCCGCGAACTCGTCGAGGCCCAGCTCGCCGCCGTCCCGATGGACGTCTCGCTGTCCCTGGAACCGCTGCCGGTGCGCCCGGCGGACATCCTGGGCCTGAAGGTCGGCGACGTGCTCACGCTCAACCACGCCCGCCACCGCCCCTTCGACCTCACCGTCGGCGGCCGCACCATCGGCCGCGCCGCCGTCGGCACCAGCGGCTCCCGCCTGGCCGCCCACGTCACCGCCCTCGAGGAGAACAACCGATGACCGATTCCCGTCCCCGGCAGGACCAGCTCGCCCGCGCCGCCGAGGCGGCCGCCGCGGCCTACCCCGCGCAGACCCCGCTCTCCGCCGCGCCGGAGCGGATGCCCCTGGGCACCCCCGCAACCTGGGTCGGCGCCGGGTTCATCGGCACCGTCTCGGCGGACCTGGTGCTGGGCGTGCTCGACGACGCCGCGCTGGCCGCCGCCGCCGGCGTCCCCACCGGCACGGTCGCCCCGCGCGACGTCCTGCACGGCACGCTCGAGGCCGCCGTCGCCGGCTTCGGCACCGGCGTGCTGGGCGAGTCCTACCTGGCCGACCCGGCCCAGTTCATGGCCTCGGCCGACACCTCCACCTATGCGCTGCGCGACACGTTCGGGAACATCGTCGCGTGGTTCGGCATCACGGTGGCCGCGGCCGTGCCCGCCCCCAATACCCCCGCGGCGACGGACTTCCCGGTCGACGTCGCCGCGGGCCTGAACCGTATCTCCTCGGTCGAAATGCAGCTGACCGTCGAGATCGGCCGCACCCGCATGAGCGTGCGCGACGTCCTGAACCTGGAGCCGGGCAAGATCGTGGAGCTTGACCGCTCCGCCGGGGCTCCGGCCGACGTGCTGCTCAACGGCCGCAAGATCGCCCACGGCGAGGTCGTCGTCGTGGACCAGGACTACGCCATCCGCATCACCCGCATCCTGGACTCGGCGGAGGACCAGTCCTAGGTGGACCCGCTCTTCCTGGTCCTGCGCGTCGCGGTCTCGCTGGCCGCGGTCCTTGGGCTGCTCTGGTACCTGCAGCGCCGGTTCGCCGGCCGCCTGGGGACCCAGCAGCGCGCCGACGTCTCGGTGCTCTCCCGCACCCCGCTCGGGGCGAAGTCGCAGGCCGTGGTGCTTCAGGCGCACGGGCGCCGCTACCTGCTGGGGGTGACCGAGCACGGGGTCAACGTGCTCGACGACGACCTGCCGCCGGCGCCTGAAACGGCGCCTGAAACGGCGCCTGGGGCGGAACCGGCGGTGCCGGAGCGGGCATGGGCCGCGGCCGCGCTCCCGTGGCTGCCCGAACTCCAGCAGCAGCGGCGGGGGCGACGGGCGCTGTGAGCCTGCACCTCCTGGCCGATCCGTCGCTGCTGGCCGGCCTGCCGGCGGCCCACCTGCTCCCCATGGCGCCGCTGGTCCCGATGACACCGCTCGACGACGCCGGCAACGGCGGCTTCGGCATCGAGATCAACGGCCCCGACGGCACCCCGTCGGCGGCGATCACCACCCTGGTCGGCATCGCGCTGCTGGCGGTCGCGCCGGCGCTGCTGCTGATGATGACCAGCTTCACGAAGATCTTCGTGGTCCTGGCGCTGGTGCGCAACGCGCTGGGCCTGAACACCATCCCGCCCAACCAGGTCATCGCCGGGTTGTCCCTCTTCCTGACCTTCTTCATCATGTGGCCGGTGATCGGGGACATCAACACCGCGGCGGTCGTGCCCTACCTGGACGGGCAGACGACGTTCTCCGTGGCCGCGGAGCACGCCGCCGAACCCTTGCGCAACTGGCTGCTGGCCTACACCCGCGAGGAGGACATTGCGCTGATGGTCCGCGCGGCGGGACTCGACAACCCGGCCACCCCCGCGGACGTGCAGCTGACCACGCTGGTGCCCGCGTTCATGGTCTCCGAGCTGCGGGCGGCCTTCATCATCGGCTTCGTGGTGTTCGTCCCCTTCCTGGTGATCGACCTGGTGGTCTCCTCCGCGCTGATGGCCATGGGCATGATGATGCTCCCGCCGGTGATGGTCTCGCTGCCGTTCAAGATCCTGCTCTTCATCCTCGTGGACGGCTGGGGCCTGGTGGTCACCGCCCTGATCAGCAGCTACCGGGGAGGTTGAGCGTGGATCCGAACGCCGTCATCGACATCGGGGTGCAGGGCCTCATGGTCGCCGCCAAGGTGGCCGCCCCGGTGCTGATCACCTCGCTGGTGGTCGGCTTCGCCATCTCCCTGGTCCAGTCGATCACCCAGATCCAGGAGGTCACCCTCTCCTTCGTGCCCAAGGCCATCGCCGTGGCGATCGCGCTGGCCGTCTGCGGGCACTGGATGATCCAGGAGATGGTGTCCTTCACCCACCAAATGTTCGCCAGCATCCCCGGGCTGCTGGGATAGCGCCATGTTCATCCCCCTGGACGCGGTGTGGATCGAGGCCGTGGGCCTCTCCGCGGCGCGGATGACCGCCTTCCTGGCCATCGCCCCGCCGTTCTCCCACCGGGCCATCCCCAACAACGTCAAGGCCATGCTCGGGGTGGGGCTGGCGCTGGCGGTGTCCCCGCGGGTCACGGAGGGGTACCAGACGCTCTCCAACACCGCCTACCTGGGAGCGCTGGTAGTGGAGGTCGCCACCGGGGCGTTCTTCGGGTTCCTGGTGCTGCTGCTCTTTTCCGCCCTGCAGTCCGCCGGCGCGCTGATCGACCTCTTCGCGGGGTTCTCCCTGGCCATGGCCTACGATCCCGGCGGCCAGGTCAACGGCGCCCAGTTCACCCGGCTGTTCCAGCTGGCCGGGATCGTGCTGCTCTTTTCCAGCGACGGCTACCAGCTGGTCATCTCCGGGCTGCTGCGCACCTTCACCGCGATCCCGCCCGGCACCGGCTGGAACCTGGGTGCCTCCAGCCAGACGCTGGTCGCGTCCATGACCCAGATGTTCCTGGCCGCCGTGCAGGTGGCCGGTCCGCTGATCGTGGTCCTGTTCCTGGCCGACGTCGGGCTGGGCCTGGTCAGCCGGGTGGCCCCGGCGCTGAACGCGTTCGCGCTCGGCTTCCCGCTGAAGGTCCTGCTGACGCTGGCCTTCGCCGGGTTCATCTTCATCGCCCTGCCCCAGGTGGTCTCCGCCCTGGTGGACCGGGCCCTGGAAGCCATCGGGGAGGTGCTGTAGGTGTCCGACGCCCAGGAACGCACGGAGCAGGCCACCGACAAGCGCATGAAGGAGGTGCGGGAGAAGGGCAAGCTGCAACGCTCCCAGGACCTCACCGCCTGGCTGGCCGTCGGTGCGGCGCTGGCCACCCTGCCGGTGGTCATCCCCGCGGCCACCGACGCGGCCGTGACGCAGTTCTTCACCGCCCTCACCGTCGCCTCCGCCCCGGAGCCGGGCCGGGCGCTGGCCGTGCTGGAGGACGGGCTCGGCTCGGTCCTGCTGACGCTGGCCCCGATGCTCGCCGCCGCCGTGGCCGGGGTGCTGGCCGCCGCGCTGCTGCAGGGCCGGGTCACGTTCCGCAAGTTCACGCCCAAGTTCGAGCACTTCAACCCCGTCACCGGGCTCAAGGGCACGTTCGGGCCGCAGGCGCTGTGGAAGGGCCTGCAGGCGCTGCTGAAGACCGTGGTGGTGGGCCTGGTCCTCTACATGGTGGTCCAGGCGGCGGTGCCGGTGCTGCTCTCCTCCGGCAGCATGCCGGTCACCGCGGTGCTGGCTCACGCGGGGGAGTCGGTGGGCACCATGCTGCAGGTGGCCGTGGCCGCCGGCGTCGGGCTGGCCGTGGTGGACGTGCTGGTGGTGCGCAAGCGCAACACCAAGCAGACCCGCATGTCCCGGAAGGAAGTCCAGGACGAGCAGAAGAACACCGACGGCGATCCGCTCATCCGCTCCCAGCGCCGCGCCCGCCAGCGTGCGCTGAGCCGGAACCGCATGATTTCGGCCGTGGCCGACGCCGACGTCGTGCTGGTGAATCCCACCCACGTGGCCGTGGCGCTGAAGTACGACGCCGGGAAGGCGGCCCCGCGCGTGTCCGCCACCGGGCAGGGGCACGTCGCCACCCGCATCCGCGAGGAGGCCGAGAAGCACCGGGTGCCGATGGTCCGGGATGTCCCGCTGGCCCGCGCCCTGCACCGGCAGTGCCGGCTCGGCGACGAGATTCCGGTGGACTTCTACGGCGAGGTCGCCGCGGTGCTGGCCTTCGTGATGCGCCTGCGCCGGCGCGGCAACGCCGCCGGGGTCCACACCCTGCCCGCGGCGCCCGTCCGGTCCCGGCACCGTGCCGACCCACAGGCCGGCACCCCCGCCAACACCCGCCCGCAAGCCCACACAGGAGGAACATCGTGAAGGGGAAGCTCTCCCAACTGGCGGTCCCGCTGGGGATCGTGGGGATTATCCTGCTGCTGGTGGTCCCGGTCCCCGCGCCGCTGCTGGACGTCCTGATCGTCACCAACATCCTGCTGGCCCTGCTGATCCTGCTGACCAGCATCTTCACCAAGAAGCCGCTGGACTTCTCCGTGTTCCCCTCGGTGCTGCTGGTCGCCACCATGTTCCGGCTGGGCCTGAACGTCGCCTCCACCCGCCTGGTGCTGGGCCAGGCGCACGCGGGGCAGGTGATCGACGCGTTCGGGCAGGTCGCCGTGGGCGGGTCGCTGATCATCGGGATCGTGGTGTTCCTGATCCTGGTGGTCATCCAGTTCGTGGTGGTCACCAAGGGCGCCGAGCGCGTGGCCGAGGTCGGGGCGCGCTTCACCCTCGACGCCATGCCGGGCAAGCAGATGGCCATCGACGCGGACCTGAACGCCGGCCTGATCACCGACGTGCAGGCTCGCGAACGCCGCGCCGAGGTCTCCGCGGAGGCGGACTTCTACGGCGCCATGGACGGCGCCTCCAAGTTCGTCAAGGGCGACGCGATCGCGGGCCTGGTCATCATCATCGTGAACCTGGTCGGCGGCGTGGCGATCGGCATGGTCCAGGACGGGCTGGGGATCGGCGAGGCGCTGAACACGTACGCGCTGCTGACCATCGGCGACGGGCTGGTCTCCCAGATCCCGGCCCTGCTCATGGCGGTGGCCACCGGCATGATCGTCACCCGTTCCGCGGCGGAGGAGGACATGGCCTCCGCCGCCTCCCGGCAGCTGACCCAGTCCAGCCGGGCGCTCTACATCGCGGCCGCCGGGGCCGCGGTCATGGGGCTGATCCCGGGCATGCCGATCCTGGTGTTCCTTGGGGCCGCGGTGTTGCTGGTGGTGATGGCGCGTTCGGTCACCCGGCGCGACGCCGCCGAGGCCCGCAGTGCCGAAACCGCGGCGGTGGAGGCCGCCGCCGCCCCAGCCCAGGATCCGGCCCGCGAACTCATGGAACAGATGCGCGTGCCGGCGCTGGAGGTGCTGCTGGCCACCGACCTGGTGGGCCTGGTCACCGGCGCCAGTGACGACCTGCTGGGCCGGGTGAAGTCGCTGCGCCGGAAGATGGCGCTGGAGATCGGCATGGTGATCCCGCCGGTGCGCACCCGCGACAGCGTGGAGCTGCCGCCGGGGACCTATTCGATCCGGGTCGCCGGCGTGGAGGCCGCCTCCGGCACGCTGCCCTCCGGGATGCTGCTGGCCCTGGGCGGCAACCTGGGCAACCTGCCGGGCACCGCCACCGTGGACCCGGTGTTCGGCCTGGACGGCAAGTGGGTGCCCACCGAGCTGCGCTACAGCGCCGAGCTGGCCGGCTGCACGGTGATCGACCGGGTGTCGGTGCTGATGACGCACCTGTCCGACGTCGTCTCCCGCAACGCCGCGCGGCTGCTCTCCCGCGAGGACGTGCGCGCGCTCAACGAGGCCCTGAAGGAGGAGAGCCCCTCCGCGGTGGAGGAGCTGGTCCCCAACCTGCTCACCCTGGCCGAGGTGCAGCGGGTGCTCCAGGGCCTGCTCGCCGAGCAGGTCCCCATCAACGACCTCGCCCGCATCTATGAGGCGCTCACCCTGCGCGCCCGCCTCTCCACCGACCCGGAGCCGCTGGTGGAGTCCGCCCGTGCCGGGCTGGGCCCGGCGGTCGTGGCGCCCTACGTGCGCGAGGGCGTGCTGACGGTCATCACGTTCGAGCCGCGCGCCGAACAGCTCCTGCTGGAAGGGCTGCGCCCCGCCGACGGCGGCACCCAGATCCTGCTGGAGCCGCAGCGGCTGGACGCGCTGACCCAGTCGCTTCGGGTGGCGCTGGAGCGCGCCGCGGCGGCGGACCGGCGGCCCGTGCTGGTGTGCGCGCCGGCGCTGCGCCCGGCCGTGCGCCGGCTGGTGCTGCCGCACGCGGACCTTCCCGTGCTCAACTACCAGGAAGCGACGGCCGCGGCCGCGCGCATCGACACCGTGGGGGTGGTGAACCTTGCCGACGCCATCAAGGTTTAGGGGCAAAACGCTGGAAGCTGCCCGGAAGGCGGCGGCCGCGGCGCTGGGGCCCCAGATGCGGATCGTCTCCGCCGAGCGGATCACCCGCGGCGGGCTGGGCGGGTTCTTCGCCAGCCGCTACTTCGAGGTGACCGCCGTGCCCGGACCGGTGTCCCCGGTGTCCCCGTTGCCCCCGGCGGGGTCCGCGTCCCCGGGCCCCGCGGCCGATGTCCGCCTGCCGGGCCCTGCGGGTCCCGGTGGCCCGGGCCGGGCCGGCGCGCTGGCGGCGCTGCTGGACGCGGCCGACGCCGGGGACGGCGCGGTTTCCGGCGGGGCACCGGGAGGGGCGGCCGCCCCGCCGGTGTCCACCGTGGCCCCGGAGTTCGACCGCCTGCTGGCGGGCCTGGAACGGGAAGTGGGCGGCTCCAAGCTGCCCGGTCCGGGGCAGATCCTGTTGCTGGCCGGCCTCCGCGACGACGCCCTGCGCGGGGCCAGGCTGCTGTCCAGGTCCACGGCGGTCGAGGGCGTGTGCACCTACGGGGTGCTGCGCACGGAGAACCTGCCGCGCTGGGGCGGGGAAGCGGCCAGCCGGGGCGCGCCCGGTCCCTTGGTGGTGGCGCTGGGGCTGGGAAGCCGCTGGGACGCGCTCGCGCGGAGCATGGTGGGCCGGGTGCCGGCGGCCGCCGTCTGGGCCGTGGTGGATGCCGGGCGCAAGCCGGAGGACACCCGGGCCTGGGTGGAGGGCCTGTGCGGGGCCGGACCGGTCGGCGGGATCGTGGTGGTGGGGGAGAAGGGCACGGCCACCCCGCACACCCCCGCCGAACTGGGCCTGCCGATCCTGCTGGCCGGCAGCGGGGAACTCGCCCCGGGCCGGGACTAGTCCCGGCCGGCGGTAGACTCGGACGATGCTTGTTCTCACCCGCAAGGCCGGCGAACAGATCGCACTCGGGGCCGACATCGTCGTGAAGGTCGTCGAGGTGCGCGGCGACGTGGTGAAACTCGGCATCGAGGCCCCTCCGGGCGTGCGGATCCAGCGCCAGGAGGTGCTCGACGCCGTCGCTGCCGCCAACTCGGAGGCCGCGTCCTCCGCAGCCCCCGACCTGTCAGCGCTGCGCGCCCTCGTGGCGGCCGCAGAGAAGGGCAAGCCCAAGGCCTGAGCCCGGGTCCCTTCCTGCCCTGATCAAACCCCGCCCTCAGTCCGCGCGGGCCAGGCCCTGGGCGCGCAGCGATTCGAGGAACCCGCCGACCTGGTCCGCGATGTCCGCAGCCGGCATCCCGTAGTCCTCGGCAACACGTGCGGCCACCTCCGCCGCGGTGCCCGGTTCATCCAAGGCCCGCCAGATCCCGGCCGCGGAGTCGGTCAGCACCACCGGCTGGCTGCCGCCCAAATCCAGGACAGCGAAGCGCCCGCCATTGTCCGATTCGACCACGGCGAGGTTCTCCGACTTCCGCCACACGGGCGAACTGGCTGGAGGGTTCATGCGCCCATCCTAGTGAGCATTGTTCGGGTTGTTGCGTCGCTCGTCAGAGCGGCTGTGGCGGGGTTCGGAAGCCGCTCGGAACCGATCCGAGAATTTTTATGAGCAGCCATGCTAGTCATAAAAATGCGGTCCGAGGCTATGAGATCGGGTCCCCCTCGCCAGGACCCCGCGCTCCACCAGGGCCTCCAGATGCTCGGCGAGCAGGGCGTCGGCCTGCGGGTGGTCGCCGAAGGCGTGCACGACGGCGTCCTTCAGTTCCGCCGGCCTGCACCAGTCCCGGGCGGCGTGCCAGAGCACCGGCCCGATCCCGGACAGCACCGAGAGCCGTTCGCCGTGCAGCAGCACCAGGTCCCCGCCGACCGCCACCGCATCGTCCACCTCCGCCCGCCGGTAGGAGCCCGGGGGCGCGGCGGGGGCCTGGGCCGGGCGGTCGTCGTGAAAGTCCGCCAGCGGCAGGGCTCTCCACGCGGCGCCGGAAGAATGCTTTTCGGCGTCCGAGCGCCCGCCCAGCAGCCCACCCACCAGCGGCACCAGCTGCTCGGCCTCGGCATAGCGCAGCCGGCGCAGGCCCCCGCAGGCATCCAGCGTTGCGCACAGCCGCACCAGGCCCCGGTCCAGGGCGGCGAGGGAGGAGATCTGCGGGACCAGCCATTCCAGCGCTTCCAGCAGCGGAACCTCCTCGGCGGTGGCCTGCCCGGCCTGCTGCCCGGTCCGGTCCCGGTCCAGCACGGCCACCACGGCCAGCCGCGGAGCGGCCGGAGCCGGGAGCAATCCCAAGGCGTCGGGGGAGTGCTGGGTCTTCGGGCGCAGGCCGGACGCCGGGAGCACGGAAAGGGGCTTCGGGAACGCCACCATGGACAGGTCTGCACGCACCGCGGCGGTCTCATCGGTGAGGTAGCCGAACACCTTCCCCAGCGTCCGGGTGGCCGTGGTCTTCCCGGTACCGCTGGCGGCGGCCAGCACGATCGTCGCGCCCGTCGACGGACAGGCCAGCGCGGCGGCGTGGAACATCAGCAGCTCTCCGCGCCCCGCATCAATGCCCGCCCGGGTGGCCCGGTGGACCAGTTCCTCGTGGAACTCCGTCCAGGCCCCGCTCCCGCGCTCCATGCGGTCCACCACCGTGGGCTCGCCGGCGTCCGGCAGGCACCGCGACCAGGCGCCGGCCAGCGCGGAAGCCTCTTCCGGAGCCAGCCCGCTGACGTCCATCCGGCCGCCCAGGGCTGCCAGGGAAAACGCGGCGGGAGGGAACGCGGCGGGAGGGGACGACGCCGGGGCGCCGGGCCGTGCGCCGCGCCCGCCGTGCGGCTGCTCCGCCCCGGACGGCACCGCCTCCTGTGCCGCCGGCGG
>Ga0182739_1001694_pt1 | contig 22112 bp, 20 predicted proteins | sample eDN5th30CBELigBY_FD_128873 | JGI IMG/M metagenome (GOLD analysis project Ga0182739, IMG submission 128873) | Enriched backyard soil microbial communities from Emeryville, California, USA - eDNA 5th pass 30_C BE-Lig BY (version 2) (version 2) | ecosystem: Environmental > Terrestrial > Soil >...
CCTGGTGGCAAGCGCGTGGTGGCTGCTACCAAAGATTACATTGCCTGCATCCTGAGACAGCGCTACCTTAGTGGCCGTTCCCTCTCCTTGCAAGTAGTAAAATTACAACATTCATGTCCCGCACCGGCTCCCGAACTACAGGTCGTCCCACCCTGGCCGAAGTTGCCAGGCTTTCCGGGGTTTCCCCGATTACCGCTTCGCGCGCCTTGCGTGGGGTCAGCACCGTTGCGCCTGACCTGGTGGAAAAGGTCATCGCCGCAGCGGCGAACCTTGGCTATGTTGCCAACCCGGCCGCCCGGGCGCTGGCCTCGGCACGCAGTCAGTCGGTGGTGGTGTTGATCCCGTCGTTGTCCAACCAACTGTTCATCGACACCCTGGAGGCCATCCACGAGGTCATGCGCCCTCGTGGGCTAGAGGTGCTGATCGGCAACTATCACTACGACCTTGCCGAAGAAGAGAACCTGATCCGCAATTACCTGGCCTATCAGCCCTGCGGCATTTTGCTGACCGGCTTCGAGCGTAGCGATGCTGCCCGGCAGATGCTGGCTGCCAGCGGCGTGCCGTGTGTGCACATGATGGAGCTCAATGGCGAGCCAGGGGCTTTGTCGGTCGGCTTCTCGCAGCATCAGGCCGGGCGTGCTGCTGCACGGCACCTGATCGAGCGCGGGCGCAAGCGCCTTGCATTCATTGCCGCGCAGCTGGACCCGAGGGTGATGCAGCGTGCCGAGGGTTTCCGTCAGGCTTTGGCAGAGGCTGGTTTGCAGGCTGCCGAGCTGGAGGTGTTGGCCCCGGAGCCATCGTCGATTGCCCTGGGCAGTGTGCTGTTCAGTCAACTGATGCAGCAGGCGCCGGATGTCGACGGCATCTTCTTCTGTAACGACGACCTGGCCCAGGGCGCGGTGCTGCAGGCCTTGCGTCAAGGGGTGGAGGTGCCACGCCAGGTGGCGATGGTCGGTTTCAACGATTTGCCTGCGTCGGCGCATATGGTGCCGCGGCTGACCTCCATTCGCACACCACGGGCTGCGGTGGGGCGGGGCGCGGCACAGGCGCTGCTGGCGTTGCTGGATGGCAAGCGGGTGACGAATGCGCAGCAGGATCTGGGCTTTGAGCTGATGGTGCGCGAGAGCACCTGAGAGTGCCCGCCAAGGCCTTCTCGCGCGACTCCCACAGGAATGATTGGCCCGAAACGAAGGTGTAGCGGGTTTACCTGCGAAGCGTGCGTTGCGGGGCATGGCACCGGCTGTGCCGGTGTTCGCGGGTGAACCCGCTCCTACGGGGGGGCGCGCTGGTTCAAGACAGGCGCTGTAGATGCCACGACTTGCCAACGGCGATCTATGCTCAGAAAACCGCGCATAGGGAGCCCCGCGTCATGTTCGATTTCCATCGCAACTGCGGCTGGAAAGCGCGTGATGCTCTAGCACAATGCTTTCAAAGTTGGCCGCTGACTGGAATATCCCAGTAGGTATCCCAAGGCAGAGAGGTCAACACCATGCCCGCCGCCCGCAGAGTCAACATCGACCCCAACCGCGAACCTAGCCTTGTCATGACCCGTGACGAAGTTCTTCACAAGCTTCGGCAGGCGCTCGCCCCGGTCAGAATCACCGACTACGTCCTCAACAGCTGGATGGACCGTGACTACTTCCCTCGGCCCGTTGCCCTAGGCGGGATGCGCTCCCACGGTAAGCCAATGCACGTCGTTTGGCTGACTGCCGACGTGCAGGCATTTCTGGACGGGTTAGCGTCCCAGCCGCGCCTAAAAGCACCGAAGAACTACGGCGGCACCCCCAAGAAGTGTGCCGAAGACCAGCCAGCCTGAATAAGAAAACCCCGGTGACCTTTCCTTTCGACAGACAGGCCAGCGCGGGGTTGGGGGATACCACAATGAGTTCCAGTATATCTGCCAGCGCCAGCACCACAAGTGCCTACGTCGCTGGACTAAGCACCGTTGATTTCGGTACTGATTCGCCCACGCCTGCATCACGACGACCTGTCGAAGCTGTAGTTGTGCCGATCCAGCAGGGCCGTCCCAAAACCGGCGCTGGACATACCACTCCCAAGTGCACGGCCAAGACGGTCATAGATATCGAGTCCCGTAGGTTGCTTGAGCAAATTTCTCTCGACTTCGTGATGTTCACCGGTGCATCAGCACCGCTAGCCTATCGCATTGAAACCGGGAACAAGCTCAGCAAAGAAGGATTCGTTCTGTTCTGCAACAAGCACTATGGCAACGTGTACTTTGTCGATGAAACTGGCAACGAGGTTGACCGGGCGTCGGCGGGTGACATCTGGTGGAAGTGGGACGATCACAGCCGCCGAGTGGTCGACACAATCGTCATGGAGCCCACGTCCGTGCCAGAGCACGAAGGCAACCCGGAGACGTTCAACCGCTGGTACCAGCTGCGCAAGACCATGGCTATACCGGACTACGAGGCTACCATTGACGACGCGGCGCCGTTCATCAATCACCTGATGACCATCAGCGACGACGACCAGATCGGCGTCATGTACTTCCTGAACTGGCTGGCACAGCTCTACCAGTTCCCCGATACCAAGATCCCAGTTGCCATCCTGATGTACTCCCAATTCGGCGGGGTGGGCAAGAACCTTGTCCAGCAGCTATTGGGCCGTGTGTTCGGTGACCCGCTGGTGGCTGGTGTGTCTGGCAAGCGGATGCAGTCGAATTTCATGGACGCCATCGAGCACAAGCGCATCATCTTCATCAACGAACTGGCGCGGTCGGACCGGGCGGACGGGTACGAAGACTTCAAGACACAAATTTCCGAGAGCAAGACCCAATTCGAAGGCAAGGGCCGCGCTGCCCGGGAAGTGCGCAACATCGCCCATTACATCATCACCACCAATAACATCGACTGCCTGCCGCTGATGCAGAACGACCGCCGTATCGCTGTGCTGATGACTGTGAAGCCACCACTGCCCTCGGAGTACTACATCGCCTTCGTCAAATGGATTGAAGGTCCGGGCGCCGGTATTGTGGCCAACCTGCTGCGCACTTGGCAGTTCCCGGCAGACTGGAGCCCGCACGCCCCAGCACCACAAACCGAAGCAGCATTGGCGGTACAGAGGGAGTCTCGTGGTGCCCTGCGTGGATTGGTAGAGCGCGCCATCGAGGCGGACTACAAGCATCGTGATCTTGTGACCTCTGAGGCAGTCGCCATCACCGTCGCAACCAAGTACGGGACGATACTGGACAAGAAGCCCACCCCCGGAGCAGTGGGCAGAGTGCTTACCGCTCTCTACGGCAAGTCCGATCAGAAGGATATCAAGCGTCCAGGACAGCCACTGGAAAGACAGGTCAGATTCTACGTCGTCCGCTATGGCCAACAGTGGGAGCGCGCCTCCCCCGAAGACCGTGGGCTTCACCTCGAAACCGGCAAGCGACCCTTCAATGTGCCAGAGGCTGGCGATACAGAGGGCGTCGACAATGAATGACTACATCGCCCGGCACCTAGAGTCCATGCTGAGCGCCATGCGCTGCGAAGGCGCGACCAGCCTGTGCAAGATCAGGCTAGCCAAGAACATACTGGAGCTTTGCGACTCGTCCGCGCGGGCGCAGCGGTACGCCTCCGAGGCGCGTAGGGTGTTGGCCGATCTACAAGGCGGCGCAGATCAGATAGCTCAACCCTGTGCCAAGCTGCGCCTGCTCAAGCACCGGCTTGGTCTACGTCACCTTGTCGGCATCCAGCTGGACGTGAGCGACCCGAGCGATTACCGCTGGTTGGAGCAGACCCTGTACCCGCAGCCTGTTGATCTTCAGCTGGAATGGTTCGATCTGGCGTCCTCCAGGGCACAGCGAGTGACTGGCAAGCTGCCAGAGCACATCGGCCCTGTGGACGTGCTGACGGCCCTGTGGGAGATGCTGGAGCAAGGCCACGCGGCGTAGCTGCCACAGTCCATTAACGTGGAGATAGGTACCATGAACACCGACGCGAAGTACTACACCATTGAACCGGATGGAACCATCACCTACCACTGCAACCCGGACGGGTCGCCGCTGTCCGAGCGGGACAAGGAAATATGTGCCGAGTGGAACCGGGAGCGAGTAGCGTACCGCGCCGTGGACTATCTGCTGCGCGACACCAAGGGACTTTGCAAGGCCACCCGCGACTTTCACCGAGCATGGATGTATCTGTGCCTACGCTGTTCGACTCAGGCCGGGTGGGTAATTGTCTGCCTGGTCGTCTACCTGATGGCGCGCTGAACAGCACTCCTACTTGCGAGCCCAATTGCCCCTTCTGCACCGGCGGCGCTATCATGGATGGCTAAGTGCCACTCAATTGAAAGCAGGCCAGATGGAAAAAGTCGACGAGTTTCAGCAGCAGCTCACCAGTTATTTTCGAGAGCTCATATTGGCAACTGCTTATCTACAAATCGGGGAGCAGTCAATATATAGGCTGCCGGCGGACGCCTCGGTTTCTCTGGTGCTTGCGGAAGGGGTGACTACCGAGCCTATGTATCTTCGTGAGCTCCAGCCTCATAGCGCTTCCGTCAGCCTCGGCATTGCAGAGCTATTTCAAACAAAAGTTATAGCCGCATGGGCAGACCTCTTGGGTTCTCTTTTTGAATATTTTGTCCAAATGCACCTGGAAGGCAGGAGACCATTCCCTGCGCTCAGTAAGCGTACAACCAAAGTTGGCTTTTCAGACTCTGTTGACCTAGTGGAGCAGGTACGCCAAGGTCTAATAGCTGACTTTGCGTTTGGAAGATATGCAGAGAGAATCAAGACGATTGCAGGTACTCTCACGCCAAGCGCAAACACATCTAGGGCTCTGCTAGTCGTTAGGAAACATGTGGCTATCCGAAATTCCACGCAGCATCATGGAGGCCGGGTATACGATGACATGCTGCGAGAACTCTCGACCCGCACACTGGATGTGCTGGATCACTTCGGGCGACCCTTGTCATTGCAAGTGGGAGAGCCTATTCATCTCTACATCCCGGAGCTAGACGGTCTCAAGAGTGCGTTATTCATTATCACGAACGAATGGAGAGAACAGCTTGCCACGTATACAAATGGAAGTAATACCTAAGCCCGCAGATGGAACGGCATCGGTTCTTATTCGAACCAATATATCCTTCATTGATGCAAACCCCTATGCCGTGATGTCGAGCAACGGCGATACTGACTACATCTGCGGTGCATGCAAAGTTGTGCTCGCCTCGAAAGTGGGGCGTGGGCAGATGTCGGGGTTGGTTCTGCGATGCCCGGCCTGTAAGTCACATAACACTATTCGGGGGACATGAAGTCCGCTCACTTAGGCCGCGTATTAAAGAAAGTGATGGGCATCGCCTGTTGGTGCCCTAGTGCCACGATATGCAAGAGGGATTGTAATGACGGGATTGTGGGAACCGGTGGGCGGTGTGTTCTGGAGCACTCCACCTGCTGTGCCGGATGAGTTGTGGTCGTACCTGCCTGTAATTCCGGTGCTGGCGGTTGCAGTGATCGCCGGCCTCAAAGTGTGGCAGCGCATCAAGGTGAAACGTCAGCAGCCTGACTGGAAGCTGCGACAGCACATGGTAGAGATTGGCACCGCAATTACGGTGGCCTACCTGTTCGCCATGCTTGTGCTGGTCTGCGTACGCGGCAGTCAAGTGCTGACCATGCCCCTCAATGAAGTGGGTGACTTCCTCGCTGGTGCCTTCGGCCCTGTGGCGTTCCTCTGGCTTGTCCTGGGCTTCCTCCAGCAAGGCGAAGAACTGCGCATTCAGGCTACGGAACTGAAAAACTCAGTCGCGCAGCAGGCGATCATGGCTGAGGCCGCTATGAAGCAGGCCGAGGCGCAGCGTGATGCGCATGTAAGGGGTTTGCTGGCAAACTTTGCGATTCAAATGGACCCTGAATCCACATACCTCGAAAACGGGACTTACACAAACGGCTTAAAGTTTCGCAATGACGGGAATATTGCACGTAATGTATCTATTTTGTTCAGCCCTAAATTTCCGTCTGTAACGTCAGAGTGGTTTGGTGACATGAAACATGGCGACGAACGTGAGGTCGCAATTAAAACAGACTTCAACGAGCCATATTTGAAGGGTGAAATTTTCATAGAGTACGAAGACGTGGAAAGCACCCCGCGCCTTGAAACCTTCATCTACCGCTACAACGGAGGCTTTATAGAGTTTGAGAAGATGTTGCTTCCTGAGGATAGAGAGTCAGGGGCGGGCGTCCCTGCCCAGTAATCAAAGGTCATCGGCCGCGATGACCACCCCCACCGGGTTTACGCGTGGTCGGCTTGGGGTGGCTCTGCCGGAAAAGGTCCGAACCCTTGGGTTGTTTCCGACTGGTGCCGGTGCGCTTGTCAGTGGTCATCGCTAGTTGCCTGTGCCGTTGTGAAAGCCCTTTGCACAGTTTCGATGACGTATTCACGCGGGCAGCCTAGCCTGCCGGCCATGGTGGCGGTGGTCATGCCGGCGTTGTAGCCCTCTAAAATCTGGCGCTGCAGATCCGTTGCACCGTCAGGTATGTCCACCACCGTAGGGCTCACAGCAATAGGCCGCAGTGGGGCGTTCACCACCTCGGCCACCAGCGCGTTGCGCAGGTCGTCAAACGACAAGCCCTCGGCCACGGCGTCGAGTGCGGCGCGAATGCCCCTCACGACCTGACGCCGCCGAGGGCGTAGCTCCACGGGTGCCTGTTCTGCGACCTGCTGCAACCGCGACAACAGCCGCTCCACTGCGTCCTCTGACAGTTCGGTCATGGCAGTCACCCCCTCAGTACGGCATCTGCGTGGCACCACGCCGCATCGACTCAAACATCTGGTCGAATTCATCCTGTGGCATGTTGGCGATATCCTTGGCCGACAACTTGCCTTTTTCGTCCGGGGCACGCCCTGCGGCGGGGATGTTGCTCAGGCTGGTCGGAGCCTGTCTGCGCTCTTGCCCTGGCACACGCTGACCAGACGGCACAAAACCGAGCTGCTGCGCGAGGTTCCAGATGGTCCGCGCTGGTGATTCGCCCCGAGACACATGGTCGCGCATAAACTGAATGACCGCTGCGTTTTTCGTCTGCTCTAGTGCCTGCGGGTCGGCGTACGGGTGCAGCTGCCGCATGCGCTCCATTGCCAGCCGGTTCACGTGCGCACACGCCTCATCGTAGTGGCTGCCGACCTCTGCCCTCAGTTCGTCTTCCGCCGACGAAATGGCTGGCGCCATCGCCGTGACCTCCTGTTGCAGCTGTGCTGAGAATTGCGCCACACGCTGCTGTGTTTCCAGCTGGTTGCGCATCTGACCAAGCTCGTTTGCCATCTGCGCCTTGACGGCGTTCAGGTGGCCTTCGGGGTCATCCTCAAACGCCGGAATCTGTGCTTCAAGCTGGGCCTGTTGCTGCTGCGCAATGTATTGCTGGATGGCGGCTTGTTGCTGGGCCTGCTGCTGTTGCAGCGCAGCGAACTGCTGTTGCAGCTGCGCGGCCTGATCCTGTGCTTCCTTGCGGCGCATGCGCTCTTCCTGCAGGGCACCCAGTGGCACAGACTTGTTCTTGAGGCCGGTGGGGTCTACCTGATCGGCGCCGTCTGGATCATCGTCGTCAGCCAGATGTTGGTCACGGATCGCGGCCTGACGGTCGTAATCGTCCACATCATCAGCTAGTGCGTCCGGCACAACTTGGTCGTAGTCAGCGTCGTCGGGGATGCCAGCGGTGCCGGTCTGTTGCGCGGCGAAGGCTGCAACATCAAAGGTTTCGTCGCTCATTACACAATGCTCCGCGGTGTAGTGGGTTTGGTTTGCACAGTTGGCAGCACAGGTGCTGGAGCGGATTTCTGTTTACGGGCCTTGGTCACGGTGCCTGGGTAACGCTGTGACAGGTCGGCGGCTTCGGCGCGTTCGACTTCACGTTCGCGCAGTTCCACCGCCTCTTTCAGTTCGGCGGCGATCTTGCGTTGCAGGGCCAGCTCAGCCAGATGGCGCTTGTGCTGTTCCAGCTCGGCACTGGTGATCGGCTCGCGGTTGATGCGCATGGCGTCGCGCCCTACGCAACCGGCGCGAATGGCTTGGCGCTCGGCACGCTGGATCTTGGTCAGTCCGGTCAGCATCAAGCCTTCGGCCTCGGCAGCACTGCGGGCGTGGTGCTGTGTGGGGCACTCAGGCAGGTATCGCGACACGTCGACAATGGGAGCGTCGAACGCGACCGTGTAGCCGCCTTCGGCAAGCGCCTTGATCTTGCAGCGCGACACATCGATGTTGTGTGCGTCGGCGTCGGCGCGCACTTGGTTGAGCGTGATGGGGTCAAAGATGATGCTCATTTCTTCACCTCGGTTGATTTTGCTTTGAGGCGGTCGAGCGCACCGCGTTTGCCACTTGTGATCCACGGGATCGCGGCCAGCTTCACAGCGCCGCGTGCCTTGGTGGCCATATCGTTGAGCGCCGCCTTGCGGGCCTCGTCGTCCTTCGCCTGCCACTCCCCCGACTTCATCAGGCGCTGGGCGCCACGGTGCGTCAGCTGGCCAGCCAGCTCTGCCAGTTCGTGGTGCTGCTCCGGGGTGAACTCATGTTTCGCACCCTTGACGACCATGCTTTTCTGAAACTCGGCGGGTGACCAACCAAGGCGAGCAGCTTCGCGGCGGACCGGATCGCTGGTTTCCGTCGACCGAGCGATGGGCGCGGCAATAGAGAACGGGCCACCGGGATACTCACGGTTTGGCACAGGGGCGCCGAACGCATCGAGTTTGGTGGGTAGGTCGTTGCGCCAGCCGGGCAAGCGGTACTTGATCGCATCAAGTATCGAGCTACCCTCGCGCCGGTAGGGGTCGCTCTCGCTGGCGATGTTGGACAACATGGTGAACGGCTGGGCCATGGTCCCGGCCATCTGCCGGCTGTACCATTCGGCGTTGCGCTTGGGATCCTGCAGGAACTCCACGAAGTTGCTCAGACCCTGCATGTAGGTCTTGTTGATCGTGTTACTGACCAGCGACCCAAGCACAGTGGCGGTGATATCACCAGCGTCCTTGTCCTTGGGGTCGAGGGTTGCCATGTCGGCAGCCAGGCCCAACCACTGCGCGAACGGATCAAGGCGGCTGTATTCGTGGTAGGTGTCGCCCACCTTGATGCTGTACGGTTTCCAGCCGGTGTTGAGCAGCGCTTCCCGCTCCTTCTTGTCGTCCGGGCCGGCACCAGTGATGTAGCCAGCCTGTGCCAGCATCCCGGCACCGATCATCACGCCAGTGCCCCACACTATGCGGGCGGCGGCGCGCTCCTGTCGTATACCGCCTGCCGCGAAGTCTTCACGCACTTCCTTGAACAGCGGTGCCATCGGGGTGCGCTTTAGGCCGAACTTGACCACGTTCGCCGGGGTGCGGACGAAAGGCACTATGAGGTTCAACCACGGGGCTTTGGCCTTCGCGCCCATGATGGCCTGAGCGAATACGCCGGCCTTGGTGTTGAACGTGTTTTCCCGAGCGTGTGCGCCAGCGCTTTCGATCATCTTGGGTGTGGGATCTTGCACCAACTGCTCGATACGCTGGCTCAGCTTCATGCCGGTGGGTAGCTGGCCGTTGCTGCGTTCGTTCAACGCTTGCTGGCGGGCCAAGGTGCGCAACTCGGCCTCATAGTTGAGCGTGGCAAAGAATGCGTCTTCGGCACCGAGTGCGCGATACGGCAGGCTTGCTGCGCGGTCGGCTGCAAAGGCCGCGGTGCCCATCATGCTGGGTTGGCGCGGCGCGTTGTTCAAGCCGATAGCGTTGTCCTGCTTGGCTTGCCCACCCAGTAGAGCTGACTCACCAGTGCGGAAGGCGTCGGCGGCTGCCGTGCCGGCCTTGGCCATGCCCCGGCTCATGCCGATCAGCAGGTCAAGGGGTTCAGCGAAAACGGTCTGGCCGGCCTTGCCGCCAGTAGCGAGGCGCTTGGCACCACCGATGCCTGCGGCAATACCACGCTCGATGATTTCATTGCCAAGGATCAGGCTGTTACTAGTGATGTTCACCGCGTGGGTGCGCACGCCACTGAGCAAGGCGCTTCGGAAGTAGTAGCCCAGCAGGCGCTGCATTTTGGTTTCTGGCTGGCCGACCAGCTTGGCGAGGTTCTGCACACCGCCTGCCTGTACCGCTTTGCCAATGGCTGCGGCCAAGTCATCTGCACCTTGGATGCCGCCGATGCCCTCAAGGATGCGCTGTGCTTCATTGATGTTCTGGACCTGCCGACGCTGTGCTGCCAGTGCCCGACCACTCTCGGCGCGTGCGCCCATGAGTTCACCGAACATTACTTTCATGTCGCCCAGGTCTTGCACGAAACTGGCCTTTTCCAAGTCAGTCGCTTGGCCGCTGGCGATGCGTTGTTGCTGCTCCATCACCGACTTCATGCGTTCGGCCACCGCGTCCGTGGCTGCAATGGTCTGCTCAGCATTCCACGCTTGGCCGATCTGGCGGCTGAACGCTTGGGCCTTGGCACCGTCGAGGCCGATCAAGTTGGCCAGCCGGCGCTGCTCGTCCAGAGTGACGACACCACGGCGGCGGGCTTCAATGTCCTGTTCGGCTGGGCGCAACAGGTCGAGCGACTGGGTGCGCTTCTCGCCTTGTACGCCAAGGTTGTCGAGTAACGGGCTGATATCAGCAGACCCAGCAAACGGCACAGGTTGAGGGGCCTGTACGGGTGCGGGTTGTTGCGCAGGTGCTTGCTGTTCGGCAGGGTTCAGGTAATTGCGGATCGCGCCGGGTACAGCTTGGCGAGCGGCCTCGATACGCGGGTCAACCTGTGGCGCAACCGGTGCTGTTGGTTGCTCTGGCTGTGGGGTGCTCATGTTCGGACGGCGTAGGCCTGCAGCACCACCCATGGCACCGCCGACGATGCCGCCTACAGTCATTTGCTTGGTCACGCCTTCCATTGCTGGGCGGTCGGTGGCGAGGTTGGTCAGTACCTGTTGCTGGCCGGACTGAGTGAGTTCTTCCAGCGACTCGATGCCGGTACCAGCCAATACGCGGTTGACCAGACCCATGGCCTTGTCGACGCCACCTGCGCCGGCCATCTGTGCGTCAATGTCGAGCACGCCGAGGCGGCGACCGATGCGGGCGCCAGCAGCACCGAGCAGGCCTGTCAGCAAGCCCGAGCCGAGGGCCATACCAGACTGTCCGAGGGAAAGACCGTCCTCACCTTTCCGCTGGTTATCTTGCACAGTTTGGGATGCTTGCTGCCCGGCGCTCATGAGGCCTTCACCGCTGGCTGCGCCAAGCAACCCTGCCAGCCCGCCACTTGCACCGAGGGCCTTAGCGCCGAGTGCGACACCACGGCCAGCGACGCCACCCAGCGCCATGCTGGGCAGTGATTCGGCAATGGCGTGTGGCACCAAGGATGGATTGTTTTTGAGGGCTTCCAGCGTACCGCCGATGCCTTGGGCGCGATCAAGCTGGCGCATAGCTTGTTGGTGTTCCGGTGTAGCCATACGGTCCAGTTCGCCCCGGCGCCCGGCAGGGTCATAGCCATATGCTGCCTTGAGCCCGGGCGTCACGCGGCCACCGGTTGCCAAGTCACCCACGCCGACGACGCCTTCACTTGCACCGATCATGCCCTTCGACAGGGACAGCCCGTAGTCGTCGAGGCTGCGCAAAGCGGGCTGCCAGCTTTCCGGCATCAGGTCGTTTGCGTTGCCCGTCATCCGCCCGGACAGCAGGCCCATGATGCCGGTTTTTGGAGACTGGGCAGTGGGCACAGGTTTGACCTGGACTTCGTTGGTGTCCAGTGGGTCACCGAACGCAGACAGGGGATCACCGAACGCGCTTACCTGCGGCTGCGCTGGCGCCGTTTTCGGTTTAGGCGCAGCAGGGCTAGCCGTTGGTGCCGACCCTGTACTGTCGTCGAGTTCGTCGCCGAACGCTGAAATGGCCATGTCATCACCGCTTGGTCGCTACCCGGCCAGACGCCGGATCGAGATACTGGGTACCGCTCGGCAAGGCGTCGTAATCGGCCTTGGTCAGCGGCTCGGCAATCTTTGGTTGCCCCGGCTTGCGGGTGCCCGGCTGCTGGGTCTGCGCCTTCAAGCCACCACCTTGCGCGGCCATCGGCAGCACACCAATTGGCTGTTGCGGTTGCGGCGCGTAGCCGGCCAACGGTGCATTGCCCGGCAGGCTGCCAAGGTCTGGCCCGGCCGCGGGAGGTTCAGCACCGAGGATCGCAGCGGCTGCGTCATCTGCCGGGCTGGCAGTCTTGGCCTTGCGGCCGGGGCTGTATTGGCTGAACGGCTCGCCCCATGGCGCGTAGTCCTGAGTGGCCGGGTCGTACTTGAACCGCTGCATCTGATTGTTTCCGATGGGCTGATCTATGTACGGCCTCGGTGCTGGAGTGCGTGGACCGGACGACTGACCGCCACCTTGGTGCGCCTGCCGTGCGTCAAACTGGCCTTGCTGCTGTGCCAGCTGCGCTTGGCGGTGCGCCTGCAGCGCGTCGTTGCTGTTGGCCTTGAGCACAACGTCGGGACCGAGGCCTGCAGCAGCCAGCATCTTTGCGAGTGGCCCCATCTGCTCCAATACGGCGGGGTCTTGAAACGCTTGTTGCTGACGCTGTTGGGCTTCCTGCTGTGCCTGTGCCTTGGCCTGCGCCATCTGCATCTGCTGGGCCTGCAGCTGCGCCATCTGCTGGCGGTAGGCGTTCAACTGTTGCGAATGCTGGGCCTGTTGCATTTGTTGCACAGTGTTCATGCCCGCTGTGCCGAGGCGCTGACCGAAACCGGGGTTGCCTTGCTGCGGCCCGCTTTGGGCGAGCATCTGCAACCCGAGCAGCATCCGGGGATCGTTCATCAGGTTGCCGATGTTCTCGGCGGAAAGGGCATCTGCGAAACCGGCCATGATCTTTTCTCCCCCGGCAACCTGCCGGATCAATGCAAAGTGTGTTGCCCGCTGGCCCGTTCGGCCACGGCACCACGGATAAGGTTGTCATCCACCCAGCCCAGCAGTGCGCATAGGCCAGTGGCGAGGCTGTCGTAATGCGGGGTGTCCGGCAGGGCGGGCTCACCGCGCAGCATCCGGCACAACGGGCCTTCGCTGGCGCGCTGGTAGCCGAACTGGGCGGTGCCTGTGTCTGGCCCGGCCATGCTCGCCATCGCGGCCAGCGGGGTCGGAATGAATTTGCTGATGTTCATCGTTGGTGGCCCTCGGTATGTGCTGGAAGATCCTGCTGCGTGCAAAACGCCAGTGTTCTCAGGCTGCGGCGCAACTCTGTGGCCATCAGCACAATGCGTTGATGGGTTTCCTGTGCTTCGGAAACGAGGGTTTCAATCGCAGCCATACGGTCGTGAGCGTCAGCCGCGAGCTTGGCGAGCGCCTCGGAGGAAAGGGTGCGGTTACTCATGGCTGCGCTCCTCGGTGTGGCGTCTGGTACGGGCTTGGGATGCTGCGGCGTTGTCGGCGTGGATCTGCTCGAGCAAAGCGGTGCGTACATCGTCTGGCAGGTCGGCCAGCTCTTCGCTGTCGCGGACGACGTGGTGACGGCCTGCGGTGTCGGTGACGATGCGGCACATGTCGCCTCCCATGGCGAGTGCAACGCGTAACCGGCAGATGGCTTCACTCAAGTGGGCAGTACGCTGGGCGACCATTTGGGCGACGTCGTCGATGCTGTAGCACAGTTGTGGCCGGCCGACGGTCTGCACATGCAGCGGGAAACTGGGTGGGAGTTCTTCGCGGTGACGGGCGAAGAAGTCGGGGCCAAGGTCTGCCAAGGCAGCGATTTGCGTCAGGGTGATGGCGGCGGTTGGCGTGGTCATTCGGTTGGCCCCCGTGGGAATTTTCCGACTTGGTTTCAGAATATTCCTGAGTGATGCTTATAGCAACTGGGTATTTGCGAGCTGATGTCAAAATGTGGTATGGCGCAGGTAAATGCACGGGCGGCGATTTTAAGTTGCGGGGCTGCGTATCGTGGAACGTGGTTAAAAACAGAAGGCTCTAGCACAGGTGTTTCAGCTAGTGGCGCTTAATTTAAAGTTAAATTTAAGGATTTTAAGTCGTGAATCGTGGGTTTTAATCCAGGGTTGCACGGATTGGGTGCGGGGTGTTGAGGGTTGGGAATTCAGACGAACGGTTATAAGGGCGGGGGATTTCTGGTGGGAAAAATTTTTCGGGGCCGGGGTTCCTCTTCCGAAATTCTAAATTTTTTGGTCGGGGAATCACTGCTAGTTATACGTATGAACGATGCTCGCGGGGACGATGCCCCGGTACCCACCCCCTCGACTTTGGCCATATGGTCAGTTTTTCTGCAGCACAGCTGCAGTCTGCCCGGCTCGCTGTCACTTCGACGCCGCTTTGTTGATCGACGCCAATCAATCTCAGGCTGACCCTCATTTTCCTGTAGCGCAGTTGCTGTTGTGGTGCTGTAGGTTCGTGTTCAAAAGGGTATAGCCTGATGACCACTAATCCGATGAACACATTTACCTAGGCTCTACGCTTGATTGCGAGGCGGATCGGTGCCAACGTGAATACATCTAGACCCTGATGAATACAAAGGTGAGCACCATGAACGTTGGCTACATTCGCGTCAGTACCGCCGACCAAAGCACCGAGCGTCAGTTGGACGGCATCGCGCTGGACAAGGTGTTCACTGATACCTGCAGCGGTAGCACCGTGGACCGCCCACAACTGCGCGTGGCGCTCGAAGTGCTGCGGGCCGGGGATACCCTGTGGGTGCACAGTGTCGACCGCCTGAGTCGCTCTCTGGTGGATCTTCTGGCGCTGATGCAGGAACTGAATAGCCGCGGCATTGCTGTGCGCTTCGTGAAGGATGGTGCGCTCTACTGCGACGGCACAGCGGCAAGCAACCTGCAGTTGGGTATCCTGGCCGTGGTCGCACAGTTTGAGCGTGCGCGACTACTGGAGCGTCAAGCCGAGGGTATCGCGAAGGCGAAGGCGAGAGGGGTGTACAAAGGCGGGGTCAGTGTGCGGCCCAAGTCCAAGAGTGACGCTGCGATCATGGAGCTGCGTGAAGCTGGTATGTCGATCCGGGCGATTGCGGCGAAGCTGGGCGTTGGCGTCAGCACAGTGCAGCGGGCATTGAAAACTTGACCTGGTGTGACTTGTCACAGTTGTCACAGTTGTCACATGAGCGTCACTGCTTCCTGTGACAAGGCGAAAACGCTCTAGCACAGTGGTTTCAGGCTTTTGTCACAATGTCACAGGATATTTTCACACCATATATATATATATAGGGTTGTATTTAGATTACTTACTCTATTTTACTCCAACTCTAAATCATAAAAATAAACTGTGACATTGTGACAAGTCCTCTGCAACCACTGTGCTAGAGCCTTCGCGCGATGTCACGGTATCCAGAAATCAGTCAGTGACAAGCCGTGCTAATCCCGTGACATTGTGACATTGTGCTCATACCGTCCATTAAAAACCCGATAAAGGCATCTTACTTGCTGCCAGGAGCGTCGACCAAGGCGTCCTGTATTTCAGCCTTGGTGTAGCCGTACACCGCCTTGTAGTACAGCTGCTCGATGTAGTTTCCCCACGCCTGCATGGCTTCCCGTCGCTGGGGTAGTAGTCGTGTGCGGGCATAGGTGGCGCCAAGGCTGCCCGGCATCCTGTGCCCAAGCTGCAGCTCTAGAAGTAAGGGGTCAATGTCCAAGACCTCTGCCCCTAGTGACCGGAATGTCGATCTGAATCCGTGGCCGGTGATGGCGCCCATTGGGTAGCCAAGGTCAGTTCGTAGCCGGCGCAGCAGCGTTTCGCTGGCCAGGGGGCGGCCAAATGTGCCCACCGAAGGGAACACCCAGTCGCTACCCGGTGTGGCGTTGTCGCCAGCGATGCGGCCAAAGGGTGACGCGCTGACGCTGGCGCGCTTGTTCACCGCTTGGCTGTAGTCGCGTATCCCGTTCAGTTGTGCCATGGCTTGGTTTGAGAGGGGCACAGTATGCATCTGCCCGGTCTTGGGCACTTCGTACGTCCATTCGGCCTTGTCCATGTCAATCTGGCTCCAGCGAGCCGAGCACAGTTCACTGGGGCGCGCGGGGATCAGCAGCAATAGCCACAGGGCCGATATTGCGCAGTCGCTGCCACTGTTGCCCACACCGTCGAGGCGGCGGATGTAGTCGACCAGGTCGTCTTCCTTCACCAGCCCGGGGTGGTGCTTCGTCTTGGGTTTGGCGTTCAGCAGGCCTTCGCGGCCGATGGCGACGTTCTGCGTGACAAGATCATGATCCATGGCATGGGCAAGGATCTTGCTGAGCAGGCGCAGGGATTCGCGCTGCATGACTGGCGAGTCGTCAATGCGCTCAAGGATGGCCCGAATATGCCTGACGGCAATGTCTTTGACGTGCAGGTGGCCGACGACTGGCAGTAGGTGGTTTTTCAGCACGCCACGTCGGCCGGCGACGGTCTTGGGTTTCAGATTTGCGTGTCGCTCCATCCACTGTTCGGCCAGCTTGGCAAAGGTCCAGCCAGCCTTGGCGCGTTCCTCTTCCTTTCGCGCATCACGAGCTACAGTTGGATGGAGTCCTTGCGCAATGTCGGCTTTGGCGACCCGCGCCTGCCGTCGGGCCTCATCAATTGATATATCAGGATATACGCCGATAGCGAACGGAATTTCTTTGCCGTGCAAGAAGCACTTGAGCCTCCACTTCGGCGCGCCTGCGTCTATAAGCAAATGCAGGCCTGTGATACTGCCCTCCGGGAACTTACCTCGCTCACCTGACGCGAGGATGGCGGCGATGCTGGTATCGCTATCGGCTGTTGGTTTGGTGCTTGGTTTGGGCATCTGCGGACCAAGGGGGACGGGGTGTTGGATACCCCATAGGATATCCCGTCGCATCCCTTGTATTCAATGAAAAATAGGGATATCGTGGTTTCACGGTGATGGTGAAGCCCAGCAAATACAGGGGAATTCCAGTGTTTGGTGAGAATCTTAGAAAGATGCTTGACTACCACCGCAAGTCTGATTTGGCAGAAATCCAGCGCACCCGCCAGGCGTTGGCCGATGCACAAGCCAAACTGGCCGCTATCGGCCGTTCCATGGCGATGATCGAGTTCGCCCCTGACGGTACTATTCTCGACGCCAACGAGCGCTTCTGCCAGGCCATGGGCTACGGCGCCGACGAGCTGCGTGGCAAGCACCACCGGCTGTTCTGTGAGCCGGACTATGCAAAAAGCGCCGAGTACCAGCAACTGTGGCGCGAGTTGGGGCAGGGCAAGGCTATCAGCGGTACGTTCGAGCGTATCGACAAGGCGGGGCGCGAGGTCTGGCTGGAAGCCAGCTACATGCCCGTGCTGGACGAGCACCGGCAAGTCACCAGCGTAATCAAGGTGGCGTCGGACATCACCCAGCGGGTAGTGCTGGAGCACGAGAGCGAAAGCCTGCTCAAGGCCATCAGCCGCTCCATGGCGGTGATCGAGTTCACTCCCCAAGGCCGGGTGATCAAGGCCAACCAGAATTTTCTCGACACCATGGGCTACCGCCTCGATGAAGTGGTTGGCCGCCACCACGGGCTGTTCTGCCTGGCGCATGAACGCGAATCGGCCCAGTACCGAGAGTTCTGGGCTTCGCTGAACCGTGGCGAATACCACTCGCACCGCTTCGAGCGCGTCAACAAGCAAGGCCAGACCGTTTTTCTGGAGGCCTCCTACAACCCGATCTTCGACAGCAAGGGCCGCCTGTGCAAAGTGGTCAAGTTTGCCAGCGACATCACCCATCAGGTCTGCACCCAGCAAAGCGCCGCCCATGCCGCCCATGCCAGCTCGGTGCAGACCGATGCCTGCGCGCGCAAGGGGACCGAAGTGGTGCAGCAGGCGGTGCAGGTAATCGAGCAGATTTCCCAGGAGCTTAACGACGCTGCGCGCAGCATCGACGCGGTAAACAAGCAGTCGGATGTGATCGGGCAGATTGTGCTGACCATTCGGGGCATCGCCGACCAGACCAACCTGTTGGCCCTTAATGCAGCCATCGAGGCAGCGCGTGCCGGCGAGCACGGGCGCGGCTTTGCCGTGGTGGCCGATGAGGTGCGCAACCTGGCCGCGCGAACCAGCAAGGCCACCCTGGAAATCGTCGATGTGGTGCGGCAGAACCACGACCTGTCGCTATTGGCAGTGGCCAGCATGCAATCGAGCCTCAACCGCACCGGTCACGGCGTGGCGCTGGCCAATGAGGCGGGGACGGTGATCATGGAAATCCAGCAAGGCTCACGGCACGTCGTGGACGCCATCAGCCAGATAACCTCGACGCTGCAATTGCATTGAGCGCCTCGCGCATCTCGTCAAGCAGTGCCTGCAGGCTGAGTTGCAGTTGCGCGCGCTGTTCGACGGTCGGCAGCCCTTTTGCGTGGGCGTGTTCGATAGCTTCACAGTCTTTGACCACAGTGCGCACCCTGATCATTTTCGCGCCACCCTTGATGCGGTGGGCAAGGGCGCGCACGGTTTCATCAGGGGCGTCTGTTGCCAAGGCTCTCAGGGCGGCCAGGTCTTCACCGACGCTTATCGACAATTGCTCCAGCAAATGCCGCGTCAACTGTTCGTCGTCCTGGGTCAGGTGACGCAGTTCGGCCAGGTCGAACCCACTATGGAAAGGCTCCGGCGACGGCTGTTGAGGGCGCACCTGGGGCAGATGGGTCTTGAGCGTGCGCAGACCAATCGGCTTGAACAGGCATTCGTCCATGCCGCTGGCCAGGCAGCGAGTACGCTCCTCGGCCTGGGCGTTGGCGGTCACGCCAAGAATACGGCCTGCTGGCAGGCCGCGCTCACCCTCCAGGCTGCGAATGCGCCGGGTGAGCTCATGCCCGTCCATGACCGGCATGCTGCAATCGGTGATCACCAGGTCGAAGCGCGCTTCCTGCCAGCGTGCAAGGGCGATCTCGCCATTCTCCGCCAGTGTCACATGGTGCCCCAGGGTTTGCAGTTGCCGTTCCAGCAAAAGCAGGTTGGCCGGGTAGTCGTCGACCACCAAGATATTGAGCGGGCCGCTGTTACTTTCATGTGTGGTGAGTTGCGGGTCCGCTTGTGCCGGTGCTTCGCAGACAGGTAACCGCAGGCTGACTTGTACCCGGGTGCCAACACCCTCGACGCTCTGAAGGCTCAGGGCGCCGCCCATCAGTTCGGCCAGGGTACGGCTGATGACCAACCCCAGGCCTGCCCCTTGACGTGCCCTCGGGCCATCGACCTGAACGAAGGCACTGAACAGCCTGGCCTGGTCGGCGGGGCTGATGCCGATGCCGGTGTCGCGCACATTCAGCTCGATAGCCAGAATGCCGTGGCCGGCAACTTTGGGCAGCAGCAGGCATGCCTGCACTTCACCACGGTCGGTGAACTTGATGGCGTTGCTGATCAGGTTGGACAGAATTTGCTTGAGTCGCAGTGGATCAGCCAGCACCCATACCGGCTCTGCAGGCAGCTCGCCGTGTAGATGCAACCCTTTGGCCCGGGCATTGCCTTCGAACACCCGCAGCGTGGCGCGCACCAGTTCGACCAGATTGGTGGGTACTGGCTGCAGGCTGATGTGCCCGGATTCGATGCGGGAAATGTCGAGAATATCGCCAATCAGCTCAAGCAGGCCAATGGCCGAATCATGGGCGGTCTGCAAGGTCTGGGCGTCGCTGCGGCCGCTGCGGCTATCTTCCAGGGCCAGTTCCAGCAGACCGATCACGGCATTCATCGGGGTGCGGATCTCATGGCTCATGGTGGCCAGGAAGGTGCTTTTGGTCTGGCTGGCCTGTTCGGCATCGTCCTTGGCCTGGCGTAACTGCTCCAGCAGCCCGCGGCTCAGCGCGAGCTGCGCCTGCAGCGCGTGCTGTGCCTCGGTGCGCTGGTTGATCAGCTTGCGCAGGTAGCTGTTCCAGAACACCACTCCGGCCAGCAGCAGGGCCGACAGCACCAGCACCTGCAAAGCCAGGGTGCGGTAGTCGCGCCAGGGGCTGTCGCTCACCAGTGTGCTGGTGCGCCAGCGGTTGATCAACTGGTCCAGTTCTTCAGGTGGAATGCTTAGCAGCGCCTTGTCGAGAATGGCCTGCAATTGGGGCTGGTCGGCGGCTACGGCAAAGGCGGCAATGGCCGGAGCGTCGTCGAGCATGTTGGCGATGCGCAAACGGTCCTTGAACACATGGCTGATGTAATAGGCAGCATTGATATGGCTGCTCAGGGCAGCGTCGGCAACACCGTTGGCCACGGCCTCCATCTGGCCCAGTGGGTTGTCAACTTCGACTATCTCGGCCTGCGGGTATCGCTGTTGCAAAACGGCCTGCTGCGGTGAGCCGCGCACCAAGGCGATGCGCTTGCCATCCAGTGCCTTGGCCTGTGCAGGTGATTCACCGTCGTTGCGGGTAACAAGCACGCGCGGGCTGACCAGGTAGGGGCGGGTGTAGCGCAGTTGCTTCAAGCGGTCGGCACCATAGCCCAGCGCCCCGATCATCTGTGCCTCGCCCCGCACCAGGCGGTCTATCATGGCCTGCGATGAAGCACTCTCGACGGGTGTGAACTGCAGCCCCGTGCGCAGCGAAATCTGCTTGAGCAGGTCCAGGGTGATACCGCTAGGGCGGTGCTGAGCATCGTTGAACGTCAACGGTGCCAGCGAGGTATTGACCAGTACGCTGATAGTGGGGTGGGCGGTGATCCAGGATTCTTCTTCTTCGCTCAAGGCGGTGAGGTGGCGCTGCAGCAGCAGGCTGGTGTTACCACTGCTCCAGCGGCGCAGAATGTTCAGGCGTTCACTTTCGCTTATGCGTGACAGCGCCTTGTCCACCAGCCGATGCAGGCGCGGGTTGTCGCTGGCGATGGCGAAGGCAAAAGCCTCTGGGGCCAACTGAGAGAAATGGTCGATTTTCAACGTGCCCTGAAAACTTTTGCCGATCATGTAGTCAGTGCTGATGGCATCGCCCAGATAGGCGTCTGCCTCGCCCAGGGCCACGGCAGCGAGCCCGGCCAGGGTCGAGCGGTACAGGCTCAGTTGCGCCTTGGGGTACAGTGTGCGAACGCTGACGGCCGGCAGGTAGTGATCGACCATCGCCAGGCGCAGGCCGGCGAGCTCGGGCGTACTTTTCAAGCTGCGCCCTTCACGGGTGACGATCACTGGCAGGTCGTCGGCATAGGGGGTGCTGAGGCTTAGCTGGGCGTCCGCCGCCTCGAAGGCGTTGGAGCTACCCAACAAGTCGATACGGCCATCACGCAGGGCGGTGATGGCCTCGTGACGGCTGTCAAAACGACGTACTTCAATGGGGATATCCAGCTGTTCGCCGATGATGCCGGCGTAGTCTGCGCTCAGTCCCTCATAGTCATGCTGGCTGACGTTGATTTCGAACGGGGGGTAATCGGGGCGCGCACTGCCCATTACCAGGCGTTCGCGTTGTTTCAGCCAGTGGCGATCATCGCCGGATAACGTCAGTGGGGCAGCGGCACTGATCGAGCGCGCCAGCAGATGGCGTGGTTCACTGCTGGCCTGCAGTTCCGTGGAGTTGGCCAGACCGATAGCCAGAAGGACGCTCGCCAGCAACTGTTTCATGGCAGCCGAGCGCTCAATAGACGCTGTTGCGCTTGGCCAGGTCGACCATTTCCACCAGTGACTCGGTCTTGAGCTTTTCCATGATACGGCCCCGGTAGGTGCTGATGGTCTTGGCGCTGAGGTTCATGCAAGTGCCGATGTTCTTGTTGTTCTCACCGCGCGCAAGGCGCCGCAGCACTTCCATTTCTCGGTTGGAGAGACTGGCCAGGCGCACCGGCTCGCTCTCCAGCGAGTTGCTGTTGACCGACATTTGCGGAAAGGTCGAATAACCTTTGGTCAGGGCCTTGAGGGCGAACAGCAGGGCCTCGTGGTCCTCTTCCTTGGTGACGAAGGCGCCTATTCCGGCATCCAGGCAGCGACGCACATACAGATCGGTGGCCTGGCCGGTCAGCACCATGATCTTCGGTACCGGCTCCAGGCTCTGCAATCGCTTGATGACTTCCATGCCGTCCAGGCCAGGCAGGCCGATGTCGAGAATGACTACGTCCGGGCGCAGTTCGCGGGCTACCTGAGCCACTTCACTGCCATTGCCGACCTCGCCGATGACATGGAAGCGCTCGCGCTCGAGCAGTAGGCGCAACGACAGCCGGACAATAGGGTGGTCGTCGACGATCAGCACGGTTGTCATGAGGAAAACTCCTGTAGGGATGTGGTCCGCTTCCTGGAACACTCAGGAATACGTCTGCAAGTGGGGTTATCGGAAG
>Ga0182739_1001695_pt1 | contig 22110 bp, 20 predicted proteins | sample eDN5th30CBELigBY_FD_128873 | JGI IMG/M metagenome (GOLD analysis project Ga0182739, IMG submission 128873) | Enriched backyard soil microbial communities from Emeryville, California, USA - eDNA 5th pass 30_C BE-Lig BY (version 2) (version 2) | ecosystem: Environmental > Terrestrial > Soil >...
CAGGCCGCGCTGGACTACGCCAAGCTCAACCTGGGCTACACCAGCATCGAGGCGCCGGTCGATGGCCGCGTGTCGCGCGCCGAAGTCACGGTCGGCAACGTGGTCGCCGCCGGCGCCACGTCGGTGCCGCTGACCACGCTGGTGTCGGTGTCCAAGATGTACGCCTCGTTCGACGTGGACGAACAGACGTTCCTGCGCTACGTAAACCCCGCCCGCAACGGTCGCGCCGGTTCGGTGCCGGTGGAACTGGGCCTGGCCAATGAAGACGGCTACTCGCGCACGGGTGTCGTGCAGTCGGTGGACAACCGGCTGGACGCCACGTCCGGCACCATTCGCGTGCGCGCCGAGTTCGACAACGCCGACGGCACGCTGCTGCCGGGCCTCTACGCCCGCATCCGCCTGGGCGGCAGCGAACCGCGCGCGGCCGTGCTGATCGACGAACGCGCCATCGGCACCGACCAGGACAAGCGCTTCGTGCTGGTGCTGGACGACAAGAACCACGCCGTCTACCGCCAGGTGAAGCTGGGCGCCAACCAGGAGGGCCTGCGCGTGGTCGATTCGGGCCTGGCCGCCGGCGAACGCATCGTCGTCAACGGCCTGCAGCGCATCCGTCCCGGCGACGCCGTGACCCCGACCGTCGTCCCCATGGTTGCCGCCAAGCGTAGCCCCGGCAACCCGGTCCAGACCGCCTCGGCGCAGAACTGAGCCGACGCGTCTAACGAGAACGTCCATGAATATCTCGAAATTCTTCATCGACCGGCCGATCTTCGCCGGCGTGCTATCCATCCTGGTGCTGCTGGCGGGCCTCTTGGCCATGTTCCAGCTCCCCATCTCCGAATACCCGGAAGTGGTGCCGCCGTCGGTGGTGGTGCGCGCGCAGTATCCGGGCGCCAACCCCAAGGTCATCGCCGAAACCGTCGCCTCGCCGCTGGAAGAGTCCATCAACGGCGTGGAAGACATGCTGTACATGCAGTCGCAGGCCAACAGCGACGGCAACCTGACGCTGACGGTGAACTTCAAGCTGGGCGTGGACCCGGACAAGGCCCAGCAGCTCGTGCAGAACCGCGTGTCGCAGGCGCTGCCGCGCCTGCCGCCTGACGTGCAGCGCCTGGGCGTGACCACGGCCAAGAGCTCGCCCACGCTGACGCTGGTGGTCCACCTGATCTCGCCCAATGACCGCTATGACATCACCTATCTGCGCAACTACGCGATCCTGAACGTGAAGGACCGTCTGGCCCGCATCACGGGCGTGGGCGAAGTGACGGTGTGGGGCTCGGGCAACTACTCCATGCGCGTGTGGCTCGATCCGCAAAAGGTCGCGCAGCGCGGCATGACCGCGTCCGAAGTCGTCGCCGCGATCCGCGAGCAGAACGTGCAGGTGGCGGCGGGCGTGATCGGCGCCTCGCCCACGGCGGGCGACGTGCCGCTGCAACTGAACGTGAACGCGCGCGGCCGCCTGCAGACCGAAGAGGAATTCCGCGACATCATCCTGAAGACCTCGCCGGACGGCGCCGTGACGTACCTGTCCGACGTGGCCCGCGTGGAACTCGATGCCCAGGAATACGGCCTGCGTTCGCTGCTGGACAACAAGCAGGCGGTGGGCATGGGCATCATGCAGTCGCCGGGCGCCAACGCGCTGGACGTGTCCAGCCAGGTGCGCGCCGCCATGGCCGAGCTGGCCCAGGACTTCCCGCCGGGCGTGGAATACCGCATCGAATACGACACCACGCAGTTCGTGCGCTCCAGCATTGAAGCCGTCGTGCACACGCTGCTGGAAGCCATCGCGCTGGTCGTGCTGGTGGTGATCCTGTTCCTGCAGACCTGGCGCGCGTCCATCATCCCGCTGCTGGCGGTGCCCGTTTCCATCGTCGGCACGTTCGCGCTGCTGCTGGTGTTCGGCTATTCCATCAACGCGCTGTCGCTGTTCGGCATGGTGCTGGCCATCGGGATCGTGGTGGACGACGCCATCGTGGTGGTCGAAAACGTCGAGCGCAACATCGCGGCCGGGCTCAGTCCACGCGACGCGACGTATCGCGCCATGCGCGAAGTCAGCGGCCCCATCATCGCCATCGCGCTGACCCTGTGCGCCGTGTTCGTGCCGCTCGCCTTCATGACGGGCCTGACGGGCCAGTTCTACAAGCAGTTCGCCATGACCATCGCCATCTCCACGGTGATCTCGGCGTTCAACTCGCTGACCCTGTCGCCCGCGCTGTCCGCCCTGCTGCTCAAGAGCCACCACGACAAGCCCGACTGGCTGACCCGCGGCATGAACCGCGTCTTCGGCCGCTTCTTCAACTGGTTCAACAACATGTTCGGCCGCGCGTCCGAGTCCTACGGCACGGGCGTGGCCAGCGTCATCCGCCGCAAGGCGGGCGCCATGGGCGTGTACGCCGTGCTGGTCGCCGCGACCATCGGCGTGTCCTACCTCGTGCCCGGCGGCTTCGTGCCCGCGCAGGACAAGCAGTACCTGATCGGCTTCACGCAACTGCCCAACGGCGCCTCGCTGGACCGCACCGAAGACGTGATCCGCCGCATGAGCGACATCGCCCTGAAGGAACCCGGCGTGCAGTCCGCCATCGCCTTCCCCGGCCTGTCGATCAACGGCTTCACCAACAGCTCCAGCGCCGGCATCGTGTTCGTCACGTTGAAGCCCTTTGACGAACGCAAGAGCGCGGACCTGTCGGGCAACGCCATCGCCGCGTCGCTGAACCAGAAGTTCGCGGCCATCCAGGACTCGTTCATCGCCGTGTTCCCGCCCCCGCCCGTGATGGGCCTGGGCACGCTGGGCGGCTTCAAGCTCCAGCTCGAAGACCGCTCGGCCCTCGGCTATGCCGAACTCGACAAGGCCAAACAGGCCTTCCTGGAAAAAGCGCGCCAGACGCCGGAACTCGGCCCCACGTTCTCCAGCTACGAGATCAACGTGCCGCAGCTCGACGTCGACCTGGACCGCGTCAAGGCCAAGCAGCTGGGTGTGCCGGTGACCGAAGTCTTCGACACCATGCAGATCTACCTGGGCTCCATGTATGTCAACGACTTCAACCGCTTCGGCCGGGTGTTCCAGGTCCGCGCGCAGGCCGATGCCCCGTTCCGCGCCCACGCCGACGACATCCTGCAACTGAAGACCCGCAACGCCGCCGGCGACATGGTGCCGCTGTCGTCGCTGGTCACGGTCAAGCAGACGTTCGGCCCGGAAATGGTGGTGCGCTACAACGGCTACACCGCCGCCGACATCAACGGCGGTCCGGCCCCCGGCTATTCGTCCGACCAGGCGCAGGCCGCGGCCGAACGCGTCGCCGCGGAAACGCTGCCGCGCGGCGTGAAGTTCGAATGGACCGACCTCACGTACCAGCAGATTCTGGCGGGCAACGCCGGCCTGTGGGTGTTCCCGATCAGCGTGCTGCTCGTGTTCCTGGTGCTGGCCGCGCTGTATGAAAGCCTGACCCTGCCGCTCGCCGTGATCCTGATCGTGCCGATGAGCATCCTGGCGGCGCTGACCGGCGTTTATCTCACCGGCAACGACAACAACATCTTCACGCAGATCGGCCTGATGGTGCTGGTGGGGCTGTCGGCGAAGAACGCGATCCTGATCGTGGAATTCGCCCGCGAACTGGAGATGAATGGCCGTACACCGCTGGAAGCCGCCATCGAAGCCAGCCGCCTGCGCCTGCGTCCCATCCTGATGACGTCCATCGCGTTCATCATGGGCGTGGTGCCGCTGGTGCTGTCCTCGGGCGCGGGGTCGGAAATGCGCCATGCGATGGGTGTGGCCGTGTTCTTCGGCATGCTGGGCGTGACCCTGTTCGGCCTGTTCCTGACGCCGGTCTTCTACGTGCTGCTGCGTTCCATCGGCGGCAAGACGCTGCACTCGGCCGCGCCGCATGAAGCGCCCGTGTGCGTGCCCCACGTCGATCCGAACGCGCCGCCCGCCACGCAGCACAACGCCTAGGCCGGCACGCACAAGAAAAGCCAGCGCGTCCCGTCCAGCCGGGCGGGACGCGCGCCAAAGAGAAACGTCATCATGATCAAAAGACTGACCCGAGGATCCGCCCTGCTTGCCATGCTGCTCGTGCTGGCCGGCTGCGCGGTGGGTCCAACCTACGAGCGGCCCTCGGCCGACACCCCCGCGGCCTTCAAGGAAGCCGCCCTGCCCGCGTCCGAAGCCGGCTCCTGGAAGCCCGCCGAGCCGTCCGAAGACGCGCTGCGCGGCGCGTGGTGGAAAGTGTTCAACGACGAAGGCCTGAACCAGCTCGAAGAAGAAGCCCGGCGCGCCAACCAGGACCTGCAGGCCGCCGCCGCGCGGCTGAGCCAGGCCCGCGCCTTGCAGCGCGAAGCCCGGTCCGGCTTCTTCCCCAGCCTGGACGCCGGGTTCGGCCCCAATCGCCAGCGCCCTTCGGCCGTGTCGCAAGGGCTGCCCGACGGCACGTCGACCTCGCCCGTGACCACCTGGCGCGCGCAAGGCACGGTGTCGTACGAGGCCGACCTGTTCGGCCGCGTTGCGTCCACCGTCGACGCCGCCACCGCCGACGCCCAGCAAAGCGAGGCGCTCTACCGCTCCGTGCTGCTGGCCCTGCAGGCCGACGTCGCCACCACCTACTTCCTGGTGCGCGAGCAGGATGCGGAGTCCCGCTTGTACTACCAGACCGTCAAGCTGCGCACGGAAACGCTGCAACTCATCCAGCGCCGCTACGACGCCGGCGACATCAGCGAACTGGACCTGGCGCGCGCCAAGGCTGAACTGGCCTCCGCGCAATCCGAGGCCCTGGGCATCGACCGCCGCCGCGCCACCGCCGAACACGCGCTGGCCGTGCTGCTGGGCCGCGCCCCGTCGGAATTCACCATGCCGCCGCAGCCCATCGAGAAGATCGCGCTGTCCATCCCCGCCGGCCTGCCGTCGACCCTGCTCGAACGCCGCCCCGACATCGCCGCCGCCGAACGCGCCATGGCCGCCGCCAACGCCCGCGTCGGCGCGGCCAAGTCCGCGTTCTTCCCACGCCTGGACATCACCGGGGCCTTCGGCTACGAATCTTCGGAACTGGGCAACTTGTTCCAATGGTCCAGCCGCACGTTCCTCTTGGGCCCCCTGGTCGGCGCCGCGCTGTCCATGCCCATCTTCGACGGCGGCCGCCGCCAGGCCGGCCTGGACCGCGCCCGCGCCGTCTACGAAGAAGACGTCGCCGTCTATCGCCAGACCGTCCTGAACGCGTTCCGCGAAGTCGAAGACAACCTCGCCAACCTGCGCATCCTGGCGGACCAGACCAAGGCCCAGGACGCCGCGGTCGAAGCCGCCGCGCGCGCCGCGAAGCTCTCGCACACGCAGTACCGCGAGGGGTCCATCAGCTACCTCGACGTCATCGAAGCGGACCGCAGCGTCCTGCTGCAGCAGCGTGTCGCCGTCCAGCTCAGCGCCGAACAGGCCCGCTCCACCGTCGGCCTCATCCGCGCCATCGGCGGCGGCTGGGACAACCCGGTGCCGCCCGAGAAGGTGGCGGCGAAGTAAGCGGGAAAGCAGGGCAACGCCGGGGTGCAACGCCCCGGTGTCGCCCCGCCTTCACGCCTTGCGCGCCAGATACCGCAAAGCGATCCGGTACCCGGCGTACACATAGAACCCGTCGCTGTTCATCACCAGCCAGGCGCCCAGGCCGCCCATCAACGCCACCACCGGTCCCACGGCCTGCACATCGCCCTGGGTCCAGGCGATCACGCCGAACGCGCCGACGATGACCAGCCCGATCGACAGCCACTTCAGCAGCACCAGGCCCGCGGCCTGTCCGGCCATCATCATCACCACGCCGATCGCCAGACCCAGCGCCGTCCCGGTGCACACCGCGACCAGCGCAAATGCCGCCAGCGCCGGACCCACGCCGCGCATCAGCAGGCTCAAGACCTCGATCCCGACGCCGAGCCCGCCGCCCATCACCAGCACCGCCAGCACCAGCGGAGACCACGTCCCCGGCGGCGTGCGTCCCGCATCCATCTGCGCCACGAAGCGGTGCATCGCCGCCGACGCGGCGGGATCCCGTCCCTGCGCCTGCGCAGCCTCCAGCCTGCGGCACTGCGCGATCAGGGCGTTCAGGCCGCGGGCGGGAGCGGGCGTCACGGGCGCGTCACTCCCGGCGCATGCTCGGCCACCGTGCTTCGCAACGCCGCCATCGCCTCTTGCACCGCCAACGGCCGGAACCCATCCTCGCGCCAGTACATGGCCACCGAACCGAATCCCGACAGCCGCACCGGGATGATGCGCATTGCGCGCATCTGCGAAAAGCGCAGCGCGGCGCGGTGCGAGGCCACGCCGATCATGTCGCTGTTGTTGATGAGCGTGAGATTGACCGTGACCGAATTCGATTCCACATGGTCCGGCGGCGGCGCCTGGCCAGCCGCGGCCAGCGCCGCGTCCACGGCGTTGCGGATGGGCGTGCCCTTGGGCCACAGGATCCAGCGGTAAGACAGCAGGTCCTGCCAGCTTGGCCGCTCCACGGCGAAGAGCGGATGCCGGGGCCGCGCGACCAGATGAATGGGCTCCAGGTACAGGGCCTCGAAGCGGATGGCCGGGTCATGGTGTTCGGGCGCGGACCGTCCCACCACGATGTCCAGGTCGCCCTGCGCCAGTTGCGCCAGCAGACGGTCCGTGGTGCCCTCCACCAGCTTTACCCGCGCCTGCGGCATGCGCTCCAGCAGCTTCATGACCGCCAGCGGCACCGTGTCGGACGCGGACGCCCCCGATGCGCCGATCACCACGCGGCCGCCGCCGCCCTCCCGCAGCGCCGCCATGTCCGCGCTGGCGCGGTCCAGTTGCGACTCCACCCGCTGCGCATGCGCGATCAGCACGTCGCCGTGCGGGGTTGGGCGCAGGCCGCGCGCATGGCGCTCGAAGAGCGGCAGTCCGATATCGTCTTCCAGATCCTTCAGCCATTTCGACAGGCCCGGCTGCGTCGTATTGAGCATGGCGGCGGAATGGCTGATGTTGCGGGTCTGGGCCAGGCTGAGCAGCATTTTCAGATTGCGCAGCCGCAAGCGGTGGGTCCAGTCCATGCAGGCCCTCGTGGTGGGGAGGTTGTCTCGTAGGTATGTTCTTATTCGTATGGATAATAAGATAAATTCATTTCAAACCACATAGCTGCTTGCGCATAATCGTCTCCATACCAGGACCAGCCGCGAACCCACGCGGCGGCCGCCCGTAGAAGCCGGCAATAGCCGGACATACCGGAGACAACCATGCACGATGGCCACCCCGCCAGCGCGGACAGCGCTGCCTCGGACCGCGCCCGCTACTACGCGCGCATCGCCAAGAAACACATGTCGCCCCTGTGGGAGTCGCTGCACAACCTGGTGCCGCGCCAGCCCGCGCCGCGCTGCGTGCCTGCCATCTGGAAGTACGACGACGTGCGCGACGACGTCATGGCGTCGGGCGCATTGATTTCCGCGGAAGAAGCCGTGCGCCGCGTGCTGATCCTGGAAAACCCCGGCCTGCCCGGCCAGGCCAGCATCACGCAAAGCCTGTACGCGGGCCTGCAGCTCATCCTGCCCGGCGAAATCGCGCCCAGCCATCGCCACACGCAATCGGCCCTGCGCTTCATCGTCGAGGGCCGCGGGGCCTATACCGCCGTCAATGGCGAGCGCACCACGATGCACCCCGGCGATTTCATCATCACGCCGTCGTGGACCTGGCACGACCACGGCAACGCCGAAACCGTCGAAGGCGGCGAGCCCGTGGTCTGGCTCGACGGCCTGGACATCCCGTTGCTGCGCTTCCTGGACGCCGGGTTTGCCGAAAACTACCCCTCGGCCACCCAGCCGGTCACGCGCCCCGAAGGCGACAGCCTGGCGCGCTTCGGCCACAACATGGCGCCCGTGCGCCACCAGGTGTCCAGCGGCACGTCGCCCATCTTCAACTACCCCTACGAACGCAGCCGCGAGGCGCTGGACGCGCTCTACCGCCACGGCGAGCTCGATCCCTGGGACGGCGTCAAGCTGCGCTACCTGAACCCCGCCAACGGCGGCTATCCCATGCCCACGATGGCCACGTTCATGCAATTCCTGCCCGCGGGCTTTCAGGGCAAGACCTTCCGCACGACCGACTCCACGGTCTACAGCGTGGTCGAAGGCCGGGGCTCGGCGCGCATCGGCGACCAGGAATTCCTCTTCGGTCCGCGCGACGTCTTCGTGGCGCCGTCCTGGATGCCCGTCCAACTGGCCGCGCTGGAAGACGCCACGCTCTTCAGCTATTCAGACCGCCCGGTGCAGGCCGCGCTGGGCCTGTGGCGCGAAGAACGCGTCGGCTGATCGCCGGCAGTCCCGCCTTCCTGATCCTTATCCCGCCTTCAAAGGGTGATCCATGTCTTTTATGTTTGCTCCCGCCGCCCCCGTCGCCGTGCCCATCGCCGGCAGCCAGGACAGTTTTCCCGTGCGCCGCGTCTATTGCGTCGGCCGCAATTACGCCGCCCACGCGCGCGAAATGGGCTTCGACCCCGACCGCGAACCGCCGTTCTTCTTCTGCAAGCCGGCCGACGCCGTGGTCCCCGTGGCCGACGGCGCCACGCTGTCCCTGCCCTACCCGCCTGAAACGTCGAACCTGCATTACGAGATCGAACTGGTCGCGGCCATCGGCAAGGGCGGCGCCAACATCCCGGTCAACGACGCGCTGGCGCACGTGTGGGGCTACGCCGTCGGCCTGGACATGACGCGCCGCGACCTGCAAATGAAAATGCGCGAAGCCGGCCGCCCGTGGGAACTGGGCAAGGCCTTCGACCAGAGCGCGCCCATCGGACCGCTCCATCCCGCGCAATCGGTCGGTGGCATCGAGCAGGCCGGCATCTGGCTGCAGGTCAACGGCACCGACAAGCAGCGCAGCGACATCGGCAAGCTGATCTGGTCTGTCGCCGAGACCATCGCCTACCTGTCCAGATACTTCCGCCTCGAAGCCGGCGACCTCATCTACACGGGCACGCCCGAAGGCGTGGGCCCCGTGGTGCGCGGCGACAAGATGGTCGGCGGCGTGGACGGGTTGGGCACCATCAGCGTCCAGATGGCTTGAGGCCGGGAGTTCCGCATGCAACTGCACAGTTTCTTCAACAGCTCCACCTCCTACCGCGTGCGCATCGCCCTGGCGCTCAAGGGCCTGTCCTATGAGTACCTGCCGGTAAATCTGCGCAAGCAGGAGCAGCGGACCGCGGACTATATGGCCAGGAATCCCTCCGCGGGCGTGCCCCTGCTGATCGACGGCGACATGCAGCTCTCGCAGTCGCTTGCCATCATCGACTACCTGGACGCCACGCATCCCGAGCCGCGCCTGATTCCCGCCGATACGCAGGCGCGCGCCCGGGTGCTGGAGCTGTCCGACGCCATCTCCTGCGACATCCACCCCGTCAACAACATGCGCATCCTGCGCTACCTGCAGGACGTGCTGGGGGCCAGCGACGAACAGAAGAACGCCTGGTACCACCACTGGATCCGCGAAGGCCTGACCGCCGTGGAGGCCCTGCTGGAACGCCACGGCCACGGCGCGTACTGCTTTGGCGACGCGCCCACGCTGGCCGATTGCTGCCTGGTGCCCCAGGTGGCCAATGCCCAGCGCATGGGCTGCGACCTCTCCGCCTATCCGCGCATCCTCGGCGTTTTTGAACACTGCAACGCGCAGCCTGCCTTCCAGGCGGCCGCGCCGGCCCAGCAACCGGACTACACCAAGTGAACATGCAAGAGCCCGACACCCACGGCGCGCCGCTGCGCGAGTACACCGATCCCGGCTATCGGCCGCTGTGCGCCAACCTGGCCGAGGTGCGCGCCAACATCGACCGGCTGGACGACGACATCGTGCGGCTCATCGCCGAGCGCGCCATGTACGTGAAGGACGCGGCGCGCTTCAAGCGCGACGCTTTCCAGGTGAGCGCCCCCGCGCGCCAGGCCCAGGTCTTCGAGAAGGCCAGGAAGCTGGCGGAACGCCACAACCGGGGCTTTGCCAACCTGGAGCAGGTGGTGGACGCGACCTATCGCGCGATGGTCGCCGCATTCATCGCCAATGAGCAGACCTATTTCGACACCATGAAAGACGTGGGAGACACGCATGCCTGATTCTTCGTTCCTGCCGCCGGGCCGCATGATCGCGCGCCGTCTTGCGGTGCGCGCCGCCGCGCTTGGCCTGGCCGCGCTGGCGCCGCTGGCCGCCGCCGGCACCGCCGAAGCCGCCGACGCGTGGCCCACCCAGCCGCTCAAGGCGGTCGTGCCGTTCGGTCCGGGCTCCAGCCCCGACCAGGTCGCGCGCATCGTCGGCGAGAAGGCCGGCGCGATCCTCGGCCAGGCCATCGTCATCGAAAACAAGCCCGGCGCCAGCGGCAACATCGGCACCTATGCCATCGCCAACGCCAAGCCCGATGGCTACACCTTCGGCGTGTCGATCACCGGCCCGCTGGTGAACAACACGCTGCTGTTCGACAAGCTGCCCTACGCCCCCGCCAAGGACCTGTCGCCGCTGACCCTTGCCGTGCACCAGCCCAACGTGCTGGTGGTCCCCGCCACTGCCGGCATCGACAACGTCGGCCAGCTTCTGGAGGCCTTGAAGAAAAACCCGGACAAGTACAACTTCCCATCGCCGGGGGCCGGCACCGTGTCGCACCTGGCGGTCGAGCTGCTCTTGCAGCAGATCGGCGCGCGCGCCACGCACGTCCCGTATCCGTCCTCGCCCGCGGCGCTGACCTCGCTGCTGTCGGGCGACACCCAGTTCGCCGCGCTGCCGCCCATCGCGGTCATGCCGATGGTGAAGGACGGCCGGCTGAAGGCGTTGGCAGTCACCTCCTCCAAGCGCTCGGCGCTGCTGCCCGATATCCCGACATTGGCCGAAGTGGGCGTGCAGGGCATCGAGGGATCCGCGTGGATCGGCTTCGTGGTGTCGTCCAAGGCGCCGGCCGACGTGCAGAAGAAGCTGTCGGACGCGCTCATCCAGGCCATCCATGACCCCGAGGTGTCCAAGCGGCTGCAAGCGCAGTACATGGATCCGGTGGGCGACACGCCGGCCGAATTCCGCAGCTACATGGATGACGAGCTCAAGCGCTGGGAGCCCCTCATCAAGAAGCTGGGCATCAAGGGCCAGTAAGACCGACGCGCGGCCGCGCCGCGCGCCGACGGCAACAAAGCAAGGAGAATCAGATGGTCATCAACGAACCCGCCCGCCAGGTGCCGCTTTATGGCGAGTACGAGGTCGTCGTCCTGGGCGGCGGCCCGGCCGGCGTGCTGGCGGCCGCCAGCGCGGCGCGCAATGGCGCGCGCGTGCTGCTCGTGGAACGCTACGGCTTCCTGGGCGGCATGGGCACCGCCGCCGGCGTGTCCAACTTCTGCGGACTGCACGCCAACATCCACGGCGACATCCGGCAGGTGGTGCACGGCATGACCGACGACCTGCTCGACCGCATGCGCGCCATGGACGGGCTGAACGATCCGCATCTGATCCTGGGCAAGATCCATGCGCAGGCCTATGACATCTCGGCGTTCAAGTGCGCCGCCGACGGCCTGGTGCAGGACAGCGGGGCGCACGTGCTCTTTCACGCGCTGGCCACGGGCCTCACGCGCGACGATCAGGGCCGCGTGGACGCGCTCTTTTTGGAAACCAAGTCCGGCCGCTGCGCGGTGCGCGCCAGGATCTTCATCGACTGCTCGGGCGATGCCGACATCGCCCAGTGGGGCGGCCTGCCCTTTGAGAAGGGCGACGCGCACGGCCACCTGCTCTATCCCACCCTGATGTTCAAGGTGGGCAATGTGGACGGCGTGCGCGCGCAAGAGGCCTGGAAGACCATCCCCGTGCTGATGGACGAAGCGGCGGCCAGCGGCGAGTTCACGTTTCCGCGCAAGGGCGCCATCGTGCGTCCCCAAAAGCACGACTACGAATGGCGGGTCAACGTCACGCAGCTTGCCAACGCCGACGGTAGCGCGGCGGACGGCACCGACGCCGATTCGCTGTCGGCGGGCGAACTCGAAGGCCGCCGGCAGATCATGAATTACCTGGCGTTCCTGCGCGCCAAGGTGCCGGGATTCGAGCAGGCCTATGTGCTGGACATCGCCCCGCAACTGGGCATTCGCGAGACCCGCCGCATCGTGGGCGAGGCCGTGCTCACCCAGGAAGACGTGCTGGGCTGCGCGGATTTTCCGGACAGCATCGGCGTCAACGGCTGGCCGCTGGAAATGCACACGGCGGGCGACGTCAAGTGGCTCTGGCCGCCCATACCCGAATCGCGCGGCTACAACCAGCTTCCGTTTCGCATGATGGTGCCCCGGCGCGGCCCGGGCGTGGCGGACAACGTGCTGGTGGCCGGCCGCTGCGCCTCGATGACGCACGAGGGCCAGTCCGCCGCGCGCGTCAGCGGAAGCTGCTTCGTCATGGGCGAGGCCGCCGGCACCGCGTCCGCCATGGCGCTGCGCGCGGGCATCGCGCCGGGCGACGTCTCCATTGCGGCGCTGCAGGCGCAATTGACGCAACAAGGCGCCTTCCTGGGCGGCCAGGACTGAACCACAGCGAGGACCCGACATGACGACTATCCTGGCAGCAAAACCGAAAGTGCCGACCCAGACCCAGACCGTGATCGTCGTGGGCGGCGGCATCGGCGGCCTGGCCGCCGCGCTGGCGCTCACGCGGCAAGGCATTGCCGTGCAACTTCTGGAACAGGCCGCGCAGATCGGCGAAATCGGCGCGGGCATCCAGCTCGGCCCCAATGCCTTCGCCGCGCTCGACGCGCTGGGCGTGGGCACGACGGCCCGCGGCCGCGCCGTCTTCACCGACCACATCATCATGATGGACGCCGTGGATGCCAGGGAGGTGGTGCGCATCGACACCGGCGAGGCCTTTCGTGCGCGCTTCGGCGGCCCCTACGCCGTCATTCACCGCGCCGACATCCACCTGTCCATTCTGGAAGCGGTGCAGAAAGATCCGCTGATCCAGTTCCGCACCTCCACGCAGATCGCCAGCATGTCGCAGGACGCCAATGGGGTAGAAGTCGTGGACACGCAGGGCAACCGCTACCGCGCCGATGCCGTGGTGGGGGCAGACGGCGTCAAGTCCGTGATCCGCGAAGCCATGGTGGGCGATCCCGCGCGCGTGACGGGCCACGTGGTCTACCGCGCCGTGGTCGACCAGGAAAACATGCCGCAGGAACTGCGCATCAACGCCCCCGTGCTGTGGGCGGGTCCGCACTGCCACCTGGTGCACTATCCGCTGCGCGGCGGCCAGCAATACAACCTGGTCGTCACCTTCCACAGCCGGGAGCAGGAGGAATGGGGCGTGCGCGAAGGCAGCAAGGAAGAGGTGCTGTCCTACTTCCAGGGCATCCACCCGACGCCGCACCAGATGCTGGACCGCCCGACCTCATGGAAACGCTGGGCCACCGCCGACCGCGAACCGGTGGAGCGGTGGGGCCAAGGCCGCGTCACGATACTTGGCGATGCCGCCCACCCCATGACGCAGTACATGGCCCAGGGCGCCTGCATGGCGCTGGAAGACGCCGTGACGCTGGGCGAGGCAATCCGGCAATGCGAGCACGACCTGCCCGCGGCCTTCCGGTTGTACGAATCGGTCCGCATCCCGCGCAGCGCGCGCGTGGTGTGGTCCACGCGCGAGATGGGCAGGCTCTATCACGCGCGCGGCGTGGAGCGCACGGTGCGCAACATGCTGTGGACGGGACGCAGCCAGTCCCAGTTCTACGACGCATTGCAGTGGCTGTACGGCTGGAAAGTGGAGAACTGCCTCGCGCAAGGCATGCCGCAGTGATGCAGTGATGCAGTGATGCAGTGATGCAGTGATCGACGTTGCAGGGAACAGGCCGCGTGGCGAAGACCATGCGGCACACGAGCATAAGCAAAAGAGGAGACAACCATGCACAAAAGCACCCTCCGCGGCGCCGCCGCCGTCCTGCTGTCATTGGCCTCGTACGCGGCCAGCGCGCAGCAGAAACCCGTGGACATCGGCTTCATCGGAACCCTGTCCACGCCCGCCGGCTACATCGGCGAAGACGAGCGCGACGCCTTCATGCTGGCCGTCAAGGAAGGCGGCGGCAAGCTGGGCGGCGTGCCGGTCAATGTGCGCGTCGAGGACGACGCGCTCAAGCCCGCCAACGCCAAGCAGATCGCCGACAAGATGGTGCAGGGCGGCGTGCGCCTGTTCACCGGCATCAATTTCTCGAACGTCATGGCCGCCGTCGGCCCCACGGTGCTGAACGCCGGCGCCTTCTACGTCAGCCTGAACGCCGGCCCCTCCAACTATGCCGGCAAGGCCTGCAATCCCAACTACTTCTCGGTGGCGTTCCAGAACGACTCATACGCCGACACCGCGGGCATGGCGGCCAACGAGCTGGGCGCCAAGCGCGTCGTCATCATGGCCCCGAACTACCAGGCGGGCCGCGACGCCGTCGCCGGCTTCAAGCGCACGTACAAGGGCGAGATCGCCGACGAGATCTACACCAAGCTCGAACAGGCCGACTTCTCGGTGGAGCTGGCGCGCATCCGTTCGCTCAATCCCGACGCCATCTTCCAGTTCCATCCGGGCGGCGCGGGCATCAACCTGACCAAGCAGTTCGCCAACTCGGGGCTGGCGGACAAGATCAAGATGATCACGCCGATCTATTCGATGGACGACCGCATGCTGGCCGCCACGGGCACGGCGGGCAAGGGCTTTTACCTGAGCTCGCTCTGGAGCGCCGACCTGGACAACGCGCAAAGCAAGCACTTCGTCGAGGCCTTCACCAAGGCCTACAACCGCGCGCCCACGGCCTATGCGGCGCAGGCCTACGACACCGCGAACCTGATCGGCTCCGCGCTCAAAGCAGTGGACGGCGACATCGCGGGCAAGCCGGACGACTTTCGCAACGCGCTGCGCCGCGCGGACTTCCCCAGCGTGCGCGGCAAATTCAAGTTCGGCCCCAACCAGCATCCCGTCCAGGACTGGTATCTGCTGCACATCGAAGCGGGCCCCGACGGCAAACTGGTCTACAAGAACCTGAAGGTGCTTGCGCGCGACCATACCGACGTGCACGCCGTGGACTGCAAGATGTGAGCACACGATCGGCGGCCGTGCGGGGCCGCCATCACCCAGACTCTCCCAAGAAGGAGTCGCAATGCTGATGTTCCTGGAGCAGGTGCTCAATGGCCTGCAATACAGCGCCCTGCTGTTCCTGTTGTCGGCGGGATTGACGCTGGTGTTCGGCATCATGAACGTCATCAACCTGACGCACGGGTCGTTCTACATGGTGGGCGCGTTCTGCGCCGCCAGCGCGGCCGCGTCCACCGGGTCCTTCGCCGCCGCCTTGCTGGCGGCGCTGGCCGGCGCGGCGCTCTACGGGCTGGTGATCGAACTGCTGGTCATCCGCCACCTGTACCGGCGCGACCACCTGGACCAGGTGCTGGCCACGCTGGGGCTGACGCTCTTCACCAATGAACTGGTGACCGTGCTGTTCGGCCGCAGTCCGCCCTTCATGGACATCCCGCCGTTCCTGTCGGGGTCCGTGGCGCTGCTGCCCGGCCTGAACTACCCGATCATGCGGCTCGCCTTCATCGGCGCGGGCGCGCTGGTCGCGCTGGGCCTCTGGCTGCTGATCTCGCGCACCCGTGTGGGCATGCTGGTGCGCGCGGGCGCCGACGACGGCGAAATGGTCGATGCCTTGGGCGTCAACATCCAGCGCCTCTTCACCCTGATCTTCACGCTGGGCGCCCTGCTCTGCGGTTTTGCGGGCGTGATGGCCGCGCCCCTGCTGGCGGTGGAGATCGGCATGGGCGAACGCATCCTCATCACCACCTTCGTGGTCATCGTGGTGGGCGGCGTGGGATCGGTGCGCGGCGCGCTGGCGGGCTCGCTGATGATCGGCATGACCGATGCGCTGGGGCGCGCCTACATCCCCTTCTGGATGTCGCGCCTGCTTCCCCCTGAACTGTCGGACTCGGCCAGCTCCAGCCTCGTGTCCGCCAGCATCTACATCCTGATGGCCATTGTGCTGCTGTTCAAGCCGCGCGGGCTGGTGCCGGCCCAGCGCTAGGAACGATATCCATGACCAGACAAATTCCATCGTCTCCGGTGTCAGACACCTACGTCCCCGCCCTCGCCAGCCCCCCACGCATCACCCGAAGCGCCCTCGTCAACGCCATCGGCCTGCTGCTGTTCGTCCTGGTGCCGGCCATCGCGTCGGCCACCGGCGAGAGCTTCCTCGTCAACCTCATGACGCGCTTTCTCATCTACGCCATCGCCGCCGTGAGCCTGGACCTGATCCTGGGCTACGGCGCCATGGTCAGTTTCGGCCACGCCGCGTTCTTCGGCCTGGGCGGCTACGTGATCGGCATCGTCGGCTTCCACGTCGGACAGGGCGACACCCTGTTCGGCTGGAGCGGCAGCAACGCCGCGCTCGTGATGTGGCCGCTGGCCGTCGCCGTCGCGGCGCTGGCGGGACTGGCGGTTGGATTTCTGTCGCTGCGCACCTCTGGCGTGCAGTTCATCATGATCACGCTGGCCTTCGGGCAGATGCTCTATTTCATCCTGGTGGGTCTGATGGTCTATGGCGGCGACGACGGCCTGGCCATCGACGCGCGCAACACCCTGCCGGGGTTGAACCTGAACGATCCGGCCACTTTCTACTACGTCTGCCTGGCGCTCATGACGCTCTGGATCGTGGTCTGCCGGCGCATCGTGAACTCGCCGTTCGGCATGGCGCTGCAGAGCATCAAGCAGAACCCGCGCCGCAGCGTCGGGCTGGGCCTCGCGCCGCTGGGCTATCGCCTCACCGCCTTCGTCCTGTCGGCCGCGGGCACAGGACTGGCGGGCGCGCTGTGGGCCAACTACGCGCTCTTCGTCAGTCCCGACATGTCGGCCTGGCAAAAGTCGGGCGAACTCATGGCCATGGTGATCCTGGGCGGCATGGGCACGATCTTCGGCCCGGTGCTGGGCGTGGCCGTGTACCTGGGGTTGGAACAGGTCGCCACCGGCTGGACCGAACATTGGATGCTGATCCTGGGTCCGGTGCTGGTGCTGGTGGTGCTGTTCGGCAAGCGCGGCGTGTACGGCTGGCTGGCAGGAGGCAAACAATGACGTCGCATCCCAAGCTGGAAATTCGCGACCTGCGGAAATCGTTCGGCGCGGTGCACGCCACGCAAGGCGTCAACCTCGAAGTCAGGCCCGGCGAACTGCACGCCCTCATCGGCCCCAACGGCGCGGGCAAAACCACCCTGCTGTCCCAGATCAGCGGCGAAATCCTGCCCGACGCCGGCAGCATCTGGCTGGACGGCGGCGACATCACGCGCATGCCCGCCCACAAGCGGCCCGGCGCCGGGCTGGCGCGGTCTTTCCAGATCAGCCAGCTCTATCCCGACTTCACCGCCGAAGACAACGTCGCCATGGCCGTGCAGGCGCACAGCCCCGGCGGCTTCAATCTGTGGAAGAACGCCAGGCGCCTGGCGCGCCTGCGGGAGCCGGCGCTCCAGGCGCTGGATCGCGTCGGCCTGGCGGGCCGCGCCGACGTGCGCGTCTCGGCCCTGGCGCATGGCGAAAAGCGCCAGCTCGAATTGGCCATGGCGCTGTCGCTCGACGCCTCGGTGCTGCTGCTGGACGAACCCATGGCCGGCATGGGCGCCGAGGAATCGCAACGCATGACCGCCCTGCTGCAAACGCTCAAGGGCCGCTACGCCATCCTGCTCGTCGAACACGACATGGACGCCGTCTTCGCCCTGGCCGACCGCGTCACCGTGCTGGTCTACGGCAAAACCATTTTCACCGGCACGCCCGACGAGGTGCGCCGCCATCCCGATGTGCGCGCCGCCTACCTGGGCGAGGAGGACTGATGCTGCAAGTCAACCAACTGCAGGGCGGCTACGGCGCCAGCAAAGTGCTCTTCGGGGTGGACCTGGACATCGCACCGCGGCAGGTCGTCTCATTGATCGGCCGCAATGGCATGGGCAAAACCACCACGGTCAAGACCCTCATGGGCATGCTGCCCGCGCAGGGCGGCAGCATCCTGCTGGACGGCAAGCCGATTGCCGGCATGGCCCCGCACCGCATCGCGCAACTGGGCATCGGCCTCGTGCCCGAAGGACGCCGCGTCTTCGGCTCCCTGACGGTCGAAGAAAACCTCGTCGCCACCGCCCGCAACACGCAAGCCGGCTGGCACGTCGGCCGGGTCTTCGACCTGTTCCCGCGCCTGAAGGAGCGCCGCACCCAATCGGCGCGCACCCTTTCGGGCGGCGAACAGCAGATGCTCGCCGTCGGCCGCGCCCTCCTCATCAACCCGCGCCTGCTCATCCTGGACGAAGCCACCGAAGGCCTCGCGCCCCTGATCCGCCAGGAAATCTGGAACTGCCTGCGCCGCCTGAAGGAAGAAGGCCAGACCATCCTCGTGATCGACAAGAACCTCAAGGAAATGGCCACCCTGGTCGATCGCCACCACGTCCTGGAAAAAGGCCGCGTCGTCTGGCAAGGCAGCCCCGCGGAACTGGCCGCGCAGCCGGAACTGGCGCACCGCTATCTGGGGGTGTAGAGGATGCGGCCCGATCCTGGTCCTAGCTCTGGTCCTGCGACTCGCAGAAACTCAAGCGATTCCCGAACGGATCGATCACCGCCATCACGCGCCCCCACGGCATCTCCTCCACGCAGGGCCGCATGTAGGCATACCCCTTCGCGCTGACCTCCGCGTGAAGCGCATCCACGCCCTGCATCCGCACGAACACCGCCGAGCCCGGCGTCGCATCGCCGTGGTGCTCGGACAAATGCAGCACAAGGTCGTCGCGATGCACCTGCGCATAGAGCGGAAACCCGGCCTCGAAGCGATGCTCCCAGTCCCAGGTGAAGCCCAGAAAATCCAGATAGAAATCGCGCGCCTTCTCCACCGAGAAAATGCGCAGGATCGGTATGGCGGCTTGCAGGTGCATGGCGGTGCCTTGGTAGTATGCGAAAAATCCAGCATAGACCACTCGCCCATCCATGCCCATCGCCACGCCCCTGCAGTGGCTGATCAAAGGACCGCCAGCATGAATGCCCGCGCGACGGCCGCTGAGGTGCAAGTCAATGCGATGTCTGGCCCCCCCCGGAAAATCGCGCAGCGTCATCCCCCCGCCGCAAGACACTGCGTAAGCCCCACCAAGCCGCCCGCGCGGCCGCAGTGGGGCGGGCCCCGCAAGACGCTCCAAACCCAAGCAACTGCGGCCAAGAACCTAAAGAACCCAACTCGCCCCAGCGACCGCCAAGCTCAAGCCACAGAGCCCGGCGTGGCGGCGGCCTGGGGTGCGCGGGGCGTGTAGATGCGCCCGAGGGAATCGGAAGGCAGGCGCCGAAGGGCGCCAACGACGATGACGAAGGGGCAGTCCGGAGCGAAGGCTCCGGACCGCAATCGTAGCCCCGCGCGCCCCAGGCCGCCGACGCGCCGGGCGTCAGAAGAACGCGCCGCAACCGTCCAAAGAAAACAAAACGCCCGCCAGAAACAACTCCGACAGGCGTTCAAAAACCACATAGCAACAGGCATCCACCAAAGACGCCCATCGCCAGAAAGCATCAATTCAAGCTAGCACCCGAGATCTTCACAATCTCCTGATACTTCGCCTTCTCGGCCTTCACGAATTCGGCAAACGCCTCCGGCGTCATCGGACCCGCCTCGGACCCCATGGTCAGCAGACGCTGCTTGATGTCCGGCTGCGCCATCGCCTCGGCATACGCCTTGTTCAGCTTGGCCACCACCGGCGCCGGCGTGCCGCCCGTCGTGAACACCCCGAACCACGTGCCCAGGTCAAAGCCCTTCACGCCCGATTCCTCGACGGTAGGCACATCCGCCAGCAGCGACGAACGCTTGGCCGTCGTCACGGCCAGCGCCTTCACCTTGCCGTCCTTGATCAACGGCGCCGACGCCGCCAGATTGTCGAACATGAAATCCGACTGGCCCGACAGCAGCGCCAACTGCGCCGGCGCCGCGCCCTGGTAGGGAATGTGCTCGACCTTGATATCGGCCCGCGCCTTGAGCAGCTCGCCCGACAGATGACCCGCGCTGCCATTGCCGCCCGAGCCGTAATTCAGCTTGCCCGGATTCTTCTTCGCATAGTCGATCAGGTCCGCCAGCTTCTCGATCTTGTTCTTCTGGGCGAACTCAAGGTTGATGACCAGCACGTTCGGCACCGACGCCACGATCGTCACCGGCGCGAAATCCTTCACCGGGTCGTAAGGCAGATTCGCGAACAGCCAGGGATTGATCGCATGCGTCGCGACGGCGCCCATCACCAGCGTATAGCCGTCCGGCTGCGCCTTGGCCACCAGGTCGGCGCCGATGTTGCCGCCCGCGCCCGAACGGTTCTCCACGATCACCGGCTGGCCCAACGACCCGCGCACCTTCTCGGCCAGCATGCGGGCCATCGTGTCCAGCGGACCGCCGGGCGGGTAGGGAACGACAAAGCGGATCGGCTTGGTCGGGAAATCCGTGGCCTGGGCCAGCGCGGGCGCGCCAAACGGCAGGGTCGCGGCCAGCGCCACGGCGCCTTGCAACAGGGCGCGGCGCGCGGCGCTGCGGGGGGTATTCGTCATGATTCGGTCTCCTCACTCTGGATCATTGGCGGTCAGTAGCATACCCCACGCACGTGAATGCCGTAACAAAGGGATACCGGGAAGATCGGCCGGACTTCCAAGGATTGGCCGCACCGGCGCACGCCCGGTCAGGCCGCCGCACCGACGCCAAACCGCCCCAATGAAACAGACCCCCGGTAGTTGGACTGACGTCCACCCACGGGGGTCCGTTCACAAAAGCGGCTTGGCGGATCAGTGCAAAATCTGGCTCAAGAAAAGCTTCGTCCGTTCGTTCTGCGGATTGTCGAAGAACTCGTCCGGCGTATTCTGTTCGATGATCTCGCCGCGGTCCATGAAGATCACGCGGTTCGCGACCTTGCGCGCAAAGCCCATTTCGTGCGTCACGCAGATCATCGTCATGCCGCTTTCCTGGGCCAGGCTGACCATCACGTCCAGCACTTCCTTCACCATTTCCGGATCCAGCGCCGACGTCGGCTCATCGAACAGCATGATCTTGGGATTCATGCACAGCGACCGCGCGATCGCCACGCGCTGCTGCTGCCCGCCCGACAGCTGGCCGGGAAACTTCTTGGCCTGCTCCGGAATCCGCACGCGCTCCAGATACTTCATCGCCGTCGCCTCGGCTTCCGCGCGCGGCTTCTTCAGCACCCACATCGGGCCCAGCGTCAGGTTCTCCAGCACCGTCAGGTGCGGGAACAGATTGAAATGCTGGAACACCATGCCCACGTCCTTGCGGATCGTCTCGATGTGCTTCAGGTCATTGGTGAGCTCCGTGCCGTCCACAATGATGTGGCCCTTCTGGTGTTCTTCCAGCCGGTTGATGCAGCGGATCATCGTGGACTTGCCCGAACCCGAAGGTCCGCACACCACGATGCGCTCGCCTGGCGCGACGTCCAGGTTGATGTTGCGCAACACGTGGAACTGGCCGTACCACTTGTTCACGTCCTGCAAACGAATAATGGCATCCGACATGCCTGTACTCCCGTAAGTATCGCTGGGCGCGCCCGCCTGGCGGCGGACGCGCGGCATATTGCTAGCGTGCGTGACCCGTGGCCAGGCGTTTTTCCAGCGCCTGGCTGTATTTGGACATGGAGAAGCAGAAGACGAAGTAGATCAGCGAAATGAACAGATACGCCTCCACCCCGAATCCGCGCCATGCCGCATCGGACAAGGCTGCCTTGGCCGCCAGCGTCAGGTCGAAGATGCCGATGATCACCACCAGCGACGTGTCCTTGAACAGCGCGATGAAGATGCTGACCAGCGGCGGAATCACGATCTTGAGCGCCTGCGGCAGAATGATCTTGCGCATCTGCTGCCAGTAATTCAGGCCCAGCGAATCCGCGCCCTCATACTGCCCCTTGGGAATCGCCTGCAGGCCGCCGCGCACCGTTTCCGCGATATAGGCCGCGGCGAACATGATGATCGCGATCTGCGCGCGCAAGAGCTTGTCGATCGAAAAGCCTTCCGGCAGGAAGAGCGGCAGCATCACCGACGACATGAACAGCAGGCTGATCAGCGGCACGCCGCGGATCAGCTCGATGTACACGACGCACAGCGCCTTGATGGCGGGCATCTTCGAGCGCCGGCCCAGGGCCAGC
>Ga0182739_1001696_pt1 | contig 22110 bp, 17 predicted proteins | sample eDN5th30CBELigBY_FD_128873 | JGI IMG/M metagenome (GOLD analysis project Ga0182739, IMG submission 128873) | Enriched backyard soil microbial communities from Emeryville, California, USA - eDNA 5th pass 30_C BE-Lig BY (version 2) (version 2) | ecosystem: Environmental > Terrestrial > Soil >...
CCCGTTCGGGGTCGATGATGGGGGAATCCAATAGCCCGGGGGTGTCGCTTCGCTCGACCCCCGGCTTCCCCGCTGTAAGCCCTCCGGGCTATTCCCTTGCTGATACCACTTTTAATCACACCCCGGATTTTCTCGCTGCGTTAAGAAGAAGATGGCAATGAATACGGTTTGTGTATGGAAGAGAGAATCATCCAATTTGTTGCACGTGAAGTCGGAGTCTCTGCCAGTGAGGTATTATTGTCATCAGACCTCTCCTCGGATTTGGGAGTTGCCGGGGATGATGGTGTGGAATTGATGGAAAAATTTGCGAGTGAGTTTGGAGTGGTTTTGGACGGCTTTATTCCCGGTGCTTTTTTTGGCTCAGAGGGTGCATTTAATCCTTTCGTCTTTTTGTTTCTATTCTGGCGAAAAAGGAGAACGCCTAAGTTAACGGTGCAGGATCTACTGGATTTGGCAGTGGGTGGGTCTTGGAAGGCCTTTTGTGGCACGAACCCGGCTCAACCGCCTGCGTAGCCGATTTCGATCCAAGATCTTCCGGGGCTGCCTGGGTATCGGCAACTTTCATGTCATGCACCCGTTTGCCCGTCGGCGTATTTTTTTAAGTTTGACATTCGCCCGGCGTTCTGGTTACTTGCCGTCCGTGCATACTGTTGTCGCGATTCCGACCCTGATTTCGAAGGCGAACCTTTCGGTAAACCTTCCCGCGATTCTCGTGGGGATGATTACCATGATTAGCCGTTCAGGGCACGGGATTGATGGATGCGCGGACTAAAAGAGCAACCAGACTATTTCCCTTGAAAGCCCTGAGCCAAAAGCTCGGGGCTTTTTTTTCGCTCTGATCGGCTCTGATTTTTTTGTGATTCCGCCATCGTCCCTTTCCTCTTTTTTCCGACACTGACACCCTTTTCCTATCTTTTATGACCACCACCACGCTTGAAGCACCGCCGCGCACGCCCCCGGTTGAAACCGTCACACCGGGGGCTGCTCCGATTTCACTCCCTCTGGCCGATCTCTTCGCGGCCCGCCAACGCCTCAAGGGGGCGATTGCGCTCACCCCGTGCAGCGAATCGATCGCGCTCTCCGAAATCACCGGTTGCGAGCTTTTCTGCAAGCGCGAATACCTGCACCGGACCGGGAGTTTCAAGGAACGCGGGGCGCGCAATGCTCTCGCCCTGTTGCTGGAAGCCGGCGGCCCCGGGCAGGGGATGATCGCCGCCTCCGCCGGAAACCACGCCCTCGGGCTGGCGTGGCACGGGCGTTCGCTCGGAGTGCCGGTCACGGTCGTGATGCCCCGTTACGCGCCGCTGGTGAAGGTGGCGACCTGCCGCCGCCTCGGCGCCAACGTGATCCTCAAGGGAAACACGTTTGATGAGGCGAAGGCCCACGCCGACCAACTGGCGGCGGAAAAGGGGCTCGCCTACATCCACCCGTTCGACAACCTCAACGTCATCGCCGGTCAGGGAACGCTCGCTTTGGAGATCCTCGACCAGGTGCCCGACCTCGACGCCGTACTCGTCCCGATCGGCGGCGGCGGGCTGGCTGCCGGGGTCGTCACCGTCCTGCGGACGCTCAAGCCGGGGGTGACGATCATCGGCGTCGAGCCGGAAAACGCCGCCAGTTTCGGCGCGGCGGTGGCAGCGGGCAAGGCGGTCGAGATCACGCCGAGCTACACGCTGGCCGATGGCCTTTCCGTGGCGAAAACCGGCGAACGCCCCCTCGCGCTGGCGCGGGAAGGGCTCGACGAGATCGTCACCGTACGGGAAGATGCGATCGCGCTGGCGATCCTGCGCCTGGCGGAACTTGAAAAAGCGGTTGTCGAGGGAGCCGGTGCGGTACCGCTGGCCGCCCTGCTCGGCGACGCCCTGCCGCAGTTGAAAGGCAAACGGGTGGTGATCCCGCTGACCGGCGGCAACATCGATCCCCTCGCCCACAGCCGGGTGATCGAAAAGGGACTGGCGACCGATGGGCGGATCTGCCGCTTAAATCTCCTGATCAGCGACAGACCGGGCGGGTTGGCCCAGCTTTCCGCCATTCTCGCCGAAGCCGGGGCGAACGTCACCGAGATCGTCCACAACCGGACCTTCGCCGGTCCCGACCTCTCCAGCGTCCATGTCCTCTGCACGGTCGAAACGCGCGACCGCGAGCACATCGCCGAGATCAAGCAACGCCTCGCGCTCGAAGGGGTCCGGCTTTCGGCGGCGTAGCGGTTTGAGGCGGGGGCGGGAACGGTGTGAAGCGGAGTCCAACGCAGCGGACGGCGCGGAGGCCGTCCCAACACGCCCGGCGACGTTGATGGACGAAAAAAACGCCCGCCGTGGTCACTTCAAGGTGACGACGGCGGGCGTTGAAAAAAGTCGGTGTCAGGCCGTTATTGCGGGGTGCCCCGGAAGAGGAGCGAGGCCCAGATCGGCAGGAAGAGGGTCAACCCGTTGGAGAGCACGGCGAGCACGACGACGGCGATGCCGATCGGCGTCACGTTGTTGCGGACCCAGGCGAGGAAGGTCATGTAACCGTTCTTGAGGTCGTTGCGCTGTTTTTCCAGCAAGCCCCCGAGGTCGCCGAGGAAGATGATCACCAGCAGGAGTTCCAGCAGCGGGGTGAGGAGGTAGGAGATCCGCATCGCCATGCTGTAGACGGCGTAACCGGTCGTCTTGAAGACTTCCGGAGAGATCGGTTCCCCGCCGTAGTCAACCATGTCCATGCTCCAGATCGGGATGATCCAGCTCAACGGCTTGGCGATCAGGTAGACCGCCCAGGCGATCCAGATCCACCGGATCGACGGAAAACGGAAATAACGCCAGAGGACGAGGGTCATCAGAAAGACCAGCGCCCATTTGATAAACTCAAGGCTGTTGCCGAGATTGTTGAGGATTTCACCCATAATGGTCGGTTCTGTTAAGGAGAATTAAAAAAGGTTGGGATTGCCGGGCTGGAGGTTCAAACGATCTTCTTTTGAGGAAACCGTGCCGCAATCGAGGTGCTTGAAGGAGCAGCGTGGGCTGTTTTGTGCTCCAAAACAAGACTTAATTGCACCCGGTTTATGGACGGTTTCCCCCATTTTCAACGGGGAAGCCGTGTTCAACAGAGCAGAATCAATGCCTCAACGCCCATTTTCCGGCGTTTCTTCACCGATTCCCCTCCCCGAGTGAAACGCGGGAAAACCCCGCGCCGGGCCTGGAGTTCTTGGCAAGGGTCCTCCTTTTTTGTCCCTTCCGGTCTCCCGCCGCAGGGTTTGAGGTGGCAACGGGGAGCCGGGTGCCATCGAAGTCCAACGACGCGGACGACGCGGAGGTCGTCCCAGCATGCAGGCGTCGTGGGCGGTGACTGGGGCGGGCCGGTTCGCGATCAGGCTTCCTTTGCCGCCTCGCCTCCGACGAGGTAAACCTCAGCCCCTTTTTCCACAAACTCGCGGCTTTTCTCCTCCAGCCCCTTTTCAAGGGCGGTTTCGGCGGTGATCCCCTGCTCCGCCGCGTAGCGCCGCACGTCGTCGGTGATCTTCATGGAACAGAAATGCGGGCCGCACATGGAACAGAAATGGGCCGATTTGGCCCCTTCCTGCGGGAGCGTTTCGTCGTGAAACTCGCGGGCGGTCACCGGGTCGAGCGAGAGGTTGAACTGGTCTTCCCACCGGAACTCGAAGCGCGACTTGGAGAGCGCGTTGTCGCGGTACTGCGCCCCGGGGTGGCCCTTGGCGAGATCGGCGGCGTGCGCGGCGAGCTTGTAGGTGATCACCCCATCCTTGACATCCTTCTTGTTCGGCAGGCCAAGGTGTTCCTTCGGCGTGACGTAACAGAGCATCGCCGTGCCGTACCAGCCGATCATCGCCGCGCCGATCGCGCTGGTGATGTGGTCGTAGCCGGGGGCGATGTCGGTGGTCAGCGGCCCGAGGGTGTAGAACGGCGCTTCGTGGCACCATTCGAGCTGCCGCTCCATGTTTTCCTGGATCATGTGCATCGGCACGTGGCCCGGGCCTTCGTTCATCACCTGCACGCCGTGTTCCCAGGCGCGGCGGGTCAGTTCCCCTTGAGTTTCGAGTTCGCCGAACTGCGCGGCATCGTTCGCGTCGGCAATGGAGCCGGGGCGCAGCCCGTCGCCGATGGAGAAGCTGACATCGTAGGCTGCCATGATCTCGCAGATTTCGTCCCAATGGGTGTAGAGGAAGTTCTCCTTGTGATGGGCGAGGCACCACTTGGCGAGGATGCTCCCTCCCCGGCTGACGATGCCGGTCATCCGCCGCGCCGTCAGCGGGATGTAACGCAGGAGCACCCCGGCATGGACGGTGAAGTAGTCGACCCCCTGTTCGCATTGCTCGATCAACGTATCGCGGTAGACTTCCCAGCTCAGTTCCTCCGCCTTGCCGCCGACTTTTTCGAGCGCCTGGTAGATCGGCACCGTCCCGATCGGCACCGGCGAGTTGCGCAAGATCCACTCGCGCGTCGCATGGATGTTCTTGCCGGTGGAGAGGTCCATCACTGTATCGGCCCCCCATTTGGTCGCCCATCGCATCTTTTCGACCTCCTCCTCAATGCTGGAGGCGACGGCGGAGTTGCCGATGTTGGCGTTGATCTTCACCAGGAAATTGCGCCCGATGATCATCGGCTCCAGTTCCGGGTGGTTGATGTTGGCGGGGATGATCGCCCGCCCGCGCGCCACTTCGTCGCGGACAAACTCCGGCGTGATCTTTTTGGGAATCGCCTGCGGAAACCGGGAGAAGAGCGAGGGGGCATCCGCCCGCGAGGGGCCGCCGGGGTGTTGATGGAGCAGATCGTTGGTTGCGGCGCGATCGGAAATTTTTTCAAGGAGCGCTTCGAGCCCCTGGTTTTCGCGGATGGCGATATACTCCATTTCGGGCGTGATGATCCCTTGGCGCGCGTACCAGAGTTGCGTGACCGGGTGCCCGGCGCTGGCGCGGAGCGGCTGGCGTTTGAGGCCGGGAAATTCGACGAGCCGGTTGCGCTCCGCCCGGCTGGCATACTCGGCGTGTTTGCCGGAGAGGTAGCCATCGTCCATCGGCTGGACCGGGCGGCCTTCGTACGGGGCGACATCGGCCCGGGCGCGAATCCACGGTTCGCGAAGCGCGGGGAGCCCCTCGGTCACATCGCCCTTGAACGCGGGATCGCCCCACGGGCCCGAACAATCGTACACCCGCACCGGCTCGTTCGGCACCGGCGTCCCGTCAAACCCCTTGGTCGGGGCCAGTTCGATCTCCCGCATCGGCACGCGGATCTCCGGGTGCAGTTTCCCTTCCAGGTAGACGCGGCTGCTGTTGGGCAACTGCTCGCTGCTGTGCGGTTCGATGGAGTCTTTGGATGCAATCATGGCGGGTAAAAGAGCGGTATTCGCGATTTGGGGAAACCTTGGGGTAGGCAGGCGAACCGGCGTGGGATAAAAAAAGCCACGCCGAAAGCGGGCGTGGCGGCTCCTTCGGCTCCCTTCGGAACCACTGATTCAAGCAAGCTTTATTCAGCAAACTTTATTCAATCAGCGGTTCCCTTACGGCGGCATGACCCGCATCAGGTTCAAAGGGTCTGCTGCCGGTCCCCTACGGACCTCCAGCACTCTCAGCCTCACGGCTCCCCTGCTACTTTTTGGTAATATGTGGGAGGAATCGTAACCAAACGGGGAGGAGGACGTCAACCTTGCTTTCAACCCACGACGACCCGCTCCCAAGCTCCCGCGTGCGCCTGTCCGCGGCAGGCGTGGAGTTCGCCGGTTTCGGGGCTCAGGATGACGCACGCGTTGGTGCTGACATCTCCCGGCGGGAAGCGATGGCGGCAAAGCGCGAGATGGCCTCCTTCATGATCGGCAAGGAAATGTTTCAGATCGTCCACCGAGATGGAACCCGCATGGCCGTCGATCAAGGCCGAAAGCCGTTCCTGCCGGAAGCAGCTTGATTCAGCGGGCGGGGTTACTTCCAGCGTTTTGAAGTCAGGGTGGAGGATGTGGTTGCAGCGGACCAGGCGGCCTTTTTCCGGGTGGAACCGGTGGGCGCTCCGGCCCGAACATTCCAGCCCGACGCCCCGGCCATTGGCGTCGACAAGGTAATAGTAGTGCGCCGCCAGGCGCGGAGCCTGTTCCGCGAGGCAGGCGGCTTCCTCCGCGCTGCGGCAGCGCAGCAGGCGGTGGATCAACTGAAGGTAATGAATCCCCGCCCGTGTATCGCCCAGGGTAAAATTGGTCGTGCCGATGCCAAAGCCTTCGCTGTTGAGGCCGATGAGACTCAGGCAGCCGGTCAAGGTAAGGCTCGCCGTCTCCGGAGCGTTGTCGGGACGCCGCCGGACCAGAACCACATAATCCATGTTGGAGGTTTCCAGATCCCAGTTCTGACCCGCAAGCAGCCGCCCTCCTTCCGCGCGTTCGCGGCCAAGGATCAATGACGAGCACCCTTCGGTATCCGGCTCGGGACGGAACGCCATGTGATCGCGGATGTCGGTCAACCCCTGCATCACGAACAATCGTTCCGGCGTCAGGTCGGCCCCGCGCGCGATGCCGAGAAATTCCTCATGGGTCTGCGGGTCCCAGGTTTCGGCAATCGGCAGGCATGAGGCGGCCCATTCCAGCACTGTGCTTTCCTCCCACTGTTTTCCCGCGCGTTCGATGCCGAACCGCTGCGCGGCTTTCAGGCGAATCTCCGCGAGGCGCTGAATGCTCTCCCGGCAGGCTTCGCCGAAGGCCTCGCCCATTGCCCGGGGTGAACCTTGAAAGGAAAGAACGGGGAGTTGGAGCAGAGACGCAGAGTCAGACACGAAGCGCGTGAAAAGAGTGAAAATGGCACCCCGAAGAAAGTGCTCACGAGAGGACTTGAACCTCCACGGGTCTCCCCATACGATTCTGAGTCGTACGCGTCTGCCATTCCGCCACGTGAGCTTTTTCCCTGGTTCGACAGAACGTGCCAGCCGGGGCGTGGATGCTCAGGTCGAGTGGCAGAGAATCTCTTCCTTTTTGGAAAAAAGCAACCGCCAAATGCGGGTTGCCCGCCATTTTTTCGTTTTTTGGTCTGCGTCCGATCGGAAAACGGAGGCAAAGGCGTTTTTGAACTCGAAAAGGTGGGCATTTGCTCCATCCTGCACCCTGCATGAACGCCCCGCTTCCGCTCCTTCTGGCCACCCGCAACCGTCATAAAACCGGTGAACTGGGGGCGATCCTCGGTGCGCGTTTTGCCGTGGAGGATCTGCTGGCGCACCCTTCCCTGCCGGAAGTCGAGGAGACCGGCGCGACCTTTCTGGAAAACGCCACGCTCAAAGCGGTCACCATCTCGCAGGCGCTCGCCGCCGATCCCGCCCGCGCCGCCACGCTGGTGATGGCGGACGATTCCGGGCTGGAAACCGACGCACTGGACGGCGCGCCCGGGGTCCGTTCGGCCCGGTTCGCGGGAGAGAAGGCGACCGATGCCGACAACCTCCGCCTGCTGCTGGAGCGGCTCGCCGGAAACCGGCAACGGAGCGCGCGGTTCCGCTGCGTCATCGCGATCGCCCGGGAAGGCCGCCTGCTGGCGAGTTTTGACGGGCGGTGCGAAGGAACGCTCGCCGAAGCTCCGCGCGGCGATGCCGGTTTCGGGTACGACCCGATCTTCATCCCCGAGGGGGAGCAGCTCACCTTCGCCCAGCTCCCGGCGGAACGGAAAAACGCGATCAGCCACCGTGCGCGGGCGCTGGCGCAGGCGCTGGAATGGCTGCGGCACGATGTTTGAGTATGAAAAGGATCATCGAACCGAACGGGTGGGCAAAGGAAGCCTCCAAAGCCGTTGAGAAGGAAGTGCGCGCGCGTTACGAGGAGCGGCTCAAGAAAGCGAACTGGTGGCGGCGACTGGTGCTGGAGCTGATCATCCTCCGGGAAGCCAACCGGGAGATGAAACGGAAATTCCCGCCCACCAGCCTCTATCTGCAACTTCGTTGAGGCGCCCCTGCTCACGCCGGGGGGACGATCCGCGCGGACGTGATATGGACCGGCGTGCGCGGCGGTTTGCGGCGGCGGATGCGGGCGTCGAGCAATTCGGTCAGCCGTTGCGCGACTTCGGAGAGCGGCGTTTCGCATCGGACCACCGGCACCGCGTAGGGAAAGCGGATGCTCTCGTTGGCGCTCGAGACGATGAGCAGTTCCTCGGGTACCCGCACCGGCGTCTGCGCCAGCGCCCGGGCCACGCCGCGCATCATGATGTCGTCGCACACCAGCAGGCAGTCGGGGACGTAGTTGCGGCGCAATCCTTTCCAGCTTTTCACCAGTTGCAGGGTCCAGCGGTACGCCTCCTCCTCCATGGAATCGTTCAGGCCGGAATGGTAGATCTCCCGGAAGGTGCCGCGCAAAAAGCCGAACGCCTCCACATCGTTCCAGAACGTCTCCGTGGCGCGGTGGAGCGAACTCAACCGCCCCGCGCTTCGCAGAAGCAACACCTTGCGGCGGCCCTGGGCGGCGAGGTATTTCATCGATTCATGAACCGAAGCGCGTTCGTCGATGGCGACGTCGCCGCCGCTGGTCGTCGGGTAGAAGGAGACGAGCGGCCGCTTGAGCGCGGGGTAGAGATCCGGAAGCCGGCTTAAATCAAAGACACACTCCACGTAGCCCGCCGGGTCGAGCGCGGTGAGCCGTTCCCGCAGCCGCTCCACGCGCTGCTGCTGCTGGTCGAAATCGTTGACCAGGAGGGAAAAGAGATCGTCGATCACCTCCACTTCATAGTCGAGCGCGCGGAGCTGGCTGCGGAGGTGTTCGATGATCTTGCGCAGGAAATAAAGCGGCTCCTCCACCAGCGCGAAGCTGCAAAGGATCACCACCACGGGCCGGGCGGTGCGCCGTTTCACGCGGGTGCCGTATCGGGGGCGGCGCTCCAGAAAGCCTTCCGCCGTCAGCCGCGAGAGGGCGCGTTGCAGCCGCCGGTCATTGATCCTGAGCGCCCGCGCCCACGGCAGCGTGCTCGGCAGGAGCGTCCCTTCCGGGTACGCCCCGGAGAGAATCTTTTCCTTCAGGAACGCTTCCACCACGGCTTCGGGCCGGGCGGCCCGGGCGGCATCGGGGATCTGGAAACAGGAGAGAATGCCTTCTGCCATGAATTGTAAATATAGTGATGGTGATTACTACAATAATGATCAGTAAGTTGAATGAGGTTCAGTTTTCAAGATTATAGTTTACGGTCACGGCAAATGTTCACCCTCCTTTCTCTTTTGCATCGGGAAGGCGGCCCGGCTCGTATGGCGAGACGGCTGGCCTTCGGGTTCCTGGCGGCGGGGCTGGTGGTTCCGGCAGCCGGGGCGACCGTGGTGTATGAGCAGGATTTTGAATCGGTCGCCACCGGCTGGAGCACCGGCGCTTCCGCCAACGGCTCGATCTCCTTTGCCGCAGCGGATTCGGCGGCGGCGGCATTTCCCACCCGCAGCCTTCTGCTTTCCCACAACAGCGCCAACACGGCGCGACTGGTTTCGCTCATGCCGTCAGGCCAGTACGGCATCCCGGTCCTGCCTGTGCCTTCAGGGTTGACCTACACTTTGACGTTTGAACTCCGGGTGAGCCGGACCGACACCGCCGCCTATGTCGCCTTCTACGACTCGACGCAGGGGAGCCAGTTGCCGATGCTCATCCAGCTTACTGCCGGGGGTGAGATCCGGACCGGCTACTGGAACGGCACGGCGAACCAGAACGATTTCGTCCTCCTTTCGGGCTATCAGGCGAACACCACCTATACCTTTACCCTGGAGACCACCCCCTCCACCGGCCTCTATTCGGTCAGCGTCACGGGAGGGAGCGCCTCGCTGGTGGATCAGCCGTACCGCAAGACCGTGGGCGGGGCGAGCCCTTTTACCGCCTTCAACACGATGGCGATCTACAACGACGGCGGGAGCGCTTCGGGAGCGCCGTACGACCTCTACATCGACAACCTCCGGATCGAGTCGATCCCCGAACCGGGCGCTCTCGGGCTGGCGGTGGCGGCGCTCGGCGGACTGGCGCTGGCCGGAAGACGGCGGCGGGGTGCGGCGTGAAACGGCTTTCCCCCCTTCAAGTCATGATGCGGCCCCTGCCCTCCCCCGGTGGTTTGCACCGGCGCGCGTTTACCCTGCCGGAGACGCTGGTCGCCCTTGCGCTCTGCGCCGTGCTGGCGTTCCTGGGGGTGGCGGCGCTCCGGACGGCGAGGCGGCAGGCCCGGAGTCTCCAGGCGCAGCATTCCCTTCGCCTGATGGGGAGCGCGCTGGCGGCCCACACGACCGAGTACGACGGCCGCCTCCTCTCGGGAGCGACGGGGACGTTGCTTGCGGCGGGAGAATTGCAGAGCCAGGCAGGCCCGGCCACGGCGTTCTGGTTCAACGCGCTCGACTACTACCTCGGCGGCGACGATTACACGCTGGAGGGGATGAAGCGGATTGAGCGGCCCGCATGGCAGGGCGATCCGTCGAAAACCTACGGCGCCGGGACGCCCCGCCGCCACGGCCTTTACGGCATCGCCATCGGCTTCGGGTGGAACCACCAGTATTTCGGTTACGACCGCCAGCCGATCAATGCCACGTTCGGCTGGAACTCGCGGCTTGCGGAGGTCAGCTTTCCCGCGCGCACCATCATCATCGGCAGCGGCGAAGATTCGGAGAACCTCACCAATCCGCTTCGCAATACGATGATTTATGCCAATTCGATCCGCTGTCGCCGCCACGACGGGGGCGGGTATTATCTCTTCCTCGACGGCCACGTGGAAAAGAAAACGCCGGAGGAAGTGATGGCCGACGGTTCCTGGTTGATGAAAAAACGCAAATGAGATTCCTCTTTTTCCTCGTTCTGTTGACCGCCGCCGCGCTGGCCGGGGAGACGCCGGAACCGCTCCGGCTTTACAGCTTCCAGCGCAGCGGGGCGGACGCCGGGCGCGCCCTTCAGCGGGCGGTGGAGTGGATGCCGCTCGGGCAGCGGAAGGCGGCGGTGGCGGCCTCCTCCTGCCACAGCGCGTACGACGCCCGGGCCGTGACCTTTTTTCTTGAAATGGAAGCGACCGGGGGAAAGGGCGATTCGGTCGAAATCTGGCTGCGCCCGCCGGGGAGCGCCGGTTACCGGCAATATATCGTCGCGCACGGCAGCGGTTTGCTCGCGGCCTTCCGGCGGACGGCCTCCGGAGGGGAGAAACGCCCCTTGAACGGGGAGAGCGTCGCGGTCGAACCGACGGCGGAGGGGTGGAGCGCCCGGGTGCGCATCCCGTTTGCCGCCCTGGGAGCGGCCGCGCCGAAGGAGGGGGAGCGGTGGGGCTTCAACCTCTGCCGCCACCGGCGCGGGGAGGCGGAGGAGCTTTCCTCCTGGGCGGCCATCGGCGCGTTTGACCAGACGCGCCGCTTTGGCGAACTCGTCTTTTCGACCCGGGGCGATATCGATGCCGACCTCGCTTTCTGGAACGGCAAGCCGGAAGATCCGCACCTGCGCCGCAGCCGCGTTTCCGGGCTTGCCGTGGCGCGGCAGGAACCGGAGGAACCCGAATCGTACTGGATGTACGACCCGTTTGCCACGGCCTCGACCGCGCTTGGACGCTGGGAGTTGCAGGGACTCACCAGCGCCGCCTATGCCAGCGCCCGGGGCCTTGAAGAAAGCGCGCAGGAGCGTTACCCCGGCCTTTACGCCACGGCAGATGCGCTCAACCGCGCCGTGCTGCGCCTTTCGGACACGCGGCTTCTCCTCGACGAATTGCACCGGATCGCCTCCTACCGCAGCGGGGCGGGGGCGGAGGCGCTCGCCCGCGAAGAAAAGGGATACGCCGCGCTGGAGGCGACGCTCGACCGGCTCTACCTCGGCTACCGCGCCCGTTTCCCTTCCCGGGAGCCGGAAAAGTGGGGATCGCTCCGGCAGGAGGTCGCCGCTTTTGCCGCTGCGGTGGAAGAGGCGCAGACGCAGGCCGTTGCATTGCGGTCCGCCTGGCAGGAGACGGCGCGCGCGGAGGGGGCATGGCCAAAGCCGCCCGCATCGTTTACGGAGGAAGACACCCGCCGCAACGCCGACGGCGCGCCGACGCGCTTCTGGTTTACCGCCTACGGCCTCTTCGGGAACGAACCGGTGGCGGACTACCTCGGCCCGTTCCGTTCGTATCATGTGGATGGCTTTTTCCTGATGGCCGACCGGACGGCGCAAGGGGAGTGGCAACTCCCTTCCCTGCCGCTCGTGCAGCGTCGTTTTTCCGCGCCGGGCCAGCGGCTCAACTTTCAGACGAGCGTGGGGCAGGTCAGCTACCAGGGGCCGACCTCCGCGTGGCTGGAGGCGCGGATCGCCAAAGACCCCGAACTGCTCGCCGTCACGCAGGACCGCCTCCCGATGCCCAAACAGAAGGTCGGCAAGCTCGACCTCTTCATGCGGCGCGGCATCAACATCGCCCACCCGGAGGTGCGCGCCTATTACGCCGACTACCTGCACGCCGTCACCCGGCCCTTGAAGGAGCGGCTCGATTTCCTGCTCACCGGCTGGGAAGACCGGACCGAGATCCGCCATTGGCGCGACGGGAAGATCATCACCACCCTGCGCGGGTACGATTCGCACAGCAAAGCCGCCTTCCGCGAGGCGCTGCGGCAGCGTTACGGGAGCATTGCCGCGCTCAACCGCCGCTGGGGCGGGACCGGGTATGCCGATTTTTCGGAGATCGAACCGCCGCCTGACCCGTGGCTCTCCGGTCCCGGGCGGGCCGACGGGCTCCATTACGAATGGGCGCGGTGGCAGAGCGCCTCGCACATGGAATGGACCGCCTGGCTGCGGCGCGCCATCCGGAGGCAAGCCCCGGGCCTGCCGGTGATGACCGACAGCTCCCACCTGCTCCTCAACGGCACCGCCTGGGAGGCGCTTGAGGCGCAGACGTGCGATATTCTCTCCTTCCACTACAACCCGGCGAACGAAGATGCCATGTTCGCCTACCTCCAGAGCGTCGCCCGGCGCAAGGGGGTGCCGCTCGCCTGTTTCGAGCATTATGAAATGATGTACTCCCGGCTGGAGGGGGACGACGAACGGCTCGGCGCGCGGACGTTGCGGCTCCATTTCTCCGATCTCGCCGCGCGCGATGTCCGCCTTCAGGCAAGCTGGCTGCGTTACATGGGGCATACCACCGCCTATATTGCCGCCTACGGGGGCGCGCACTTCCGCGTCGATACCGGCCAGACGCTCCTTCGCTGGCCGACCGCCGAGTTGCGGCGCTACCGGCGGCAACTGGAGACGACCGAGCGGCCGCTGGTCGAATCCGCCCCGGAGCGGGGCCGCATCGCCCTTTTCCTGCCCGACAGCACCTTTCTCCAGAGCGCCAACCTTCAGGACCCGGCCAAGGTGGAAGCGCCGATGGCCCGTTTCGTCCGTTTCCAGAATGCGGTGCTCACCCCCGCGAGCCTTCCCGCCGAATACGTGCACGAAGCGATGGTGGAGGCCGACCCGCAGGAACTGGAGCGCTACACCGCGATCGTGGTGCTCGACGCGGCGTTTACGCCTGCAAAGACGCTCGCTGCGCTGAAGGCATGGGCCGCGCGCCCGGGGCGCACCCTGCTGGTCCAGGGGCCGCTCGGGTTTTTCGACGAATGCGGGCTGCCGCTTGCGCCGGAAGCTTCGCCGTTGCGGGTCGCTTTTCCGGAGGTGGCGGTGGAGCCGGAGCGCCCGTGGCAGTTGAAAGGGGCTGGCACGGACCCGGAGACGCCGTGGCTCCGGCAGACCCGGTATGGCGAGGGGGCGCTCGTCCGGATGACCCGGCCCTTGAACGCCTTTGTGGATGAGCCCGGGCAACTTGCCTCCCTCGTCCGCCTGCTGGAGGAAGCCGCGCCGCAGAGCCTCCGCGTGAAGGGGGGCGAGATCCGCCACCAGCTCCGCATCACCCCGGAAGGAAGGCGTTACCTCCTCTTGAGCAACCGGGATGTCCGCAAGGCGCAGCCGTACGAAGTCACCCTCCCGGGCGGCGTGGAGCGGGTGGTCGATGTCGGGGTTCCCGGGGGTTTTCCGCTGCCCGTCCGCAACCGCAATGAAGGCCCGGGCCGCGTGATCGGTTCCCTCCAGCCGGGGGACTGGACCCTTCTCGACCTTGGCACCACCCCACAATGACCGCTGACCCGTTTGACGACTTCATCCGGTATGCCCATGGGACGGACGACCCCGTCTCCAACCTCCGCCGCGCCGCGCTGCTCGGTTTCGGGGAGGGCAACATCCGGATCGCGCCGGGAGCGATCGTGCGGCTGCACGCGGGCGGCCGCATCGGGCGCAACTGCTTCATCGGCCTTTACAGCTATCTCAACGGCGAGGTCGTGCTGGAGGACGAGGTGATCCTCGGGCCCCATTGTTCGCTTACCTCCAACACCCACCGGTTCGACCCCCGCACCCGCGCCTTTACCGGCAGCGCCCGCGCGCCGATCCGCATCGGGCGGGGAAGCTGGCTCTGCGCCGGGTGCAGCGTCACGGCGGGGGTGAGCGTCGGGCAGGGAAATCTCGTCTGCGCGCACGCGGTCGTCACCCGTTCCACGCCCGATTTTGCCATCCTGGCCGGGGTGCCCGCGCGGCAGGTGGGGCGGATCGATCCGCAAACCGGGGAGTACCATTGGGAGCGGGCATGAGCACGGTCGCAGCAGATACCGGCCTGCGGGAAACGGCCCTGCGCCTCGTGCAACAGGCCGGGGGTTACTGGGAAACGCGCGATAGAAAAGCGTACCGCGATGCCTCCGGACGCGGGACGGTGCCGCTTTCCGCCCGGTTTCTGGCCGATCTCGCGCTCGGCTACCTCGCCTGGGGGACGATGGGGGAAAACCGCGGGGCGCTCGAACGCCTGCCGCCGCTGGTGGAAAGCATCCTTGCCCGGCAGGACGTTTCCGGTGCATTTCGCTGGAACCTCCCCGACCCCGGGGCCACCCACCCGGGCGGCGTACGCGATCAGGTCGATCTCGCCATGGTGCTCGATACGTTTGGCCTGCTGCGGGAACACGGCATTCTCTCCCCCGCGCTCGCGCAACGTGCGGAAAAGGCGGGCCTGCGCGCTGCGGCGTGGCTGGAAAGCGTGCGCCTGCCGGGTCGCCCCGACATCATCCACAAGCGGGTTTACGAGGCCTCCCCTCCTCCACCGGTTTTTGATGTCCTCAATGGCGACGCGCTGGCGGCCCGCGCCTTCGCCCGGGCCGCGGCGCTCCCTGGCGGCGAGCGGTACGCAGCCCTGGCGCTGCCGTTTCTGGAGCATCTCGCGGAGCGTTTCGGACGGCACCAGCCCGGGTGGTGGCCGTATGCCGAAACCGTGGAGACCGGGGCGGCCTGCCCGCCCGACCGGCCGGTGCCGACGGTTTTTTTCCAGTCGATGATGATCCTCCACCTGCGCGGGCTGGAAGCCGTCTGCCCGCCGCTTGCCTCCGTGCTCGACGCGGCGGCGGAGGCCGTCGCCGGGGCGGTCGATGAACGCGGCGTCATCGACGAGCGGCGGGAGAGTCGGCACGAATGCCGGGGAAAGCCGAATGTGCTCGTGGCCGATGCGCTCCGCCGCCGCCATCCGGCCCGCGCCCTCGCCCGGCTCCGGAGGGTGGCCGACCGCCATCTTGCGGCGGACGGGGGCGTGTGCGACGAAGCGGGGGAGCCGCTGGAAGACAAATGGAGGATCTGGCTCTTCTCCGACCTCGCCCGGCTTCTTCTCAGGGAGTGATGGCGCCGATGGGGAAATACCTTAAAAGAAGGTCCGTTTCCCGTTGATTCTTGCCCTTTGGCTTGCCCGCCGATAAACTCTGCCGCCAAGCGCATGAAATCTCTTCTGAGTAATCCGTCGTTTCACATGGCCTGCCAGCAGTTTGATGCGGTGGCCGATTATCTGGAAATCCCGGAAGTGGTCCGGGGCCGCGTCAAATGGCCCAAGCGGTTGATCACCGTCTCGGTCCCGTTTGAAAAAGACAACGGCGAAGTGGTCGTTTATGCCGGGCACCGCGTACAGCATCACCTCACCCTCGGGCCGACCAAGGGGGGCCTGCGTTACCACCCGGCGGTCGATCAGGGCGAAGTCGCGGCGCTGGCGATGTGGATGAGCTGGAAATGCGCGCTCGCCGGGCTGCCGTACGGCGGGGCGAAGGGGGGGATCGCCTGCGACCCGCTCACCATGAGCAGCGGCGAACTCGAACGCCTCACCCGCCGGTACACGGCGGAGATGATCCCCTTCATCGGGCCGCACACCGACGTCATGGCCCCCGACATGGGGACCAACGAGCAGACGATGGCGTGGATGATGGATACCTACTCCACGCAGGCCGGTCACGCGATCCCCGGGATTGTGACGGGCAAGCCGGTCACCATCGGCGGTTCGCTCGGGCGCAAGGAGGCGACCGGACGCGGGGTGGCGTTCCTGACCGGGCGGGCGATCGACCTGCTCAAGCTCCCCCACGACAGCCGCGTCATCATCCAGGGGTTTGGCAACGTCGGGAGCTATGCCGCCTACTCGCTCGCCAAGCAGGGCTACCGCATTATCGGCGTGAGCGATCATACCCGCGCCGTCTTCCGCGAAGGCGGGCTCAACATCAACGATCTCCATGCCCATTTCCAGAGCCATGCCACGCTGGAAGGGTTCTGCGGCGGCGACGAAATCGACCCGCAGGAACTTCTCATCCAGCCGTGTGAAGCGCTGATCCCGGCGGCGGTCGACCGGGTCATCAACGACAAGAATGCGCACAAGCTGCAATGCAAGGTCCTCGCCGAAGCCGCCAACGGGCCGACCACCTTCGAGGCCGACGCCATCCTGCGCGAGCGGGGCGACATCTTCGTCATTCCCGACATCCTTTGCAACAGCGGCGGGGTGATCGTCAGTTACTTCGAGTGGGTCCAGAATTTGCAGACCTTCTTCTGGAGCGAGGTCGAGATTTTCGACAAGCTCTACCGCGTGCTCGGGCAGGCGTTTGACCAGGTGCTGCGCGAAGCCAAGGCCCGCCAGACCGATCACCGCACCGCCGCGCTCGCGCTCGGCATCTCCAAGGTGGTCGAAGCCAAGCGGCTGCGGGGGCTCTTTCCGTAAGCCCGATGCCATTGACTGGAGGGTCGGCCTCCAGGCGCTCCCGTGCCCAAGCCCGGTTACGGCGTCGTCGGGATCGTGGAGGCGGCCCCCTGTTCCCCATGCACGGGGGGAGGCTCCGCTGCGGCGGCAGGAGCGTTGGCGGCGGTTCCGTTGTCAGGGAGGGCGAGCGGGGTGGCCGGGCCGCCCGCCTGCTTCAGGAGAAAATCGAGCGTCGGCCCAAGCTGGAGGTTCCTGATCAGGGCGGCCACCTTGGGATGGTTGGCCGCCTCCTGTAATTTCGGGTCTTTGAGCAGCGTCAGGTAATCGCCATTGCGGAGCGCTTCCTGGAGCCGCGTCTCTCCCTGGAGCCGGACGATCTCCGGGTTTTGGAACAGCGGCGCGGCCTGCGGGTATTCGGCGAGGCGGGTGATCAACTGCGGGCTGGCGGCGAGGCGGCCCATTTTTTTGGCGGTATGGTAGGCGGACTCGGGAAGCGGATCGACGAGATCAAGCAACGTCCCGCGCCAACCGGCTTCCAGCGTTCTTTTCGCGGTGACCCAGGGCGAGTCTGCGGCCTCACCCTGCGTTGCCGGTGCGGAAGGGGAGGTCGTCATCCCCTCCACAAACGTGCCGACATAGCGGACACCGACCGCCACGAGCGCGAGGAAAAGCACCCCGATCGTCCCGCCGATCAACGCGCCTGAAAAGCCGTAGATCAGCCAGACGATGCCGTACGGTTGATCGCTCGTACTCCGGAAGAGGGAGCCGCCGATCGCCCGCACCGTCGCGTAAACCGCGAGCCCGACCAGCGTCGCCGCCACCGGCTCCAGCAGCACGTCCGGGTAACCCGAAAAGCGGAGCAGCGGCAGGATCGCCTTGCCAAAGGAGAGCGCGGCGAGCACACCGGCCACGAGCGCGCCCATCCGGACCAGTTGCCGGACCGGCCCGAGCCGCCAGCCGGCGATGAGCCTGTAAAGAAGGAACAGACCAACACAGCCGTAGAGGATCGACGAGAGGTGCTCCATGAAAAACCTTTAACCACACTGGCCGCGCTGGCGCAAGGCGTGATCGCACAGGACCAGCGCCGCCATCGCTTCGACGATCGGGACCGCCCGGGGTAAAACGCACGCGTCGTGCCGCCCCCGGGCTGAAAGGGTCGTCTCCTCGCCCGCGACGGTGACGGTCTGCTGCGGGCGGAGCAGGGTGGCGGTCGGCTTGAAGGCGACGGCAAAGACGATCGGCTCGCCGTTGGAAATCCCGCCCTGGATGCCGCCGGAACGGTTGGTCGTCGTCCGGACGGTGCTCCCCTCCATGTAAAAAGGGTCGTTGTGTTCGGAGCCGGTCAGCCGGGTTCCCTCGAAGCCGGAACCGATTTCAAAGCCTTTCGTGGCCGGGATGCTGAGCATGGCGCGCGCGAGGTCGGCCTCCAGCTTGTCGAAGATCGGCTCGCCCAGACCCGGCGGGACGCCCCGGATCACGCATTCCACGATGCCGCCGACGGAGTCGCCCTGGCTGCGGACTTTCTTGATCAGCTCGATCATCGCCGGGACCGCCTCCGCGTCGGGACAGCGGACGATGTTCGATTCCACCTGGTCAAAGGAGACGTTTTCGCGGTCGATCTTCGCTTCCAGCCGATGGATGGAACGGACGTAGGCGACGATCTCGAGCTTCGGCGCGAACTGCGCGAGGACTTTCTTGGCGATCGCCGCCGCCGCGACCCGGCCGATCGTCTCGCGGGCCGAAGCGCGTCCCCCGCCCTGCCAGTTGCGGATGCCGTACTTCGCCTGGTAGGTGTAGTCGGCATGCGAAGGGCGGTAGGCGCTCTCCATTTCGCGGTAGGCTTCGGGTCGCGCGTCCTTGTTGATGACGGAAATGGCGATCGGCGTGCCGAGTGTGCGCCCTTCGAAAACGCCGGAAAGGATCTGGCAGCGGTCCTCCTCCTTGCGCGGGGTGACGATTTCGCTCTGCCCCGGCTTGCGGCGGTCGAGATCGCGCTGGATCTCGGCTTCGCTCACCTCGATGCGCGGCGGGCAGCCATCGACCACGACGCCGACCCCTCCCCCGTGCGATTCACCCCAGGTCGAGATGCGAAAAAGTTCACCAAACTGGCTGGACATAGGCGACTCATCAAACAAGGTTCCGCGCCCGGCGGCAATCAGCAAATTTCGACGGCGGGGGGCCCTCCTGAATGGCACGGCAGGAAAACGCCTCCTGCGCCTCCTCCAAACCCGCCGCATGGGTCCGGGATCAATTTATTCTGGACGGCAGTGGAAGCCACCGCATTTTTTTCTGGACGCATCATAACGTTATGAGTAGAAGGTCATAACGTTATGAATGGCGACGCTCCTCTTACAACTCCCTACAAACCCGCAACGCAGAAGATGGTGGCGGCCTGCGCCGGGGTGTCGCTTGCCACCGTTTCGCACATTCTCACCGGACGTGCCGACCGCTATAACGAAGAGACGCGCAACAAAGTCCTAAAGGCCGTGGAGGCTCTCGAGTACCGCCCTCACCAGGGGGCGCAGTCGATGCGCAAAGGGCGCTCCAACCTGATCGGGGTGATCAACTTCGGCGGGTCCCAGTACATTTCGTTTCAAAAGTTAACCTACGTGGTGCGCGGCATCGATGCCGAAGGTTTTCACACGCTGGTTCATGACGTCTTCTGGTTTATCGCTCGCGACTCTCTCGCCACACAGAAGATGATCGAAGCACAGGTGGAGGGTGTTCTGCTGATTCACCCCACTCTTTGCTTCACCCAGAAGCATCTCGATGTCTTCCTCAAGCGCGGCATCCCCGTCGTAAGCATTGGCGGCGAACACTTGCGGGGCATTCCGCGCATTCTCTCCGATAAAGAAAAAGGGTTCTGCGAGATGACTTCCCACCTCTTGAGCCTTGGCTGCCGCCGCCTCACACTCCTCCTTGGCGCAGGCTTGTCGGAAAAAAAGCGCTCCCCCTCCTGGCACCGCCAATTTGCGATCGCCGGGTTCAAGCGCGCGCTGAAAGCGCACCCGAACGCCGACGGCATCGTGCATTTCATCCATAACGTCGACCTCGTGGCCAACGACGAACCGCACGCCAACCTGTACGAACGCGGGTCGATTGGAATGCGCGAAATTCTGGATCAAAAGACGCTCCCCGAGGCGGTGCTTTGCAGCAATGATTCATTGGCTCTCGGGGCTCTGACTGCCTGTGCAGACGCAGGCCTTCAGGTCCCTCATGACCTGGCAATCACCGGTTTCGAAAACGAGCCGGTCGGCGCGGTTGGCCTGCTTCCGTTGACGACCATGGCGCACCCGATCAAAGAGATCGCCGAGGAGGCGTCGCGGATGCTTCTGGATTGCGTCCGCCGGCATACGATGCCGGAGGAGAGCCTTTCAATCCACCCTTCCCGCCTTGTCGTGCGGCGTTCATGCGGCGCTAAACTAAAGGATTCCGCCGTTGGCGCATCGGCATCTTCCCCGGGGAAATAACTTCCAATGACCTGAAAGCACAATGATCTCCATGAACACACTAAGAATCTCCCTTGTCTCAGCTTTCGCTCTGGGGATTGCAAGCCTGGCATCCCCTCTTTGCCTCCACGCGAAAGACTATACCCTGTCGCTGACGGCGAACCAGACGTGGACCGGCGCACCATGGAGCCCCACGGGCGTACCGGGTGCAAATGACCGCGTCCTGAATTTTAGCAATGGCGGCACACAGACGTACGACTTCTACCTTGATGGAGATCAGGCCCTCCTGAGCTTCACCAGCACCAATACGGGAATCTCGCAACGTATCTACAACGGCACCTCCCTCTCCAACGTGGCCGACGGCAGCCTCAACGTGAGCGAAGAGATCGCGATCAGATCCGGGTCGCTTTATCTGCGGAGCCGCGACGCCAATTACCGTTTATCCATCAGCGCTTCGTCGCTCCAGATCGGCGGCGGAACCGCGCCCGCCGGTATCATCTTTGGTGGCAGCGACAGTTACCGGAATGTGTCGTTCACCGTGTCCGGTGCCACGGTTCTTACCGGCAACAACCCATTGCTGGAAATGCAATCGGGACTTACTGCGAGCGACAGCAAAATCAACCTTGGGCACGTGATTTTCAAAAGCGACATTACCGGGAGCACCCCCGGCATTCTGTTTAATTCAGGCGCGCTTACCGTTAAAAGCCTCCGCAGCAGTGTGACGGGAGGGGGCACCCTTCGCACCGGAAGCGCCGGGAAGGGCACCCTCCTCATTTCAGGCGCCGCCGGAGATCCCGGCCAGCCGGAGGGGGAAAACATCTTTTACCAGGAGATCAGGGGAGGTCTAAACGTCGAAAAGACCGGCACCAATACCCAGATCTTCGCCGCAGCCAACACTTATACCGACGGAACCGTGATATCCGGCGGGGTTCTCTCCCTGAGGAACACCACCGGCAGCGGCCTGGGCTCCGGAAACGTCGTCGTCAAGGAGGGCGGCACGCTCGCCGGAAGTGGCATCCTTATGCTCGCTGCGGGAAACTCCATCAAGATCCAGGAATCCGGCATCGTTGCGCCTGGTGCCGATGGGGCGGGATTCAGCACCCTTTCCATCAATGGTAATCTCAACAGGGACGACCTGCAGCCCTTCACCATGGAAGCCGGCGCGAAGTTCTCTTTTAACCTCGATGAATCGGGCCGGAGCGATAGCATTCTTTTCGGATATTATAGTGCAGGCTATCTTAAACTCGATCCCGGTGGAATGGTTGTCGATGTGTCCGGGACGCTCTCGGACACCGTTATCTATACCTTCTTCACCTTTAAGAGCGACGGTCCCAAGACAGGCAGCAAACTGACCTCCAGCGGGCTGACCGGCGGACTCGTGGCCGGTTCCGGCTTCGATGGCTTTATCCCTACATTTCATTATGACGACCCGGCCTTCGGCGGCTTGGGCACGATCACGATGACGGTCTCGCAGATTCCCGAACCTCATGCCATCGCCCTTGCAGTTCCAATCATCATCTTCTTCAGCCTGCTTCAGCGCAGATCGCGTCGGCAATCGCAGCTTGAACAAAGCGGAACGAAGGCGCAGTCAGCCTGAAGAGGCTGTGAAAAAAGTCCTTCAACGGCCATGGAGCACCTCTTTTTGCCTCTAACTGCATTCCTCCTTCCTTCTGTATTCCCTGAATACAGGCGGTCGTCAGAATTTCGTTATAGGCTAAAAATAGGGGCTCCGAGGCCATTAAAATC
>Ga0182739_1001698_pt1 | contig 22095 bp, 20 predicted proteins | sample eDN5th30CBELigBY_FD_128873 | JGI IMG/M metagenome (GOLD analysis project Ga0182739, IMG submission 128873) | Enriched backyard soil microbial communities from Emeryville, California, USA - eDNA 5th pass 30_C BE-Lig BY (version 2) (version 2) | ecosystem: Environmental > Terrestrial > Soil >...
AGGCGCCGATGTCCGCGCCCAGCTTGCCGCGCATTTCCAGCAGCAGGCGTTCGGCGGTCTTCTTGCCGATGCCCGGCACGCGGGTCAGGCGTCCCGATTCCTGCAGCGTGATGGCCTGGGCCAGGTCGGCGACCGACAGGCCCGACAGCACGGACAGCGCCGTGCGCGCGCCGATGCCGCTGACCTTGATGAGTTCGCGGAACGCGCTGCGTTCGCCGGCGGACGCAAAACCGTACAGGATGTGGGCGTCTTCGCGCACGGTCAGGTGCGTGTAGAGCGTGACGCGCGCGCCCGTCTCGGGCAGCGAATACAGCGTGCTCATGGGCACGTCGATGTCATACCCCAGACCGCCGACGTCCACGCAAATCGTGGGGGGCAGTTTCTCGATCAGGGTTCCGGTGATTCGTCCGATCATGGTGTAGGCCTGCAAGGGTGGGGCCGCGCGAGGCGCGGCGAATGCGGGGATTCTATACGCGCGCTGTCGCGCGGGCGTCAGCCGATCAGGCGGCCGTTGCGCAGGCGGGTCTTGCCGCCCATGCGCAGGGCGCTGCCCAGGCGTTCCAGCTTGTCCTGCAACGGGCCCACGTGAGCATGGCAGATGGCGCAGGCCAGCGCGTCGGCCGAGTCCGGCGCGGGCATGCCGTCCAGCGCCAGCAGGTGCTGCACCATCATCTGCACCTGCTCCTTGGCGGCGCGACCGGTGCCGACGACGGCTTTCTTGATCTGCAGCGCGGTGTACTCGTGCACGTCCAGCGAACTGTCCGCCAGCGCGCACAGCGCGGCTCCGCGCGCCTGGCCCAGCAGCAGGGTGGACGCGGGATTGGTGTTCAGGAAGACGATTTCCAGCGCGGCCACGTCGGGCCGCGTGTCGCGGGCCACCTGGCGCAGGTTGTCCAGGATGACCTTCAGGCGTTCGGACAGCGTCAGCGCCGGCGGGACCACGATGGTCCCGCTGGCCACATAGCGCAACCGCGAACCTTCGGCATCGATCACACCGAAGCCGGTGCGGCGCAGGCCGGGATCGATGCCGAGGACGCGCATCAGTGGCGGAAGTGGCGGGTGCCGGTCAGCACCATGGCGATGCCATGCTCGTCGGCCGCGGCGATGACTTCGTCGTCGCGCACGCTGCCGCCCGGCTGGATCACGCAGGTCGCGCCCGCGGCAACGACCACGTCCAGGCCGTCGCGGAACGGGAAGAAGGCATCGGACGCCACGGCCGAGCCCTTGAGCGTCAGGCCGGCGTTTTCAGCCTTGATCGACGCAATGCGGGCCGAGTCGATGCGGCTCATCTGGCCGGCGCCCACGCCCAGCGTCATGCCGCCGCCGACAAACACGATGGCATTGGACTTGACGTACTTGGCGACCTTCCAGGCGAACGACAGGTCGCTCATTTCCTGTTCGGTGGGCTGGCGCTTGGTGACGACCTTCAGGGCGTCGCGCGGCACGTTGTAGGCGTCCGGCGTCTGCACCAGCCAGCCGCCGCCCACGCGCTTGACGTCGAAGGCGTTCTGGCCCGTGCCCATGGGCACTTCCAGCACGCGCACGTTCTTCTTGGCGGCCAGGATGGCCAGCGCGGCGCCGTCATACGCCGGGGCGAGCAGCACTTCCAGGAATTGCGCGCTGACGGCTTCGGCCGTGGCGGCGTCCACCGGACGGTTGAAGGCGATGATGCCGCCGAAGGCCGACGTCGGGTCGGTCTTGAAAGCCTGCTGGTAGGCGCCTAGCGTATCGGCCGCCACGGCCACGCCGCAGGGGTTCGCGTGCTTGACGATGACGCAGGCGGGCGCCTCGAAGCTGCGCGCGCATTCCCATGCGGCATCCGCGTCGGCGATGTTGTTGTAGGACAGTTCCTTGCCCTGGAGCTGGCGGTAATTGCCCAGCAGCCCGGCCGGACGCTGCGCGTCCACGTAGAAGGCGGCGCTCTGGTGGGGGTTCTCACCGTAGCGCAGCGCCTGTTCCTGCTTGACCTGCAGGGTCAGCGTGCCGGGCCATTCGTTGCGCGCGGGCACGGCGTCCTGGGCCGGCTCGGCTTCGGACAGGCTGGTCAGGTAGGCGGCGATGGCGCCGTCATAGGCGGCCGTGTGCGCATAGACCTTGGAGGCCAGCGCCAGGCGCAGGCCATAGGAGGTGCTGCCGCCCTTGTCCATTTCGGCCAGGACGCGCGAATAGTCGACGGGGTCGATCACGACGGTGACGCCGCCGGCTTCGGTGCCGTGGTTCTTGGCGGCGGCGCGCAGCATGGCCGGACCGCCGATGTCGATGTTTTCGACGGCGTCGGCGAACGAGCAGTCCGGCTTGGCGACGGTTTCACGGAACGGGTACAGGTTGACCACCAGCATGTCGATGCGATCGATGCCAGCCGCCTTGATGGTGTCCATGTGCTCGGCGCTGTCGCGGCGGGCCAGCAGGCCGCCGTGGATTTTCGGGTGCAGCGTCTTGACGCGGCCGTCCAGGATCTCGGGCGAGCCGGTGTGGGCGGCCACTTCGGTGACGGTCAGGCCGGCCTCGGCGAGCAGCTTGGCGGTGCCGCCGGTCGACAGCAGGCGGACGCCGCGCGCCGCCAGGGCGCGGGCAAATTCAACGATGCCGGTCTTGTCGGACACCGAAAGCAGGGCGGTTTCGATTTTCATGATGGGACGGGAGTGGGGCGGGGACGCCTTTCTCGTTCTGGTCGGATGGGAAATCTGGAAGGAGGCGCGGGCGATGCAGCCGCCGCCCGCGCAGGGAAAGCTATACCTGGATATTGTGCGCCAGCAACTTCTTGCGCAGGGTGTTGCGGGTGATGCCCAGCATCTCGGACGCCCGGGACTGGTTGCCGCCCGACCGCTCCAGCGCTACTTCAAGCACCGGGCGCTCCACGCAGCGCATGACCATGTCCCACATGTCGTGGGGCTCGGACTCGCCCAAGTCTTCGAAATAGCGCTCCAGGCTGGCGCGCACGCATTCTTCCAGGACATCTTTCTTGCTCATTTGAGTACAAATATTTTTATGTTGGTGTTCAGGCGGTCATGCCGCCAGCAGGGCTTCTGCGACCGGCGCCGGGGTGGGGCTGCCGTCGCGTGAGAGAGAGTCGAACCAGTCCGCCACCGCCCGCCACTGGTCGCGGGTGTTGTCGATCAGGTTCATGCGGGCGCAGAACGAATCCGCGCCCGGCAGGCCGTCCACATACCAGCCGATGTGCTTGCGCGCCGTGCGTACGCCGGTGTGCTCGCCATAGAAGCGGTAGTGGTCGTCGAGATGTTCGAGCAGCAGCTCGCGCATTTCCCCATGGGTGGGAGGGGCCAGTGTTTCGCCCGTGCGCAGGTAGTGGTCGATTTCGCGGAAGATCCACGGACGGCCCTGGGCCGCCCGGCCGATCATGACCGCGTCGGCGCCAGTGTAATCCAGGACGTGCCTCGCCTTGGCGGGCGAGTCGATATCTCCGTTCGCGATCACGGGAATGGAGAGTTCGGCCTTGACGGCGCGGATGGTGTCATATTCCGCCTCGCCCGTATAGAGGTCGGCCCGGGTCCGGCCGTGCAGGGTGAGGGCGGCGATGCCGGCGTTTTCGGCCAGCTTGGCCACGCGCACGGCGTTGCGGCTGTTGCGGTCCCAGCCGGTGCGGGTCTTCAGGGTGACCGGCACGTCCAGCGGCGCGCAGGCGGCCACCACGGCGTCCAGGATGCGGACGATCAGGTCTTCGTGGCGCAGCAGCGCCGAGCCGGACGCCACGTTGCACACCTTCTTGACCGGACATCCCATGTTGATGTCGATAATCCGGGCCCCCTTGCTGGCGTTGAACGCGGCGGCCTCGGCCATCATGGCGGGGTCGGCGCCGGCGATCTGCACCGAAATGGGGGCGATCTCGCCGTCGTGGTTCAGCCGGCGCGAGGTCTTGACGCTGTCCCAGAGCTTCGGGTTGCTGGCGGCCATTTCCGACACCGCGTAACCCGCCCCCAGCTTTTTGCAAAGCTGGCGGAAAGGACGGTCCGTCACGCCCGCCATGGGCGCGACAAGAACGTTGTTGGGAAGGGTCCACTGGCCTATGCGCATGCTCACATTTTAACCGGCTCGATCGCACCCCCGTTTTCGGGGTGCGACGGCTTGTTAGCAAACCGGGAAGAAAAAGGGGGAGTAGAGGGGCGAAAAACGGGAAGCCAGCCCCTTCACGGGGCCGGATCCGTGCCCGGAATCAGGAGCGGAATCCCTGCAGCAGGTGTTGCGCCAGGGGCGCGCGCAGGGGGGAAGCCAGGTCCATCCCCAATAACGCGGCGCCGCAGGCATGCTCGACCGGCGCCAGACCGGTGGCGAAGATGCGCGGCATGAGGTCCGTGAGACCGGCCGTGATGAAACGGTCCAGGTGGCGCGCGCCGGCGAACTCGGCCAGGGCGGGCCCGGGGTTGGTGGACGGACGGGCGAGCCAGCCGGTCAGCGTCTGGGCCAGCCTGGCCGCGTCGCGCAGGCCCAGGTTCAGGCCCTGGCCCGCCACCGGATGCAGGGTCTGGGCGGCGTTGCCGATGGCCGCCACACGGCCATGCACCTGGGCGCGGCGGGCGGCCAGCGCCAGCGGAAAGACGTGGCGCGGGGCATGGCTGGACAGGCGGCCGAGGCGGTCGCCGAAGGCTTGCGTCAGCGCATGGGAAAACGCGGCATTGTCCAGCGCCGCCAGTTCGGCCGCGCGCTCGGGGGCGCTGCACCAGACCACGGAATAGGCGTCCGGGGTCAGCGGGTGCGGCAGGAGCGCCAGCGGCCCTTCGGAGGTGAATCGCTCCCAGGCCCAGCCGCGCCGCGGCAAGGTGGCGTGCGCGGTGGTCAGCACAGCGTGCTGGTCGTAGTCGCGCCGCACGTCGGTGGCGCCGGCGCCATCGGACTGCACGGCCACCTGGCAGCGCAGCTCGGCGTCGCCGCGCTGGATACGCACGCCGTCGGCGTCCTGCAGGCCGATCTGCGCCGCCGGGCCGGCAAGCACCGTGACGCCGCTGGCGGCCACGCACTCGTCCAGCCTGGCGTACAGCCCGGAGTAGGCCACCACGCTGCCCAACTGGGGCACGCCGAAGTCGGTGTGCTGGATCAGCGTGCGGCCCAGCCGGCCGCGCTGCGACACGTGGATGTTGCGGATGTCGGCCGAGCGCTCGGGCCAGGCATGCAGCGACTCCAGCAGCACGCGGCTGCCGTGGTTCATGGCCAGGACACGGGGATCCGCCGCGGGGACCGCCGCGGCCGGCGTGACCGGGGCCGGCGCGCTGGCGGCCAGCAGGGCGATGCGCGCCGGGTCCGGCGCCACGCGCGCCAGCATCAGGGCCAATACGCGGCCCACGGGGCCGGCGCCAAGAATCGCGATGTCGAAGGCGGATGCAGTCATGTCCGGATTTTAACCGTCCACTACAATCGCGGCAGCCGGCTCCGCGGCTCCCCTACCGGTTGATCGACATGACGCAGGCCCAGGCTTCCTCTTCGCTTTCCGCCGTTTCCGCGCGCCGCCCCCGCGGCAAGGTCGCGGTCGGGCTGTTGGCCTGCCTGTTCGGGGCGCTCGGCGCGCACTGGTGGTATCTGGGCCGCCGCCACGCCTGGCTGGTGACCGCGTTCGCGCTGGCTTGCCTGTTCTGCGCGATCCGCTTTTACCCGGTCTGGTACGACAACCCCGCCTTCTTCCTGCTGTTCGTGCCGATGATCGACGGATTCATCGAAAGCGCGGTGTTTTCGCTGATGCCCGACGAGAAATTCGACCGGATCTACAACCCGGGCCTGGGCAAGGTGTCGTCCACGGGATGGGGGCCGGTGCTGGTCGCCATCCTGGCGTGCCTGGTCGGGGCCATCGTCACCATGTTCGCCATCGCGATGGTGGTGGTCTACGTGTGGGTGGCCATGGGCTGGCTGGACGGCTACGTGCTGTAGCGACGGGTTCCGGCGAGGTGTTCCGGGGACCTGCCCTGGCGAGGTGTGCCGGCGGCCCGTCCGGCCGCGCTATTCGCGCATCAGCGCCTCGATCTCGGTGGCCTGCACCGGCACGCCGCGCGTGATGAGCTCGCAACCCTCGTCGGTGACGAGCGCATCGTCCTCGGTGCGGATGCCGATGTTCCAGTAGGCCTCGGGCACGTCGTCCGCGGGGCGCACGTAGATCCCCGGTTCGATGGTCAGCATCATCCCGGGTTCCAGCCTGCGCCAGGGGCGTTCGGCGCCGCGCGCGGCGCCCTGCTCGCGATAGTCACCGACGTCGTGGACGTCCAGGCCCAGCCAGTGGCCGGTCCGGTGCATGTAGAAGCGGCTGTAGTCGCCGGATTCCAGCACGCCGTCCAATGAGCCCTTCAGGAGTTTCAGGTCCAGCATGCCCTGCGCCAGGACGCGCAAGGCGGCTTCGTGCGCGTCGTTGAAGGCGCGGCCCGGCGCCGTGGCCTGGGCCGCCGCGTCCTGGGCCGCCACGGTCAGGTCGTACAGCGCGCGCTGCGGGCCGCTGTAGCGGCCATTCACCGGAAAGGTGCGGGTGATGTCGCTGGCGTAGCTGTCCACTTCGCAGCCCGCATCGACCAGCACCAGGTCCCCGTCGCGCAGCACCGCCTCGCCGGCGGGGTAGTGCAGGACGCAGGCGTTCGCGCCCGCCGCGACGATGCTGTTGTACGCCACGGACTGGGCGCCGTGGCGCCGGAATTCATAGAGCAGTTCGGCCTCGATCTCGTATTCGTGCATGCCGGGCCGCGCGACGCGCATGGCGCGCGCATGCGCGCCGGCCGAAATCTTGGCCGCGCGGCGCATCGCCGCGATTTCGGTGGCGTCCTTGATGAGCCGCATTTCCGCCAGCAGCGGGCGCAGGTCCTGCTGGCGCGTGGGCGGGGCATGTCCGCCGCGGCTCGCCTCGCGCGCCGCGGCCAGCCAGCGGTGCAGGCGGCCATCTGTGCGCTTGTCGCCGGCCAGCGGCGCATACAGGGTCGGGTGGTCCAGCATCAGGCCGGGCATCAGCTCGTCCAGCGCATCGATGGGATGGGCGTCGTCGAAGCCGAAATGGGCGGCGGCGGCCTCGGGACCGAAGCGCTTGCCTTCCCAGAGCTCATGCTCCACATGGCGGGCGCGGCAGAACAGCACCGCCCGGTCCGTCGCGCCCGCGACCAGCACCACCCAGGCGTCCGGCTCGGTAAAGCCCGTCAGGTAGAAAAAGTCGCTGTGGTGGCGGTAGGGGAATTCCGCGTCGCGGTTGCGGATGGCCTCCGGCGCGGTCGCCAGGATGGCGATACCGCCTCCTTCCGCGCGCATGCGTTCCATCAGGCGCTGGCGCCGCGCGGCGAAAGGGGCGATGTCGTCGGGAGGCAGGCTCATGGCGGGCCGGGGCGGGCAGCCCCGCAAAGGCGGAAGATGGGGCTTACTTTACCTGCCAACCCGCGAATGCGACACCCCGAGGACGAATCCGCGAGGGCGGTACGGGTATGGCTGCGCGGTCTGGAATCCGCTGCTACAATCGCGGCTCTGTCATTGGGGAGTAGCCATCCTTTGCCCCCAAAGGAGTCAGCGTCAACAGACTTGGCGGTTCAGTGCTGCGGAGCAGCCACTAGAACCCCATGGCGCTGACGGCACCCACGTCCGGCATGCCGCCGCGTGGGTCAGCCAGGCGAGACCTTTGGCCGCGTAGCGTTCACCCTTGGCCGGGCGAGCCGCTGCGTCGCGCCAATGGTATCTGCTCGTCCGGCCGCGTTCCCATGTTGCTCACCCTGTTTCTGTTCTTCCTGTCCGCGGCAGTGATCTATGTCGCGTGCGAGTTCTTCGTCAATGGCGTCGAATGGGTCGGTCATCGATTCCAGCTGGGCGCCACGGCCACCGGCACCGTGCTGGCGGCCTTCGGCACCGCGCTGCCGGAAAGCGCCGTCACCTTCATGGCCGTCGTCTTCGGCAACACCCCCGAGCAAAAGGACATCGGCGTCGGCGCCGCGATGGGCGGTCCGCTCGTGCTCGCCACCCTGGCCTACGCGGTGGTCGGCCTGGCGCTGTGGCGCGCCCGCCGCGGCCAGACCGAGCAGGCGGACTGTATCAACGCGGACCAGCGCCGGCTGGCCCGCGATCAGGCCTGGTTCATGGGCATCTTTGTCTTCAAGGTGGGCCTGGGCCTGCTGGCCTTCGCGTGGAAGCCGTGGCTGGGCTTCGTGTTCCTGATCACCTACGCCCTCTACATCAAGCGCGAACTCAGCAACGACGAGGAGTGCATGGACGGCGAAGACCTGGAGCCGCTCAAGCTGCGCCCGCGCGACGAAAACCCCACCATGTTCTGGGCCGCCACGCAGACGATCCTGGCGCTGGTGGTGATCGCCGGCGCCTCGCACGTCTTCGTGAACCAGATCGAGGCGCTGGGCATCGCCATGGGCGCCTCGCCGCACGTCGCGGCCTTGCTGCTGGCGCCCGTGGCCACCGAGTTGCCCGAAATCATGAATGCGCTGATCTGGGTGCGCCAGGGCAAGGAGCGTCTCGCGCTCGCCAACATTTCGGGCGCCATGATGATCCAGGCCACCATCCCGAGCGCGCTGGGCATCTTCATGACGCCGTGGCTGCTGGACGCGCCGCTGCTTGCCGCGGGCCTGTTCACCATGCTGTCGATCGGCCTGCTGTGGCTGCGCTTCCGCCGCGCGGCAATGAGCGTGCCGGCCCTGTCGGCGGTGGCCGGCCTGTACGCCCTGTTTGCCGGCTACCTGGGCTGGCATTTCCACGCGTACTGATGCCGGGACCGGACAAGCGCCCGCGCGCTTGTCCGACTTTCGCCGCATTTGTGGGCCGAAAGTTCGCCTAACCCTTGTCCATCAGTACAAACCCGCGTAAAATCGTTCTGTTTTCCATCCCAGGAGCAGTCTTCGTGAATACCGATTCCGGCGAAAGTTGTCGATCTTGCATCGACGTCGCTGTCTGACAGGATCCACGCAGAACTCCGTCTGCCGCATCCTGTCATTCAGGTTGCGGTGTTTCCCAGGCGCCAGGCTTAACCCGGCGCAATAGCGCAGGCCCTCGGCCTGCCGGGACCCTCCCCAACACAAACCGCCAGAACCGCCGCTAGTCGCAGCGCCAGCGTTCGCGCACGTTCGTCGTGTCCGTCCGTCAGGCGCCGCCGGGCTGCGCTCGTGTTCGCGATCACGCTCCGCCTTCTTGCCATGGAGGTCGTTATGCGTTTCTTCGACTTGTTCCTGCGCCGCGCCGGCGTGGACCGTGCCACCGCCCTGGGCCGCCGTCGCGGCACGTCCCGGCTGACGGTGATCTGTCCGCGCGGTGAACTGGGCGCACTGCGCAAGCAGATCTGCCTGGACTTCAGCGCCGCCGGCCTGGATGTCTCGCAAGTGCAGATCGACCAGGGCAAAGACCCCGATCTCGCGTCGGCTTGCATCACCGTCAATTGCCCCCCGGAACTGCGGGCGGAATTGATGTCGCAAGCGCGCCGCCTGAGCGCCAATCCCGTCGTGCGCCGCGTGCATTTCGGCGCGCAGGCCGCGATGGCCTGAACACCCGTCCCATCCCTCCCAGGAGAAATCATGCCTAGCGCCTTAGACCCAGAGCCTCGATTGCGCCCTGTGCGCGGCTCCGGCATGCTTATCTGACCCGTCCTCTCACTGCGAGCCGACTGGCCGGATAGACATCCCGGTCCGTACGGAACCCGCAGCCACGAATCCCCGGCCTGATCCGCGCCTTGCGCGACGCAGTGCCCGGTCCCGGTTCCCCCGCTGACTTTCCCTCCGTTCTCCGCACCCGGCGCGCCATAGACGCGATCCGGACACCGGCAACATTGCTCCGGCGCCTGCGCACGCGCGCACGCGGCGGCCCGACGACGTTTCCCTTGAAGCGCCGCGGACCGCTGCTGCCCGCGCGCGGCCGCCGCCGGCAGGGTCGTCCGTGTCTCCCGCAACAACACCAATAAATGCGGAGCACTCCCATGTTTGCTTTCCTCAAATCGTTTTTTTCGTCCGCCGCCCGCCTGCGCCGGACGGGCAGGCACTTCCGCCGCGCGCCGATCCTGGAGCAGGGCGGCGACGTCGCCGCCGCCTCGTCCGAGGCATCCCGCCGTGCCAGCCTGCGCATGGTGGAAACGTCCCGCCTGGGCTTTGACTCGCTGTTCGCGCGGTTCGGCAGCGGCTGGGGCGGCTTGTCCGAAGCGCAGGCCCTGGCCGCGCGCGAACGCCACGGCGCCAATGAGGTCGACCACGAAAAGCCGCTCTCCTGGCCGGCCCATCTGTGGCTGTCCTACCGCAATCCCTTCAACCTGCTGCTGACCGCGCTTGCCGTGTTGTCCTGGCTGACCGATGTGCGCATGGCCGTGCCGGAAGACCAGTCCTGGACGGCGGTCGTGATCATCGGCGCGATGGTGGCGATTTCGACCATCCTGCGCTTCGTGCAGGAGCAGCGCTCGAACCGTGCGGCCGAAGCCTTGAAGGCGATGGTGCGCAACACCGCGACGGTGCTGCGCAGCGACGCCGGCTCGGCCGACGCGGGCGATGGCCGCCGCTTCTTCGGCGCCGCCTTGCACGCCACGGGATCGCGCCAGCGCGAAGTGCCGCTGGCCGACCTCGTGCCCGGCGACGTCGTGCTGCTTTCCGCGGGCGATATGGTCCCCGCCGACTGCCGCGTCCTGAACGCCAAAGACCTCTTCGTCGCGCAGGCGGCGCTGACGGGGGAATCCCTGCCGGTGGAAAAGCACATGACGCCGCGCATGAACACGGGCAATCCGCTGGAACTGGAGAACATGGCGTTCATGGGCACCAACGTCGTCAGCGGGGCGGGCAGCGCGCTGGTGGTGGCCACGGGCGCCGATACGGTCTTCGGCCAGTTGGCTGGCCGCGTCACGCAGACCTCGCGCGCGCCCACGCAATTCCAGCAGGGCATCAACCGCGTGAGCTGGATCCTGATCCGCTTCATGCTCGTCATGGCGCCCGTCGTGATGCTGATCAACGGATTCACCAAGGGAGACTGGCTGGAAGCGCTGCTGTTCGCGCTGGCCATCGCGGTGGGCCTGACGCCCCAAATGCTGCCGATGATCGTGACGGCCACGTTGGCCAAGGGGGCGGTGCGCATGTCCCGGCGCAAGGTGGTGGTCAAGCGCCTGGATGCCATCCAGAACCTGGGCGCGATGAATGTGCTGTGCACCGACAAGACCGGCACGCTGACGCAGGACCGCATCGTGCTGGAGCGCCATACCGACGTCTACGGCGCGCCCAGCGACGACGTGCTGGCCTATGCCTACCTGAACAGCTACTACCAGACGGGCCTGAAGAACCTGCTGGACGTGGCGGTGCTGGAGCATGCCGAAGTGGCGCGCAGCCTGGATCTGGCGGGCCGCTACCGCAAGATCGACGAGATTCCGTTCGACTTTTCCCGCCGCCGCATGTCCGTCGTGGTGAACGAGACCGAGAATGGGCGCGACCATCATGAGCTGATCTGCAAGGGCGCGCTGGAGGAAATGCTGTCGGCGTGCACCCGGCTGCGCGTGGGCAGCGAGGTCCATCCGCTGACCGAGGCGCGCCGGGCCGACATCCGCCGTGTGGCGGCCGGGTTGAACCGCGACGGCCTGCGCGTCATCGCGGTGGCCGTCAAGGAGTTGCCGCCCACGCAGCAGGCCTACGGCGTGGCGGACGAATCCGACCTGGTGCTGGTGGGATACATCGCATTCCTGGATCCGCCCAAGGCGTCGACCGGCCCCGCGCTGGCCGCGCTGAAGGCGTCGGGCATCGAGGTCAAGGTGCTGACCGGCGACGTCGAGCTGGTCACGCGCAAGGTCTGCCGCGAAGTGGGCCTGGACGTGCGCAAGGTGATTCTGGGCGCCGAGATCGAAGCGATGGACGACGCGCAGCTTGCCGTTGCCGTGCGCGAGGCCAACGTGTTCGCCCGCCTGGCCCCCATCCACAAGGAGCGTATCGTGCGCAGCCTGCGCGCGCAGGGCGACACCGTGGGCTTCATGGGCGACGGCATCAACGACGCGCCGGCCCTGCGGGCGGCCGACGTGGGCATTTCGGTCGATTCGGCGGTGGATATTTCCAAAGAGGCCGCCGACATCATCCTGCTCGAAAAAAGCCTGATGGTGCTGGAGGACGGCGTGATCGAAGGCCGCAAGACCTTCTGCAACATGCTCAAGTACCTGAAGATGACGGCCAGCTCGAACTTCGGCAACGTCTTCTCGGTACTAGTGGCGAGCGCCTTCCTGCCGTTCCTGCCGATGCTGCCCATCCATCTGCTGCTGCAGAACCTGATGTACGACATCTCCCAGACTGCCATCCCGTTCGACAACGTCGACGAGGAATTGCTGAAGCAGCCGCAACGCTGGGATCCTGACGGCCTGGGCCGCTTCATGGTGTTCTTCGGTCCGATCAGTTCGCTCTTCGACATTGCCACGTACGCCGTCATGTGGTTCGTCTTCCAGGCCAACGCGCCCGAGCACCAGACGCTGTTCCAGTCCGGCTGGTTCGTCGAGGGGCTGTTGTCGCAGACGCTGATCGTGCATATGATCCGCACGCGCCGGATTCCCTTCCTGCAAAGCCGCGCGTCTTGGCCGCTGATGGGGATGACGCTGATGGTGGTCGCGCTGGGCCTGCTGCTGCCGTTTTCGCCGCTGGCGGCGTACTTTCAGTTGCAGCCGCTGCCGTGGAGCTACTTCCCCTGGCTGGTGGGCATCCTGCTAGGCTACTGCGTGCTGACGCAGATGCTCAAGCGCATCTGGGTCCGCCGCTACGGCTGGCAGTAGGCAGATTCATCTCGCGGCGGGCGCTGCCCGCCGCCAACGCGGAAAACCATCATGAGAATCGCACTGTTGGCTGCCTTCGCGGCGGCCGGCTTGGTCCAGCCTTGGCAGGCCCGGGCCGCGGAACCGGGCCCCGGGCTCCAGTTCTACGGCATCGTCGATGCCGGTCTGGCGGTGACGAAGACCTCGGGGCAGGGCAGCCGCAGCGGTCTGCTGGACGGCGGCCTGACGGACTCGCTTTGGGGGCTGCAGGGCACGGAAGGTCTTGGCAGCGGCTGGTCTGCCCGCTTCCAGCTCGAAAGCGGCTTCGATCCTTCCAGCGGCAACGCGGCCGATGACGCCAGCCTCTTCAACTACGGCGCCTGGGTCGGGTTGGCCCACGAGCACTATGGCGACCTGCGGCTGGGCCGCCAGACCACCGTCGGCCAGACCTACGGCAGCGCGCTGGAGATCGCGTCATGGAAAGACATGGGCATGGGCGCCACCTTCAAGGCCTCCGACAACTACCAGTTCAGCAATATGGTGAACTGGTATTCGCCGCAGTGGCGCGGGTTTCAGGCGGGGGTGGGCTATGCGTTCGACGCGGACGGGCAAGACCGCTTTCGTACCAGCCAGAACACCCGAGCAATCAGTGTCGGCCTGAAGTATGAGGACGGCCCGTTGCTGGCCGTGGCGACCTGGGAGCAGCTTCGCCTGGCCAATCCGCCCGCGGACGCCAGTGGACGTCCCCAGGCGATGCAGGTGGGGGCGTCGTACGACTTCGAGGTGCTCAAGCTGTCGCTCGCGTGGTCGCGCCAGCGCAATGGTTACGTGGGGCTGGATGGCGGGGATCCCGACGAGCTCGGGTTCGGGCTGGGACCCGCGGCGTTCGTGCGAGGAGGCACGGTCGATGCCTGGCTGGTCGGGGTCAGCGTGCCGGTCGGGCGGGGCGCGGTGCTGGTGCAGTGGTCGTTGGCCAGGCCCGACTGGCATTGGGCCGATGGCATGACGGCGCGCAATGCGCAGGTCGCGACCTTGGGCTATACCTACGACCTGTCCCCGCGCACCACGCTCTATGCCTTTGCCGGCTATGCGTCGAACTACACGCTGGACAACCAGTTCGACCCCGCCAACGGGCACACCGTGCGCGTGGGCACGGGGGTATCGCACCGATTCTGAACGGGTTGGCTGCGGGCCGGCGTCCGGCAGCGGGCAATGGCCGGCTCTACTACAATCGTTGGGGAATGGCGCTAGGCGCCGGTCCTTGTCTTCGCGTCGTTTCTCGGATGGCCCGCATGGATAGTCTCGAATGGCTCGTACCCTGGGAGTTCTCTCCCACGCTGGTGGCTTCCTTCCTGGTTGCCATCGCGCTGTTCGTACGCGGCCAGCGGGTGCACCACGTGACGGTTGCGCGCCGCATCCTGTTCTGGACGGGGATGGTGCTGCTGTACCTGTCCCTGCATACCCGGCTCGACTACTACGCCGAGCGCATGTTCTTCATCCATCGCATCCAGCATCTGGTCCTGCACCATCTCGGGCCGTTGCTTGTGATGGCCGCCTTTCCCGGCCAGGTGATGCGGGCGGGCCTGCCGATGGCCTGGCGCATCCGGCTGCGCGATTTCCTGCGCGGCGGCGCGGGCCGCGCCACGGTGGCCGTGCTGACCCACAAGGTCTTCGTGCCGGCGCTCTTCGTCTTCCTGGTGCTGGTCTGGCTGATCCCGTCGGTGCAGTTCTATTCGATGCTCGACTGGCGCCTGTACCGGCTCATGAACTGGTCGGTCGTGATCAGCGGTTTCATGTACTGGAACCTGATCCTGGACCGCCGTCCCGCGCCGCCCGCGGCCATGTCGCCGGGCGGCCGCGTGATCTCGCCGGTGGCGACGATGCTGCCGCAGATGGTGGCCGGCGCCGTCATCGCCTTCACCGAAAGCGACATCTATCCGCTCTTCGAACTGTGCGGCCGGGCCATCGCCATGTCGGCCCAGACCGACCAGACCATCGGCGGGCTGACCATGTGGATACCCGCCGCGCTGGTGGAGGTGATCGGCCTGATGGTGGCCCTGGGCACCTTGATGCGCCTGTCGGCAAAGGGACGTCTGCGCAAGGCGGACCGCGATGCGCGCGCGCGCGCCAAGTCGGGCGCGGCGCTATCGTCCTGAATCCGGCCGCAGACGCGGCGCAGATTTAGCCCGTCCCCGCCGGATCGCGCCGGTTACTCCGGCTGCAGCCCGTGATACTTCTTGCCCAGCGCCACGGTGGCCTGGAACATCCCGGCCTTGTTGCCGCAGTCGTAGCGCACGCCTTCGAAACGGTGCGCGTAGACCTCGCGCTCGCGCATCAGCGAGGCGATGCCGTCGGTCAGCTGGATCTCGTTGCCCGCGCCCATCTTGGTCGAACGCAGGTGGTCGAAGATCGCGGCTTCCAGCACATAGCGGCCCACGACGGCCAGCGTTGACGGCGCGGCCTCGGGCTCGGGTTTTTCCACGATGTGCGTGACGCGTTCGGTGCGTCCATCCTGGGCTGTCTCGCCGCGATGGGTCGCCACGATCCCGTACTTGCGGGTGTCGGCGCGCGGCACGTCCTGCACGCCCAGGACGCTGGCATTGCGGGCCACGGCCACGTCCACCAGTTGCTTCATGGCGGGCACATCCGCGTCGATCAGGTCGTCGGCCAGCAGCACCGCAAAGGGCTCGTCGCCCACCGCGGGCGCGGCCGACAGCACGGCGTGGCCCAGGCCCAGCGGCGCCGATTGGCGGATATAGAGGCAATTGACGTGCGCGGGTAGAATGCCCCGCACCATCGCCAGCAGCTCATGCTTGCCCTTGCTTTCCAGGTCGGATTCCAGCTCGGGCGCGGAATCGAAATGGTCTTCGATGGCCCGCTTGTTGCGGCCGGTCACGAAAATCAGATCGGTAATCCCGGCGGCCACGGCTTCTTCCACCGCGTACTGTATGAGGGGCTTGTCGACCACGGGCAGCATTTCCTTGGGCATCGCCTTGGTGGCGGGCAGGAAGCGCGTGCCCATGCCGGCGACAGGGAAAACGGCTTTACGGACGGGACGCATTGACACCTCGTTGAGGATTCGATGAAACATTTTAAGCTCATCGCTATCATAGGCTTATGAACCGCAGGAAAATGCCATCCATTTGCTCGATTGCGAAACGGGGCGCGATCGCGAGCCTTTGCGCGGCCCTCGCCATGCCCGCGGCGCCGATCGTGGCGTGGGCGCAGCCGGTCGGGCTGCCCTCCATGGGCGCCGCGTCGTCGGCCGACCTGTCCCCCATGCTGGAACGCAGCCTGGGCGAAGCCATCATGTCCCAGGGGCGGCGCGACCCCACGTATGTGGACGATTCCGAACTCAGCCAGTACCTCACCACCATGGGCCGCAAGCTGGCGGCATTCGCCCCGGGCGGTGTGCCCGATGTCGAAATGTTCGGCGTGCGGGATCCCGAGATCAATGCGTTCGCCATGCCGGGCGGCTTCATCGGCGTGAACACGGGCCTGATCGTGTCGTCGGCCAGCGAGTCCGAGCTGGCGGCGGTGCTGGCCCACGAAATCGGCCACGTCGTGCAGCGGCACATCGCGCGCGGCATGACGCAGCAGAACCAGAACGGCATGCTGATGCTGGCCAGCCTGGCGGGCGCGTTGCTTGCGGCGCTGGCGGGCGGGGGCGGTAATCTTTCCATGGGTGTGGCCGCGTTCGGCCAGGCCGCGGCCATCAACCGCCAGCTCGGCTTTTCGCGCGACGCGGAGCGCGAGGCCGATCGCGCCGGCTTGCAAATGCTGACCAAGGCGGGCTTTGACGCCGATGGCATGAGCCAGATGTTCGCCCGCCTGATGAACGCGTCGCGCCTGAACGAAGGCGCGGGCGGCGGCTCCTGGGCCAGCACCCACCCGCTGTCGATCGAACGCATGTCCGATGTGCAGAACCGTGCGCGCGCGCTGCCGACGTCGCGCCATCTGGATAGCGACGACTTCTGGTACATCCGCGCCAAGATGCGCGTGGTGCAGGGCCGCGACGCCGTCAGCCTGCGCACGGCGGGCCAGCAGTTGCAGGACGAGGCCCAGGCCCTGTCGGGCGTGCGGCAGTCCGCCGCCTACTACGGGCTGGCGCTGCAGAACTATCAGCGCAACAACCTGTCCGAAGCCGACCGCTATTGGAAACTGGCGTCGGCCAATGGCCGCAGCTCGCCCCAACTGGACAAGCTGGCCGTCGACATCGCGCTCGCGCGCAAGGATTATCCGCAGGCGCTGTCGCTTGCCCAGGCGGGCACCAAGCGCTATCCCGACCATCGCGCGCTGGGCATCGCCTATGCCCAGGCACTGCAAGGCAACGGCCGTCATGCCGAAGCCCAGGATTATCTGCGGGCCAGGATCAAGCAGTGGGGCAGCGACGAACCCAGCCTCTACCAGATGCTGGCGCAAAGCGAAGAGCGCAACGGCAGGCCGGTGCAGGCGCGCCGCGACCTGGCGCGCTACTACGTCATGACGGGCGCCTACGCGGCCGCCGAGTCGCAGCTCCAACAGGCGCGGGGCTTGTCCAAGGATTTCTACGAGCAGTCGCAGATCGACGTGCAGATCAAGGAAGTCAAGGACAAGCTGGCCGAAGAGCGCCAGTTGCTCGAGCGGTTCAAGTCCGGCTGAGCGGCCTCAGAGGCCGGTTTCGAAGAATCGGCCCAGCCGCTGGGGCAGCCAGTTCAGGTGGCCCGGAAAGGCGCCGGTGGGAAAGCCCGCGTGTCCGCCATCCGAAGGCTGGTGCAGCAGGATGCCGGGAGCGCAGTCTTCGGGCTTGGGCAGCGATGCGGACGGGATGAAGGGATCGTTGCGCGCGTTGAGCACCAGCGTCGGCACGGAAATCTTGGGCAGCCACGGCTTGCTGGACGCTCGCGTCCAGTAATCCAGGGCATTTCGAAAGCCATGCATCGGCGCGGTATAGGTGTCGTCGAATTCTCGCAGGTCGTGCGCATGCGCGATCCGCATGACGTCGATCGAGCCGGGAAAGCGATGCGCCTTTTCCAGCACCTTGTGCTTGAGCGTCTTCAGGAAGTGCGCGGTGTAGACGCGCCGGTTGAAGAGCCCCGTGGACAGCGTCTTGCCGCAGGCGACCAGATCCAGCGGCGCCGACACGCCGGCGCAGGCCGTCAGCCAGGTGGTGTCCTCCTGGTGTTCTCCCAGGTACTTCAGCAGCGCATTGCCGCCCAGCGACACGCCCACGGCGTGCCAGCGCGCATGGGGAATGCGCTGGCGCACGGTATGCAGCAGGAAACCGACCTCGGCCGAGTCGCCGGAGTAATAGGCCCGCGCCAGCCGGTTCGGCACGCCCGAGCAACCCCGGAAGTGCGCGATCACGACGATCCAGCCGCGCGCCCGGAAGTAATGCGCGATGGACTGCGCATAGCGGCTGGTGCTGCCGCCTTCCAGGCCGTGGAAGAGGATGAGGGCAGGGGTGTCGGGCGTCTGGGGCAGGGACGTCCAGTCGGCGTCCGTCATCCAGCGCGCGGCGGCCGTCTTGCCGTTGGCGACCGGCCGCTGCCCGCTCACCGGCGCGCCGTCGGCGGCCTTGTGCGGAAACAGCCCGGGGCCGGTCCAGTCGAAATCCACGAAATCCGTGTCGGGCGTGTCGACCCGGTCGCGCACGAACGCGATGCGGTGATACTGCGCGAACAAGGCGGCGTACACCGTCTGGCTGTCGCCCCCTGGCAACCAGGGAGGGACGGGGCAGGGCGTTGTATCAAGACGAGCAGCGGCCAACTGGGAATCCACCCGGATCAATGAAGCATGTCGGGCACGTCGTGCAGGTCGAGCACCCCGGCTTCCGTGGGCGCCGGCGAGGCATGGTGCATGACCATGCGCCAGCCGGTGGGGCCCTTGTGGTAGATGTTGGTGGCGTAGCAGTTGGCGAACTGCGTGCCTTCACGCGTGCGCACCGCCACCTGTTCGACCAGCACATGGACCGCGCACATCATGCTGAGCATGACGAGCGGGCGCAGCGGCCGGACATGCAGCGGACCGTTGGACAGCACCTGTTGCCAGGACTCGTGCACCGCGGAGTGGCCGACGATGCGCAGGCCGCCCGGATGGATGCAAACGACTTCCTCGTCGTCGGCCCAGACCTGCATCAGGCGGACAGCGTCCGCCTGCTCTAGGGCTTCGTAGAACGCGTGTTCTGCTTCTTCGGGCGTGGCAAACATGGCTGCTGAAACGGATAAGCGTGTTATGGGGCAGTGGGCTCAGTGCCCGTGGCCGTGCAGCACGGTGCCGGCCTTCAGACGGTACTCGGCGCCACAGTAGGCGCAACGGGCCGACCCGGTGCGGGCCACATCCAGGAAGACGCGGGGATGCATGCTCCAGAGCGGGGCCTTGGGGCCTGGACAGAACACGGGCAGGTCTTCGGCGCCGACCTCGATGACTTCGTGAGCGCGGGAGACGGCGGCCGGGGCAGCAGCGGTCATGGATATTCCTGAAAAAAGAACCGATATACGGCAGGTTGAAACAATGATGCGGTCTTGCTTCGCAGAACCGCGCGAATCAGACGGATCAGACTTTACTTAGCCAGTGATGGTACTTCGGGTTGCGGCCATTCACCACGTCAAAAAACGCGTTCTGCAAGCGTTCGGTGACCGGGCCGCGCCGGCCCGAGCCGATCTGGCGGTTGTCGACCTCGCGGATGGGCGTGACTTCGGCGGCCGTGCCGGTGAAGAATGCCTCGTCGGCGATATAGACGTCGTCGCGCGTCAGCCGCCGCGTCACCACGGGCAGGCCGAGGTCGGCCGCCAGGGCGTGGATGGTGGAGCGCGTGATGCCCGTCAGCGCGGAGGCGATCTCGGGCTCGCAGAGCACGCCGTCCTTGACGAGGAACAGGTTTTCTCCCGAACCCTCGGCCACGAAGCCGTCGGTATCCAGCAGCAGCGCCTCGTCGTAGCCGTCCTGCAGGGCCTCGGTGTTGGCCAGGATGGAATTGGCGTACGTGGTGGCGACCTTGGCGCGCGGCATCGTGACGTTCACGTGCTGGCGGGCGAATGACGACACCTTGACGCGGATGCCGTTGGCCAGGGCTTCTTCGCCCAGGTAGGCGCCCCAGGGCCAGGCGGCGATGGCGACGTGCACCCGGGCGCCCTTGGGCGACACGCCCATTTTTTCGGGACCGTAGAACACCAGCGGGCGTATGTAGCCGGCTTCAAGCTGGTTCTCGCGCACGACCGTCCGCTGGGCTTCGTTGATCGTGTCGCGATCGAACGGCATGGGGATCTGGTAGATATGCGCCGAATTGAAGAGGCGCCGGGTGTGGTCTTCGAGGCGGAAGATCGCGGTGCCCAGGGTGGAGCGGTAGGCGCGCACGCCCTCGAAGACGGACAGCCCGTAGTGCAGGGAATGCGTCAGGACATGCGTCGTGGCGTCTCGCCATGGAACGAGCTTGCCGTCATACCAGATGAAACCATCGCGGTCAGCCATCGACATGGTCTTCTCCACACAGTGCGCGCCAGACCTGCCGCCGCGCGCCAGGCCCCAAGGGGTCAAGAATCTTGAGGCCGCTATTGTATCAAGCAGCGAGGTTACAATACGGGCCTATTCGCGCACCGGAGTGGGGCGGTCCGCCCCGCGCATGCTGATTCTGGTGGGCGAACGGGCTGCCGCGTGTTTCTTCCCATCGAGTTTTCATGTCGTCCTGTCTGAATCGCCAGGGGCCAGCCGTTGTCCTCTGAATCCGCGTTGCCTGAATCCGAAAACCCAGGCCAGGTCCGCCAGGAACGCCTGACCGCCTTTCGCGCGGGCGTCCATGCCATCGTGCCCGCCCTGATCGCCACCGCGACCTGGGGATTGGTCACCGGCGTGGCCATGGTCAAGTCCGGGCTCACCGAATCCATGGCGCTCGCCATGACCCTGCTGCTGTACGCGGGATCGGCCCAACTCACCTCGCTGCCCCTGATCGCCGCCGGCGCGCCCCTGTGGCTGGTCTTCGCGGCCGGCTGCGTCGTGAACCTGCGGTTCATCATCTTCGGCGCGGCGCTGCAGCCCTACTTCCGCCATCTGTCCTGGCCCAAGCGCCTGGGGCTGGGCTATTTCACGACCGACATGGGCTTCGTCCTGTTCATGCCGCGCTTTGGCGATTCCGCCGAGCGCGGCACCCGCGAGCAGCTTTGGTTCTTCATGGGCACGATCGTGCCGGGCTGGCTGGTGTGGCAGTCGTCGTCGATCGTCGGCATTTACCTGGGCGCCATGGTGCCCACCAACTGGTCGCTGGATTTTGCCGCGGTGCTGGCGCTGCTGGCCATCACGGTGCCGCTTGCCAGTTCCAAGCCCATGCTCGTGTCCATGCTGGCGGCAGGCGTCGTGGCCTGGGTCGGGCAGGCGCTGCCCTTGCGCCTGGGCCTGGCGGCGGCGGTCATCGCCGGCGTCGTGGCCGGCATCTGGGCCGAACGTTTCTTCAAGGCGCGCCCATGACGCTCTGGCCCTCTGAAATCTACGTCTATTCCGCCATCCTGCTGCTCGCCCTGTGCAGCGTGCTCACGCGGGCGGGCTTCATGCTGTTCGGCGACTACATTCCGTTGCCCGACAACGTGCGCCGCGCCTTGCGCTATGCGCCCGCCGCGGCGCTGACCGCCATCGTGGTGCCCGATCTCCTGCCCTGGAAGGCAGGCCTGGGTCCGGTCTTCGATTACAAGCTGGTCGCCGGCCTGGTCGCCATATTGGTGTTTCTGCGCACGCGCAGCGCCGTCTTGGTGATCGTCGTTGGCATGCTGGTGCTCTGGGGCCTGCGCTGGCTGGCCGGCTGATGGCCAGGAAGTATCTGGCAATGTGTCCATCAGGTGGACGTTGCGGCGGCTTTTTTCGCCTCGCCAGCCCCTGCGAAGGGCGGTCGACGGGGGCCGGCCCAGGACCTTTTGCGCGTGTGTTAAGGCGGCTGCGCTAAAATTCATCAATCCACAGCAATCCGGGCCTGGTACTGCCCACATAAGTATCGAATCCAAAATGCGCCTCTTGGCCTGCAAGGCAAGGTGCGGATTGCCCGCGTAGCGGGCTGGCGACCCGCGGCGATTTGCGTGCCGTCGCGATGCGATCGCGCGTTTCGGGTTGCCCCGATGCATATGTAGAGCAGTGCATGTAGCACTCTCGTTTTGTTCTTTTTCACTGGTCCCGGTATCTGCCTGACCCTGATGACTGAATCCAATCAAACCGTAGCACCCACTGCTGACGCTGACGCGCCCGCGCCGACGTTCGACGATTTCGGGCTGCACCCCCTGTTGCTGCAGTCCATCGCCGAAACCGGCTACACCATCCCGACGCCCATCCAGGCGCAGGCCATTCCCGTCGTGGTGGCGGGGCGTGACGTCATGGGCGCCGCCCAGACCGGCACCGGCAAGACGGCGGCGTTCACGGTGCCCATCCTGCACCGCCTCATGCCGCTGGCCAACACCAGCGCATCGCCCGCACGGCATCCGGTCCGCGCG
>Ga0182739_1001699_pt1 | contig 22074 bp, 18 predicted proteins | sample eDN5th30CBELigBY_FD_128873 | JGI IMG/M metagenome (GOLD analysis project Ga0182739, IMG submission 128873) | Enriched backyard soil microbial communities from Emeryville, California, USA - eDNA 5th pass 30_C BE-Lig BY (version 2) (version 2) | ecosystem: Environmental > Terrestrial > Soil >...
AGCGCGGTGCTGTCCGGTTCGGCCGAGACGGACAAAGGCTGCGGCGCCCGCAGGGCCGCCAGGATCGGGGCATAGAGCCGGTCCTTGGCCAACCCCCCGGCCAGAATCATCTGTCCCTGGCTCTTGAGCAGATCCAGGACCATGTCGGTACCGAGTGCCACGTAGAGCGAGGCCAGCGCCCTGGCCTCGGTCGGATCGGCCAGTTCCGGGCCGGTCACCCGGCCCTTGCCGGCCGTGCCGGGGAAGGTGTCGCCATTGGCGTTGAAGGTCGGCAGCGCCATGGTGCCCCGCTCGATCAGCCGGTGCACCACTGCGAGGTCGGGCTCCCCGCCGCCGCTGCCCTCGAGCTGGGCGACCAGGTCGAACTCCCGGCCGGCCATGAACCTCGCCGTGGCGACCGGGCGGCCGGTGAAGTCGGTGTTGCTCACCATGTCGCGCGCCGGATCGAGTTCGGCGAGCGGCAGGTCGGTATCGAAGGTGATCAGCCAGGTACCGGAGGAGAGCAGGGTGAAGTGGTCGAGCCCGGCCATCCGGTAGCGGCCATAGTCGGCATTGCTGTCATGGATGCCCACCAGCACCGGCGTCCCCGCTGGAATCCCGGTTTTATCGGCCAGCCCAGCCCGGATCGGGCCCAGCACGTCGCCGGCACGGCGCCGCTGCGGGAACAGCCGGTCGAAGCCGAACCGGCGCGCGGTGCTGGACCATTCGCCGGTCGAGGTCGCGATCAGCTGGGTCTGCGCTCCCAGCGCGCAATGCTCCCAGGCGAGCTGGCCCGAGAGCCGGTAGGCCCAGTACTGGCCGAGCGGCACCACCGTCCTGACCTTGGCGAACTGTTCCGGATGCTCGTGCCGCGCGCGCCAGAGCTGGCGGGCCAGCAGCATGCCGTTGGGCGCGATCGAGCAGAAGGTCTCGTTGAACGGCGGGGCGACCTCGGCATAGCTTCGGATCACCTCGTCCGGATGCTCGTCCTCGTAGTCCATGATCGGGAAGGCCAGCTCGCCCGCCTCGTCCAGCATGGCACAGGTCGAGCCATAGGCGGTGGGCACGATCGCCACGACGCTCAACTCCCGCGCCAGCTCCCCGAGTGCCTCGATCATCCAGGCCTCGGTGACCCCGACGTCGGGGTGCCGCCAGGGCGGGCCCGGCAGGGTCGGGTTGGGCGTGCGGCGCTGGGCCAGGACCTTTCCGCCTGCGTCGATGGCGAGCAGCTTGATGTTGGTCTTGCCGACATCGAGCACCAGCACCGCATCCCGCCGACTTTCGCCCATTCCGGTGCCCCTCCGCTCAAGCTATCGCATGTTGACAGAGCTGCTGACCACGGCCCAGCCTTTCCTCCGTCCAGCGCAGGGAGTTGGCAGGAACATGGCGAAGGTCAAGCACCGCAAGCTCAGGCAGGAGATCATCGATGCCTGCCTGCGCATGACCGAGCTCGGCATCAACCAGGGCACCTCCGGCAACATCAGCGCGCGCATCGACGAAGGCATCATCATCACGCCCACCGGCATCCCTTATGAGGACCTGAAGCCTGCCGACCTGCCGGTGGTGTACTGGGACGGGACCTATGAGGGCGACCGGATGCCGTCCTCGGAATGGCGCTTCCACTGGGACATCCAGCGCAGCCGGCGCGACATCGACGTGGTGGTGCACAACCACGCCATGCACTGCGTGGCGCTGGCCTGCATGCACGCCTACATCCCGGCCTTCCACTACATGGTCACGATCGCAGGCGGCCACGACATCCGCTGCGCCCCATATGCCCGCTACGGCACCCAGGCCCTGTCGGATCATGCGATCGAAGCGTTGAAGGATCGCTACGCCTGCCTGCTCGCGAACCACGGCATGATCGCGATCGGCCCGACCGTGAAGAAGACCCTGGGCCTAGCGCACGAGGTCGAGGTGATGGCAGCCCAGTACTGGCGAGTCCTGGCCGCGGGCGAGGTGAAGCTGCTCGGGCCTGAGCAGATGGACGACGTGCTGGTCCGCATCCGCAATTACGGCAAGCAGCCCGACGAGATCCTGGACGGCACGCCGCCGGCCATGGAGCCGCCGCCCAAACGGACGTGACGCCGAACCTGTTCGCCCGGATCTCCGAGCTCTACGCGCGCCCGGGCGTGGCAGAGCGCTGCCTCCTGCTGCAGGACGAGTTCGGCCTGGACGTGAGCCTGGCGCTCTCGGCCGCTCTGGACGGCTGGGCGGGGCGGGCCTGGGCCGCTGCGGACCTGGCCCGGCTGCGCGCAGACGGCTGGGACGAGCGTGCTCGGATCGCCAGAGCACTGCGAAGGGCGCGTGAGCTTGCCAAGCCGCTCGCCGCGACCGATGCCGGCATGGCCGACCTGCGGAGGAAGATCCTTCAGGCCGAGCTCCAGGCCGAGCGGCTGGCGGTGGACTGGCTGGCAGGCAGGCTGGGTCCGCCTGCAGATCATGATCCCGGTTCTGCCGCCACCGCTGCCGCCAACCTGCGCCTGATCGCCGGTGAGGCGCTGCCACAGACGCTGCTGGATCCGATCCTGGCCGCCCTGCGAGGTTGACAGGCAGCCGCCGGCATGCCGATCGAGTGGGCTGGTCGGACGGCATCGACTGGGCCGCGCAGCGCGTATGGAACTCTACCTTCCGATCGCCGAGATGTCGGTAGACATGGTGGTGCTGCTGGGTCTCGGCGCGGCGGTAGGCTTCCTGTCCGGCATGTTCGGGGTGGGCGGCGGCTTCCTGATGACCCCGCTGCTGATCTTCCTGGGCATCCCGCCTGCCGTGGCGGTCGGCACCCAGGCCCTGCAGATCCTGGCATCCTCGTTCAGCGCGGTGCTGAACCATGTCCAGCGCAAGACGGTCGACGTGAAGATGGGTGCGGTGCTGGTGGCAGGTGGCGTCGTCGGCGCCACGATCGGCATCGTGCTGTTCCGGGTGATCCGGGCGCTGGGCTATATCGACGTCACTATCGCGTTTTCCTACGTGATCCTGCTGGGCGTGGTCGGCTCGACCATGCTGAACGAGAGCCTGCGCACGGTACTGCAGACCATGCGGCCCCGCCCGGTGAACCAGCCCAAGCGCAGCCACCGCCACGGCTTCGCCCATCGCTGGCCGCTGAAAATGCGCTTTGCCCGCTCACGCCTCTACATCAGCGCGCTGCTCCCAGCCCTGATCGGGGCGGCGGTCGGCATCCTCACCGCGATCATGGGCGTGGGCGGCGGCTTCGTGATGATCCCGGCGATGATCTACCTGATCGGCATGCCGGTCTCGATCGTGGTCGGCACCTCCCTGTTCCAGATCACCTTCGTGGCGGCGCTCACCACCTTGCTGCAGGCCGCGTTCAACCACACGGTCGACATCGTGCTGGGCCTGCTCCTGATCGTGGGCGGGGTGATCGGTGCACAGCTCGGCACGCGGGTCGCGATGCAGCTGCGTGGCGAGTACATGCGCCTGTTCCTGGCGGTGCTGATCGTGCTGGTCTGCCTGAAACTGGTCTACGACCTGGTGGCGACCCCGGTCTTTCCCTACGAGCTGGTGAGCTGAGCCCGTCCCGCCCGAGCACCGCGATCCCCTGAGCAGGATTGCTGCCGGTGAGCCGCGGCCCCGGGAGAATGATCCAGCCATGCACAGCCGGCTCGCCGTCGTCCGCGACAGGCTGCAGACCGGCCTGTGGCCGATCCCGATCGGGATGACCCTGCTCGTCATCCCGCTCCATGCCCTGGCCGCCTGGATCGACGACCGGCTCGGCGACATCAGCGGGCTGCTGGATGGGTGAGCCGGGCGGTTCCTCCGGCGATCCATCGGGACGAGGCCGGCGAGCCGGGCGTGATCGACCAGCCCAACGACTATGCCGGCCTGATCACATCGAGGCGGCCTTCGTTGCGGCGGAACGGAAGCTCGGTCAGGTGCTGCGGGGAAGGCCACAGCCCGCCGGGGATGGGCTGGCGCTGGACCTAGCCCGCTGAGGCCCGACACAGAAGCCCCTTCTGGAGCCCGCCGCCATTCGTTATGGGCATGCCGTGCGACGGCGGCCGGATGGACAGCGCCGGCCGGCACCGGGGAGGAACAAGACATGCTCAAGGGAATCGATCCGCTCCTGAACGCGGACCTGCTCTACGTGCTGCGCGCCATGGGCCATGGCGACGATCTCGTGATCGCAGACGCCAACTTCCCGTCCGAGACCATGGCAACGCGCAAGCTGATCCGCATGGATGCCGCCGACGGGCCGCGGGTCCTAAAAGCCGTCCTCTCGGTGATGCCGCTGGACGACTTCGTGCCGGACCCGGCGCTGCGCATCGCGGTGGTGGGTGATGAAAGTTCGATGCCGGAAGTGTGCGCCGAGTACGGCACGCTGGTGAGCGAGGCGTCCAAGGGCAAGGTCCAGCTCGGCCAGATCGAGCGGTTCGCCTTCTACGAGCGCTCCAAGAAGGCGTTCGCGGTGATCGCCACTGGCGAAACCCGCCTTTATGGCTGCATCCTCCTGAAGAAGGGCGTGATCCGGCCGGGTGAGTGAGCGGCATGTTCGCCGGCTGCACCTGGCTGAACGAGCCGCCCTCCTGGCGCCTGGAGAACGACGAGCTGCGGGTCGTCACCGGCAGCGGCACCGATTTCTGGCGCGAGACCCATTACGGCTTCACCCGGGACAGCGGCCACTTCTTCTTCATGCCGGTTACGGGCGACTTCACCGCGGAAGTGCGGGTGCGGGCCAGCTACCAGGCGCTCTACGACCAGGCCGGCCTGATGGTGCGCATCGACGCGGCGAACTGGGTCAAGGCCGGCATCGAGCTGTCGGACGGCTGGCCGCTGCTCAGCAGCGTGCTGACGGTGGGCCGGTCGGACTGGGCGACCGGCCGCTTCACCGGCGATCCAGCGGACTTCTCGCTGCGTGCCACGGTGCAGGACGGGGTGCTGCGCCTGCAGGCCTCGGCCGACCGGATCACTTGGCCGCTCCTGCGGCTGGCGCCGTTCCCGAAGGCCGGCCGTTACTTGGTCGGGCCGATGTGCTGCACGCCCGAACGGGCCGGGCTCGAGGTCGGCTTCTCGGACTTCTCCGTAGGGCCACCGAACGGCAAGGACCTGCACGACCTGTCCTGAGGGCTGGTGATCAACCACCACGAAGTTTTTGCTGCACTGCGGCAAGGGCGTGGAATCTCGCTTGCAGTTCCTATATAAGGCCAGCCACGTTCCGCGAGCAGCCAGCTCGCGCCTCCCATCACGGCCGAGCACAGGGTTTCATGGATCTGCGTAACATCGCGATCATCGCGCATGTCGACCACGGCAAGACGACCATGGTCGACAAGCTTCTCCAGCAGTCCGGTTTGTTCCGAGAGAACCAGCAGGTTCAGGAACGGGCCATGGATTCCAACGACCTGGAGCGCGAGCGCGGGATCACGATCCTTGCCAAGTGCACTTCGGTCGCCTGGAAGGACACCCGCATTAACATCGTCGACACGCCCGGCCACGCCGATTTCGGCGGTGAGGTCGAGCGCATCCTCGGCATGGTCGACGGCGTGGTCCTGCTGGTCGACGCCTCGGAAGGCCCGATGCCGCAGACCAAGTTCGTGCTGGGCAAGGCCCTGCGCCTCGGCCTGCGCCCGATCGTGGTCATCAACAAGGTCGACAAGCCCGACCAGCGCGCCCACGAGGTGCATGACGAGGTGTTCGACCTGTTCGCAGCGCTGGACGCCACCAACGAGCAGCTCGACTTCCCGACCGTGTTCGCCTCGGCCAAGAACGGCTGGGCTGCGCACGACCCCGAAGGCCCGCGCGAAAGCCTGGCCCCCCTCTACGACCTGATCGTCTCCCATGTCCGCCCGCCCCAGGTGGACCTGGAGGCACCGTTCTCGATGCTGGCGACCACGCTGGAGGTGAACCCCTATCTGGGCCGCCTGCTCACCGGTCGCATCGCGTCCGGCCGCATCCGGCCCAACACCACGATCAAGGCGATGAGCCGCACCGGCGAGCTGCTGGAGCAGGCGCGCGTCACCAAGATCCTGGCCTTCCGCGGCCTGGAGCGCACCCCGGTCGAGGAGGCCGAGGCCGGCGACATCATCGCGATCGCGGGCATCCAGAAGGCGACCGTCGCCGACACGCTGTGCGACCCGTCGATCAGCGAGCCGATCCCGGCGCAGCCGATCGACCCGTCCACCATCGCGATGACCTTCTCGGTCAACGATAGCCCCTATGCCGGCCAGGAAGGCAGCAAGGTGACCTCGCGGGTCATCCTGGACCGCCTCAGGCGCGAGGCCGAGGGCAATGTCGCGATCAAGGTCACCGAGAGTGCCGGCAAGGACGCCTACGAGGTGGCCGGTCGTGGCGAGCTCCAGCTGGCCGTGCTGATCGAGCAGATGCGCCGCGAAGGCTACGAGATGTCGATCAGCCGCCCGCGCGTGCTGATGCAGACCGACGAGAACGGCCAGAAGCTGGAGCCGATCGAGGAGGTCACGATCGACGTCGACGAGGAATATTCCGGCATCGTCGTCGAGAAGCTGACCCAGCGCCGCTCGGAGCTGAAGGACATGCGCCCGGCCGGTGCCGGCAAGCAGCGCCTGGTGTTCCACAGCCCGTCGCGCGCGCTGATCGGCTATCTCGGCGAGTTCCTGACCGACACGCGCGGTACCGGCGTGCTGAACCGGATCTTCCACGCCTTCGAGCCCTACAAGGGTGCGATCGCCCAGCGCCACACCGGCGTGCTGATCAGCAGCGAGCAGGGCGAGGCGGTGGCCTATGCGCTGAACTACATCTCCGAGCGCGGGCCGCTGTTCGTGCATCCTGGCGAGAAGCTCTATGCCGGCATGATCATCGGCGAGCACACCAGGGAAAACGACCTCGAGGTCAACCCGGTCAAGACCAAGAAGCTCACCAACATCCGTGCCGCCGGCAAGGACGACGCGATCAACCTGTCCCCGCCGGTCAAGATGACCCTGGAGAAGGCCATCGCCTACATCGCCGACGACGAGCTGGTCGAGGTGACGCCCAAGGCGATCCGGCTGCGCAAGCGCTATCTCGACAGCAACGAGCGCAAGCGCATGTCGCGGCAGAGCGAAGCGGCCTGACCAAGGCCAGCCGGGTTCGAGACGATGGAGCGGTCGGCTTGCCGGCCGCTCCATTTCGTTTCGGGGTGCAGCACATCGCCAGGCTGCGGGAATTGATCAGTGCAACCCGGTACTCATCCTGCGAGCCGTCGCCTATATTGAGCGGCAGGTCGACCTGATGGGCCAGCTCCATGGAACGCAAGCTTGCTGCCATCATCGCCGGGGACGTGGTCGGCTACAGCCGGCTCATGGCCGAGGACGAGGCCCAGACCTATGGCGAGCTGCGGACGGCGTTGCGGGAAATCGTCGAGCCGGCCGTGCAGCGCCATGGCGGCCGGACCTTCAAGCATACCGGCGACGGGTTCCTCACCGCGTTCGGCAGCGTCAACGCGGCGCTGGAGGCGGCCATCGAGATCCAGCGGGGCTTTGGCCCATGTCCCCTGGACCTTCGGCTCGGCCTCAACCTCGGTGATGTGATCGAGGAGGACGGCGACGTCTTTGGCGACGGGGTGAACGTCGCCAACCGGCTGCAGGCCATGGCCGAGCCCGGCAGCATCTATGCGAGTGCCACGGTCGTGCGCAGCGCCGACAAGGAGCACGTCGCCCGCTTCCGGCGGATCGGCCGCCGGCAGGCGAAGAACATCCCCGAAGCGATCGAGGTCTATGCTTGGCGCCCGGACGAGGTGGCGCCCGGTGGGCTGGCGCGGCTCCTGCCGGCTGGCCGACTGGCCTGGACCCGGCCACGTTCCACCGTCCTGGCGAGCATCTGCGCCGGCATCCTCGGGGCGGGCTACATCGCGGCCGACAGCTGGACGGAGCGCACGGCCGCACCACCGGCGGCAGCGGGCAGTGCCTCCGGGCTGCTGCGTACGGCGGCAGCGGACAGCCGCCCGACCGTGGCGGTGCTGCCCTTCGACGACCTGAGTCCCGAGCCGAGCCAGGCCTATTTCGCCGATGGCCTGACTGAGGACGTCATTGCCAACCTCGCACGCAACCGCGAGCTGATGGTGATCGCGCGCAACTCGACCTTCGCGCTCGCCGACCAGCCTGCCGACATCCGCGAGGTGGGCGAGCGGCTGGGTGCGCAATATGTGGTGGAAGGCAGTGCCCGGCGGGCGGGCGATCAGCTCAGGGTGGTGGCGCAGCTGATCGACGCACGCACCGGCACCCATCTCTGGTCGCACAGCTACGACCAGCGCATCGAGGACGTGTTCGCGGTCCAGGCCGACCTCACCGCCCGGATCGTCTCCTCGCTGGTGTCCTATGTGCGCCAGAGCGAAGCCGCGGCTGCCGTGGCCCGTCCGACCGCCGACCTGCGTGCCTACGACCTCGTGCTGCGGGCGCGCCGCCATCACAAGCACGGTGCCGCCGACCGAGCCGCGCTGCTGGAGGCGCGTGACCTGTATCAGCGGGCGCTGGAGCTGGACGCGGGCTATGCTACGGCCCGCGCCTATCTCGGCCTCACCTACATCGCCGAGCAGTTCGACTGGCCCACCGGCAACGCGGCCGAGCTGGTCGCACGCGGCATGGCCGAGGCCCGCGAGGCGATCCGGCTGGAGCCGGATCTGCCGCTGGCCTACCAGGTGCTGAGCTTCGGGCTGGCAGCCAGCGGCGAGTATGGGGGCGCTATGCGCGCCGCGCAGCGGGCGGTGGAGCTGAATGCCAGCGATCCGGACAGCCTGATGGCACTGGCCAAGGCGCAGCTGCGGTTCGGCGCCTATGACGAAGCGGTCGAGAATGCCGAGCGGGCGCGACGCCTCCATCCCCTGGCGCCGGAATACTATGCCTACATCCACGGTCAGGCGCTCTATGCCGCGGGCCGGCTGGGCGAGGCGGACGAGGTGCTGGCCGAGTGCGTGCTGCGGGCGCCGCAGGACCCGGACTGCCTGAAGATCCGTGCGGCGGTGCTGGTCGGCCTGGAGCGGCCGGACGAGGCACGCGCCACGATGGCCGAGCTGCTCCGGCGCGAGCCCGATTTCTCGCTGGCAGGAGAAGAGGTCAGTCGGCGCTTCGGCAACTCGCCGCTGATGCACCGCTTCCTTTCCGACCTGTCGCGCGCAGAGGCACCGCCATCGGCCGCGTGAGGCCGGTCAGCTTGGTGACGAGCCCGAACAGCGGCGGTAAGGCTTGATGCACGCGGGAACGCGACATTTCTCAGAATGCCGCTGGGCAATATGCGCAGCCCCAGGCGACTGCCCACCCTCCAACGGGAGAGATGCGGCATGGCCGCGTCCATGGCATCGGTGGTGCCAGTGCCACGCGAGGAGATCCGTGCCTGCCATGCCGATGTCCGACTATGTCCGCAAGCTCCGCCGCCATCTGGGCAACGATCTCATCCTGCTGCCCTCGGCGGCCGCGGTGATCCGGGACGATCGGGACCGGATCCTGCTCGTCCGGCAGATCGACAGCGGCATCTGGTCCACTCCTGGCGGGGCGGTCGATCCGGACGAGAGCCCCTCGGATGCCGCCGTGCGCGAGGCGTTCGAAGAGACCGGTTACCTGATCGAGCTGGTCCGGGTGCTGGGGGTCTATGGCGGGCCGCAATACCGGGTGACCTATCCCAACGGCGATGTGACCTCCTATGTCTCGACCGGGTTCGAGGCACGGGTGATAGGCGGCGTGCCGAGGCCCGATGGCGAGGAGACCTCGGAGCTGCGCTGGTTCACCGAGGACGAGCTGGCAGGTGTCGATCTCAGCATCTGGGCACGGGTGATGGCGGCCGACCTGTTCGCCAACCCGACGGCCGCCCGCTTCCCGAAGCCCGGCTGGCGGCCGTCATCCGGCACGCCAGCCTGAGCCAGGATCCAGGCGTCAGAACTTGATCGTCGTCCCGAGCCAGAACCGCCTGCCATCGCCGACCGTGTTGTAGGCGTCCGGCTCCAGCTGCTTGTCGCCGACATTGTAGACGGCGGCGCTCAGCAACACCTTGTCCGTCAGCGCATAGTTGGCGCCGATGTCGAAGGTCAGGTAGCTGTCATACTCCCGGGCGACCACGGTGCCGTCCCGCTCGAGCGGCTTGCCGTTCTGGCCCAGGCGCAGGCCGGCGTTCAGCTCCTTGCCATGGTAGTCCGCACGCGCCCAGGTGCGAAGGCCTTCGACCGGCGTGGCCCAGTCCACCCGCAGGTTCGCCAGATGCTCCGGCGTGCGCGCCAGCGGCAGGCCCTTGTAGGTCCCGGTCTTCTGCTCGGAGTCGGTGTAGGTGTAGCTGCCGGTGAACGTGATCGTCTCGGTCGCCTGGAAAGTCGCGGACAGCTCCACGCCCTGGATCACCGCATCGTCGATATTGTAGCTGTACCAGAGCCGGTAGTTGGGATCCTCGGGCCAGCGCGCCGGGTTGCCGTCCTCGTCCAGCACCAGCGCATTCGAGACCTTGTCCTTGAAGTCGGTATAGAAATAGGTCGCGTTGGCCGACAGCCAGCTGAAATTGTTCCAGCCGACGCTGAACTCGTAGCTGGTGCTCTTCTCCGGCTCGAGGTCGGGATCGCCGATGATCACGCCGCAGGTGCCGTTCGGGCCATAGCTGCAGCCGCCGCCGCCGGTGGTGTAGGCGTAGCCCGGCGCGATCGTGCGGATGTCCGGGGCGCGGAAGCCGGTGGAGACGCCGCCCTTGATCGTCCACATCTCGGTCGGGTGCCAGACCGCGTAGCCGCGCGGGCTCCAGTGCGCGCCATAGACCTCGTGGTCGTCGACGCGCAGGCCGCCAGTCAGCGAGAAGTTGTCGGTGATCAGCCACTCGTCCTCGATGAACAGGGCCTGCTGCCAGATCTTGAACTTCTCGTCCTGGCCGGTGCGCTTGCCGGGGTTCTGGTCGGTCAGCTCGGTGCTCATCCACTGGCCGCCCACTACCAGCGAATGCAGACCCACCACCGGCAGGTCGATCGGGAGCTGGACCTTGCCGTCGATCACCGTGTTCAGGGTCTCAGGGGAGCGGGCGTTCTTGACCAGACCTTCCTCGTCCGAGCGGGTCCAGGAACGGCGCTCAGCCTTTTCCTGCAGGATCGAGAGGTCGGTCGTGCCGAAGTCCCAATGGCCGGTATGGCTGAGCGAGTAGAACAGGCGGTCCTGCTTGCTGCGGGTGTCGTTCGCATCCACTTCCAGCGTCTTGCCGGCAGTGGCGTTGCGCTCGAGCCGGGTATAGCCGCCGGTGAGCACGATCTCCTGGTGCTCGGTCGGGGTGAGGGTCAGCTTGCCGCCGAGATCATGGTCGTCCGCCTTGCTCCAGCCGCTCTCGATCTCGTCCTCGCCTCGGCCGAAGAGGCGGCCCCAAAGCTGCAGGCCGAGCAGTTCGCTCACGATCGGCCCGCTCAGATAGACCTGGGCTTGGCCGGAATTGCCCGAATCCGAATGCTCCTGCAGCGTGCCGTCGAGCGAAACCGAGCCGCCCCATTTTTCCGCGACCTTGCGGGTGATGATGTTGATCACGCCGCCCATCGCGTCGGAGCCGTAGAGCGAGGACATCGGCCCGCGCACCACCTCGATCCGCTCGATCGCCTCCAGCGGCGGGATGAAGTTCTGCTCGTAGCCGGAGTTGCCGTTGGTCCGGATGTCGCGGGTGCTCTGGCGCTTCCCGTCCACCAGGATGAGCGTGTAGCTGCCCGGCAGGCCGCGGATGAAGATGTCCTGCTCGTTGGCGGTGCCGGTGACCGCCACGCCCGGTACCTCGCGCAGCGCGTCGGTCAGGTCGTGGAACTGCTCGGTTTCCAACTGCTCGCGGGTGATGATCGAGATGCTGGCCGGCGCATCCTGGATCTCCTGAGCGAAGCCGGAGGCGGTGACCACGACCGGCGACAGGCTCATGGCCTGCGGAGCGGCCACGGCACCGCCTTCGGCCAGTGAATCCGATTGAGCAAGAGCCTGGCCGGCCAGGGCGAGGCAGGAAACGGAGGCGTACCAGAAAGTACGCAGCACCGAGCGAGACATCGAATCCCCCCGAGAAGCCGCTTTTGGATGTGCACGCGCGCGAATGCGCGCGGCGGACGCCGATGGCGTTATCCGGGCGGCAAGCAAAACTAAGTGTTCGGGTGTGCTAGATCGCGAGGTGGTGAAGTGTAAACCTGAATTGATATTGTTTAGAATTGCAGTAACTTGAAACAATGGTTATATCGTACAAAACAATCTCATGTATAGACATCATCGAAGATCATACCATTTCCGGATTGTACAGCCGGCTAGGAGCGTCGGGCGCAACTTCGCCTGGATCACGAAGTCCGCAGCCTTGCCCGCGATTGCGACCAACTCACCCGTGTCGCCGAAGCCCTCATCCTGGTCGTTGCATCCACAACCAAGCTCAGGCGGTGGCCATGAGCCTTCTCAAACGTACTCCTGATGGCGCCCATTTGACTAATAAACCAATTGGTTCCATATGCCATCCATGGCTGAAGGCACGCATACATCGGCATCCATAGGCCGGCCTCGCGAGTTCGATCTCGATGAAGCTGTCCGCAAGGCCATGAACGTATTCTGGGATCGGGGGTATCATGACGCCTCGCTTCCCGATCTGCTTGACGGCATGGAGCTGTCGAGAGGCAGTTTCTACAAGGCATTCGGCGACAAACGAGGGGTCTTCCTGCGCGCGCTTGATGTCTACATCGATGATGCGGTCCGTCAGGTTGGGGACAGTCTGAGTGGAGAGGCATCTCCGAAAGCCGCCATTCGTGCTGCTTTCGAGCGTCATGCGGAGCTTTCGTCCGGGAAGGACGGCTTGCGCGGCTGCTTCGTGGTGTTGACGGCCACTGAAATGCTCCCTGGAGACCAGGAAGTTTCGGCCCGGATATCCCGATTGTTCCGGCGGCTGCAGGACCTTTTTGCAGCTGCGATCATCAGGGCTCAGGCCCTGGGGGAGATTGACCAGCGTCTGGATGAGCGGACTCTGGCAAGGTTCCTCGTGTGCCAGATCCAGGGGATGAGGGTATTGGGCAAGGCCGGAGCAGAGCAGGAGGACATGCGGGCGATGGTTGATCTTGCCCTGAAGCCGTTGGGCTGACTCGAATTTGGAACCAAGCGATACAGAAGTCTCGCGGGACGAACTGGGTGAGGAGCGCCTGATGCAGCTATCCATATGAGTTTGAAGCGTTCCCGACGCCTCAACGGGAAGCCGGTCTGCGGAGATGGACCTCATTCGTTGGGCCGATTGCAGCCACTACGTCGCCGGTGAGCGGCCGGCAGCGGTTACGTCGGCGCTGATTGAATTCCTCACCTAGGCGTCACGGACCCACTGCATTCCGAGACGTTCCACCTTGCCGTCCTGGTCGGTGAGGCAGGTAAGAAGCCCACAACAGATCTCGGGAATCCTGCTCGCGCACGAGCGGAAACTACTGCGCGCCGGCAATCCTGCCGCATCACGCAATCCCTGCGTCTTTGGCTTGAAGGAAAGCGAAGAGTGTCTACCGAATTCCTGAACCACGTGAGCGTCGTGACCGGAGCATCAAGCGGAATCGGCTTTTCCATTGCGCAAGCCCTTGTCGAGTGAGGCGCCAAGCGCGTCTATATTACCGGTCGATCAGCCAGGACACTCGACAAGGCCGCCGCTCAAATCGGTCCGGCAGCGGTTGCGGTTGTGTCCGATGTTTCCAGCTTCTCCGATCTGGGAAAACTCAAGGCCGAAATAGAAAAGCATGGTGACCGCCTGGATTCCGTTTTTGCAAATGCCGGGATCTGCGAAAAAAACGAGTTCGGCAAGACCAGCGAAGATGCGTTCGACAAGCCGTTCGATATCAATGTGAAAGGCGTTTTCTTCACGGTCCAGACCTTGCTGCCTGTTGTGAACGACGGCGCATCCCTCGTGCTCACGGCGTCCATCTGCGCCAACAACGGCATGGAGGACCTCAGCCTCTACAATGCTTCGAAGGCAGCCGTGAGGTCATTCGCGCGGACCTGGGCCAATGATCTTCGCAACCGAAAGATCCGGGTGAATGCACTCAGCCCTGGTTTCACATTCACATCGCTCTTTGAGAATGGCCTCCAAATGAGCGGTGTTGAGATTGAAGCTCTGAAGGATCACGTTGCTGGACAGGTCCCGCTTGGCTACATGGCAGAGCCAGCCGAGATCGCAACCGCTGCTCTTTTCCTGGCCTCGACCGATGCCCGCTATGTCAACGGCATCGAAATGACAGTCGACGGCGGTGTATCGCAAATTTGAATGCGGGACTGTGAAGCCCGCTTCGACGTCTTCTCAGCCTTCCACGTTGCCATGAGCAGCCTGCTCCTGCGCCGCATCAGCCGATGGGCACATCCTCCAATGCGCTCTCGATGCCGCTCCAGGCCGCTCAGTGATTGACCAAGCCTGCCCTCGTCGCCCAGCTGCCGTCCGTGGCCATCCCGGCCAATGGAGGCGACTGCTTCATCGCGGGCTTTCTCCATGCGCGACTTCGCGGCAAAGATGCGGCCGACAGCCTCGCCGCCGACCGGGATGCCGCAGCCAAGACCTGCATGCACCCGGGCGGTTTTCCTCAGCCGCTCGAAAGGCTCTGACCCTACGATGTTGATCGACCTCGACGACGTTCGCGCCGCAGCCAGCCGCCTGAACGGCAAGGTCCGCCGCACCCCCATGATGCGTGCCGACCAGATGCTCGACCCGCCCGCGGATGCGTCGCTCTGGCTGAAGCTGGAATGCCTGCAGGTCACCGGCTCCTTCAAGGCGCGCGGCGCCACCAACCGCCTGCTCCAGACCCCGCCCGAGAAGCTGAAGAACGGCATCGTCACCGCGTCCGGCGGCAACCATGGCCTGGCGGTGGCCAGGGCCGGCCGGCTCGCCGGCGTGCGCACCACCGTGTTCCTGCCCGAGACCTCCTCGCCGGCCAAGCGCGCCAAGATCGCCGCCTGGGGTGCCGATGCAAGGGTGGTGGGTGCCCAGTGGGACCAGTCGAATCTGGCGGCGCACCAGTTCGCCGAGGAGACCGGCGGCACCTATTTCCACCCCTTTGCCGACAAGGACGTGGTGGCGGGGCAGGGGACGGTCGCCCTGGAGGTGCTGGAGGAGCATCCCGATACCAACGTGTTCCTGATCGCGATCGGCGGCGGCGGTCTGGTGGCCGGCATGTCGACCGTGATCCGGGCGATCAAGCCGGATGCGCGGATCATCGGCATCGAGCCCACCGGCTCGCCCACCCTCCATGCCAGCCTGGCCGCCGGCGAGGCCGTGACCCTGCCCAAGGTGACGACCACCATCCCGACCATGGGCTGCGGCCGCACCGCCGACCCGATCTACGAGATCGCCGCGAAGAACATCGACGAGATCGTGCTGCTGGAGGACGAGCAGATGGTCGAGGCGGCGCAGTGGCTGTGGTTCGAGTTCGGCCTGTCCGCTGACGCCAGCGGTGCCGCGGCTGCCGCCGCCCTGCGCACCGGTGCGGTCAAGGTCGACAAGGGCGACAAGGTCTGCGTCCTGGTCTGCGGCTCCGGCACCGACGGGATCGGCTGACCCGGGCGGCATGAAGGCCGGGCCCGCGTCACGCCTGGGCCTGGACGGCCCGCTGGTCGTCCATGGCCTGCGCCTGGCCTTTGCCGCCTGGCTCGCCTTCACGGTCGCCACGCTGCTGGGCATCCCGTACGCCTACTGGGCGGCGATGCCGATCTGGGTCGTCGCCCAGCCGCACAAGGGGCTCTTGTTCGAGCGGGCCTTCTTCCGCGTGGCCGGCACGCTGGTGGGTGCCGCGTTCGGCTTCGCCCTCGTCCACTTCGTCGCTGCGCCCTGGCTGCAGCTTGTCCTGCTGGCAGGCTGGATCGCGATCAACGGCAGCCTCACCCATATCCTGCGCGGCGTGCACGGCTATGGCGCGCTGCTCTCGGGCATGACCGCCGCCGTCGTGGTCCTGCCCGCCCTGTTCTTCGCCCAGGATGCGATCGGCACGGCGCAGGCGCGGGTGATCTGCACCCTGATCGGCGTGGTGGTGGTCACGCTGGTAACCGGCTTCTTCACGCCCGCCTCGCCCCGCCAGGAACTGTACGACCGGGTGCGCCGGCTCTCGCGCGACGCGCTGCGCTTTGCCGCTGCCGCCATCGACGGGCTGGCCGGCGCCGATGCGGCAGCCGAGCGAAAGCTCGTGGCTGCCATGAGCGAGGCCAGCGAATCGGCGAGCCTGATCACCGCCGGCTCAGTGGACGGCTACCGGCGCCTGCGCCATGTCCAGGGTGTCCTGGTCGCGGCGCTGGCCACCATGGCGGCGGCACAGGCGATGGGCGAGCGCCGCCGGCGCGGCAAGGCTCGGCCGCAACCCGAACTCGGCGCCCGCCTGATGGGAATGGTGGAGGCGCAGGCACTGCCGGCGGCACTCGGCGATCTCCTGCCCGGCCTGCGCCGGGAGAACCCGCGGCTTGCCCAGGCCCTGGAACGCCAGGCCGGTGCCGAGGCGCTGCTGACCGGCAACCCGGGCGCCGATGTCCGCTCCTTCCGCCCCAAGGCGGTCTATCTTGCCCCGCATCGCGAATGGTGGGTGGCGATCATGACCGGCATCGTCCCGGGTCTGGGCGTGCTGCTGGGCAGCATGGTGGGATGGTGGTCCGGCTGGCCGATGGCCGAACTGTCCGTGCTGGGCCTGTGCATCTTCTCGATGGTGCTGGGCGCCATGCCGCTGCCGCAGCTGATCGCGCCCAGGATGCTGGAGGGCGTGCTGGGCGGCGTGGTGATGGCGCTCCTCTACCGGCTGGCCGTGCAGCCCTTCGTCGATTCGCCTCTGGAACTGATCCTCTCGATGGCACCGTTCATCGCGCTGGGTGGTCTGGTACGGGCCAGCCGGCGCACCGCCATTCCCGGCATCGACTTCAACATGTGCTTCCTCCTGACCAGCCAGGCCATCCTGCCCACGCCGACCGTTCCGCTCGGCACGATCCTGGAGGAAGCCGCTGCCCTGGTGATCCCGGCGGCGGTCGTCACCACCGGCTTCCGCCTGCTGCCGCGCCGGCCCGACCGGCAGGCCATGGCGGTGGCGGAGGCAATCCGCGGCGATCTCGCGCTGCTGGTGGCTGGGCAACGGCCGTCGGCGCCGTCCGGCAGCGTCGGCCCGGCCAGGATATTGCGCCTGATGCTGCATCTGGGCCGCGCTGCCAGCCTCGGCGCCCGGACACCCGGTGGGCTGCTCGCGGTGCTCAATCTGAGCCACGCCATCGTCGGCCTGCACCGCCAGCTGGCCCGGCCGGACCTGGACCATGATACGCGCCGCACCCTCGACGAGGCGCTGGCAGCCTTGCAGGATCTCGCGGTCGCCCCGGACGAGGTCGCGGTTCTCCTGGAGCAGCACGCAGCTCATGTCCCGGAGCCGCAGGCACGGGGTGCGCTGCTGGAGACGGCTAGCGCGCTGCGTGGCGGGAAGGAGTTGCTCCGCTTCGGCCTGGCCGGGCGTTAGCCGATCATCAGCCCCACAGCGCCGGCTTGGGCGGATCCAGCACGCCCGCTTCGACCATCATGCTCGGCTGCCGGTCGACGCGCAGGAGGAACGGCGCGTCCAGGTCGATCAGGAAGGTGCCCTCGACCAGATGGCTGGCCGGCGCCATGGCGAGCGAGGTGCCGAGCATGCAGCCCACCATCACATGCATGCCTGCGTCGCTCGCCGCATTGCGCAGGGCCAGCGCCTCGGTCAGCCCCCCGGTCTTGTCGAGCTTGATGTTCACTCCGGCATAGCGCTCGGCCAGGCGCGGCACGTCGGCCGAGACATGGCAGGATTCGTCGGCGATGAGCGGCACGATGCTGCGAAAGCCCGCCAGCGCCGCATCGGCCCCGGCCGGCAGCGGCTGCTCGATGGCCACCACGCCCTGCATAGCCAGGGCTTCGTGGCAGCGGCCGAGCAGTTCCAGCGACCAAGCCTCGTTGGCATCCACGATCAGCCGGACCCCAGGCAGGGCGTCCGTGACCGCCCCCACCCGCTCCAGCACCTGCTCACCATCGAGCTTGACCTTCAGGAGCTGGTCCGGCCCGAGCTTGCGTGCAGCCTCCGCCATCGCTTGCGGCGTGTTGATGCTCAGCGTCATGGCGGTGCGGAACCGGGCCGGCGGGGCGATGCCGGCGAGTTCCGCCACGGTCCTGCCGGTGAGCTTGGCTTCCAGGTCCCAGAGCGCGCAGTCCAGCGCGTTGCGTGCGGCGCCGGCCGGCAGCCGCTGCAGGAGCCTGCTCCGGCCCGCCGCGTCCGGCGTGATCCCGGCGAGGTCCAGTGACTCCAGCTGGAACGCCACCGCTTCCGGCGTCTCCCCGTAACGGGTGTTCGGCCCGCATTCGCCGCGGCCCACCGCATCGCCCAGGCGGAGCGTCGCGACCACGACCCGGGTCTCGGTGCGGCTGCTGCGCGAGATGCGGAACACGCCCGCCAGCTCGTGCCGCTCGATCGTCACCTGCAGTTCCATGGTGGTCAGCCCGGCAGGTTGGCGACGATGGGGGCGGTGCCGTGGCGGACCGGGTCGACGCAGGGCAGGTGGAACTCCTGCCCGATCACCCGGCAGAGCAGGTCCGCCTCATCCGGCGCCATGTGCTGGGTGTTGAGCGCGATCCCGACGAACCGGGCATCCGGGTTGGTCAGGCGGGCGGCCGCCAGGTTCGCCGCCATGGCCTCGCTCAGGCCCGGTACCGGATAGTCCGGCATGTGCCGCATGCGCTCGCGGGTCGGCTCGTGGCACATCACCAGCGCATCCGCGGCGGCCCCGTGCAGGAGGCCCAGCGACACGCCGGCATAGGAGGGATGGAACAGCGAGCCCTGGCCCTCGATCACCCACCAGTGGTCAGGATCGCGGTCGGGCGTCAGCCATTCGATCGAGCCGGAGATGAAGTCCGAGATCACCGCATCCAGCGGCACGCCGCTGCCGGCGATCAGGATGCCGGTCTGCCCGGTCGCGGCGAACTCGGCATCCAGACCCTGCTTCTTCATCTCGGCTTCGAGCAGCAGCGAAGTGTACATCTTGCCGATCGAGCAGTCGGTGCCGACCGTGAGCAGGCGCTTGCCCTGCCGGCGCTTGCCCTTGCCGACCGGATAGTTGCCGGCGCTGTGGCGCACGTCGATCAGCCGGCGGCCGAGCTGTTCGGCGCGCTGCCGGACCGGCGCGATGTCGGCCAGCTTGGCATGCAGCCCGTTGGCCACGTCCATGCCCAGCTCCAGCGCCTCCATGATGGCCGGCAGCCATGCCTCGTCGATATAGCCGCCATGGTTGGCGATCCCGAGCACGAGGGTGCGCGCACCCTTGGCCGCGGCCTCGGCCGGGATGAGGTCGGGCAGGCCCACGCTCAGCGTGCAGCCGGGCAGGCGGTACTGGCCCACGCAGCGCTCGGGCCGGAACACCGCGATGCCGCGCGCTGTCTTGGCGCTGATCGGGTCGCGTACGTCGCCGAGATAGAGGAGATAGGGGCTGGCGAGCATCGGCGTGGTCTTCGTCCGCTGAAGGCAAGAGTCAGCCCCAGACTAGCGGCCATGGGTCCGCTCGTCGCATAGCCAGAGTGGCAGGTCCATGAGCCTGAGTTATGGTCCGTGGGACGATATCGCGGGAAGAACGGCCCGATGCGCCTGCGCCACCTCGAGGTCTTCAACACGGTCATGCTCGCCGGCACCGCCAGTGCCGCCGGGCGCCTGCTGCGCATCTCGCAGCCCGCCGTGACCAAGCTCCTGGCCCAGGCCGAGGCGGAGGCAGGTCTGCGCCTGTTCGAGCGCGACCGCGGCCGGCTGGTGCCGACCGCGGAGGCCCAGGCCCTGTTCGCCCAGACCCGCAAGGCGTTTGCCGCCATGGACGATGTCCGCCGGCTCGCGCGCAACCTGCGCGACAGCCAGGCCGGCCGCATTCGCGTCGCCGCCATCCCGGCGCTCAGCCTGGGCGTGCTGCCGCGCGCGGTGCAGCGCTTCCTGCGGGTGCTGCCCGGCACGGGCTGCGAGGTCGCCACCTATCACACCCACGAGATCGTCCAGAACCTGCTGCACCATGAGCTGGACGTGGGCTTCGTGTTCAACGCGCCGCCGCACGAGGCGATCCAGGCCCTGCCGCTCGCCCAGGCGAGGATGGTCGCGGTGGCGACCGATCCGGCCCTGCCCGAACCCTTGTCCCTGCGCGACTTGGCCGGCCGGCCGTTCATCGCCCTGGACCCGGCCGATCCGCTGGGCGAGCTGCTCCAGGGTGCGCTCCGCCGCGACGGCCAGGAGCCGCAGGTGGCCGTGCGGGTGCAGACCTACCACACCGCCCTGATGATGGCCCGCTCCGGCGTCGGCGTTGCCGTCATCGACCGCTACACGGCACTGGCGCTCGGACAGGGCAGCGTGGTGCGCGAGCTGGATCCGCCGATCACGTTCACCCTGCATGCGTTGACCGCCCGCTCGCGCCAGGCCGGGCATCTGGCCGACCGGTTCGTCGCCTGCCTGAAGGCAGCCGAGCGCGAGGTCGCCCGAACAACGGGCTGACCCGCCTCCTTCGAAAACGTCCGCAGCGCGTCCGCCGCCCGATTGGCTGATAGGGCAGCAGCTTGGGTCAATGGCTGGAGTCAGTTTAGTTACAGTGTCCGTGATGGACTATTGACCTTTCCGGTCGCCGGGCAGATCTCGCTACCCGGCCCCTCCAGGGCCGTTTTTTAGCGCAAGGGGCCCTGATGGACGTAGCGCCCGACGCGGCCATGATCTCCGGCGACAACCAGCCGTTCGTCCTCGTCACCAAGACACAAATGCTGATCGCCGCAGGCTGCCGGCACGTGCTGTCCACGGCCGAGGCAGGCGAGCCCGGGACGGTGCTCGGCAGCGGTGGCGGCGGTGCCGCCGTGCTGGTCGGCGCTCTTCCTTATGACCGTACCCGCCCGCCGCATCTGTTCCAGCCCGTGACCATCCGGCAGCTGGACCGTCCGGCAGCACCGGCGGACCGGCCACGTGCGGTGGTCCAGTCGATCATCCCCCGCCCTGACCCGACCCGGTTCGAGGCCGCGGTCGCCCGCGTGGTGGACCTGCTGGCCAGCGATCCGGAGCTGCGCAAGGTCGTCCTGTCGCGTGCGCTGGACCTGGTGGTGGACCGCCCGATCGATGTCGGCCAGCTGGTCGCCCGGCTGGCGCTGGACGAGCAGGCCACCGTGTTCGCCGTGCCGCTCCCGGCCGGGCATCGGCAGGCGTCGCGCTGCCTGGTGGGCGCCACGCCTGAGCTGTTGCTCGCCAAGACCGGTTCCGTGATCCAGTCCCATCCGCTGGCCGGCTCCGCACGGCGCTCGGCCGACCGTGCCGCCGACCGCAGCGCTGCCGAGGCACTGCTCCGCTCCGACAAGGACCGGCGCGAGCATGCCATGGTGGTCGAGGCGATCCTGGACCAGCTCGCCCCCTGTTGCCGCGATCTCCCACGCTCCCCGGCACCGGAACTGGTCGCCACCCGTAGCATGTGGCACCTGGGCACGCGCATCGAGGGCAGGCTGACGGATCCGGAGGTCAATTCCATCCACCTGGCCCGCCTGCTGCATCCCACGCCGGCCGTATGCGGCACGCCGCGCGACCGGGCGGACCAGGTGATCCGGGCACAGGAGGGCTATGAGCGCGACTTCTATGCCGGGGCGGTCGGCTGGTGCGATGCCGCTGGCGATGGTGCCTGGTACGTGTCGATCCGCTGCGCCGAGATCGCCGGCACCCATGCCCGGCTGTATGCAGGGGCAGGGATCGTCGCCGGTTCCGACCCGGCGGCCGAACTGATGGAGACCCAGGCCAAGTTCACCGCCCTCCTGGCGGCCCTGGGCGTCGACGCGTCTGCTGCCGCCCTGCTCCGCCCCGCCGCGCCGGCCCAGCCGGATCGTTCCTGCCTTACCTGTCCTGCCTGAGATGAGGATCTGCCGCGATGGGCCTGCCCAAGATCGGCCAATACGAGCTGCCGCAGGAGCATGAGCTGCCGGCCCCCCGCGCACCCTGGAAGGTGGTGACCGGTCGGGCGGCTCTGCTGATCCACGACATGCAGCATCATTTCCTCGACCGCTTCACGCCGGACGTGGCGCCGATCGCACCGGTGATCGAGCGTGTCGGCCAGCTGGCCCGCCACTGCCGGGCGCTGGGCATGCCCGTCTTCTACACGGCCCAGGAAGGCGACCAGGACCGGCGCGACCGCGGGCTGCAGGCCGACCTCTGGGGGCCGGGCATGGGCTGGGACCGCCAGC
>Ga0182739_1001700_pt1 | contig 22067 bp, 22 predicted proteins | sample eDN5th30CBELigBY_FD_128873 | JGI IMG/M metagenome (GOLD analysis project Ga0182739, IMG submission 128873) | Enriched backyard soil microbial communities from Emeryville, California, USA - eDNA 5th pass 30_C BE-Lig BY (version 2) (version 2) | ecosystem: Environmental > Terrestrial > Soil >...
GACGGATCGCCCTCTCACTCTCGCCGGCGTTGCGCAGCACGTAGGAGGTGTCGCCCAGCAGGTCGACCTTGGTGCGCCCGGCCAGCTCTGCGGCATCCGGGACCTGGTCCCACAGCTCGATGGCGCGCTCGCCCATGGACGCGGCGGTCGCGAACGCGAAGGACGCGCGCGCCTGCTCATAGGCGGCGATCGAGGCGACGAACGCCTCGCGCACGTTGTGCGCCGCCATCCAGTGGTACGAGATCGCGGTCGCGTCGGCGCCGCCCGCGGCCCCGTCGGCCTCGAGCGCCTGCGCGTAGCGGGTGTGGAAGCGCACGCGCTCGCCAGGCAGCAGCTGATCGTGGATGGCATCGCGGACCAGGGCGTGACGGAAGGCGTACGCGGTGCCGTCGACGACGAGGATGGCGGCCGCGATCGCCTCGCCCGCGGCGATGTCGATGGCGTCGGGCGACTCGTCGCACACCGCCATGAGCAGCTCGTGCTCGACGCGGACGCCGCCCGCGGCGATGAGGCGCAGCATCCGTCGGGTCGGCTCGGCCAGCTGGTCGTAGCGGGCCAGGAGGATGCCGCGCAGGGTCTCGGGGACGGCGTCGAGATTGCCCACGCCGCTGCAGCACACGAGCTCCTCGACGAAGAACGGCACGCCCTCGGTGCGCGCGTGGACCTGCGTGAGCTCGTCCTCGCTGAGCGGCTGCCCGGCGATCGCCGTGGCCATGTCGCGCACCTGCCGCCGGTCGAGCCGCGCGAGCTCGAGACGCGACACGCGGCGGTTGCGGTCGAGCTCCGGCAGCAGGGCCCGCAGGGCGCTGTCGTGTCCCAACTCGTCGCTGCGGAAGGTGAGGACCAGGAGCAGGTGCGCCGTCTCGAGCACCCGGATGAGGAAGCGCAGCAGGCCGAGGCTCTGCGGGTCGACCCAGTGCAGGTCCTCGATGACGAGGACCACGGGCCGCACGGCCGACACGTTCTCGAACACCTCGGCGACGGGATCGTAGAGCCGGTCGGCCCCACCGCGGACCGGGGCGGTGGCGGCCTGGGTGCGGCTCAGCTCGGGAAGCAGCAGCGCGAGCGCGTCACCGCCGGGACCGGACGCGTCGAGCAGGGCGTCCTGGCCGACGATCTGCGCCAGCGACCGCAGCGCCGAGAGGATGGGCGCATACGGCGGCGCGTCGCGATCGAAGTCGACGGACTGACCGCGCAGCACGATCGTCTCGTCGGGGAGGCCCGCGAGGAACTCGCCGATGAGGCGCGTCTTGCCGATGCCGGCCTCCCCGCCCACGAGGACGGCGCGCGTCGACCCCGCGACGGCGTCGGTGTACGCGTCGCGGAGCTGTTCGAGATCGCCCTCCCGCCCGACCAGGAGGGGACTGACCGTCGCCTGCACCCCTTCATCGTCCCACGCAGCGGTGACACGGAGCAGGGGTGCCGCGAGGAAGCTCACGAGTGGCGGAGCCGCTCGCGGGCGGTGCGCTCGGGACGATGCAGGCCGGGCAGGAGGTCGCGCAGACGGAGGCCCGTGCGGGGCGCGGTGACCGCGCGCTCACGGGCGACGCGGCGGCGCTCGAGCTCCTGCAGCAGCTGCGCCTCCGCGGTCTCGCGCAGGTGCACGAAGGTGATCTCGCTGACGTACATGGTGCCTCCTCAGTCGTATCGACCTGAGTGAGGCTCCTCTCTAAGGCATCCGCCCTCCATCGGGAGGATGCCTTATCTTGACCGGCGCGGAGCGGGACCGCCTCAGCCGACCCCGACTCAGAGGTTCGTGACGCCGCGCACCCGGTGCCCGACCGCGATCGACTCCCCCGAGACGGCCCCGGCCAGCGGAGAGACGAGGAAGGCGACGAGGTCGGCGATCTGGTCGGGACTCGACTCCCCGCCGCGCGCGACGGCCACCGCGGAGGACGGCGCATCGACCACGGGTCCGGGGTTCACCGCGTTGACCGTGACCCCCGTGCCGGCGAGCGCGTCGGCGAGGTTCTCGGCCATGAGGATGAGCGCGGCGTTGCGGACGGAGCCGGTCACGTTCCCGGTGAAGAACGCGTTCTGCCCGCTGATGCCCACGATGCGCCCGTAACCGGCCTCCCGCATGCCCGGGATGACGGCCTTCGCGATGCGCAGGAAGGTGAGCGCCTTCGCGTCGAACGCCTCGAGCACCTGCGCCGGGTCGTCGTTGCGGGCCGGGTCCAGCGTGTGCGCGGCGGGGGCGGCCGCGACGACGAGGCCGTCCAACCGGCCGTGCTCCTCGCGGACGCGGGCGACGGCGGCGGCGACGGATGCCGTGTCCCGGCCGTCCATCACGATGTCGCTGTCCGCTCCGCGGGCCGCGGCGACGGCCACGGCCCCCTCGGCGCGCAGGCGGCGTACGACCGCCGAGCCGATGTATCCCGTGCCGCCCACGACGAGCACGACGCGTCCGTCCAGATGAAGATCCATGGACGCGAGGATATCCAGGCGGCATCCCTACGAGGGCGGATCCGGCGTCCGGAGGCCCCGATGCGACCTTTCCTCAAGATCACCCTAAGAAGAGGCAACTGTCCCCCATTTGGGGGACAGTTGTCGGCTAATGTAGTCCTCGTTGCAAGCGCGCGGCTGGGGAGCCCGCAAGGCAACCGCCGAGATCGTCTGGGGACGTGATCCGGCAAGATGAAGGGCTTTCCCTTCGAGCGACCCACTGGGGATTTGGGCGTCTCGAAGGGGTCCCTTCGTCCACATCCGTCGTGACACGCCGACGACGAATCGACCTCTGTGCGTCGATTTCGCGTGTGTTGTCCGCCATGATGCTGGCAAGCCCGCTTTCCGGGGCACACCTGCGGCGCCGCTCGTCCCCACAGTGGAGCGGCCGGTCGTCTGCAGCGACCAACCCGTGTGAGAGGTGTGAGGGGGAGCGGGCCGATTGGGCTCCCTCGAAGTCGCGCAGTCCCCAATGCGCGACTTCGAGGGAGCCGCCTCCGTCACGCGGGGATGCGGCGATGCGGTCACGCGGAGATGCGGCTCAGAGCATCCCGCCGATCCACAGGCCCAGCCCGGCCGCGAGCAGCGCGCCGAGCATGACGCCGAACCCGTTCAGCAGCGTCGCCGCCCATCGGCGCTCGAGCGCGAGGCGGACGGTCTCGAACGACGCGGTGCTGAAGGTCGTGTAGCCGCCGAGGAACCCGACGCCGATGATGGCGCGCCACTCCGGCGGCAGCGCGTGGGCAGCCGCGAGGCCGGTGACCAGGCCCAGCAGGAACGACCCGGACAGATTGATCACGAGCGTGCCGATCGGGAACCGCCGGCGGATGCGGCTCTTGATCGCCGCGTCGAGGAGGAACCGCGCGACGGCGCCCAGGCCGCCCGCGACGGCGAGGCCCACCACGGCCCACAGCGGCATCATGCGTCCCTCCTCCGATCCCCGCGGTGCAGGGGCGCGAAGAAGCCGAGCGCCATACCGCCGAACGAGGCGGTGGCGCCGACGATGACCGTCGCGGCGGCGTAGAGCGCGGCGCCGCCCAGGTCCGCCGAGGCGATGAGGCCGTCCGCATCGACGGCGAACGCGCTGTAGGTCGTGTACCCGCCGAGGAAACCTGTGCCGAGGAACAGGCGCAGGCTGCGACGCGCGCCTCTGTCGGGGCCGCTGTGGGTGAGGGCCACGAGCAGGAATCCGAGGAGGAACGCGCCGGTCACGTTGATGACGAAGGTCGGCACGGGCAGCCCGTTCCACGCGGGGATGACGAGCGAGAGGAGGTAGCGCGAGAGCGTCCCGAGAGCCCCGCCGGCGAACACGAGCCCGATACCGGCCCACTCCATGCGGGCGGGCGACGGCCGCCCGCGACCGTGATTGTCGACCTCGACATCCGGGTCGACGGGGAGCTCGTCCTGATCCACGCTGCCCTCCTCGTGCGTCAGGCTATCGGCTGCGCGCACCTTGCGCCCCGGCTCGTGCCGCGGTGCCGGGGCGCGGTGCCGGGGCGCGGTGCCGGGGCTCCGCTGCGTGGGGGCACCGGGGTGCGGTGCCGGGGCGCGTGCCACGACCGGCCGTGTCCCACTTGGGGCGACCGGGGCGCGCCCCAGGCCGCCATTTCCGGGACACCCCCGCACTCGTGTCCCGGAAGTGGCGGGTCCGGGGCCCCGCGACCCACCACAAGTGGGACGCGGACGGGAAAAGTGGGACACGGACGGGATGAGAGGGGGCGCCTCCGGCGCGACGACCCGGCGCGACGTCGGGCGCGATGACCGGTGCCACGACCGGCCGTGTCCCACTTGGGGCGACCGGGCCGCGCCCCAGGCCGCCATTTCCGGGACACCCCAGCGCACGTGTCCCGGAAGTGGCGGGTCCGGGGCCCCGCGACCCACCACAAGTGGGACACGGACGGAAAGAGTGGCACGCGGACGGGATGAGCGGGGCGCCACGCGCCCGGCGACACGGCCCGGCGCCCGGCGACACGGCCCGCGCGCCCGGCGACACAGCCCGCCGGCCCGGCGAGCCCCGGCCCGACCGGCGCTACACGCGGACGAGTCCGGCGCGGAAGGCGAGGATGACGGCCTGGACGCGATCGCGCGCCCCGATCTTGGCGAAGATCCGGCCCACGTGGCTCTTCACCGTGGATTCGGAGAGGAACAGCTGCGCGGCGATCTCCGCATTGGTCAGGCCTTCGCCGATCGCGACGAGGATCTCCTGCTCTCGGGGCGTGAGCTGCGCCACGACCGCGGCCTCCTCCCGCCCGCGGTCCCCCGTCGGCTGATCCTGCGACGCGGCGAGACGCTCGAGCAGGCGCCGCGTCGCGCGGGGCGCCAGCACGGCGTCTCCCCCGGCGACGGCGCGGATCGCGGAGAGCAGATCGCCGGGCTCGGCATCCTTCGTGATGAACCCGCTCGCCCCGGCCGCGAGCCCCGCGAGGACGTATTCGTCGAGGTCGAAGGTGGTCAGCAGCAGCACGCGCGGCGCCGCCCCGCCCGCCGGCGACCGCCCGACGATCATGCGCGTCGCCGCGATGCCGTCGAGCCCCGGCATCCGCACGTCCATGAGGACGACGTCCGGGCGGAGCTCCTCCGACAGCCGCACCGCCTCGCCGCCGTCGGCTGCCTCACCGATCGGCTCCATGTCCGCCTGGCCCTGGAGGAAGAGGATCGTCCCCATCCGCTGCAGCGGCTGGTCATCGACGACGAGCACCCGGATCGGGTTCGGCTTTCCGCTCATCGCACCATCTCCTTCACTTGGGCGGCGCGCTCCACGGGGATGCGCGCATGGACGCGCCATCCCCCCGGTGTCGGACCGGCCTCCACGTCGCCGCCGTACGCCTCCACCCGCTCGCGCATCCCGACGAGACCATGCCCGGCCTCGCCGGGGGCGTCCCCGCCGGCACCCGTGTCGGTCACGGTGACCACGACGGCGTCCGCCTCCCGGACGATCCGCACGGTCGCACGCGCCTCCGGTCCGCCGTGCCGCAGGACGTTCGTGAGCGACTCCTGCACGATCCGGTAGACGGCGAGCTGCCGCCCGGCATCCAGGCCCCGCAGATCCGCCTCCCGCTGCAGCACCACGTCACCGCCGGCGGCGCGGACGGACTCGAGCAGCGCGGGCAGATCGGACAGCCCCGGCTGCGGCCGCAGGGGCGCGCCCTCGGTGGTCGCATCGTGCCGCAGCACGCGTAGCACACCGCGCACCTCCCGCACTGACGATCGGGAGACCTCTCCGATCGCCTCGAAGGCGCGCACCGCGTCGTCCGGCGACTGGTGTACGGCGACGGCTCCGCCGGCCGCCAGCGAGGTGATGACGGACAGGTTGTGCCCGATCACGTCGTGCATCTCCTGCGCGATGCGGGCGCGCTCGGCGACGGCCGCCGCCCGTGCGATCTCCGCCTGCTCCGCAGTGCGGCGCTCGCGGCGACCCCGCAGCTGCAGACCCAGGAGGAAGGATGCCGCACTCATGCCGACGACGGCCGTGACGAGCGTGATCCGCTCGCCCGGCGACAGCGCCACCGCGCTGGGTGGCGCGACGGCCGCCGCGACGGCGGTGACCGCGAGGAGCGTCGCCGCCGCGATGCGGGTTCGGCGCCGGTCGTCGCGCAGCCCGGCGCCGAACAGGAGCACCCAGACCGCGAGGAACGTCCACGGCGAGGCCGCACCGGTCACCAGCGCCGCGCCTGCCGCGAGCGCGACACCCGCCAGCGCGGTGACCAGCGCGGCCAGGGGGCGACAACGCCGGAAGGCGACGGCGACGTGCACGGCGAGGAACGCCGCCCCGTCCAGGCCCAGGAGGGGGACGGGGCGGGCGACGAACGAGACGGCGGCGACGAGCACGGCCAGCCCGACGTCCCACGCCACCGGGTGGCGCCGGTCGACGGCGCGCATTCGCTGCAGCGGGTCCCTGCTCATCTCCCCTCCTCGGTCGTCCGTTCCGCGCCGTGCGTGGTGTCACACGTCCCGGCGCTTGAGCATCCACCAGGCGGCGCCGCCGATCACGACGATCCACAGGACCATCACGATGACGCCCACGCCGACGCCGTACGGGTCGTCGCTCAGTCCCGCCGCCCGCACGACGTTCATCGCCGAGGTGGGCAGGAAGTCCACGACGCCGGAGAGCGGCTCCGGCAGGAACGCCGGGATGATCTGCGGGCCGAGCTGGAACAGGCCGAAGTAGAGCGTGATCGCTCCGGCCGCGTTGCGGATCAGGGCGCCGAGGGCGATGCCGAACAGCGCGCCGTACGGCAGCAGCAGCGTGTTCGCGAGCACGCCCCAGAACATGTCCGGATCGAACAGCGACATCCCCTGTGCGATCGGCAGCGTGCCGGTGACCTGCACGAGCAGGTACAGGATGAGGGACAGGACGACGCCCACGCCCGCGGTGACCCCGGTCATGACGGCGGCCTTCGCCAGCAGGACGCCGCTGCGGCGCGGGGCCGCGACGAGACTGCCGCGGATGGTGCCGCTGCTGTACTCGCTGGTCACGGCGAGCACCCCGAGCACGACGAAGGCGAGCGTGCCGAGCGGATACACGGCGGTGAAGCTGAACGGGATCTCCGCGGGTGCGCCGTTGAGCGTCGTCCCCTCGAGGACCGTGTAGCCGCTCAGGCCCATCACCAGAGCGGCACCGGCGACGAGCGTGATCCACAGCGAGCGGACGGACCACAGCTTGGTCCACTCCGACCGCAGCAGGCCTCCGGCGGTGATGCGCGGCTGCGACGCCGGGGTGGGGGTCTGCGCGAGGGTGACGGTGCTCATCGGGCGACCTCCTCGGCGACGCTGCCGTACTCGACGGCATTCTGTGTGATCTGCATGAACGCCTCCTCGAGGCTGATGCGGCGGGTGGTCAGTTCGTGCAGCGTCACGCCGCGGGTGCTCGCGAGCTCGCCGATCTCGCGAGCGCTCCGCCCCTGCACGTCGAGGGTCTCCCGGTCGAGGGCGGTGACGGTGACGTCGGCGCCCTGCAGGCCGGAGACGAGGCGGTCGGCGTCGGGCGACACGACCCGGACCGTGGTGGGTGCGACGGACGAGATGACGTCCTGCACGGTGCCGGCGGCGAGAAGGCGCCCCTGCCCGATCACGACGAGGTCGTCCGCGATGAGGGAGAGCTCGCTCATGAGATGCGAGGAGAGGAACACCGTCCGCCCCGCCGCGGCGAGGTCCGCGAGCATCCGTCGCACCCAGAGCACCCCGTCGGGGTCGAGGCCGTTGACCGGCTCGTCCAGCACGAGGACATCGGGATCGCCGAGCAGCGCGGCGGCGATGCCGAGGCGCTGCCCCATCCCGAGGGAGAAGCCGCCCGCGCGCTTGCGCGCCACCGACGTCAGACCGACCAGCTCCAGCACCTCGTCGACGCGCCGCCGCGGGATGCCGTGGGTCTGCGCGATCGAGAGGAGGTGCGCGTAGGCGCTGCGGCCGCGGTGGACCGCCTTCGCGTCGAGGAGGATGCCGACGTGCCGCAGGGGATCCCGCAGCGTGCGGTAGGGGCGGCCGTCGAGCGTGATGCGCCCCGACGTCGGTTCGTCCAGGCCCACGAGCATGCGCATGGTGGTGGACTTGCCGGCGCCGTTCGGGCCGAGGAATCCCGTGACGACCCCGGGCCGCACGGTGAAGGACAGGTCTTCGACGGCGGTCTTGGCGCCGTATCTCTTCGTCAGATGCTCTGCAACGATCATTTCAGCAAACGTAGGAAGTCTCGGGCGGGAGCACATCGCCCCCTGGTGCCGAGTCCGGCGGGCGCCTCGTACCGCAGGACGAGTACCACGGTCTCGGATGCGGGTTCAGTCCCGGCGCGCCCCCACCAGCGGCAGGAAGACGTCGTCCACGATCTCGGTGATCTCCTCGGCGGTCGCCGCCCGCTGGGTCATGAGCACGCGGTAGCCGAGGACCTCGAACGCGACGTTGCGCACGCGGGCGGGGAGGTCGGTCGTGGGGATCTCGCCCCGGCGGTGGGCCCGCGCGAGGATCGTGCCGATGTGGTCGGCACCCCGCCGCGACATGGTGTCCCGCAGATCGGCGAGGGTCAGTCCGTCGCCGCTCGCCGAGCCCAGCCGCGCGGCCAGCTGCACGGCGATCCGGGCCCGCGCGTCGTTGGCGATGTGGAGGAGGGCGATCATGTCGCCGCGCAGCGAGCCCGTATCGGGCGTGGGCGAGGGTGAGGCCGTCAGCCGGCGCGCGACGGCCGCCAGAGCGAGCTCGCGCTTGGTGGGCCAGCGTCGGTAGAGGACCGCGCGGCTCGTCCGCGCCCGCTCGGCCACCCCCTCATACGTGAGGCCCTCGTAGCCGGCGTCGAGCAGCTCGTCCCACGCGGCGGTGAGCAGCTCGTCCTCCAGCTGCGCCCCCCGACGGCGACGTGGCGTCCCGTGGGAATACTCTTTAAGATCCATCGTGTTTCTTATTCTAGCCTTGATCGGGAGACAAGGTACCGAATGACTCTAAAGGAGCTGAGGTGTCTGAGAAGGAGAATGCCGTAGCACCCGGGGTCTGGGCCGTTGCCTGGACCACACTCATCGGCGGTCTGGGCGTCCTGTTCGCCACGACGATCGTCGCCGTCGCGGTCGAGCCGCTCGCGGGGATCCTGCAGGTGCCCCTCTCGACGATCCAGTGGATCTCGACGGGATACCTGCTCGCGCTCGCCGTCGTCATCCCCCTCGTGCCGTGGGCGCAGCGGCGCTTCGGCGCGAGACGCCTGTGGATCGGCGGCCTGACCGCGTTCCTCGTCGCGTCGGTCCTCGCCGCGTTCGCGTGGGACGCCTGGTCGCTCATCGCGTTCCGCGTGCTGCAGGGCGCCGCGGGCGGCGTCCTCATGCCTCTCATGACGACGCTCGTGATGCAGGCGGCCGCCGGGCGCGGACTCGCTCGCGTCATGTCGGTCGTCAGCCTGCCCGCCGTCGTCGGCCCCATCCTCGGTCCCGTCCTCGGCGGACTCGTCCTGGACACCCTCGACTGGCACTGGCTCTTCCTCGTCACGACGCCGTTCGCCCTCGCGGGCATCCTGCTGGCGCTGCGCTTCCTGCCCCGCGACGAGGAGATCCGACCCGCACCGCTGGACGGCCTCGGCTTCGCGCTCATGGCGGTGGGCCTCGTGGGCGTGCTGTTCGGCCTGAGCAGCGCCAGCCGCGACGGCGGCTTCCTCCACCCGGACGTCCTGCTGCCCCTCGCTGCGGGCGTGCTCGCGATCGCCGCGTTCTCGTGGCGCACGCTGCGGCGTCGCTCCGAGCCGCTCATCGACCTGCGGCTCCTGCGGCACCGCCCGCTGTCGTCGTCGACCCTGCTGCTGTTCCTGTCCGGCTTCGCCCTGTACGGCGCGATGCTGCTCATCCCGCTCTACTTCCAGCAGCTGCGCGGGATGTCGCCGCTGAGCGCCGGCCTCCTCCTCATCCCCCAGGGGGTGGGCTCGCTGCTCAGCCGCTCGCTGGCCGCACGCCTGAGCGAGACGATCGGCGCGCGGTGGGTGGTCCTCGTCGGCTTCGCGATCGTGACCGTGGGAACGCTGCCCTTCCTCGCCGCGACCGAGGACACGAGCCTGGCCCTCATCAGCGCGTTCCTGCTGATCCGCGGCATCGGCCTCGGCGCCGTCACCGTGCCGCTCATGGCGCTGGCCTTCGAGGGGCTCGCGCGCGACGAGGTGCCGCACGCGAGCGTCATCAGCCGCATCGGCCAGCAGCTGGGCGGATCGTTCGGCACCGCGGTCCTCGCCGTCGTCCTGCAGACCGCGATCGCGACGGCGGCGGCACCGGCGGTCGGGTTCCAGGTGGCGTTCTGGTGGACCACCGGATTCGCCCTCGCCGCGGTCCTGCTGTCCCTCCTGCTCCCGTCGCGCGCCACCGCGGAGGAGGAGGTCCAGGCGACCGCCGACGCGATCAGCGAGTGAGGAGGATGCCGCGGCTCACGCGACCGGCTCGGCGAACGGCTCCTCGGGGCCGCCGTCGGCGGTGTCGCGCGCGGCATCCCTCTCCCGCTTCGCGGCGGCGAGCACGGCGCCCATGCTCGCGATGATGACGAGCGCGATCCCGACCAGCTCCAGGGCACTGAGATGCTGGCCGAGGAGCAGGAACCCTGCGATGGAGGCGGTCGCGGGCCCCAGGCTCATGAGGATCGCGAAGGTGGATGCCGCGAGCCGGCGCAGCGCGATGAGCTCGAGCGCGTAGGGGATCGTCGACGACAGCACGGCGACGGCCGCGCCGAATGCGATGACCGCAGGCTGCAGCAGAGCGGCACCGGCATCCACGATCCCGAACGGGAGGGAGAGGAGGGCGCCGGCCGTCATCGCGAGCGCGAGCCCGTCGAGCCGCGGGAACGCGCGGCCGACCCGCGCCGAGCCGAGGATGTAGAGCGCCCAGCTCGCGGCCGCGCCGAGCGCGAACAGCACGCCCACGACGTCAAGGCGATCCCACCCGCCTCCCGCGAGGGCGACGACTCCGGCCAGGGCCAGCACGGCCCACAGCCAGGCCGAGGCGCGCCGGCTCGCGATGATCGACAGCGCGAGCGGGCCGAGGACCTCGATCGTGACGGTGACGCCGAGCGGCAGCCGCTCGAGCGCGAGGTAGAAGAGGCAGTTCATGACGGCGAGCACGACCCCGAAGCTGAGGACGGACAGCCACGCGTCGCGGGAGTGGCCCCGCAGCGACGGGCGCGCGATCACGAGCAGGAGCACGGCGGAGAACACCAGGCGGAGCATCACCATGCCGAGCGGTCCCGCCTGCGGGAACAGCAGTGTGGCGATCGAGGCGCCGATCTCCTGGCAGGCGAGGCCGACGACGACGAGCCCGACGGCGAAGCCGGACGACGCCCGGGTCACGAGCGGCGGATCACGAGGTCGGGCAGACCGCGCTCGACTGGATGGCCGAGTGGAACTGCTCGGCGGTCCACGGCAGGCCGAACTGCGGCGCCTCCTGGCCGGACGCGGCGGGCGCCTTGGAGGCGATCGCGGCCAGCTCCCACGCGAGGTTCGCGACGAAGGCCGGTCCGGCGGCGGAGTTGTTGAGCACCACGGCGACGGTGAGGCCGGTCTCGGGGTCGGCGAACGCGGCCGTCATGTAGCCGGGCACCGCCCCGTACTGCCCCACGAGCGAACCCGCCTGATACGTGCCGCCCGTCACACGGAACCACTGCGCTGCGGTCGAGCTCGGCGGCAGCGGGTTCGCCCAGCGGTCCTTCCAGACCTCGGCGTCGCGGCCCAGCGCGCCCGTGGCGAGCGCCTGCGTGTAGCGGCCGAGGTCGGTGATCGTCGAGACGACGCCGGAGTCGGTGTAGCCCGTGCTCGTCGAGACGGCGGTCATGTCGAGCGGCTCGGTGCACTTGAGCGCGCCGGACGAGTCGCGCGGCGACAGCCAGCCCTGCAGGCTCTTCGCCCCGTCCGCCCACCGGCCACGGCCCTCGGGCAGACGCGTGGACTCGAGCCCCAGCGGGCTGAAGACCTCGTCGTCGAGCACGTCGGCGGCGCTCTTGCCGGTCGCGCGCTGCAGCGCGAGGCCGAGCAGGATGTAGCCGGCGTCGGAGTCACGGTAGGCGGAGCCGGGAGTCCCGGCGACGTCGAGGCCCAGGCCGAACGCGGCGAGCTCGCGCGGGTCCCACACGCGCTCCGGATTGCTCAGCCACATCGACTGCAGCTGGCCCTGGTACGAGCCGAGGCCGGACGTGCTGTCGCACAGCTGGCGCAGCGTGACGTCCTTGAGGTTGGGGACGCCGCTGACGTATTCGGTGACGCTGTCGTCGAGCTGGACGGTGCCGTCCGCCGCGATGCGGTACAGCGCGTCGCAGGCCATGGCCCGCGTCACGTCGCCGACGCGGAAGGTCATGTCGGCGGCGACCGGCTTGTCGTCGGTCGGCGACTGCGTGCCGAGCCCGGTCACCCACGATCCGCTCCACGGGACCCACACCCCGACGATGGCGCCGGAGGAGCCCGTGGCCTTCATGGCGTCGGTGACGGCCTTCTCGAGATCGGCCTGCGTGTCGCCGTTGAGCTCGGCGTCGACCTGCGCGGGGGCGCCGAGGTCGGTGATGGTGTCGGGGGCGCATGCCGAGAGCCCCAGAGCCACCGTGACGGCGCACGCGACAGCGAGGGCACGGCGGCGGATGGTCCGACCTCGCATATCACCCCCCGGTGGTCTCCAACGAGTGTAGACGAGGCGCCAGGCATCCTCCGACTCCCCGCGCGCGCACGCCGCAACACAGGCGGCGCAAGGACTCCCGGCTACGGTAGAGGGATGCCGCACACCTTCGATCCCGCCGTCGTCGATGCCGTCCTGGGGCACATGAACGCGGACCACAACGACGACAACGTCCTGATCGCCCGTGCCTTCGGACCGTTCGACGACGTCACCTCCGCCGCGATGATCTCGTTCGACGGCGAGGGGGGCGACTGGGTCGCGTATCGGGAGAGCGGCGCCGCGCAGCCGGTCCGCGTCCCGTGGCCGGGCGGACCCATCACGGAGCGCCCCGAGGTGCGCCGTGAGATCGTCGCGCTGTACGACGCGGCCTGCGCCAAGCTCGGCATCGAGCCGCGCCCGCACGCCTGACCACGTCGCGCCCGCACACCGGATTCCCGGCGAACGGCATCGTCCACGACATCCGAAATTAGGTTCCGCTTACCTGAAGCTATGATGTTTCGCATGGACGACCCGATCTCCTTCTCCGCCGCCCTGCGCGACCGCTCCAGCGCGGCCCACTCCGGCAGCGAGAGCGCCGGCTTCATGGCCGACCTCATCAAGGGCGAAGGCACGCGCGAGGACTACATCGCGCTCGTCGCACAGCACTACTTCATCTATGAGGCGCTCGAGGCCGCCGCCGACCGCATGCGCAACGACCCCGTGGCATCCGCCTTCATCTCGGACAAGCTCACGCGCCTGCCCGCCCTCGAGGCCGACCTCGAGTTCCTCGTCGGCGCGGACTGGCGGGAGACGATCACGCCGCTTCCCACCACCCAGGCGTACGTCGACCGCATCAACCGGGTCGGCGCGACCTGGCCCGGCGGCTTCGTCGCCCACCACTACACGCGCTACCTCGGCGATCTGTCCGGGGGCCAGTTCATCGGCCGGCTCATGGCGCGCCGGTTCGGGTTCGAGACCAACGGCATCGGCTTCTACATCTTCGGCGACATCGCCGACCCGCAGGCCTTCAAGGAGGTCTACCGCGAGCAGCTCGACGCGGTCCCGTGGGACGACGACGAGAAGGAGCGCGTGATCAAGGAGGTCCTCCTCGCCTACCGCTTCAACACGGAGCTGTTCGAGGACCTCGCGCGCGCGAAGTCGGCGGCGCAGGTCGCCTGACCGCCGCCTGACCGGCATCCGTCGGTCCGGCGTCCGCGCGGGGATCAGCGACCGGAGGCGGCGGCGGTGCGCACGTCGGCCATGAACCGGCGCACGTCCGGATCCACCCGGATGTCGCTCGGGCGCAGGGGCCGCGACAGGTAGAGCCCGTCGAGGCTGGTCAGCCGGCTCAGCGCGACGTAAGTCTGGCCCGGCGCGAACGCCCCCGAGCCGAGATCGATGATCGCCCGGTCGTACGTCTTGCCCTGCGACTTGTGGATCGTGACCGCCCACGCCAGACGCAGCGGGAACTGCGTGAACTCGGCGACGATCTCGCGGGTGAGCGACTTCGACGCCGGGTCGTAGGCGTAGCGGTACTTCTCCCACACCGTCGGCTCGACGTCGTGCTCCTCGCCGTCGAGCTCGACGCGCACGGTGCCGCCCGCGATGCGGGTGACGGTGCCGATCGAGCCGTTGACCCAGCGGGGCGGGTCGCCGAACGACTGGGTGTCGTTGCGCAGGAACATCACCTGCGCGCCCACCTTGAGCTTGAGCTCGACGTCGGCGGGGAAGTTCGCCTCCCCGCGCCCGAAGTCGCCGTTGATCTCGGCGGTGGCGGTCTGCTCGCGGCCGATGAGCTCGGTGAGGTGGCGCCGGTTGATGGCGTTGACGATGTCGTTGCGGGTCGCGAGCGTGATGATGGGGTGCTCGCCGTCCGACGGGTCGGGAGGCGTGCGCGCGCCGGTGTCGTTGAGGATCTTGGCGATGTCGGCGGTCACATGCCCGTGCCGGACGGCGTTGAGCATCGCCTTGAAGCCGTCGTCGGACTGGCGGTGGATGTTGCGCAGCTCACGGATGTGCAGATCGGCGCCGTAGCGTCCGACATCCAGGAACGCATCCATCGGGCCGCCGGAGCCGAGTTCGGGCGTCGGCGCCTGGCCGCCCCACACGTGCGCGTCGAAGAACCAGAACGACCGGTAGTGGTCGTGCACGTACTTGAGCTCGTCGCCGCGCGGCGGCACCGGGGCGAGCTGGTACGGATCGCCGAACATGACGATCTGCACGCCGCCGAACGGCTCCCCTCGGCGCCCGCGCGCCTTGCGGAGGGACCGGTCGATCGCGTCCATGAGGTCGGCGTTGACCATCGAGATCTCGTCGATGACGAGGGTGTCGATCGCGTTGAGGATGCGGCGCGTGGCGTCGGACTGCGGCTCGTCGCTGTTGCCGATGAGTCCGATGGGCAGGCGGAACAGCGAGTGGATCGTCTGCCCCTCCACGTTGAGGGCGGCCACACCCGTCGGCGCGCACACGGCGATCTGCTTGCTCGTGTTCCAGGCCAGGTGCTGCAGCAGCGTGGACTTGCCGGTGCCGGCGCGGCCGGTGACGAACACGTGCTCGCGCGTGTCCTCGATGAGCCGGAACAGGCTCTCCTGTTCAGCGGAGAGCGGCGGCGTGGTCACCGATCCATGGTAGGCCGCGTGCGCGGCATCCCGCGTTTCCTAGACTGGACATGTGGACCAGGGGGCGGTGGGCACGACGACGGCGTACAAGCCGGCGTCCGAGCACGTCTCCGCGCCGTCCGCTCCCGCGCCGCGTCGCACCGGTCTCGCGCGCGACATGACGCTCCTCGCGATCGTCGGGGTGTTCCTCATCGGCGCCGTCGCCGCCGGTGTGGGCGTGCTCTACCGCGAGTTCTACAGCCCCACCGCATTCGTGCAGCAGTATCTGACGCTGCTGTCCGAGGGGCGCGCCGCAGACGCCCTCGCGCTTCCCGGCGTCGCCCCCGACTCGTCGGAGCTGACGGCGGCGGGGCTGCCCGTCACCGCGTCGGACGCGCTCCTGCGCCGCGCCGCGCTCGCGCCGCTGACCGACGTCGAGATGGTCTCCGAGGAGTCCGTCGGCGAGCGCACGCGCGTCACGGTGTCGTTCCGCGCCGCCGGGCACGAGGGCACGGCCACGTTCGACGTCGCCCCGAACGGCTGGATCGGCGTGACGCCCGCATGGCGCTTCGCGCGCACGCCGCTCGCGGTGCTCGACCTCACCGTGCGCGGATCGATGCAGTTCACCGTCAACGGCTTCGAGGTCGACAAGCGCCAGGTCTCCCCCGACGGCGTCGAGGCCGATCCGCTCGCGCCGGTCCCGCTGCTCGTGTTCTCCCCCGGCGCCTACCGCGTGGCGGTCGACACCGCGATCGCGGCGACCCCGGGCGTCGATGTGCTCGCCGACAAGCCGCTCGCCGATGTCCCCCTCGAGCTGCAGGCCGAACCGACGGACGAGTTCGTGAAGGTCGTGCAGGAGCGCGTCGACGGGTTCCTCGCCGACTGCGCGACGCAGAAGGTGCTGCAGCCGACCGGCTGCCCGTTCGGCTTCGTCGTGACCGACCGCATCGACGGCGAGCCCGAGTGGAGCATCGCCGAGAACCCGAAGATCACCGTCGAGCCGGACGGCGCGCACTGGTCCATCCCGCTCACCCGGGCCGTGTCGCACATCGAGGTCGACGTCGTGTCGCTGTTCGACGGCACGGTGCGTCACGTCGACCGCGACGTGCCGTTCCTCGTCGGCGGCGACATCACGATCCTCCCCGACGGCACCGCGTCCATCCGCGTCACCGGCTCCTAGCCGGCGGGGCGGGCGCTGCGCGGAGCGCCGCGCGCACGGGAGCTGCGGGCGCCGCGCCGCGCCGTGCGGTGCCGTGCGGTGCCGTGCCAATCGAACGCCGACTCTGCGGATTCGAGTCATCTCTGTCGCAGACGGCGGCAGAGAAGCCACGAATCGACAGAGCGGAGAGGGATGCCGCAGCGCGGCGCCGCGCAACGGGGCGGCGAGCAGCGGGGCCGCGCGCACGGCAACGCGCAACGGGGCGACGCGCAGCGCGGCGCAGCCGCGGCTACTCGCCGCGGCGGGCGTCGTCGGCGGCGAGGGTCGCGAGGTACGCGTTGTACTCCGCGAGGTCGGCGTCACCGGTGCGGTCGGCGTGCCGGTCGCGGCGGCGCTGGGCGCGGTCGTCGCTGCGGCTCCACTGGATGGCGACCGTGATCGCGAGGATGAGCGTCGGGATCTCGCCGATCGACCACGCGATGCCGCCGCCGATGTACTGGTCCTCGATCGGCGTGGGGCCCCACGTGCGGCCCATCGCGCCGAACCACTCCGCGACGAACAGTCCCGTCTGCATCATGATCGCGATGCCGAAGAACGCATGGATGGCCAGCACCGCGAGCAGGAGCACGAGGCGCCCGGGGTACGGCAGCCGGTACGGCACCGGGTCGATGCCGATGAGCGACTGCACGAAGAGGTATCCGCTGATGAGGAAGTGCACGACCATCCACTCGTGCCCGAGGTGGTCGTACAGCGACCAGCGGAACAGGTCGGTGTAGTAGAAGATCCACAGCGAGCCGACGAAGATCGCGGCGGCGACCCAGGGGTTCGTGAGGACGCGCGCGACGGGCGTGTGGACGGCCCACATGATCCACTCGCGTCCGCCGCGGGTGCCGTCGTCGCGCTTGCGAATGGCGCGCAGCGCCAGCGTGATCGGAGCGCCCGGGACGAGCATGAGCGGGATCGCCATGGTGAGGAGCATGTGGCCCACCATGTGCGCGCTGAACAGGTAGTCCTGGTAGACGTTGACCGGGCCGCACGTGACCCACACGAGCAGCACCATGCCGGCCACCCACAGGATGGACCGGTACAGCGGCCACGCGTCGCCGCGACGGCGCAGGCGCCACACGCCGGCGAGGTAGAAGAAGACCGCGAACGCGGCGACCAGCAGCCACAGCAGGTCGATGTTCCACGCCGTGATCCACTTCTCCGGCGTGAGCTCGGGGGGAAGCGGCGCCTCGGTGAGCACTTCGGCGGGCGTCGGCGACGCCGGCACCCGCTCCTCGACGGGCGGTGCGGTGCGCGAGAGCGCGACGGCGGCGCCGCTCGCGACGCCCATGAGCGCGAGCTCGAGAGCGATGAGCGTCCAGAAGCGCGCCGCGCCGCGGCCGGCGCCGCCGCCGATAGCGGCGATGAGGCGCCGCCGGTACCAGGCGCCGAGCGCGCCGAGGAAGACGAGCGCGACGATCTTGACGATGAGGATCGCGCCGTAGGGCGAGAAGAACGCCGACCAGGTCTGCAGGCCGATGATCGCGCGCGCCGTGCCGGAGGCGGCCACGACGATGAACGCGAACAGCGCGATGGACGAGTAGCGCGTGAGCACGCGCACGACGGCGTCGCGGTCGAGCTGCGGCCGCACGACCACGAGGAGCACGAGACCGCCCAGCCACATAGCCGCGCCGATCGTGTGCAGCACGAGGGCGATGACCGCCGAGTTGTGCGAGGCCAGCTCGCCGCTGTGCCCCTGCGTCGCCATCGGCACGAGGCTCGCCATGGCGAGGACCGCCACGATGAGGGATGCCGTCCACGAGCGGACCGCGAAGGTGAGGATCGTCAGCGTCGCGCCGGCGATGGTCGTGATGAGCCAGGTGCGGCCGAACTCGAGCTCGGTGAGGAAGCGCCCCAGCTGTGCCCCGAACTCGGGCCCGAGGCCGAACTCGGGGTTGAACGTGTTGAGGAACGTGAGGAACGCCGTGGCACCCGCGGCGACCGTGAACACGGCCGCGGAGACGGATGCCGCATCCAGCGCCGTGTCGAAGGGACGCGTGCCGGCCTCGAGCGCGAAGAGCGCGAGGACGAGGGAGCCGACCATGCCGGCCGCGCCGAGGTTGACGAGCAGCTGCGCGATCGGCAGGCCCCAGCGCACGAACGCTCCCGGGTCTCCCGTCTGCAGCGGATCCGCGCCGCCGCCGAAGGCGAGCCCCGCGAGGAGCACGACGACCGCCGTGACGACGAGGATCGCGGGCCCCGCCGCGCGCAGAGCCGTCGGCGCGGCGATGCCCGGCACCTCGCGGCGCGGGGCACCGGGGCGGACGGGGGCGGACGTCGGGCTCACCCCCCAAGCCTACGTTTGCGCGCGGCCTGCCCCGGACACGCAGAAGGGGGATGCCACGCGGCATCCCCCTTCTGGGTCGTCGTTACTTGACGGCAGCCTTGAGCTTCGAGCCGGCCGTGACCTTGACGCGCTTGCCGGCCGGGATCTTGATCTCGGCGCCGGTCTGCGGGTTGCGGCCGGTGCGGGCCGACGTGGCGACCTGCTCGAACGCGATCCAGCCGGGGATCGAGACCTTCGAGCCCTTGGCGACGGCCTCGGCGACCGTGGAGAAGAGGGAGTCGAGAACGCCCGACACAGCGGCCTGGCTCTGACCGGTCGCGCTGGCGATGCTCGCGACGAGCTCGGTCTTGGTGATGGACTTGTCGGCCATTGGTTTGTCCTCCAAGGCGGCGGATGACCGCCTCTGCTTGCTACGGACCGAGTGGCGTTCGCTACTCGGCTGGTCGGTCGACCGCCTCGAACTATACCCACGAACCGCGGAATCACGCGGATTTCGCGGGGATCTGCGTCATGTTTCGGGCGTGTCGCGGCCGCACGTGTGACGCGTGTGACGAAAGTGACGGATGCCGCCACGGTCCGCTCTGTCCCGACGCCCCCGCGGGATGCGAAAGGGCCCGGTGTTCCGAGGAACACCGGGCCTTTCGAAGGGTCTGCTTACCAGCTCGACTTGGTCACGCCGGGCAGCTCGCCGCGGTGGGCCATGTCACGGAAGCGGACACGCGAGATGCCGAACTTCGTGAGGACACCGCGCGGGCGACCGTCGATGACGTCGCGGCTGCGCAGGCGCACCGGCGACGCGTTGCGGGGCAGCTTCTGGAGGCCGACGCGGGCCGCCTCACGCTGCTCGTCGGTCGAGTTGGGGTCGACCAGGGCCTTCTTCAGCTCGGCGCGCTTCGCGGCGTACCGCTCGACGACAGCCTCACGCTGCTTGTTGCGCGCGATCTTGCTCTTCTTGGCCATGAGATCAGCGCTCCTCTCGGAATTCGACGTGCTTGCGGACCACCGGGTCGTACTTCTTCAGCACGATGCGGTCGGGGTTGTTGCGGCGGTTCTTGCGCGTCACGTAGGTGTAGCCCGTGCCGGCGGTCGAACGCAGCTTGATGATGGGACGGACGTCCTGAGCCTTCTTGGCCATCAGAGCTTCACACCCTTCCCGATCAGTTCCTTCACGACCGACTCGATGCCGCGCGCGTCGATCACCTTGATGCCCTTGGCGGACACGTTCAGGGTGACCTTACGACCGAGCGAGGGCACGTAATAGGTCTTCTTCTGCACGTTCGGGTCGAAGCGGCGCTTCGTCCGGCGGTGCGAGTGCGAGATGTTGTGACCGAAGCCGGGAACCGCTCCGGTCACCTGGCACACTGCTGCCATGGTGATGTTCTCCTTAGTACCGTGAAGCCGGACGGCCCCACCCAAGATCCCTTGTCTGCACCCCGTGGCGCATCGTCTCGCGACGCATGTCGCCGTACAGGGTACGAACTGCGTGCTGGAGTGCGCGCAGACAAAGAGTCAGTCTAGCACGGACGGACCCGCGCCCCGTCCCCAGCGGAATGCCGACACCGTCGGGTCGCCGGCGATCCAGAACCGCCAGGGGAAGGCATCTGTGCCCGCGACCCCGGCGACACCCACGCGCGGGCCACGTACGACGTCGTCGCGCGGGGTCTCCGGCAGCCACAGGCGCGCGACGGCGCCGTGGCGCGGGGTGCCCGTGACGGCGTCGATCCCGTCGTGGATCGGATGCCGCAGGCCCACCGCGTCGCCCAGGCGCCCCGGGCCGCGGGCGAGGTCGCGCGGGACGCGGGCGGCGGGACGGCGCTGGAAGGCGGCATCCTGGCCCTCGACGATCTCGCCGGCGCGCAGGAGGATTCCGCCGGCGGTGCCCTCGGGACCGCACACGACGTTGACGCACGAGTGGATGCCGTGGCTGAGGTACACGTAGAGGTGTCCCGGTTCGCCCCACATCGTCGCGTTGCGCGCGGTGCGGCCCATGCGGGCGTGCGAGCCCGGGTCGGGGATGTCGCCGGTGTCGCGCCCGTGGTACGCCTCCACCTCGGTGAGCCGCACCGCGACGGTCGCCCCGGCGACCTCGGTGCGCAGCACGCCGCCGAGCAGGAGCGGTGCGACGTCGACGGGGAGGCCCTCCAGGTCCTGCCTGGTGGCCGGGCGCACGGCGGGTGCGTCGCTCATTGCCCCACCGGCGGCGCCGTCTGGCACCACGAGAGGTCGAAACCGGCGAAGGTCTGCACCGCGTCACCGGAGGCGATGTCGATGACGTGCGTGTGCAGGGTGCTCGGCAGCGGGTGCTGGTACGTGTCGTACGCGTTGTCGAGGGTGTCGGGCGCGACGAGGACGGCGGCGTACCGGCCGCTGGGCGACACGCACGTCTGCAGGACGGCGTCGGTCGCGGGCGCGGTGAACAGGAGCGTCGGGGCGCCGTCGTCGGCGACCCGGTAGACGTTCGTGACCTGCTCGTCCGGCGGCGCGTCGGCGACGAAGAACTGCCGGATGGTGCCCGCCCCGGCGCCGGGGATCGGGGTCACGACGCCCTGCAGCCCTGCGATGCCCTCGGCCGGGGCGAGCGACGTCTCGCTGCCGTCGGTGAGGTCGATGAGGACCATGCCGTCGACGCGCTCGACGACCGCGACAGCGGAGCCGCGGGCGATGCCGTCGATCTCGACGCCGGCCCCGAGGTCGGTGGATCCGGCGCCGTCGGCGCCGCTGAGGAGGAGACGCCCGTCGAAGGTGAGCACGAGGAGGCTGTCGGTGTCCGGGACGAACCGCCAGTCGAGGACGCGCGGGTCGGTGCCGCCGACGGCGACGCGGGACGGCTCGGCATCCTTGCGGGAGTCCTTGACGGAGGCGGTGTAGAGCTCGCTCTCGCGGGTGCCGCCCGCGCCGATGTCGGCATCCGTGAAGGTGTAGCCGATGAGCTCGCCGCGGTCGGCGGCCTGCAGCGTGCGCACGGTGCCCTCGCTGGGCAGGCGCAGGGCGCGCTCCCCGTCGCCGTCGAGGTCGGTCACGAGGATCTGACTGTGGCCGTCGTCGTCGAGGGTCGAGATCACGAGGTGGCCCGTCGTGGCCCGGAAGTCCTCGATGTGCGGATGCTCGAAGACGGCCTCGATCCTCTCGCCGGCGAGGTCGGTGCGGTAGATCGTGTCGCCGTCGCCGGTGCGCTGCAGGAGGAACGCGGTCAGCTCGGGGGTCCGGAACTCGTGCGTGACGGTCGCGGCCGGCCCGCCCCCGAGCCCCTTTACGTCGTCGATGCGGACCGCGTACTCGGTGGCGTCGCGCAGGGGCAGGGTGAAGCGGACTCCGACGCTGCGCCCGGACGTGTCGACGGTGAACGGGACGGCGGGCGTGACCGTGACCTGCGCGGCGTCCACCGTGGCGAGGGACTGGTTCGTGGTGACGATGAGGCGCGCGCCGGATGCCTCGGCGGCGGCCGCCGGATC
>Ga0182739_1001701_pt1 | contig 22038 bp, 19 predicted proteins | sample eDN5th30CBELigBY_FD_128873 | JGI IMG/M metagenome (GOLD analysis project Ga0182739, IMG submission 128873) | Enriched backyard soil microbial communities from Emeryville, California, USA - eDNA 5th pass 30_C BE-Lig BY (version 2) (version 2) | ecosystem: Environmental > Terrestrial > Soil >...
AAATTTTGGGTCCTCGACCACCCTCCAACCGACGTTTGGCCCTTTATTTTAGGGGCTTTCAGCCTCTGAGCCTCTGTCAAATTTTGAACCGGCAAAAATTCCAGTTTTGAACCGTCGCCGACATGTAAAAACGGAAAGATTGCCAAATGCGCTGAACTAACGCACACTTCGGCCTTCATCCCCATGTTACCCATGATCCGCCTTTCCAATATGATGAGATCGTTTTTCGCCCTCGCCGCCACCCTCCTCCTCTTTGCCGGCTGCGCCTCCACGCGCCACCGGACGACGCAGGAACTTCTGACGCCGCCAAAGACCTTCCAGTTCCTCCCGGACAAGGCGATCCTCGCCGCTGAAGAGGCGGCGGTCTCCAACGCCGTCTACTGGCATACGGAAGTGGAAAAGGCGATCGCCTACCAGCTCGTCCTCAAAGGGTTCAGCGAACAGACTACCGGTTCGACCGACGTGCTCGTCGCCTTTCACGTGATCCTCCAGCGCGGCGAACAGACCACCTTCCTCGACAACTACTCCGGCTACAGCCTCTCTGCAAAAGAGCAGGCCGAACAGGCCGATATCGAGAAATACCTCACCGCCCCCGGCACCAAGAACCGGAGCATCCTGATCGTCGACGTGATCGACCCGGTCAAGCAGCAGGTGGTCTGGCGGGAATGGACCCAGGCGCCCACCCGCACCGGGGTTTCCACCGCCCAGCGCGAACGGGCGATCCAGAAGGCGGTCAGGAAAATCTTCTCCGATTTTCCGCCCCAGGCGTAACCCGTTTGAAACCGCTCCGGCAGTGGTGTAGACTCCGGGGTCTTGCCGTGATTTTCCCGGCCTGACGCGGCCGTGCTGCACCATGGACTCTTCCTACACCCCCTCCTCCGCCAGCGACAACGCCGGGCTGCGCAAGTGGTTTCTGCGGGCGTTGATCGCCTCCGTGGTGATCCACGTCGTCCTGCTCGTCACCTTTCACGTCAACAAGCTGGAGCGTTTCAACGTGGAGGAGCGAACCGCACGGCTTTCGCCCCGGCCTTTCACGGTCAAACAGGTTCACCTCGACCCGAAAATTTTTGAAACCGAGGTGGAACCGCAGGCGAGCGCCCACAAGCCGCAGACAGCCGCCCCGCAACAGGTGCTCCAGCCGGAGCGGCCCGACCTGGCCGAAATCCCCGACAAGGTGACGCTCACCCCCGGGCCGACCGATCCGATCCCGCCGCTGGTCGACGAAAAACCGGCGGCTATCTCCGGCGCTTTGCCGAAGGTCGACCAGCCGCAGATGAACGCCGAGATCGAACGGGAACTCAACACCCTGCGCGAACGGGCCGGCAGTGAAAATGCTCCAAAGATCGCCCCGAGCGCCGATCTCTCCCGCGAAGCCGCCGCACAGGGCGGGGAGCGCACCGACGACATTCCCGGCTTCAGCACGCTCGACGACCTCCTCGCGCGAAGCGGCCCGCTGAGCGGCCCGGTGGCTCCCGTCGCCATGCCGGGCGGCGCGCTCTTTGACTACGACAGTGCCGAACTTCATGCCGCTTCGGTCGCCACCTTGAGCAAGCTGGGTGAACTGATCCGCCGCAACCCACACGCCACCTTCAGCCTCGAAGGCCACAGCGACTCGTTTGGCGATCCCGCCTACAACCGCGAACTGAGCCTGCGCCGGGCCGATGCCGTCAAGGCGTGGCTCATCCAAAACATGCAGGTCGACCCGTCGCGGATTGCGACGCGCGGCTTCGGCAGCGAACGCCTGATCGCCCCCGCCACCGGCACCCCGGAAGAGCAGCAGGTCAACCGCCGGGTGGAGATCGTCATCAAGACCCCCAGCCCGTAACCGGCAGTTCGCCGATGGCCGGGCTCAGGCTTCCACCTTCTGCTCCGGAAGCGGCAGGGGAAGCCCCCCATCCTCCACCGCCAGCGGCACCCCCGGCTGCGCCAGCGCGCGCATGCAAAGGGCGGTGGCCAGGCTCGTCACGTAGAGGCGTTCGAGCGGGATCGGCGGTTTCCCGCTCAGGAAAAAGTCTTCGACCAATCGGCTGAGGCGGGCGAAATGGGGGTAAAACTCCTCCGCGCTTCCCGCGTCCACCACATTGGCGCGAACCGTTTCCCCGGCCCGCCAGCCAAAGGCCCACCCCCGCAGCGTTGCCTTCTGCATGACGTGGGTCACCTTGCTGCCGTCGCGGTAGCGAAGCTGGAAGGCGTGAAGCTCGGCCTCCGGTTGATCGCGCAGGGTGTAAAAACGTTCCACCCCGTCGGGTGCAAGCGCGAGGGCGGCCGCTTCGAGCAGCTTGACGCTGAAGACCCCTTCCTCGAGCGCCTTCCAGACCCCCGCCCCGCTCCAGGCGACGATCTCTTCCAGACCGGTCCGCCGGTTCAGGTAGCCGGTCGTCTGCTCTTCGAGCAGCTTTTCCACCACTTCCAGGCTGTGGAAAAGGTAGGCTTCCAGCGCGTCATGATAGATCGCCACCACTTCTTCCACCCTCTGCGGAGCGCCCCCCGCCCCGGGAAGCGTCTGCGGCGGCAGCAACCCCATGTGGGTCAGCGAGGTTCCCCCGAAAAAGGGAATTCCGAGTTCCGCGATGGTCGCGTACATCGCCCGGATGGAGGCGGGATTCCACGAAAAATGTTTGTCAAAAAAGAGCGGCACCACCCGCCCTTCCCTCCGGAAAACGGCGACGACTTCCTCAAAAAGCTCGTGCCGCGGGTAGAGCTTCTGGCGAAATTCGTTGTCGGGGTACTCCCCGTGTTCGGCGATGAGCAGCACCCCGTCGACCGCAAGCCGGTCGCCCCCGAGGGTCAGGGCCTCCTCCACCGTATCAAACCGGGGGATGCCATGTTTTTCGCAGACTTCGGCAGCCATGTCGTTGGGCGGGCATTGCACCGTGTGGATCGAGGCAATCGTGGTTCGCGGAGCGCCCCAGCCGTACTTGACATCGGTCGGGCGCGGTTCCAGCCAGCGCGAGACGATCACGTCGGCATGAGAGAGCGGGCGGTAGACCGTCGTGATCACGGCGATCCGAAAGGAAGGAGAAGTCATGGGTCAGAAAAACGGTCCCTGATAATGGAGCCGGAAAATGGTTAGGGTCGTCACGGTGGATTGTCAATGACGAGCTTACCCGAACCATGCCCGGAGAGAATCCGGGAGGAAAGAGGGTGGTGGCTAGACCCGGGATCGAACCGGGGACACATGGATTTTCAGTCCATTGCTCTACCTACTGAGCTATCTAGCCTTGATTTCCCTCGAAAAAATCGAGCGCTCATCTTGGCGGAGCGCTTTCAAAAAGCAAGGGCTTTTTTTCAAAAAAAACGACGAGGAAGATCTCTTGAATTCACCCTGGCGCGGAGGCCCTCCCTCCGGGGTCCGGACCAACCGGCCCGCCTTTACCGTTCCCGACCGAAAAGGGAACCCCAGAGCGAGGAGGAGGCGCCATCCTCCTTCTGCTGCTGCACTTTGAGCCGCCCGAGCAGCGATTGCATCGAGACGTAAACCTTGTGCCACTGCCCTTCGAGCCCGGCGATCGCCCGTTCGTTTTCCTTGAGGTAACGGAGCGAGGGAACCGCGCTCACGATCGCGGTGACTTCGTCCTTCTTCAAACCGCCGCGCTCGACGGTGGCGGCGATCACCTCCAGCCCTTGCGTGATCAGGCTCTTGACCTCCAGAAACTGCGTCTCGTCCTCCGGGGTCACCTCGCCCTGCCGCGCGACGTTCAGGTAATGGTTAAACTGCTTCCAGCATTCGATGTAGGTTTCCACATAGAGGATGAAATCGTCGAGATTCGGGTTGCTCATAGGAGGCAGATGGATGGCGCACCGGGCGTTGCCGGTCGGGTTGAGAAAGACAAGAGCCCCGCCGCGCAACTCGACAGCGACCATCGTCATCCCTTCGTAGCGGGTGACGATCCGGTTGAGCGGAGCCTTGATCCGCCGCGCCGCCGCAAAGGCGTGCAGGGCGGTCCGGCCGATCTTGACGAGCGTTTCGGTCGGCAGGTCGCTCGAAAGCGTGGAGGCGACGATGCATCCCGCGCGGCTGATCGCAAGCGAGCCGGTCGGCGGCCCTTCGACGCCGGGACGCCCCGTGTCGGACATTCTGGAAAAAAGTTTCAGGAACCCCATCGACTCAAAACCTCTGTAAAGGTACTCCGGACCTGTTTTTCGCCCAGGGTCGGCTCAAATGCCGCCACCAGCGTGGCCCGTTCATCCGAAGCGACCGCGAGATGCCGGTGGGGCCCCAGTCCCTCGACCTGCTTCGGCGCTCCAAGCCCCAGAAGATCGCCCAGAGAGCGATACTCCTGTAGCAGGCGTTGTGCCCATGCGGCGATCGCCTCCGGGTCGTCGCACGACCACGCTTCGGGCTGCGGTTTGGCCGCCTCCTTCACCAGCAGAAACTCCACCCCGGAAGTGCGCCCCAGCTCCGCCAGCGGACTGCGCGGGGCCTTCGGCGTGGCGACCGGCGCGTCGGCGTCGGCTTCGTCGAGCGACTGCGCCATGTCGAGGATCAACCCTTCATACGAAGAGCGGATGGTCCGTTCCCGTTCGGGTTCGGCGGGCAGGAGGTCGAAATTCCCGACCTTCCACGAGACGATCTCCTTGAATGCCGCCTCGCCCTTTCGTGTCGCAGTTGCGGCGTCGATAATCTCACCTTTGAGAAACCAGATGTAGCCGATGCTCTTGTTGCTGACGATCTTGAGTACGGCGGAATTCTGCGTCAGGCACTCCATCTGAACGATGTCGGCCAGCGCCTTGTGCTCGACCACGCCCCGGAAGCCGCTCTGTTCGCGGCGCTCGAGCATCGACTCAATGCACTCGAAGAAAAGCTGGGTTTCCTGACGCGTCCTCGGCTTTTCCACAAAGAGGTCGATCCCCATGGCGTAAGCCCGCGTCCGGGAGGCTTCGTCGACCATGCCGGTCATGACGACGATCCGCTGCGCCGGGAGCCGACGACGTACGATGGCGAGCACCTGGAAACCGTCCATGTTCGGCATCCGCAGGTCGGTCAGAAGGAGCGCAAACGACTCGTTTTCCAGCAGCGCGAGCGCCCGGGTGCCCGAGGTGGCGGTCAGGATCTCCGGGTGGCTCGGAAGCGTCGCCAACATCTGCTGGCAGACATCGAGAAAATCGAGGTCGTCGTCGAGAATCAGGATTTTTGGGCGCGACTGCATTGGCATGGGCATTGTCGCCTTTGTCGCTTGCAGATTCAAGTTATTGCATGCAAAAAAGGGGACGATCAGGTTGAATGCAAAGAGCATGCCGGAGTTGGCGCGAAAGCTGCGTAACCAACGGCCCGAAGCTCTTTTTTCAACCGGCATTTCCCCGGGGATGGTTCCCGGGGCCCAATCTGGACAAGGAGCGATTACCCCCGATGTTTGGTTTCATCAAAAACTTCTTTGGCAAAAGTGACGAAGCTTCCGAAGCTCCTCTCACGAAAACGCCGACCCCTCCCCCTTCCCCGGCCGGCGCTCCCCCTGCTTCGCCGCCCGCCGCGACCAGGCCGCCCGCGGAAGCCGACGAGCCGTTGCCGCCGCCGGTACGGACCCGGGGAAGAATGGAACGGGTGCTCATCCCGCTCAAGGCGATCACCGATACGTTTCCGCGCGATCTTGCGCCGCTGATCGCCACGCCGCCCGGAGCTTCCGTCATGGTGGCGTTCCAGGTCGAAAAACTCCTCTCCCAGCTTGCGCAGGGGAAGGTGGAAGTCACGATCGGCGAACTCCGCAAGATTGCGCCGGTCTCGACCTTTACCCACGACGCTTCGTGCGACGGGGAGAAGGTCTCGATCCCCCTCAGGGAACTCGCCGCGCGGCTCGATCCCTCCATCCTCCAGCGGAGCGAACAGCGGCAGGTGGAACTCCCCGGCTCGATCGACAATGTTTTCGTCAAACGGGGGGAAACGCCTCCCCCGGCGGAGCCTGAACCGATGCCCCCGGCGGAACCGGCGGAATCAGCGGCTCCGCCTGCGCCTCCCGCATCGGCTCCGCTTTCCATGCCGCCGCCCGTACCGGAACCGGTCGCACCCGTGCCGGAGCCGGAGCCACCCGCTCCGCACGCGCCTTCCATCGCCCCCACCGGCGGCCTGAAGTTTGCACCGCCCGAGGAGGCCGCCCTCCGCGCCGAACCGGCTCCGGTTCCGCCGGAGGTGAAGTCCGAACGCGGGCTCGCCTTCAACCCCTCTCCCGAACCGGCAGTTCCGGCCCCTGCGGCGACTCCGGAAGCGCCCCTCGAGCCGAAGGGAACGACGCTCCCCGGGCCGACCCTCGACGCTCCGGAAGAGAAGCCGACGCCCGCGCTCAAGCTGCAAAGCGCGCCCGCCCCGGCTCCCGCTCCCGCCCCGATTTCGCCCCCGGCTCCCGCCCCGCGCCTGCCGGTGGCCGATGCCCCCCCTTCATCCCGCCCGTCCGCACCGGCAGCCGGAACGGCTTCCACCCTGAGCCTGCCGCTGGAGAAGATCAGCACCGGCTGGCCGGAGACGATCCGCGCGTCGCTCGCCGGATTGCCGCCCGATGCCACTCTCGAGCTTCCGCTCGCCACGGTCGGCGAAGCGCTCAAGCTCGGGAAAATCGCCCTGCCGTGGCCGATGCTCCGCGCTGCGATCCGCCCGGCATTGCCGCCTTCCCGCGAAACAGGCGAAGGCCCGCTCCTGACCCTGCCGCTTCCCGTCGTGGCCCCGCTTTTCATGGCCGCCGCCGCGCCATCGCCCGAAGGGCGCAGGGTGACCATCGATGAATCGATCCCCGGGCCGTTTGCCTCCGCCCGGCCCGCCGCGGAAACCGGCGGAGGAGCCTCCGCCCCGGCCATTTCCTCCACCTCGACGGCTGCCGGAAGCCCGCGCGTCCCGGTCTCGGCCCGGCGCACCAGCGGGGGCGGCACGCTCGGGTTCGAAGGCCGCCTGCCGTCCGAACTGGTGGAACGCGCCTGCTCGCTCGGCGGGGTCGCAGGGGCGGTCATCGCCTTGCAGGAAGGGTTGCTCGTCGCCGCGAAAATGCCGCCGGAGTTTACCGAAGAGACCCTCGGCGCCTTTCTGCCGCAACTCTTCGGCCGGGTCGAGGAGACCACGGAAAACATGAAAATCGGGCCGCTCCAGAACCTGATGTTCACGGCGGGCGATCGCCCGTGGCAGATCTGGAAGGTCGGCAACGCCTTTTTCGCCGCGATGGGCAAGCCGAACGAACTGCTGCCCGGCTCACAACTCAAAATCATCGCCGCCCAGCTCGCGCGGCACACCCGGGGATAGGAAGAAGTTTATGGCGCTCATCAACCAGGCCACCAAGGAACTCCACGTCAAGATCGTCTATTACGGCCCGGCCAAGTCGGGCAAGACGACCAACCTGGAGCAGGTCCATGCCCATGTCGAAACCGCCCGCCCGGAGGAGAAGGGAAAGCTCGTCTCGCTCTCGACCAGCAGCGATCGCACTCTCTTCTTTGACTTCTTCCCGCTGGAGGCGACCGTCATCAAGGGGTTTACCACCAAGTTTCAGCTTTTCACCGTCCCCGGGCAGGTGATCTACAACACCACGCGCCAACTGGTCCTGCGCGGGGTCGACGGGATCGTCTTTGTCGCCGACTCGCAGTACGACAAGATGGAGGAAAACGTCGAAAGCTTCCGCAACCTTCAGGAAAACCTCAAATCGCTCAATCTCAACCTCGACGAAATCCCGTACATCATTCAGTATAACAAGCGCGATCTCGGCCAGATCGCCGATGTTTCCTTCCTCGAATACCTCCTCAACAACCGCGAGGTCCACGTCCCCTTTTATGAAGCGGCAGCCACCAAGGTCGAAGGCGTGTTTGAAACCCTCAACGGCATCACCCGCCTCCTGCTCCAGAAATTCATCCAACAGGGGACGCGCAACGCCTGAGCCTCCTTTCCGGTTTTCATGATTCCCCGGATCAACGAAGAAGATATCGCGCGGTTTGACGCCGTCCTGCGCGACCTGGTGGAAAAAAGCGAGGCAAGCGTGGTCCTGATCGTCGAACGGGCCGGCTACCTCATCCACCAGCACGGGCAACTCGAAGGGTTTGAACCGACGCAGGTCGCCACCCTCGCCTCCAATGCCTTTGCCGCCACCGAGTTCATGGCGAACTTGATCCAGGAGCCCGATTTCTCCGGGATGTACCAGCAGGGGAGCACGATCAGCACCGTCACGCTCAACATCAACCCGTCGTGCCTCCTTTTTGTCGCCTTCGAGTCGCGCCTGAGCGTCGGTGCGATTAAGTTTTTCTGCGGCGAGGCGGTCAAACAGCTTGCCGCCCAGCTTGAAATCGCCGAACGCCGCGCGCCGGGCGATGGGATTGATCTCTCCGACCTCAACCCGGAGAGTTTTCAGACCCTCTTCCAGCGCGACCCGCCCCCGGCGACCGGGGCGTGACGGGTTTCAGCCTGCCAGCGCTTCCCGGATCGCCGCCACCCGGGCCGCATGCGCGGCGTCGTCGAGCACCGGCGCGCGCGTGATCCCTTGCGGAAATTCGGGGAGTTCCAGCCACGAGCGGCAACCGCCGTAACGCGGCAGCGCGGGAAAGATCCACGGCGTCGAAAGCCGCTCCACCCGCAGCACCGCGAGGTGAACCCCCGGCGGGGCGTCGTAATGGAAACGCTCCCCGATCACTTCGGGATGCCAGATGTGGAACGGGTCGAGCCGCGCCAGCACAGCCGGATCGGTGACCGTTTGCGTCCACTCCACCCGGGCAAAAAGGTCGATCCGGATCTCTCCCGGCACTTCTTCGCGCAAGGCCGTGCCGGGGGGCAGCTTGGTGCGCGCCGGTTGTTCGTGGAAAAAGGTCGGGAAAAGGAAAAAGGCGTCGTGTTTGAAACGGAAGCCGTCGCGCCCTTCGGCGATGCCTCCCTTGCGGATGATGATGCTTTGGCTCCCCCGCCCGAGCGCATCGCAGACCAGGGCCCATTCTTTGAACGCAGTACTCATGGAAGCGTTATCAAACCATGAAATGCGAAATTCGCACCTTTTTTGATCTTTTAAGACAGGTTGGTCTTTGCGAACCATCGGGAGGTGCCGCATACTCTTGTCATGCCTCTGCATATCGACCTGCATGTCCATACCTACTTTTCCGGCGACGGCGTCAGCAGCCCGGAAGAGATGGTCGCGACCGCACGTCGCAAGGGGCTTCATGGGATCGCCATCACGGATCACAACACCTGCGAGGCGGTCGACTACCTCACCGCGCTCGGGATGATCAACCCGGAGGGGACCCCGGTCGACGGGTTCCTCATCATCCCCGGGGTCGAAGTCAGCACGGCCGAGGGGCACCTCCTCTGCATCGGCACGACGCTGCCCGACTTCAAGGACCGGCCCGCGCTTGAGGTCTGCCACGAAATCCACGCGCGGGGAGGGCTCGCCATCCCGGCGCACCCGTACGATCTTTTCCGCGCGGGCATCCGCGAAGCCACCCTGGACACCCTGCCGATGGACGCGCTGGAGGTCTTCAACGCCGCCACCACCTTCAAGCGTTACAACGAACGGGCCGCCGCCTACGCCGCCCGGCGCGATCTCCCCGCCACGGCCGGGAGCGATGCCCACCATGAGTCGGCCGTCGGCACCGCCTACACCACGCTGGAGACCGACGACTTCACCGTCGCGGGCGTGCTCCAACAGATCACGGTAAGGAACAACCCGCTCAACCAGACCTATCTCACCACCCGCGACGCCTTCCGCAAAACGTGGAACAACTGGCTGCGTCTGCGCCGACGCCGCCCCGAACATTGGCCGGGGAAGTGACGCTTGCGTTGCGCCCCGGTGAAATCACGCAGAGGGCGGACCGCTCCGTCTCCGGCCATCGTGTAAAGAAAAAGGCGTTTGTTTTCCACATGGCCGCCGACATGTAAAGAAAATGGCGTTTTCTTTACACGTCAGGTTCCCTCTTCCATCTGCCCTTTCCCTTTACAGCGCCATGGACCTGGCGTAGAAGAACAACGTGCGTTTCCTCCTCGTCCCCCTCCTTGTGGCACTCTCTTTGAACGCCTTCGCGCAGGAGGATTCTCCGTTGCCTGAAGACGCCCCTGCCGCCGCCGAAACGCAGACGCCTGCCGACGACGCAGCCGATGAGTCCGCCGGGCCGGACCGGGAAGGCGCTTCCTCCGGCCGGGAGCGCTGGCGGCAGCGGTTCTCGCGCCCGCCCGGCGACGATGGCGAACGCCAGTGGCGCGAGCCGAGGCTGCGCCCGCAACCGGGGCAACCCCGCTCCCCCGAAGGGGCTTCCGGGGAGATGATCCCGAACATCCAGTTCCCCAATGCCGATGTCCGGGCCGTGCTTGATTTTTATGAGAAACTGACCGGCAAACGCCCGCTCTACGACGGCACCGTGCAGGGGCAGGTCAACATCGTCGTCACCCGCCCCGTCACGTACGAGGAAGCGGTCCGGATCATTGAAACCGCCCTGCTCATCAACGGTTTTACGCTCGTTCCCGGCCCCGGCGACATCGTGAAGGTGCTCGGTCCCGGCAAGAACGCCCGGCAGTTTGGCGTGCCGATCCTTTCCGATTTCAATGCCCTGCCGGAGAATGACCAGATCGTCTCGTTCCTTTTCCGGCTTGATTACGCCGACCCCGTGGAAGTGCAACAGGCGATTACCCCGTATGTCGCCCCCTCGCCGTATACCTGGTTTTTGCCGATGCCCAAGTCGCAGTCGATCCTCATCACCGAAAGCTCCGGCGTCATCCGGATGCTGGCAAAGGTGATCGAGGAACTCGACAAGCCGCCGGCGGAGGTGATCAGCGAGTTTTTCTCCCTCAAACGGGCTGACGCCGCCGACGTGGTGGAGAAACTGACGAAGATGTTTGAAACGCCCGCCGACCAGGCGACCCGGCAGCCGCCCCCCTCCAACCCGGGCCAACCGCCTCCCAACGCTGCGGGGAGTTCCGCCGGGGTCACGCTTTCGGAAAATTCGCTCATTGTCGGCAAGATCAACCTCACCGCCGATGTCCGCACGAACCGGATTCACGTCGTCACCCGCCCGGTCAACCTTCCGTTCATCCGGCGGCTCATCGCGGAGTATGACTCCGATGTCTCCTTCGGCGAACCGATGACCCGTCAGCTCCGGTTTGTCGCTGCGGGCGAAGTGCTTGATGTCATTGTCGATGCCATTCGGGAGCCGGGCGTCAAGGTCGAGGAAACCACCGCCACCCCCACCAGTCGCACCGGGACGACGACCAGCCAGACCTCCTCCTCGACCTCCGGGGGAGTCTCGCTCGGCACGGAGGAACTCGCCACGCCCGAAGCCGACACCGCCCCGGTCTCCAAAATCGTCGGGAGCACCCGGATCATCGCCGACAAGCGGGCCAACACCATCATCGTTCTCGGCAACGACGACGTGAAAAACAAGATCAGCCGGGTCATCGACGAGATCGACATCCGCGCCCCGCAGGTGATGCTCACGGCGGTGGTCGGCGAGTTGATCCTCAACGAAGACGAAGAATTCGGCGTCGATTACATCCAGAGCCTGGGACGCGAGAGTGTCACCACCACCGACGCCAACGGCAATGTCGTCACCGTCAACCGCGCGGCCCGGGGGTTTGCCGGGATCGCCCGCAACACCGCCGCGCCGATCATCGACATCCGCAACCTGACCGACGCCGCCAGCCTCGCTGCGGCAGGAGGCGGGGTCACGGCGTTTATCGGGATCACCAACTCGCTGGAAATGATCGTCCGCGCACTGGAAGGGACGGGGCGTTTCCGGATCACCTCCCGCCCGATGGTCTTCACCAGCAACAACAAGAAGGCGATCATCACCTCCGGCCAGCAGGTCGCCGTACCGCAGAATACGACGACCGGGTTCAACGCGGGCGACCTGGTCACCACCGCCTCGGTCAGCTACAAGGATGTCGTCCTGAAGCTGGAAGTTCTCCCGCTCATCAACTCGGAAAACGAGGTCACGCTCGACATCATCCAGGAGGTCAACAGCATCAACGGTTATACCGTGGTCGGCGAAAACTCGATCCCGACCATCAATGCGCGCAAGATCAAGACGACCGTCACCGTCGCCAATGAAGCGACGATCGTGCTGGGCGGGCTGGTTCAGGAGACGAAGGAGAAATCGCGCAGTATCGTCCCGGTCCTCGGCAACATTCCCCTGCTCGGCAAGCTCTTCAGCCATGAAAAAGAGGCGCTGCGGCGGACCGAACTGGTGGTCCTGCTCCGCCCGACCGTCACCCATACGCCGACCGACGCCGTTATCGCCGGGGAAAAGGCGCAGGAACGGCTGGCGCTGCCGCCCGATCTGGAAGCGACGCTTGACCCGCCCGGCGCGCGGGTTGACACCACCCGCCAACAGCCGAAGGTACAGATGCGAACCCGACAGGCCCCTCCCCGCTACAGCAAGTGAGCCCTTCCGACCTCCAGACTCCCCCGCCGCCGAACGCCGCGCCGCGCCTGACGCTGGTCGACCTCCTGCTCGCCAGCGGCGTCCAGGAACGGAGTGAAGCCGAAGCGCTCGCCGCCTTGCGAAGCAACGGGCAGTCGTGGGTCGCCACCGTGCTCAACACCGGCAAGGTCGATGAAACCTGTCTGGCCACCCGGCTGGGCGAGTTTTTCAACACCCCGGTCGAAACCCTTCAGGCGCATCGGCTCGACCGGAGCGTCCTTTCCGCGCTTCCGAGCCGGTTTGTCTTCAAGCACCACATCCTCCCGATCGCCGCCGACGGGGAGACGCTGCGGCTGGCGACCTACGATGTCTTCAACAGCGCCGCGCGACGGCTCGCGGGCCAGTTGGTCGAAGGGAAAAAGATCGAGTGGGTTCTCGCCCCGCGCACCCCGCTCCTGCGGGCGATCAAGACGGTCTACGGCGTCGGCGCGGAGACCTTCGAAGAGCTGCTGCAAAACACCCGCGCGCTCGATTCGCACGATCAGGAGATCGCCACCGACCTGAGCGCCGACGACCCGGAAGCCTCCGTCGTCAAGTTCGTCAACCAGATCATCCGGGAGGCGCTTTTTGAACGGGCAACCGACATCCACGTCGAGCCGCTGGAGGACGATCTGCGCATCCGTTACCGGATCGACGGGATGCTCCACGCCGTCGCGGTCCCGCCGCAGCTTCGCGTCCTCCAGTCGGCGATTATCTCGCGCCTCAAGGTGATGGCGCGGATGGACATTGCCGAAAAGCGGCTGCCGCAGGATGGCCGGATCAACCTCCAGCATGCCGGGAGCGCGATCGATGTCCGCGTCTCGACCATCCCGACCGTCACGGGCGAGAGCATCTCGCTGCGTCTGCTCAAACGGGGCGAGGCGGAGTCGTTCGGCTTTGAGCGGCTTGACTTGACCGAAGCGCAGGGGCGGCTCGTCCGGGCGCTGCTTGCCGAACCCAACGGCATCATCCTCGTCACCGGGCCGACCGGTTCGGGTAAATCGACCTCGCTCTACTCGTTTCTCACGTCGATCAACTCGGTCGAACGGCGGATCGTCACCATTGAGGAGCCTGTCGAGTACCGGCTGCCCGGGGTTTCGCAGATTGATGTGAAGCCGGAGATCGGCCTCACCTTTGCCAACGGCCTGCGGGCGATCCTGCGGCAGGACCCGAACGTCGTCATGGTCGGGGAAATCCGCGATGTGGAGACGGCGGAGATCGCCATCCGCGCCGCCATGACCGGGCACCTCGTTTTTTCCACGCTTCACACCAACGACGCGGTCGGCGGCATCACGCGGCTGCTCGATATGGGGATCGAACCGTTTCTGGTCGCCTCGGTCGTCCGGGTCTTCATCGCGCAGCGGCTCGTGCGGACGATCTGCCCCGATTGCGCCGACTGGGTCCACCACCCGGAAGCCTATCTGCGCGAGATCGGCTGCCCGATCCCGCCCGACCACCGTTTCCGGCAGGGCAAGGGGTGCGAGTCATGCCGCCAGACCGGCTACCAGGGCCGCACGGCGATCTACGAGTTCTGCGTCATCAACCAGCGGCTGCGCCAGTTGATCGTCCGCAAGGCAACCGGGAGCGAACTCAAAAACCAGGCAACCCACAACGGCATGCTCACTCTGCGCGAAGATGGCTGGCGGCGCGTACTGGCGGGACAGACGACCATCGAGGAGATCCTGCGCGTCACGCAGACCGACGAAGCCTTCTCCGAAAGCGACGGGTAGTGTCCGTCAACGTAACGCGGCTTCGTTCGGGTCGGCGGCGAGGTTCAGGAGGTTTTCGATCGCCCTGGCGGGTTGCATCTCGTCGGCAATCCCCCCCTGCCATACAAAGCCTTTGCGGGCCTGGCTTTCCCCGCGCCAGACACGCACCATCGCGCGGGCAAGCGCTTCGCGATCCCCGGCTGTGATCAGTTCACCCGTCACCCCCTCTTCGACGAGTTCATCAATGCTGGCCCCACGGGTTCCGATGACCGGAATCCCGAACATCAGGCTCTCGATCACGGTATTGGGCAGGTTATCCACCAAAGAGGGAAGCACGGCTGCGTCGGCGTGCGATAAAACGGAGTAAAGCTGCGGTTTGCGGAGGGCGCCGAGGATCAGGACTTTTGAACGATGCCCGCCGAGATAACTGAAAATGCGCTCCCGGACACCTTCTTCCGCTGTTCCTGCCATGACGAGCCGGAGATCAGGCTCCATTTCAAAGGCGATCGCAAGAGCTTCAGCCAACCAGAAGGTCCCCTTCCGCTCGATCAGTTGGCCAAAGTGCAGCAGAAAACGATCCGGCAGAGCGGCAGGAGGCTCCTCCTCTGCGTCGACCTCGAGGCTGATGGGAGGCCGGATGACGGAAACATCCATTCGATACTTCCGGCGAAAATGCTCCGCTACGAGCCGGCTCGGCGCATAGGCGACCTCGCCATTCCTGATCGCAGCCCGCTCCAGGCGCTCCTGCCAGCGTGCGAAACGGCTCATCTTTCCGTCGACGGCGTTGTAGAGATCCATGGCGCAACTGCACCGCACGACATGAACGCGCCCCGGCTTCCGTTGGACCGTCAACCCGACGGCCAGGTAATCGGCGCTCTGCACCAGATCGAAGGGGGCTGCACGGTGCCGCCGCTCCAAGGCCCGCGACAGGGACCGGGCCCTCCGGATAAAGGAAAGAGGAATATCAAGCCCCAAAGGTCGGAGCGCCCGGAACACGGCTCTTACGGGCAGACTCCGCGCATTCGGCACCCGTTCGACGCGAACCCCTCCATGCATGACCACCCGCGGCTCCAGTTGGCTGGAGACAATCATTTCCACCTCGTGTCCCGCCTCGACCAGCAGTCGGCTCATGCGGTTGAGGTAATTGCCCAACCCGCCTTCCTGCGGTTTGTCGGTTATGAATTCGGGCGTTAAAAAAGCAATCCTCATGAGCCTCCGGCTTCCGGGTGAACACATTGCAGGAAATCGTGAACCTGGGCTTCTTCAGGCCACATCTGCCCGGGGACCCACTGGAGTTCGCCGTTTTCGGGCGTGCCGCTCAGTCTCCAGTGCCCGGGACAATCGTGGATAAACGAACTTACAAAAGTATAGCTAACTTCTCCTATAACCGGCGTCCGGTCGCGATAAAAGCCATCGACGGCACAGCTCTGCATTCCCAGTTTTCCAGCCACCTTGAAAGCCAGTCTGATAAAATCCTCCTGGATCACCTCCGAATTAAAATCAATGATTCCACTGCCGCTGGCGCGAAAATCTCCCTCGCGGTTAAATCGCCGGTAAGCGAAGGCGCGATTTCCGATGATGGTAACCCTGGTGTCAAAATCGTTTCCGGCAAGAAACTCCTGAAAGTAGATATATCCCGCCTGGGGTTCGAAACCGCGGTCGCGAAGACCCGACATCCCCTTGCCGGCAAAAATATCCTTGGCCGCCCGGGCCAGTTGTCTCCATCGCGGTTCATCGCTGCCGAAAGCGGTGTGAAATCCCCGAAAGAGGCGATGAATCCATTCCTGTGCTTCTTCGCGGCTCTTCACCAAGGCAACATTTGAGGACGCGGCCCCGGTTGCCAGCTTCATGACCAGGGGGAAAGGAGCTTTTTCCACCCATGCCAGCGCCTCCCTGCGATCAAACCAGACCCAGGTCTTCGGTGATGAAATGCCCGCCGCTTCAAAAAGATAAGCCTGGGCGATCTTGTCGTCGTAGTGCCAACAAGTGTTCTGGTCAGGGTAAACGGGCAGTTTCAGCTCTTTTTCCACCACGGGAAGCAGCCTCCGGGCGATTCGCGCCATCCCGTCAAAATGCGCCCACCGCCACATGAAGCCATCGCAGCCCCGCAACTGATCCAGAATGTCGGCGCGGCGTACATTGACCCAGCGCACCTGATGGCCCGCCGCTTCAATCCATTGCGCCCATCGGGAAGAGGCCGAATCCGACTTCAATGGCCTTCCGGGCGCAGTATAATCATCGGGATGAATGGCAATTATCATGGCAGCATCGGCAGAGACCGCTCCTTTTCTTTTAGTCGAGTTTTTCTATTTCAGCCCAGTCGCATAACACCTGAAATTCTCCGGCGCGACGATTGGAAACCTTGTTGGCAAGCGAGGCGACCTCCTCCACTCGAAAACCAAAGGCGGGCATTCCCTTGTCAAAAATATGGTTGCCGCGGTAAAGGGTCATTCCCACGGAAAACTGCCTCGGCATCAGGATGGACTTGGGAAACATGACGCGAGCCCGGTAAAAGCCGGGACGCGAAGGAATACAGCGATCCGAATCAATGGGAGATGACACAAAGAGAATCTGTTCGCTCTCGCTCAAAAGGTCGACACTCAACAAAAGGCTGCCAACCTCTTCAGGTATCACGTATTCAATCTGAACTCCAAAAGTTCCGGCAGAGGTGGGCGTCGAGCAGGGGGAACCGTCTTCATTGCAAAGAAATGCCTTGATGAAGTGGGGCTCCTGCCGGGCCTTCCGGAACCCTGGGTCCCAGCCATACTCCGCAGTGGCCCCCAGATTCACGTATTGATCAATCGCGGTATTCGTCGGGCCGTCAAAAGCGATTTCTCCGGAACGCAGGAGCAGACAGCGGCTGGTCAATCGCTGCACCGCACCCATTTGATGGCTGACAAAAAGAACCGTTCTGCCCTGACTGGCCACGTCCTTCATCTTACCGAGGCATTTCTTTTGAAAACCGGCGTCGCCGACGGCAAGCACCTCATCCACCACCAGAATCTCCGGTTCCAGGTGGGCGGCGACTGCAAAAGCAAGGCGTACATACATTCCAGAGGAGTATCGTTTCACCGGGGTATCGAGAAATTTTCCAACCTCCGCAAACTCCACGATTTCATCGAACCTGGTTTTGATCTCCCTACGGCTCATTCCCAGAATCGCGCCATTGAGGAAAATATTCTCGCGACCGGTCAACTCGGGATGGAATCCTGTTCCCACCTCCAGCAAAGAGGCTACGCGACCTGAAATGCGGGCGCATCCTTCCGTCGGTTCGGTGATGCGGCTTAAAACCTTCAGCAACGTCGATTTTCCCGCACCGTTGCGGCCTATGATGCCGACGACTTCCCCCTTCCTGATCTGAAAGGAGACATTCCTGAGCGCCCAGAACTCCTCCGCACAGGCTCTTTGCGCCGGGGTGCGCCCTCTCCCAAGGGCGCTCCGGGCCAGTTCCTTTGCCTTGTTCATCACCACATCCCGCAGCGCGGTATAACGCTCTGTTGACGCGCCTCGTTGGCCGAGAAGATACGACTTGCCGAGGTTCTCAACGGTGATGACAGCGTCCGGGTTGCTCATGATGTCTGCAAAGTGCCTTGCGTGACCTTCGAAGAACCTGCCGTGAGCTCCCTTCGGTTTTCGATGTCAAACCGGGGGGTAAAGTTCACGAAACTCCTGACTGCGATGCTTCTTGTTTTCATACGCTGCCGTTGAAGGGTACTCAGATAATATCTGCAAAAACTTTTTCCATCTTGCGGAACTGCCGGATGCCGAACCAGAGGAAGAACAGGGCAATGCCGCCGCTCAAGAAAAATCCGGGCCAGTAAATGGGCGTACTGCCGCCCAGGATGCACCAGCGGAAGCCGTCAATGACGCCCACCATCGGGTTCAGGTTATAGAGCAACCGCCATTTTTCGGGAACCACGGAACTCGAAAAGCCGACCGGCGAGATGTAAAGCCCGAGCTGGACGATAAACGGGATGATATATCGGAAATCCCGATATTTGACGTTCAGCGACGTAATCCAGAGCCCCGGTCCAAGACTGACGAGAAACGCGATCAGACAGAAAACCGGAAGCATGACGATCTGCCACCCCGGGACGAACTGGTACCAGACCATCATCGCCAGCAGAAGGACAAAGCTGATCAGGAAATCAATTCCGGCGACCACGACGCTTGAGGCCGGGATGATCAGCCTCGGAAAGTAGATTTTACTGATCAGGTTGGCATTGGAAATCAGGCTGCCGGATGTTTCCGTAAGGGCGTTGGCAAAAAAGGTCCACGGGAGCATCGCCGAGAGCACCATCAAGGCGTAGGGAACATTATCCGGCGCGCCGAGCTTTGCGACTTTGTTAAAAACAATCGTAAAGATCAGCATCGTCAGGAACGGGCGGATCAGCGCCCACGCAATGCCGATGACCGTCTGCTTGTAGCGGACGGAAACATCCCGCCAGGCAAGCACTTGAAACAGTTCCCGGTAGTGCCAGAGATCGCGCCAGTAGTTTTTCTCCGCCCTGCCGGGAGCAAGGATGGTTTCGTACGTGGACATGGCGGCTATTTCCTCCAGAGGGAGGGAGCGGAAAAATGGGAAAGACGCACGTTCCCATCCTTTTCCAGCATCCGCTGGACACGCTGCGCAGAAGGCTTTGAAAAAGAGAGGGCGTACATCATCGGGTGAGGGTGACAGCTCCGGGGCTTTCCCGTTCGGGACCACGTAACACCTGCGCGAACCAAAGTTCAAGAAAAATTGAACTATTTGCAGCCCCCCCTTCGCAACGCCGGTTTTTCCCCTCCATGCCCCCCGGTGATTTCCCTTGGAGGCCGGACCCGGAGGCGTTTAAGCTCTTCCTCCATGAGCCAGACCTTGCCGCTTTCCGGGCTTTGCGCCCATCGGGGTTGCCACCCGAAGTTTCCCGAAAATACCGTACCCGCTTTCGAGGAAGCAGCGCGGCTCGGGGCGCAGATGGTGGAGTTTGACGTGCAAATGACCCGCGATGGCGCGCTGGTGATCCTGCACGACCCGACCCTCGACCGGACCACCGACGGGAGCGGCCTTCTGCGGGAGATGAGCCTGGCGTCCGTCCGCAACCTTTCGATCAAAGCCGCTGACGGCCAGCCGACCGGACTGCGGATTCCCACGCTGGAAGAAGCGCTCCAATGCCTCCCGCGCCACCTTTGGATCAACTGCCAGATCAAGGAAAACGACGCCGAAACCGGAGAGCGCGTCGCCCGGGTTCTGAAGGAAAAGGGGCGGCTCGACCAGACTTTCCTCGCGTGCCAGAACCTCGCCGCACAAGGGGCGCGGGCCGTTGTGCCCGAAGTGCTCATCTGCAACATGGACCGGAAGCCGACTTTGGCGGAGTATATCGAAACCACGCTCGAAAGCCGCTCTCCCTTCATCCAGATCACCCGGAAATATACCTTCGGGCGCGAAGACCTGCTCCCCCTGAAGGAGCGGGGGGTCAGGATCAACTACTTCCGCGCCCAGGCTCCCGAAGAACTGCCGGAGCTTTTTGCCAAGGGGGTCGATTTCGTGCTCGTCGACCGCCTTCCCGATTTTCTCCCGGCGGTGCGTTGATGCCGTCCTCCGCTTCGCGCCGCCCTCCAGCGCCCCGTCCACGGCGCTTTTGTGCTGGAGGGTCGGCCTCTGGCCCCGACCGGGGCGTTTGAAACTTCGCTTACGGCACCGGCCGCACCTGGATCGAGTCGAAGAGCTTTTCGCCCGCGAGCAGGTCGCTGACGATCACCAGCTTGTCGCCCGATTCGATCAGCTTCTGTTCCTTGAGGAGAGCTTCTGCGGCGGAGATCGTTTTTTCCGGGTTTTCGTCAAACGGCATCAGGATCGGCGCGACGGCCCAGTTGAGCGCGATGCGGCGGCAGACTTCCGGCGTCGACGCAAAGGCGTAGATCGTCGAATGGCGCGGACGCTGTGCGGAAACCTTGTCGGCCATCCCCCCGTAGCGGGTGAAAACGACGAGCTTCGATTTCTTGAGCGAGTTGGCGAGCACGGTGGCCGAATGGACGGTCCGCTGGCGGTCTTCGCGGAGCACCGCCTGGCTGGCGTACCCGGCCCCGCCGCTGTCCTCGATCCGGCGGGCCACCTTGTCGAGCACGCGCACGCATTCGCTCGGGTAACGCCCGACGGTCGTTTCACCGCTGAGCATGATGGCGTCGGCCTGTTCGAAAACGGCGTTGGCAACGTCGGTTACCTCGGCGCGGGTCGGCACCGGGTTGTTGATCATCGACTCCAGCATATGGGTCGCCACGATCACCGGGCGGCCGTAGCGCAGGCAGGTCTTGACGATTCGGCGCTGGATGATCGGGAGGTCTTCCATGGCGCATTCGATCCCGAGATCGCCCCGCGCGACCATGATCATGTCGGCTTCGCGGATGATGCCATGCAGGTTGCGCACCGCCACCTGATCTTCGATCTTGGCGACGATCCGCGCCTCGCTTCCATGGCCGGTGAGGACCTGGCGCAGCAGTTGGATGTCGCCCGGTTCGCGGCAGAAGCTTAAAGCCACGAGATCGACCCCGACGCTCGCCCCGACGGCGAGGTCGGCGTAGTCCTTCTCCGTCAGCGGAGGGAGGTTGACCTTCACGCCGGGGAGGTTGATGTGGCGGCGCGAGCCGAGCACCCCGGGGGTGATCACCTTGCATCGGATGCGGTTGCGCGTCTTTTCGAGCACTTCGAGGTGGATCACGCCGTTGTCCACCAGCACGGTGTCGCCGACGGAAATATCGTCGATCAGCCCGTCGTAGTTGACGTCCACCGAGTAGTGCTCCTCGCTCTTTTCGCCGCGTACGGTCAGTTCAATGATGTCGCCGGGTTTGAGTTGAAAGGTGGTCGGCAGGTCGCCGGTCCGGATGGCGGGCCCCTGGGTGTCGAGCAGGATGGCGATGATCTGCCCGAGTTCGTCGGCCACTTTGCGGATTCGCGGCACAATCATGCGCACCCAGTCGTGGGTGGCGTGGCTCATGTTGATCCGAAACGTATTGGCCCCGGCTTCGATCAACTTCCGCAGCATCTCCTCGCTCTCTGAGACCGGACCGAGGGTGCAAATGATTTTGGTCTTACGCATACGCCCTCCAAAGTGGCAATCTTGTGCCGAAACACAAGCTTTCACCTATTTCGAGGCCAAGATATTGAAAAAACCGGTCTTTTTCGGACTGGAACATCTGCAGGATTCCCGATAAAAAAGTCTTCACACCCCGCCCCCCCGAGAGAGAAGGTTCCCAACGGGAGAGACGATGAAGGTCCTGACGTGGGGTCTCATCCTACTTTCGACGATTTTGTCTTTCGCGTTGAGCATTGTAAACAGGCTGGAAACAGCAGAGGCACCGCTCTCTTCCAACTCTTCACCATGAAACGCTTCGGCAGGACCCTTCTTAAAGTCATCGGAATGGCTGCGGCGGTCGTTGTGCTGTTGATCGTTGCGGTGCTGCTGACCCTTTACTTTGCCTTCCTGCCCAGCCGTGATGTTGTCCGGCGCTTGCCGTCGCCGTCGGGAAAGTGGGTCGCCACGGTGGTCGAGATCAACGGCGGCGCAACGACTTCCTTCGGCTACGAGGTCCGCGTGGCAAGGGCGGGGTGGAATCTCGGAGGGAGCAGGAGGGCCTTGCTCTACGCGGCGGTGCGCAGCGAAAAAGCCTATGGCGTGAATCTGCGCTGGGCCGCAGAAAAAGAGCTGTTGGTCGAATATCTGGATGCGAGATGGACCGAAGTGCAACCTTCCGGCTGGTTCGGATCGGAAACCCGGGTCACTTTGCGCCCGGGTGTCTCTGATCCGTCTGCGCCTCCCGGAGGGATGCTATACAACCTTCAGAAAGGTGGGCAGGAGGGGGGCCTGCTCTGAAGCTTCACCAACATTTCCTTAGAGGCTGTGAAAAAATGATTTTAATGGCCTCGGAGTACCTATTTTTAGCCTATAACGAAATTCCGACGACCGCCTGTATTCAGGGAATACAGAAGGGAGGAAGAATGCAGTTAGAGGCAAAA
>Ga0182739_1001702_pt1 | contig 22034 bp, 12 predicted proteins | sample eDN5th30CBELigBY_FD_128873 | JGI IMG/M metagenome (GOLD analysis project Ga0182739, IMG submission 128873) | Enriched backyard soil microbial communities from Emeryville, California, USA - eDNA 5th pass 30_C BE-Lig BY (version 2) (version 2) | ecosystem: Environmental > Terrestrial > Soil >...
CTGGGGACAGATGCTACTGCAGCTATCTGTCTATTTCCCAGATCGTGTTGGTCAACATTTAAGCTAACAAGCCCCTTCGGGGCTTGCTTGCATAACGTATACACAAAATTATTGACAGACTCGAAAGGAACATGCCAAAATTGAAAGCTATTAAACTGATTACAGACCTACTTCTTGTATTCGCACTTTCCATTGGCGCTGTATTTGCAAACAACTTGCAAACAAGTACTTGACGTCATATATAATAAAATTTTACAATAGTAACAATTGTTTTATTTATAGGTATATTATACTTTTGGAGGTTTAATTATGAGTAGACTAAGTAAGTATAAACATTTTATTGTTGGTTGTGTCGTAGGTTCTATGTTAGTTTCAGGTGTAGCAGTAGCAGCGAACGATTCTCTAACAAATGTTCTTAAAGGCACATCAAAATTTATTATTAATCAAGTAGACAAAACTCCAGCTAACAACGTGTTCTATAACGGCTCAAAAAATGTACCATCTTCACTAATTTATGAAGGAACTACATATATTCCTATTAGAATGGTTAGTAACATGTTGAATATCCCTATTAACTGGGATGGTAAGAATAATGCTGTGTTGGTAGGAACATCAGTTTATAATGGTGAATACTTGACTGATATGGCTCCAAGCAAAGTTAGTTCAAGAGCGTACATCAATTCTAAAACAAACACTAACTATTACAAAATTGATGGCCAAGAATATAACAGAACTATAGCATTTGATGCTGGAGCTCGTGATAGAACGGGGTCAATTTCTTATAATTTGAATGGAAAATACGAAACACTATCATTTATTTATGGTGGTACCACTTCTAGTTACAACGGTGAGCTATCGATTTATAGTGAAGACGAGTTAATTTGGACGGGTATAAGTATGAAAGGAATTAAAGGACAAGAAGTGACAATCGATGTAAAAGGGCTGATGTCGATAGACATTCATTACACGAGCACTAATGGTTATAATTATGACTACTCTAATGTAGTCATTGCTAATCCATTTCTATCAAAGAAAAATTAGATCTCTAGAATTTGAATTTCTTAATACTCAAGCTAAGAGCAAGGGGGAGCACAAGTCGTGCTCTCCTTTTCTGTAGGGATATGCCACCACTAAGTTCGACCATTTGCCTACAAAGGGCGGCTTGGAATGATTATTTTCAATTGGTTTGACCTAATTACTCACCAGTTAATACTTTACCGATCTGCTCAACAACGCATTCAGCATTATTCTCATCAGTTACGACTTCAATCTCTTCCATATATTTAACACTCATTGATAATATCATTAATAGACTTTTGGCGTTGTACAATTGTCCGTTTTTCACTAAAAAAATGTCTTCCGAGCATCCTTGCGCGGCTTCTACAATTTTTTGTGCAGGTCGTGCATGAATACCTGAACCAAGCTTAACGATAAATTTTTTCTGCAAAGTCTAGCACTCCTATAATCTAGATTTAATATAATCTTTAATTTTCTCGGACTCTACACCTAATACCACTTGAATTGAACCTCTACCTAAACGCATGACAGCCGCTGCACCAAGCTCTTTCAGCTTCAAATCATTCACTTTGTGTTCATCGTTGACGACAACTCTCAATCTTGTAATGCATGCATCGATATTTTCAATATTCGTGTTCGATCCAAGCGCCTCCAATATAGCGTTAGCAAGAAATGCATCGTTTTTCGTTGGTCCACTGACTGTTGCTGTAAGTAATGGACTTGCAAATTTGTCTGCCATAGTTTCCCGTCCTGGTGTCATAATATTAAAGCGAACAATGAAAAATCGAAACAGAAAGTAATAAATAACGCCAAATCCTAATCCGATAGGTATTAGCAACAATGGCTTCTCTGCAAGTGGATAATTGAGAACATAATCAATAAACCCTGCTGAAAATCCAAAGCCATGGCGTATTCCTAATTCTGAAACGAGATAAGCACTTACTCCAGACAGCACGGCATGTGCCACATAAAGCAATGGAGCAGTAAACATAAAGGCAAACTCTAACGGTTCGGTAATTCCAGTGAGAAAGGAGGTTAATGCTGCACTCAGAAATATAGATGAAACGTATTTTTTGCTTTCTTTTTTTGCTGAATGTACGATAGCTAATGCTGCTGCAGGAAGTGCAAACATCATAATTGGAAAAAATCCCGTCATATATAAGCCCGCTTCCGCATCACCAGCAAAAAATCGATTGATATCTCCTTGGTATATTTGACCTGTTGGACTTACATAGGTTCCAATTTGAAACCATGCAATATTATTTAACACATGATGCAAACCAAAAGGAATGAGCAGTCTGTTCAAAATCGTATAAATCAACGCACCGATACTGCCGAAATCTGCAATATTCTGTCCCACGGAATGAAAAGTAGATTGGATTGGACTCCAAACTAATCCTAAACCAATGGAGATAAAAACCATAGCAAATGAAGTTACAATCGGCACAAAACGTTTACCAGAAAAAAATCCTAGCCAGCTGGGCAGCTGTATTTGATAAAATTTCCGATAACAACACGAAGCTAGCGCTCCTGCAATAATGCCTCCAATAACCCCCATATCAATACTGTCCTCGATCATCCATCTTCCATTAAAAACGATCATTAGTTTCTCAAACACATACTCCATCACTAAAAATGCAATTACAGCAGACAATGCCGCTACCGCATCTCCACCGATCCCGATACCAATGCTAATTGCAAAAATAATTGGCAGGTTATTAAAGATGGCAGAGCCGCCTGCATCAAGAAAGGGCGCAATATATGTGTTTAGCCAAATACCGACATCACCCAGATGAAAATCATTCGCATAGTCAATGTTGCCAAATCTTAATAGAATAGCTGCTGCAGGTAATACTGCAACCGGCAGCATTAATGATTTCCCGATATTTTGTAAATATCTAAACAACATTACGAATGCCTCCGTTCAAACTCAGCTCAACATGACATGAAATGCAGGCTCTTTGCTAACAACTTGACGAAATTCACATTCAATTCGATCGATGACTTTTTCTTTAATGACAACGACAAGGACATAGGATTTATATCCAGCTTCTTTTATTACATTGAGATCAAAGGTAATGAGTAAATCACCTATCGAAACCTGATCCCCAACATTTACAAAAACGTTAAATCCCTCACCCTTCAAGTCGACCGTATCAATTCCTATATGAATAAAAAAAAGGAGACCCGATGCATGTTCAATGATGATGGCGTGCTTTGTTTCCACGATATAAGAAACTCGTCCACTAATCGGAGCTACAACCGTTCCATCAATGGGATCAAATGCTACCCCTTCACCCATATATCCGCTAGCAAACACTTCATCCTCTACTTTATCGATTGAAAACATATTACCAGTAACTGGTGCAGCAATTGTAACGGATGAAAGTAATTCCGAGTTTCTGTTTAAACGTTTTAGAAACACACAAATCCCTCCTCTCATCCAGTTAGGATATCTATTTGGAACAAGCGATATAAATGAATAGCTAAATACCCGATCTCATCCTCCGTTACGTTTACATTCAATTCGGTATTAATAATAAATGCTAAGTCTTCTGCTAAACTATAAAATTCAGGATGACGCAATTTTATATCTGATGTAAATGGATTGTTGACATGCTGTTTCTCTAATATTCGTTCCAGTGCACCCTTCAAATGCGTAATCAGTCGAATATAATCCGTACTTGATTCCGGCAGTTTAAATCCTAGTTTTTCTTCAATGAAATCAACAATTTTATTAATGGTTCCTCTCATTTTCACTAACTGACCTACTGACACTGCTTCCATACAGGTATGGATATGCAACGTTAAAAATCCTATTTCATCGTCTGGAATTTTTATTTGAAATTGCTCGCTAATCATTTCTACCGCTTCCCTTGCAATCTCAAATTCTTGCGGAAAGCTCAGCTTAGTCTCGAATAAAAATGGATTACTAATTTCCATATCATTTTTTATGCGGTAAATGACAAATTGAATATGACTTGGCAATGCAAAATATACTTTTGCTTGTACTGGTGTACCTAGGCGTTCCTTTACTTTGTCAATTATTTGCTCTGAAATATAAATAACTTGCGGATCAATATTTTCTATAAGTGATTGAAATTGACTGCTAGGCTCCTCTTCGTCTAAACGATACCTTCTTTCAATCTTTGAATCGTTCATATGAATGGTGTGATTTCCTTTCGAGTTAAATCCCAGTCCTTTCCCAAACAATACATATTCCTTTCGTGTGATTGTATGAGAAGTGAGAATGACATTGTTGCCAACAATGCGATCAATTCTAAGTAAATCTTCTTTACTCAACTTCAACCCTCCTTAGAGAATCAATATCTTTGACCGGCTGCTACAAAAAAAGCCAAAAAAGCCAACAACAATAAATTGTCTGGTCTTTTTTGGCTCATGCCTAGTATACTAGTAACATGCCAATAACTTTTATTTCCATTTTATTGCAACCATCATCATAAGTCCATTAACGATATTATCCTAAAATATGCATAATATTATCTTAATATTTGGCGTGAATTAAGACATAAAAATATGGTTGACAACAAATTTTTCGAAATGTATGATGTAATCAATCCTAATAGATAAGGCACATAACGTGTTACCGAAAGGGCATGAGTTATGTAAGCAAATTATTTCGCTTACACAACTTATGCCCTTTTTTGTTATGCCTTTATCTGCGGAAATATAACATTTTTAAAAAGGGAGCAGTGGAAATGAAATTAAGAAGTTTAGCGTTAATCAGTCTCATCTCTGCATTATCGATTACGACAGCCTGTGGAAACAGCAACAGCAATACGGGCTCTGTTAATTCAGGTACTAGCAATACGACTACTTCTTCTTCTAGCAATTCATCACAAAGCACAGCTTCGAGCAATGAAAGTACTGGATTAACAGGAGAATTTGAAATTCAATACTTTGTCGGCGGATACGGCGATGGTTGGTGGCTTGAGGTTCTTGATGGCTTCCAAAAAGCAAATCCAGACTTAGAAATTATTCATAGCGCTGGTCCAAAAATCAATGAACAAATGCAACCTCGTTGGATTCAAAATGATCCTCCAGATGTTGTATATATTGATGGAGCAGGTTCTAATGAACGTCAAATGGTTTTAGATGATCAATTGATGGATATTACAGAATATCTGCAAACAGCAACAAACGTTGATGGTGAATTAATTAAAGACATTCTAATTGCTCAACCTTCAGACTACGATGGCAAAAACTATAACCTTCCGCTTGTTTTCGGTTCATGGGGTCTATTCTATGACAAAGCACTATTTAGTCAAAACAGTTGGGAAGTTCCTTCAAACTGGGATGAATTTATTGCTGTAAGTGAAAAAATCAAAGCAGCTGGTACATCTCCACTTATCCATACAGGTATGTATCCATACTATGTTAACGGTGGCTTGATAGATTCAGCTATGGTCTCAGCTAATGGCGGAGACACATCTATTCTTCTAGATCAGGTTGAACTAAAAGAAGGTGCATTCTCATCTGATGCCGTAAAAACAGCGCTATACCAATTCAAAGAACTCGTAGATAAAGGCTTTATTGATGCTGCATCCGTTTCTTTGAATCATACAGACTCTCAGTCTCAATGGCTGCAACATAAGGCTGGATTTATTCCAAACGGTTTGTGGCTAGAGAACGAAATGAAGGCAGACGTCCCTGCAGGCTTTGATTTCGGCTTCATTCCATCTGTTGCTCAAAAAGCTGGTGAAAGCAACATCGTTATTCCTTATACTTCAACAATTGCTATCGCTAAAAATGCGAAAAACCCTGAAGCTGCTAAAGCGTTCGTTGAGTTCGCATTTACAAAACAAAATGCACTTCGCTGGGCTGAAATAACTGGTGCAATTATGAACGTTAAAGCTGACTTAACGAATTCTTCAGCTAGCGGTGTTGTAAAAGATGCGATGAACTTCTTCAATGATGACAATACAATTGTTGCCCCTGTTGCTGTATTAAATGCTGACGTAGAAAAAGTTAAACAAGATTCTACATTAGCACTTTCCATGGGTAAAATTACACCAGAAGAATGGATGCAACGTTTAGAAGATGCTGCAGCAAAAGCTCGCTAATTAATAAATATCAATCTTAAAGCGTACTTGGGAAAAGTGTATTCTCTTAACTCTTATCCCTCGTACGCTTCCTAACATAAGCAATTGCTAATAAGAGGAGGAACGTCATGTCTCCACGCTTGAAACGAACGGGCTTTATTGCTTTATTTTCACTGCCAACATTTTTGTTTTTTTGCTTTTTTACACTATATCCAATCCTTAAAGGTGTTCAATATTCATTTTATGATTGGTCTGGTCGATCGCAAAAGATGGATTTTATCGGCTTCGACAACTTTAAGGAACTACTCTCTGATCCGATTATTTGGACAGCCATTGGAAACGACTACTTTCTAGTTGTTGGCAAAGTTATTGGCATTATGCTTCTTGCTACCTTTTTCGCTTTAAGTGTCACTCGCTTAAAAGTTAAAGGAAAAAGTATTTTTCGGGCGATATTTTTTATTCCGAATGTCATTTCCGTTGTCGTGATTGGGGTTTTATTCCGTTATATTTACAACCCTAATTTAGGATTTATTAATAGCTTCTTATCATTATTTACTGAAAATCCTGTACATATCCAATGGCTTGGCTCTGAAAAATTAGCCATGTGGTCATTGTTATGGCCATCCATTTGGGCAGGTATTGGCTTCTATATGATTTTGTTAATTGCAGCGATATTAAGCATCCCTGCTGAGCTTTATGAAGCTGCCGAATTGGATGGAGCTACGCAAAATCAACAGTTTTGGAAATTATCTTTGCCGCTTATTTGGGAGCAAATCAAGGTTAGTGCTTTACATATTACAATGACTACATTAAATGGCTCATTCATTATTGTTTGGATTATGACAGAAGGTGGTCCTGATAATTCTACTCAGGTCATGGGATCGTATTTATATCAAATGGGATTCAGACAATTTCATATGGGCTATGCAGCTGCTATTGGGGTTCTTATTCTCATTCTGTCTTTAATCACAACTATGGCACTTCAAAAATTGCTACATCGAAATACGATTGAGTTAGCCTAAGGAGTGAACACTTCATGTTTAGTAAACAACATCCTATTGCTCGCGTTATTACCTATTTCATATTACTGTTATGGACAGCAGCAGTAGTGTACCCATTAATTTGGACAGGGCTTAGTTCATTAAAAAATAATCTACAGTTTATGTTAGATAAACCTTGGTCACTGCCTAATCTCCCATTGCTATGGACTAACTATAGCTATGTTTGGACTAAATATGGTTTTGGAACCTTTTTCAAAAATTCAATTATCGTTACTGCTGCAAGCATCGTAATCTCAATATTTCTTGCATCAACATCTGCCTATATTTTAGGCCGTTTCACTTTTAAACTAAATAAGCCATTATATAATCTCTACTTATCCTCGATGATGATTCCTATGATCTTGGGGCTAATTCCGCTCTTTTTCTTATTAAATGATCTAGGTTTAATTAATAGCTTGACTGGTTTAATTATCGCTTACTCAGCAAATGTGCTGCCTTTTGGGATCTTTATTTTAGTTAGCTTCTTCAAGACGTTGCCGAAGGAATTAGAAGAAGCCGCTTATATGGATGGGGCTGGTTATTCGAGAACATTTTTCTCAGTTATGCTGCCGTTAGCTAAATCCGGGTTAGTCTCGGTTGCGATTATGAATGGATTAACCGTTTGGAATGAATACATTATGGGTACCGTATTTACCAATAAAGCTGCTATGTATACTCTTCCTGTCGGTATGGCTGTTATGCAAACCGAAATGCAGTATCGTACAGAATGGGGACCACTATTTGCAGGGCTATTTCTTTCGATCATTCCTATACTTATCTTGTATATCATTTTCCAAAGACAAATTGCCGAAGGTGTTGTTGCCGGGGCGATCAAGTAAACGTTTTGGTATAAGCAGAAATCAAACAGAGGAGCAGCAGCTCCTCTGTTTAGCTTTAAATAAAACTTGTCGAACCTGAGCTTGAGCTGTACATCTTCTCTTCATCAACGCAGCCTTTAACGCTTCTGTTCCTTTATAATACCTATTTCAAACTTATTTTGTCGTATTGATATACAGAACGTTATATATTCTATATACAAATTAATTCTATTGTGAAAACGCTTTATTCATTATAATAGACATGATTACCTTAACTACATATTAGGAAGAGGGATTGAAAATGGTCAAAGAGTTTAGATACGATGACATACCTGTAATAGAAACAAAGTCTGGTAAGCTCAAAGGTTATTCATTTGATCATGTTTATATTTTCAAAGGAATCCCCTATGCTCAGGCTAAACGCTTTCAGATGCCAACGGAGGTAGATGCTTGGGAAGGGGTTAAGGATGCCACAACCTACGGCTATGTTTGTCCACTAATGAGCCAGGAAAAACCATCTGCTGAGCTACTAGTCCCTCATCGCTATTGGCCACAGGATGAACACTGTCAAAATCTAAACATATGGACAGAATCGTTAGATACCAATGCAAAAAAGCCAGTGCTAGTATGGCTTCATGGTGGAGGTTTCGTTGCGGGCTCTTCTATTGAGCAGGAAGCCTATGACGGCTTCAATATGTGCAAGGAAGGCGATGTTGTGGTCGTATCTGTAAATCATCGCCTAAATATATTGGGTTATATGGACTTATCGCCATTCGGTGAAAAATATGCGAATTCTGCCAATGCCGGACATGCTGATCTTGTCGCAGCCTTAAAATGGATTAACGAGAATATTAGTAAATTTGGCGGAGATCCTGAAAACGTAACGCTGTTTGGTCAATCTGGAGGAGGTATGAAGGTCACTGGATTGATGCAAATTCCTAGCGCTAATGGTTTGTTCCATAAGGCAATTGTCATGAGTGGAGTATCTGACGGTAAGCTGCTACCTACTCCCGAAGGTGACGGTACAAAGATCGTTAAAGCACTTCTAGACAAGCTTGGATTAGGTGAAAATGAAGTAGACAGGCTCGAGACGATTCCATATCAGGAGCTTGTTCAGGCTTACAAGGAAGTGAGCCCTACCGTTTCACAGCAAGGTGGATATGTTGGCTGTGGACCAATGGTTAATGATTTCTATTTAGGTGAGCCGCTACTAACTGGCTTTACCGAGCATGCCCAAAGTATTCCGATGCTAATTGGCTCTGTTTATGGTGAATTTGCCTTTGCACCACTTCCATTCAATAGAGCTACGCTAACAGACGAAGAGATGAAAGAAATTCTTACGAAAAAATTCGGTGAACAGACTGAAGAACTCATTGCTTTGTTTAAAGCAGCTTATCCTGACAAAAAGGCCATTGATTTATTAACATTGGATCGAGTATTCCGAAAACCTCACAAGGATCTAGCCAAATTACAAGCTCAACACCAGCAAGCACCGGCATATTTATATAATTTCACCTTTGAATTCCCTTATCAAAATGGCAAAATAGCTTGGCATTGCTCCGATATTCCTTTTGTATTTCATAATGCAAACAAAGTGGAGATATGCAATGTACCTGGGGTTTCCGATAAGCTGGAGAAGCAGGTGTTTATGGCTTTCATTCAATTCGCTCGTACAGGCAATCCAAACCATAAAGACCTCCCACATTGGCCGGCTGTTACAACTGAGGACGAACCTACGATGATTTTCGATCGCAGCTGTGAAGTAAGACATAATTACGACGATGCCTTACTTGCTAAGCTCCCTCCATTCTCTTTAGCAGAATTATTTTCTCAGGATATTCAACACTAGGCTGTTTGATTTTGGATTTTTCAGCACTTTCTCAGTTATGCTAACGCAAAAATCCCGGGCACTCAATGAGTGTTCGGGATTTTTGCGTCGTCATAAAGAGATAAATATAGAATGTGAAGTGTAAAAAGTGCTAATGTATCCAACGGATCATCTCGATGACTTACAAAGTTAATTCTTGCCTCATTTCCTTTACCAGAACGCATTTAAAAACAAAACAAAATATTATATCAATTGTAATGTTCGCTTACAATGGTGTTTTTTTGACTATAAACATGCATAGTCATATGTTTTTTACTACTCCTCCTGATTCTATGACTTGGGAGCTCCTTCTGTATTATCATTACATTCGTGTGGTATGTCTATAATATTTGCGACAACATGATTGACAACAAGGGACAATTATAAGACTTCAAATACATCAAGGGGGGTAGTAGATTAACGCATCGCATATTTGAGGTAAGTAGTAAGTTAGTATCAGACTTATGAAAGGTATTACTAATATGCAAAGGAGCTAATCCGATGAAGAAGGTTATTGCATTGTTATTGTCAATCTTATTAGTCATTACACTTGTACCTGCACACAATGTTTCAGTAGAAGCTGCTTCAAATCTAGTGCTTCGTGTGGAAAATCAATCTGTGAATGGTAGCAACTACATCGATCTTACGGATAACCTAGATGATTTGAAGTCATTAGACGAAGGAACGATTGTCATCAAATTTAGACCTAAATCAATTTCTGATGTTATGACTTTATTCTCTCTCGGCGATAGTACGATGTTTGGCACCCATTTTAACTTTTATATACGTGCTTCAGTGATTGGAGTTGAAAATCGTGCCGCAACTACTACTACAGCAAGTGCCAACTATACCTTCCAAGCTAATAAAGACTACACTGTCGCAATGAGCTTAGATAAAAATGAAGGATACAAATATTATGTTAATGGAGCATTAGTTGGTGTAAATACGACAGCTAACAAAGTGTTCTTAAATAATATTCCTAATCCCAACAATGCTAGACTTGGTCATACCGATCGTTCAAGCGGCAATGAATACTACTTTAATGGAGATTATGATTTTGTTGAGATTTATAATGAACCATTAAGCGATGCTGAATTAAGCGCTCTTACAATGCCAGAAATCAGCCCCGATACTCTTGTACTCCGTGAAGAAAATATGCAAATCTACTCTGGAGATTTTGTTAGCGCTACCACTTATTTGGATGAGTTAAAGGATCTTAATGAAGGAACAATTATTGCTCGTTTCCGTCCAAGTAGAACTGATTCCATTATGTCTTTATTCTCAGTTAGCAATAACACGTTGCCAAATGGACATTTTCACGTATACATTAACGCATCAGGCATAGGCGTAGAAAACCGTCGTCAAACTAGCTCCGGTGTTGCAGCTGTAAATACCAATTTTTCTGGCCAGTATACGTTTAAACCTGGTCAAGTTTACACAGTAGCGATGGTTGCAGACCAAGGTGCTGGATATAAATTATTCGTTAACGGAAAATTAGTAACGAGCAATACTTCTGCTGCTCGTGTATTTTTCAATAACATTTACGAGCCAAATAGCGTGAAAATCGGTCATACTGAACGTTCTGCTGGACAAAATCAATATCCTTTCAACGGAGAAATTGATTTTGTCGAAGTATATAATGTACCTCTCCCAGACGTATTACTTACGTCAATGACAGCTGTTACTAATGCTCCTGACATTCAAAATCCACTTCCTGAGGGTGCATTACTTACAGAGCCGCAGGATATCTTCTATCCTGGTTTGTACGGCTCTAATAATTATCGTATCCCAGCCTTACTCTACACATCTAGCGGAACATTACTAGCTGGTATTGACAAACGTGTCCCTCACGGCGGAGATTCTCCTAATAATATTGATATCAATATGCGCAGAAGCCTAGATAATGGCGACACATGGGAAGATGAAGAAGTATTACTAAACAACTACCCTGGAAGTGCTTCTAACATCGATCAGCTGCTTCTAGAGGATACTTCAACGAAACGAATATTCTCTATTGTTGATGGTTTTCCTCAAGGGTTTGGATTTGGTTCAGCTAGACAAGGAACTGGATTCAAAGAAATTGACGGAGTTTCCTACTTAATGCTACATCCGAAATCTGGTAATGATATTGATGCAAGCATTCAATATACCGTTAGAGAAGGCGGAGTTGTATACGATCCTGATGGTAATCCAACAGATTATACAGTTGATCAAAAACGTAATCTCTATCATAACGGAGATTTTGTAGATAGCGTCCTCCTTCCTAGTTCTCCGCTACAAATGTACAAGACGATTTTCTTAGAGTTATATTACAGTGATGATGAAGGCTTGACCTGGACTGGTCCGATTGATTTAAGTGGTATGGTTAAAGAGGATTGGATGTACTTCCTCGGTACAGGACCTGGTAACGGAATTCAAATTCAAGAAGGACCACATGCTGGTCGTCTAGTCGCTCCTGTCTATTTCACGAATGAAAATAGAAAGCAAGCAAGTGCTGTCATTTATAGTGATGATCACGGAGTAACATGGCATCGTGGTGAATCACCTAACCATGGACGTATCGTCGGCAACGATGTATATGATGAAAGAACATTTACTGGAAGCGAAATTACAGAATCACAGGTGGTAGAGCTGCCAGGCGGTCAATTAAAGCTATTTATGCGTAACTACTCTGGTCGTGCACAAATCGCTACAAGTAACGACGGTGGTCAAACTTGGAATAATATCATTGAAACTGCTTCAGACCTTGTTGCACCATATAGCCAAATGAGCGCTATTCGTTACAATGGACAAATCGATGGAAAAGAAGCAGTCATCTTTGCTAGTGCTAATAATGGCTCTAGTCGTGTTAACGGTACTGTACGCATTGGCTTAATAGAACAAACAGGCACAGATACAGATGGGTATCCGATTTATACCTTCGATTGGAAGTATTCTCAGCTGGTAAAAGAAGGTCACTATGGCTATTCGAATTTACAAAACTTAGCGAATGGTGAAATTGGATTGTTCTATGAAGGTACCTCAGATACTGTAATGAGCTTTATTAAATTCAACGCTGAATATCTAAAATGGACTGATCGTTACGGTCAACCACCTGAATTAGCATTGAATAGCTTTGGCGTTATCAATTCTTTAGCTCATGTATTTGAAGCAGGAGATACCATTCAGATCCAAGCAACATTTGATGACTATGCAATGTTATCTGGTAATCGTAGCTTAACAGGTGCAATCAACAGCACACCAGTTCCATTTAACCTGGTGAATGCATCTGCTGATGGTAAAACGTTTGTGTTTGAAGGTATTGTACCTGAATTAGAAGATGGTGAGTACACATTGACTGCCGAATTGCATAGTGCACTTTCGGTATATAGCAAATATGGTGTGGAATATGAAATGACTCCATTGGAAGCATTAAATACCCACATCACCATTGGGCTGGAAGAAGAACCAGAACCTTCGAATTCGCCTGAGCCTACGAATTCACCAGAGCCTACGAATTCGCCTGAGCCTTCGAATTCGCCTGAGCCTACGGATGAGAACCCAACTCATTGGGCTACTGCTACACTTCAGACAACCGCTCAAGCTGTAGCCGGAGGAAATATTTCAATTCAGGTAGGTGTTGATGACGTAACTACTCCATTCACTGCGATTGATGTTGTAGTAAACTATGATCCGACGAAAATAAGCTTTGCAACGGTAACAGGTGATACAGGCAATGTAAGCCTGGCAGAAGGTGTAATTCAAGCATCTAGAACAGAAATGCAGGTGCTTGGCAGCGCAGTAAAAGAAGCTGAGGGCTTGATTCGAATTCTAGCCATTAGTACAGGTGAAGGAAATGAAATCACAAGCTCAGGTGAACTATTCCGCCTACAAGGACAAATAAAAGCTGGTGTACCGTTAGGTGGAACGAGCTTAGCTATTACTGGTTTTGAAGTATCAAAGCTAGGAGAAGTAGGAGCAGTACATTATAGTGAGGCAACGGATGAAATCATTGTCATCGAAAATCCACCAGTAGATTCAGATAAGAATGAATTAGGTGAGATCATTAGCCAAACAGAAGAAATGCTTCTAACGATTATCGAGGGTACGAAGCTGGGCAAATATGAAATAGGAACCAAAACAGCATTACAATCAGCAATCCAAGCAGCTAGAGCAGTACTTGAAGATAGATGGGCGTCACAGGCTGTGGTGGATGCAGCGGTTAATGCATTAAACGTTGCTATTCAACAAGCTAACAACAGCTTTAATAGTTTAGTCGAGGGTCAGACGAGGATTACGATTCGAGATCTATCGATTATTGCTAGCTACCTTGGCACTACCTCTAGTGATCCAACATGGCCGCAAATTGAGATGGCAGATTTATTTGATGAGCAGGTCATTACGATTCGTTCACTTGCTGCAGCAGCACAGATGATTCTTGATGAGTGGAGTAACAGCTAACAATTAGCAATAGCTAGTATCTTACTAATAATGATCGAGAAGGCGCTTCTGCGCCTTCTTTTATCAAAATGGAGGTTAGGCTGTATGCATAAATATACCCGAATGATGTTTTTACTTATAGTAACTAGCCTGTCTTTCATGTTGATGCTCCCTTATTCGTCATCAGCAGAAGAAGCTCAACAACCAGCTTTAAGCCTAGAGTCCAAGTTAGATGGAGACAACCTTAAATTGACTGTAAAAGGCCAACAGTTAGCAGATGTTTATGCTTTTCAATTCACATTAGCTTACCCGCAGGAGCAGGTGTTATTTCAATCGGCAACAGCCTCTCAAACTGGACTATCGGTAGATAAGGAAATGTCCCAAGATGAAATCATGTATGCGTTCACTAAGATTGGCTCTGCAGCGAGCATCCAAGGTGATGTTCAATTAGCTACGTTTACATTTTCATTTTTAGCAGGTGGACAAAGTGAGTTTAAGCTTAAGGATATTCAGTTTGTTAATTCTAAATTAGATTTAATTGAACAGCAGGAGCAAGTAAAGTTTGTTACATGGACTCCTGAATTATTCTCGGATGTATCAAACCATTGGGCTCAAACGTCCATCTATAAAGGGGTTAAATACGCTATAGCTCAAGGGTTCCCTGATGCTACCTTTAAGCCCAACCAACAAATTAGTAGAATTGAGTTTCTTGCAATGCTTATTCGAGCAATAGCACTTCCGATAAATGCTAGTAGCGAGGAGCTTACCTTCACTGATCGTGATCAAATTCCACAGTGGGCACGCCCTTATGTGCAGGCTGCCGTGCAGCAAGGAATCATTGAAGGCTATGTAGACGGTACTTTTCGCCCTAATCAACCATTAACGCGAACAGAAATGGTCGCCTTAGTCGTTAGAGCTAAAGGATCTACGCCTAGCGAGACAGAGAGTTTTTCATTCACAGATGAGCAAGAAATTCCAGCTTGGGGACTACCTTATGTGAAAATTGCTTCCCAACATGGATGGATTGAAGGAACCGGTGCTCAACGGTTTGCGCCAATGAAAAATGCAACACGCGCTGAATCTCTTCATTTCATACTTAAATCACTTCTTAATAGTTAATTGTAAAAAAACGTACGATCAACGTGTGCAGTACAACATGCTGATCGTACGTTTGCTTCATGGATAAAAAGAGCACTGGAAATATATTTAATATTTGAATGGTTATTTATAATTATTTGATATTTTGTAACTCAGGTTACAGTAAATGAACAGGGTGAAGTATATGATAATATCGAATTCAAACGAAGGAGTGGTTTTTCTGTTAAAAAATGGTTATCAAAAAGTATCATTCTGTGTTTACTGGTTACGATGTTACTTCCTAATCTGGCGTTTGCCAGTGTAACTACTGTCGTCGATGAATTAACGAACACGTCCACGACAATAGCGAATGTAGCGAAAAAAAATAGTTACACTATTGATTTACTTGATGTATGTTATTTTCCATACGATAAGAAATTTTATGTAGTCGGTAAAGATGGATTCCTTTTATCATCTTATGACGATACCACTTGGGCGAGAAATGCCGAAGCAAGCATCAGTCAAAGTACGACTATTGATTTCATCGATATTGATTGTACAGACAATTATATCGTTATTTTGGGAGTCGGTAAGACCGATGGAAAAAGCTATACTTTTGTTAAATACCAAACATCCGCGTTCACGAAAACTGAGTTAAATGCGAGGTTGAGTATAACGGGTGACATAAAGGCAAGCGGTGTTGCTGTTTATGAAAACGCAGGTAACGCAACCATTGTTATCGTGGAAGAAAATACTGGGAATCACATTTATTCTAAGGATAGTGGTCAAAACTGGGCACGTAGCTCAATTAATGGTTACGCTACTGGCTCAACCGCTGTAACCGTAGACCGAGACACAGGAGTTTTCTACACCTACAATAACAATGCAGGACAGACTCAATATGAATTTTATTCATCCTATACGAATGTTAATAATTCTTGGAGTCACTCGTCGGACTCAATCAATAAATTCACTACTGTTAGTAATGTGTATAAAAACTCGAAGGAATATGTTGCGCTGATGCACAACGATACGAGCTCTCATATATATACAATCCAAATGCAAGGCGGCAATAAATCCAAAAGAGAAACAGGTTATGTGGCAGAGGCTGCATATTTTGATACGACACGTACTGCGAGCATCTATGTAGGTTGGAAAGATGATTTTATGGTTATTCGCTCAAGCTTTGACCCTAACATTTCCTCTGAAAATTATCTGTTAGAAAAGCTCGCTGGTTATGAAAAAAACAGTATCGTCGGTAAAGGTAAATTATATGGCGTCGCAGCTGGTAAGAATGCTTCTAATGAATGGATTTACATTGCTGTTGGAAGTAGAGGCACGGTATTGAAAAGTACTGACGGCTATAATTGGAGCAGTGAAGCGCAAACTAGTGACAGCTATAACACTATGCAGCATGTCGCAATTAGTGAAAAGCCTGCCCCAACGAGTAATGAAATTATGGCAGTGGTCACTGGCAGTAACAATGTGCTCTACTCTACTGACCTTGGTGCGACATGGCAACCTGTGCATCGAATTGCAATTAAGGGCGAGGTAAAGGATATTCGTTTTATCGCCAATAAACTGATCGTTACCGAAAATATATTAAGTACAGGACAAGTGAAAATTTATACGGTCACTAACGCAAAAGAAGTAAGTACAGCAACGATTGACGATTTTGTAGTCAGTGGCGTGACGAGTAATAATTTAGGCCCAGTTTTGTATGGTAAAAGAAAAACGGCTGATATTGCGAAAGTAGCAACCTATGATTGGAGAAACTATCTAGTAACTAGAACTTATGACGCTGTTCCAAATGACTATACGCCTATTCCAGCTATACCTAATCTTACATTGTATGCAAAGATGGGAACGAAGGAGTTTTTCATTAACGATACAGCAGTTTATACGTCAGAATATAACGGAAGCTCAGCTCCACAATTTGCTAATATGTATTCAATTAATGGTTTGAATGCCATGTCGCTAGGTGGCAACATCTCGTATAAATACTATGCACAGGTTGGTAATCATTATGTGTTCATGCAGTGCGAATGGTGACGTTCGCGTCTCGAAAGACGTTGCAAATACGAATTATTTTTCAGACACTTCTTATTTTACAGAGAAAGTAATTAACTCAAGCTTTGGGCTTACTAACATGATTTATGCCAACGGTCTACTTGTTGCTCTTGCTTGGGGTGGTCAGATTTATACCTCCTTCGAAGGGATAGAATGGACGCATCATGAAACGCTATCTTATGATGAGGAGCATTATTCTAATAATCTTTATAATATGACATTGTCTATTGGACATAATAGTAACAAAATAGTATTAGGTCAAGAAAACAATACGATTACTATTTTAACTGTTCCATATAACGCGTTAACTGAAAATAAAGTAACTCCTTATCCGCAAGCAAACTTTGTAAGACCGGTTAACGCTATACTAACTGATATCACATCACCAGGTGTATATGCTTCTATTGATACGTCAGTAGATCCAAATGCAAGCTCTGTAACTCCTACCTATCAGTGGTACTTGGAGAATAGTGATGGAGATCCTGTTGCGATCGATGGAGCTACAGATTATCGATTGGATTTGTCTACTATAGCAGTTGGTCGACATAATATTTATGTAGAAGTAACCTATAGTGATGTTACTAGAGTAGATCAACCAAGTTCTTCACGACTTTATGGTCCGTATGCCTTTGAGTTATATAAAAACGTCTACGATGTAGAGGTTACTTACTCTAGTTCTTCTTTCGAGCTAGTCGAAGGCTATGACGCGAGTCAAGTTACACCAATCACTGCAACGATTGAAAATATCGGTAATCAGCCGATTACGAATCTTGAAGTAGTGACATCAGGTAGTGCACTTACCGTTTCTAATCTTAGCAGTCAAAATCTTGCAGTAGGTGCATCAGTTACTGTGGAAATTCTGCCTACTGCTGGTCTAAGCAAAGGCTCGTACGCACCAGAAGTTACGGTTCGTTCTACAGGAAACTTTAGTAAATCTGAGCCAATCAATGTTGATGTACAAGAAGCTCCTTACTATAATTTCACTGCTGATTTAGCTCCAGCTTCACTGTCATTGGACTATAATTACGATTCTGCTGATGCTGTAGCGACAGTAACTATTGAGAATAACGGTAACCGTAATATTACTGATTTACAAATTACGCTAGATACTGCTGGATCAAATCATTTCCAAGCTTCAGCTACTCCAGCATCGATTGGTGCAGGTTAAACTGAAACCGTTGAAATTACACCTATTAGTACACTACAGCCAGGCAGCACCTATAATTACACTGTAACTGTTACATCGCAAGGACAAAGTGAAGTTTTATCGGGTTCATTTATTGTAGCTGAGGCACCTCGTTATGAGCTAACGCTTTCTCCTGTGAAAAACAATGTTTCACTTAGTGACGATTATACTGATGCAGCTCTTGGTCAGCTTGAATTCAAAATTAGTAATACCGGTAATCGTGACATTTCAGATGTATCAATTAGCCTAGAAGGCGACGATGCAGCGTCCTTTACATTAGGAGCTTATTCTACAAGCATTGCTGCAGGACAATTTGCATCGGTTGTATTGACACCAGATAATAATCTGCCGATTGGTGAGTACATTGTTGCAGCTAGAGTAACGTCAGCTGAGCACAGCATTGACCAAAATCTAGAACTTAAGCTAATTGTCACAAATATCCCTGTATACTCACAAAGCGTTACAATTGAGGGAGAACCATTAGAAAACGACTATAATATTACTCTTGATCATGGTTACTCTACGGCGGATGGCGAGCTAACGTTAACAATCTATAACACAGGTAACCAGGTGCTAGTACCAGTAGTCAGCACATTACCGTTGAATGTCATTGACGTTCCTTCGCAGCCATCAAGTATAAATCCGGGGGAATCAGCTGAGGTAACGCTACAGGTGAAGCAGAACTTTACAGGAACTTGGGGCATACTTGTGAATGTTTACTCTACAGCTTTAAATTCATCTGAGACTGTAAGTACAACTGGTACGGTAACCTTTCTTGTTAAGCCAGAGCCTGTATATTCTGTCGATATTATAGCAAATCGTGATGAAGCAACATTAGTTGAAAATTACAGCGATGCTACTGATGGTCAATTCACATTAACCATTACTAATAACGGTAATGAAGATTTGACTGGCTTAACATTAACATTATCTGATAATGATCATTTCACATCATCAAAAACTGCTAGTTTTGATCTTAATGCAAATTATAATCAAACAGTCTATATTACACCAATTAATGGCTTACCTACTGGTACGTACGAAGTAACAGCAACTCTAAAAGGTAGCCAAATTAGCGATACACCTGTTACGATGACACTAAACGTAAACAGCGTACCAACTAATCCAAGCCTTACTGTATCTGCTGATCGTTCAAGCGCGACATTAACACGTGGCTACAGTAATGCAGCTGCAGGTAAATATGTATTAACGATCAATAATGATGGTGATCAGGATCTGTCTAATCTATCCATTTCACTATCTAACACTAAATTTACTGCAGGAAGCCTAGCAACTGAGCTTGCTGTTGGTGAAAGCACAACTGTTGAAATTACACCTGTAATCGGCTTGTCGACAGGCACGCATAACGTGACAGCAACAATTAAGGCTGATGAAGTATCTGATCAAACCGTAGATTTAACTTTACGAGTAAATTCACCAGCTCCAACTCAACCAGAAGAACCGGCACCGGTTGTTACACCTAGTCCGGAGCCAAGTCCAGAGCCAAGCGCTGAGCCTAGCCCTACACCAAGCCCAGCACCTAGTGCTACACCTGCACCTAGTGGACTTCCATTAAGCTCAGCTGAGGTTACGGTTACTACTGCTCCTGCTGAAGCAGCTCAGGCAGCGGCTAGTACGATTGAGCAAAGAGGATTGACAATCAGTGGTAATAGCGTCATCAATGTAAGTATTGATAATCGCTCATCTAACGGTTCAAATGGTACTAGTGAAATCTACGCGCCAATTGAGCTAACTGCAACAGAGCCGTTCACAGCAGCTATTTTTATCGATGAGAATGGAAATTATCATCCTATTCCTGTTGTGAGAGATCCAAATAGCAATACGGTAACAATTTACGGTACAGCATCTGGTACGTATATGCTTGTTAATTACGAAAGCACATTAACAGATGTTGACAATCACTGGGCAAGTAATGCTATTCAGAACTTATCGAACCGATTGATTGTTCAAGGTAATGCGAACGGTGAATATAAACCAGAGGCTTCCATTTCTCGCTCTGAGGTTGCAGCGATTGTGGTTCGTGCACTAGGCTTGACACAAGGTGACGCTGAGCAGAACTTCACCGATGTACCAGAAGATCGTTGGGATGCTGAAGTCGTTGAAATCGCAGCAGCGTTCGGGCTAATCAATGGCTATTCCGATGGAAGCTTCCATCCAACCGCAAGCATTACAAGAGAAGACGCTATGGTGATCATTGCTCGAGTAGCGAATATGCTTAATCTTTCGGCTAACGTTAATGAATCAGCGCTAGCTGGCTTCTCTGACAGTGATCTAATTTCTGGCTATGCAAAAAATGCAGTAGCATTAGCTGTAAGCTTAGGAATTGTGAATGGTAATTCAAATGGCACATTAGCTCCTAAAGATGAGCTCAGCAGAGCAGAGTTCGCTGTATTAATCGAGCGACTACTTGGTCTTGCTGGATTGATTGACTAAATTACTAATGCATCGTTAAACAAGAACAAAGCCCAAGCGCTCATGAATGAGTGCTTGGGCTTTTGGTTTTCTTACCTAAGGCATAGTAAATAGAATTGTAGCAGCTGCACCTTCAGCAAGAGCCCCGCCGCCAGTGACAATTTCTACAGTAATTAAATCACCAATAGTAACTGGAATGGCTGCTGTTCCTATTGCAAAACAAGCAGGATCGGTCACTGTTGCTGAAAGTATTGTAGCATCAAATGTCTCTGCACAATCTGTACTGATATAAACGGTGCCTGTTACCGTTCCAATCGCGTTATTACGAGTACTCAACACTAGGCCAGTAAGTGTCATGTTCTGTGCAATGACTACAGTATTTCGTGCAGGGTCTGCACTTGCATTTCCAAGTCCGAGGAACTGACCATCAGCAATAGATTGGTCTGTCGCTAAATATATTGTGCTACCTCCAGGACCTGTCGCTCCTGTTTCGCCTGTTGCTCCGGTTGCTCCCGTTGCTCCGGTTGCCCCAGTTGCTCCGGTTGCCCCAGTTGCTCCGGTTGCTCCCGTTGCTCCCGTTGCTCCCGTTGCTCCTGTCGCTCCGGTTGCTCCCGTTGCTCCGGTTGCTCCTGTCGCTCCTGTTTCACCTGTTGGGCCTGTTGGGCCTGTTGGGCCTGTCGCTCCGGTTGCTCCTGTTTCGCCTGTTGCTCCCGTTGCTCCCGTTGCTCCTGTTTCGCCTGTTGGGCCTGTTGCTCCGGTTGCTCCTGTCGCTCCGGTTGCTCCGGTTGGGCCTTCGTCTCCTGTTGCTCCTGTCGCGCCTGTTGCTCCGGTTGCTCCTGTTGCTCCGGTTGCTCCTGTCGCGCCTGTTTCACCTGTTGGGCCTGTTGCTCCGGTTGCTCCTGTCGCGCCTGTTTCTCCTGTTGGGCCTGTTGCTCCGGTTGCTCCTGTCGCGCCTGTTTCACCTGTTGGGCCTGTTGCTCCGGTTGCTCCTGTCGCGCCTGTTTCACCTGTTGGGCCTGTTGCTCCGGTTGCTCCTGTCGCGCC
>Ga0182739_1001705_pt1 | contig 22018 bp, 22 predicted proteins | sample eDN5th30CBELigBY_FD_128873 | JGI IMG/M metagenome (GOLD analysis project Ga0182739, IMG submission 128873) | Enriched backyard soil microbial communities from Emeryville, California, USA - eDNA 5th pass 30_C BE-Lig BY (version 2) (version 2) | ecosystem: Environmental > Terrestrial > Soil >...
CGGGAATCCCGATGCCCTGAGGGTCCCCCCCACGAGTTGCCCCTCAAATGAGCCGATGGCGGTCTGCACCGGTTTGCTGGTATGTACGGTAAAATGCGGGAACCCCTGCGCGTTGTTGCTCATCAGCAGAGCATTGTAGCGGCCAGGCCCCCAGTACAGGTTCTCGGTTGAAAAACCAAAACTAACGGCACCGAAAGTCGCCTTCAAACTCGTTTGGCCCAATAAGGCGCGGGTGTATGCCGACTTGCCGAAATAGGCAGGCATGTCTATCACGTTGCCTACGGCCCTATACCACTCCATGCCATAGCCGGGTGTGTTGGGCGTATCATCATACTTCGTATTGGAGGCATACACCACTTCCGGGCGGAACTGCAAGGTAAGAAAGCGGTATTTGGCCACCAGTCCGCCGTAAAAACGGAACTGCCCCCCCCGCGTGGGCACAATGGAGCCATCGTTCCAGCCGTAGGGATAATTACCGTTGAGGTTATAATCCAACCCGGCCGGCAACAGCTGTATATATCCGTCGTCATCGGGCAGCCGGTATAGGTAGCTCTTTTCGCCCAGTACCCGTTCCGGGTCGTACACGTTGACTTGCCCCAACGCTTCGGCGGTAAGTGGCCGTACGCTGAAGGAGATGGATGAATCTACCTGACCCAGCAACTGCAGCCGCCGGTAATAGTCTTCGAGCACGGGGCTACCCACGGGCAGCGTTTGGGCCCATAGGCTCTCCTGGGAAAATCCGAGCAGGCACAGGCTATAGAGTAAATATCTGATACGCATAGTCGACAATGTGGCTACAAAGAAGCAAAAAACATTCCATTTATGCTACAGGTTGCTTTTGTGTTTATCCGTGGTTTGGTTTCGGGCGCGACCCGCCAATAAAATCGGCTTACCTGTCGGCCACCACCTTGTACGTGGGGTCTTCGGCCATGGCGGCTCAGGTGCTTCAGCTGGTCCACTGCGGGGTTGCGCTCCCCGTCAAAATATATCCGATACTTTTCGTATTTTTGTACATTATCGCCGCTTACCACGTGGGCAATAGATAAAAGCGCGGAAAACTGTAAAGTGCTAACGAAAGGAATACAATTATGGCAACGCTGACTGTAAATATCGATAACGAAAAGGATCTTCCCGTACTGAAAGAAATCCTTAATCGTTTTGGTCTAAAATATAAAGTAGACCAGCAAGCAGAATTGAACCAGGAAGGCAAAGTCCTCTACAGGCAATTTAAGAAAACTTTTAAGGAAATTAAGGATTGGGAAGCGGGAAAAGTGAAATTACAACCTGCAAAGGAGGCTTTAGCAGAAATCGAAGCTGAATTGAATAATGGGGTTTAATGTACTTTTTTCTTCCGCTTTCAAAAAAGAGTTGAAGCGAATTGCCAAAAAACACCGGCCCATCCTTAAAGATATCGCCCAACTAATTGACAATCTTGCTGATGAACCGAGCCTTGGTGTAGATTTAGGGCAAAATGTTTACAAAATACGGATGGCCATCTCAGGCACTTCAAAAGGGAAGTCTGGCGGTGCGAGGATCATCACCTATGTCAAATACATCAATGAATCGGTGATATTGGCAGAAATATATTTGAAAAATGAACATGATACCGTGGACATAGACACGGTGATTAGTCGGTTGAAGGACGACAACTTATTGTAGCGAGAGCTCTTCCGAAAAACGTTCTCAATCAAGAACAAATTTAACAAAAATCGTTCTCAGCCGAGAACAATTTCTAACAAACATTACCTATCGGCCACCACCTTATACGTGGGGTCTTCCGCCATCGTAACCACGATGACGCCTTCGGCCTTTTTGAGCTTCTGGCGGCAGTCAGGGCTCAGGTGCTTCAGCACCACGGTTTTATTCAGGGCCGAATACCGGGCGGTGATCTTGTTCAGCGCATCAATGGCGCTCATATCGGCTACGCGGCTTTCCCTGAAATCGATGACCACATTGTGTGGGTCGTTTTCGACATCGAACTTTTCCAGGAAGGCGGCTACCGAACCGAAAAACAGCGGCCCGTAAATCTCGTATACTTTGGCGCCCGTGGCATCGATGTGTTTGCGTGCGCGGATGCGCTTGGCATTGTCCCACGCGAACACCAATGCAGCGATGATGACACCCACCAGTACCGCCAGGGCCAGGTTATGCAGCACAATGGTGATGACGGCCACGAGGATGCCCACGAAGATATCGGATTTGGGCATTTTGTTGATGATACGCAGCGACACCCACTCAAAGGTGCCGATGGCCACCATAATCATGACGCCTACCAGCGCCGCCATAGGGATACGCTCGATGACCGGCGCACCGACTAGGATGATAAGCAGTATGGTAATAGCACCGACAATACCGGCCAACCGGGCGCGCGAACCGGCATTGAGGTTGACCAGCGTCTGTGCTACCATGGCACAGCCACCCATGCCGCCAAAGAACCCGTTGACGACGTTGGCCGTGCCCTGTGCCAGGGCCTCCCGGTTGGCGCTGCCGCGCGAATTGGTGATCTCATCGACCATGGAGAGCGTAAGCAGCGACTCTACCAGCCCCACGCCGGCCATCACCAGCGCAAAGGGAAAGATGATTTGCAGGGTCTCCAGTGTAAACGGCACCATAGGAATATGGAACGCCGGAAAACCGCCTTCGATACTGGCGATATCGCCCACGGTTTTGGTTTCGATGCCAAAACCAAGCACCAGGCCAAAAACCACGAGGATGGCAATGAGCGAGGCCGGGATGGCTTTGGTGAGGCGCGGCACAACCAGCACAATGCCTATGGTGAGCAGCGTGAGCCCGCCCATCACATACAGCGGCATACCCGACAGCCAGGCGGTGACGTCCCCGTCGATTACCTTAAACTGCTCCAGCTGGGCCATAAAAATGATAACGGCCAGTCCGTTGAGAAACCCATACATGACCGGCTGCGGGATGAGCCGCACGAACTTACCGAGGCGGAATACGCCAACAAGAAACTGGAGCAGCCCCGCGAGGGCGACGGCGGCAAACAGGTACTCGACGCCGTGGGCCTTGCTGAGCGCGATGAGCACCACGATGGTGGCGCCCGCACCGCCCGACACCATGCCCGGCCGGCCGCCGAGGATGGCAGTAACCAGGCCCATCAGGAACGCGGCGTACAGGCCGGTGAGCGGTGAAAGCCCCGCGAGGATGGCAAAGGAAAGCGACTCGGGGATCATGGTCATGGCCACGGTGAGTCCCGCAAGGATCTCGGTTTTGTAGTTAACCTTTTGGGTGAAATCGAAAATGCGGAGGTATGGGCTCATGCTAGCGTGTTAAGCGCGCAAAGATACAAGAAACCAACGCAAACTCACACCAAATCAAAGGCCATGGCAAACCGGAGCAGCTCAGCAAACGTATGACATTCGATTTTACGAATGATGTTGCGACGGTGGGTAGATACGGTATGTAACGAGATGAACAGCATATCGGCTATCTCGGCAGAGGAACGGCCGTTTGCAAGCAGGGCGATGATCTCCTTCTCGCGCGGCGTCAGTTCGGAAAACTTGCGGTAGTGCTGGCGGATATAGGAATCCTGATCGAGCGTTTTGGTAACGCGGGATATCAGGTTGCTCATCCCTACAACCGGGGAGGACAGGAGCACCAGCTTATTGGCCGCGCGATCGGCATTGCCGAGCCTGACCAGTTTGCAGACGGTATAAAACCAGGTATAATCGGTATCGCCGTGCAGCTTTACCCGTTGAAAGAAGTTATATTGCTGATCGAAGTCGCCGGCTACCAGGTTACCCATCCCCTGAAGTATGGTCACTATTTCTTCCGGCTCGAAATATTTCTCGTAATAGGCTTCGCCCAACGCATTGATTTCAGGCAATGAGGTGCCCAGGCGTTCGAGCCCCCAATTATTCATGTAGCTGCAGCCGACCGGCTGGAGGCCTTCCAAATCCTGCAGCATCACCGAGGCCGGCACGATTTCGCCAAATTCGGGTATGCACATGTCGCCGCGTTTGAGGCTTCGGGAAAGTCCGTGGAGCTGTAATTCCAATGGGTCGTTCATAGGTTGTGTAATCATAGTCAGTGCACGAAGATAGTGTTTAATCTTATACGGTAAAATACCCTGTACTAAGTATTTACCGGCATGACGGTTAGGGTTATCTTTGCGTCACTTTATGAACGTAAACGCTTACACAGTCCGCAACAGCGACTTCACCGAAAAAATAGATGTGGTTTGCCCGAAATGCGGGCAGAGGGCCATAGTTGTAGGGGCACTGGTAGATGCGTCGGTAACGGAATATGAAGATCAAGTGCGTTTTGCTTGTGCTTCATGCGGCTACGCCGTCAAATACGGCAACACCCCCAAATTTACGGCATTCATCAACAGCAAGGGGAAGCCTGTGCGCGGACGGATGCTACTGCTCAATACCACCTGTGATCCGTTTTTCGGCTTTCGTTTATGGTATGTCATCGAGACCCCCTACGGTACATTATGGGCGTATAATCTGGATCACCTCTCGGTGATTGAACAATATATCGCAGCCGGCAAACGCGAAAGGAATGGCCTGCCGCCTAAAAACAACAGCATAGCCAGCCGATTGCCACAATGGGTGAAGGATGCCCGCCACCGCGTGATGTTGTTGAAACTTATCGGGCGGTGGAAGGAGTGACCGCCTCCTGTGCAACAGCCAACAGGGATCTACCTGGCGTTGCTTAAAAAATCGCTACGTACAGAGAATACAGTGAGGTGGCAATGATGAGTATACCTACGGCAAAAAAGAGCGTCTTTTTGGTCACCTTCTTGGTGATAAGGGCACCCAACGGAGCGGCAAGCGCGCCACCGAGAATGAGACCGAGAATAATCTGCCAGCTGTGAATGCCGGTAAAATAGATCAATATGCCTGCGGTGAAGTAGGTGACAAAAAATTCGGCCGTATTAACGGTGCCGATGATGGTACTGGGCGTATTGCCCTTGCGGATGAGGTTGGATGTAACGATAGGCCCCCAGCCCCCACCGCCAATGGCATCCAGAAAGCCGCCGAAAGCAGCCAGCATAGACGCGCCTTTGGTGTTCTCTTTAGTGGTGAGGTTTTTTTTGAACGCCTTTCGCAGGATCAAAACACCCAGAATGAGCAGATAGGCGTGGATGTAGGGCTTGATGACATCGCCATGAATGACTGAGCCCAATAGAAAGGCGCCCAGCGAAGCAAAAATGACACCCGGAATGACGAGTTTGAAAAACAATGGCTTATTGAAGTTGCCAAACCGGATGTGCGAAAGCCCGGAAACACCGGTGGTAAATATCTCGGCCGTGTGAACAGCCGCAGAGGCCAGCCGGGGTGAGAGCCCGTAACTCAGCAACACGGCACTCGAAGTGGCACCATAGGCCATGCCCAGCGCACCGTCTACCATCTGGGCCACGAATCCGGCAAGCATAAACCAGAAGAAGGTTTCGTCAAAAAGTAAATCTTTCGTGCTGGCATAGGGAAGATACTTAATAACCACAATGGCCACCAGCGCTAATTTCATCAACACGATCCCAATGGAGATATGCCGGGTGGTGATTCGCTTCATTCGCTGAATCGAGTAGGCTTGCACTCTAGCGAATGGACTCATATACTTATTTTTACCGATGCACTCATTATATTACCCGGCAAATATAAAAATACAACACATATTCTACCTAATAAGTAGATTATTATTTTGATTTTTTTTGTTTGCGGGACCCTGGCTGCTACTGCGCAAACAACACCAGCCCTTCGTTGACCGGTTCATCACTTAAGGTGAATGCCACCTGGCGGTGGATGATGCTTTCGACCTTGGGGGCCAGCTGCTCCAGGTAATCGGCATTGAGCCTTGGGCCCACAATCGTCACCTCGATGGTGCCCGTATCGCGCCCTTCGGCATAATCGCCGATAAGGACTACCTGGTCCACCTCGCCCATGCGCTGTAAGACCGTTTCCACAATACGGTCCAAGCCCAGGTATTTGTGTACGATATCCTGCAATGAACCAAACAGCGGGTGCTGCGTATTGGCCCGGTACGATACGCGGTTGCGCTGCGCCTCCTTTTCCAGGTACCCGGCATCTGAAAGGTTGTTGAGCTCCCGGCGAATGGCGTTGGTCGATTCGTTGAACTCGTCGGCCAGCCCACGCATGTGGCCCCGGTTGGCGGCATTGATGAAAAACTTCACCAGAAGGCGCAATCGGGTTTTTGAGGTAATGAGCGAATCGAGCATGTTGTTTGTGTACCGAGCAACAAAAGTACTCTTTTTTTTTGGAAGCCCCATTTATCATCCCAGCCACAAACAATCCTTTCACAACGACGTTCCTTAAAGCATGGGCCTGATATGGAAATGGGTAATCGGCGCGGCCGCAGGCATCCTACTGGCGGTAACAGTGATCAGCTGGTACGTGAGCCGTGCACTGAAGCCAAAACTGGAGGCAGCACTGAAGGAACGCGTGGTGCAGGGTACCGACGGCCATTACGCGCTCACCTATGATAAGTTGGATATATCGCTGTTGGCCGGTAATGTGACGGCGAATGGTGTCCGGCTCGGGCACAGCACATCACGCGATACGGCATGGCGACCAGCAGCAAGCTATGATATCCGGATAGGCCGCCTACAGGTGGGCGGCATCGGTCTGCTCCGGCTACTGGTTACCGGCAACCTGCACATCAACACCATTACCGTGGATACCCCAAAGGTACGCATCACGACGCATGCGCGGGCTGACACCGTAGATACGGACACCGCCAGCACCACATGGATAACACGACTGGCCGAAAACCCCCGGTTGGCCGGCGCCCGCGTGGGACACTTCATCATCCGCGGGGGCGAACTCCAACTGGTGAGCGACGACGATGCGGGCAACCTGCGTGTACGCCGGATTGACGTGGACGTACAAAAATTCAGGCTCGATACCGCCGCCCTGAGCGACACCACGCGGATCTATGGGGCAGCGTCTGCCAGCGTGGCTGCCGCAGCAGTGGCATACACCCGACCGGATAGCCTCTACCAACTGCACACCGGCCCGCTGCGCCTGGAAACAGCAACCCGCGAGCTGGTACTGCGCGATCTGACGTATGGACTTACCGTAGGCAAGGCGGAATTTTATCGGCAGATAGGGCGGGCGGAAGATATCGGCGATATCGCCTTCGCCCGCATTGAACTCAGCAATATCGACATGGGCAGGTGGATGGATGCGCGCACCCTGGCTGCGGCCGCCTTGCACATCGATAGTGGGCATATCGCTGTGTACAAAGACAAAACGCAGCCCAACCCGCCGGAAAATAAAATCGGCCGATCGCCCCATCAGCAGTTGCTTCACATGGAACAGCGTGTGGCCATTGACTCCGTGTTGGTTGACGCGGTGGACATCCGGTTTACCGAAGTAAGCGACCAGACCGGCGAGGCCGGCACCGTAACGTTTGACGGCACCACCGCAGTGATACAGCACCTCACCAACGACCCGGCCGAATTGGCGCGCAACCGCTTTATCCGGCTACACGCCCGGGCCCGGGCCATGGGGGCGGGCGACCTCCGCGTCAACTTCCGCTTTGACCTACTGGATAGCCTCGGAGCGCATGAATATAACGCTGAAGTGGGTGCCATGGACGCTACAGCGTTCAACCGCATGCTGACCCCCCAACTGCGCGTCGAAATTGTGCGGGGCAATGTCCGTAGCCTCCGTTTTGACATGGAGGCCAACGACCATCGCACGGCCGGCACGTTGCAACTGGACTACGGCGGCCTGAAGGTGAATTTTCTGCGGGAGGACCGCGATGGCAAGACGTCGACCAAAAAAGTAGCTTCTTTCCTGGCCAACCGGTTTCTGCTGAACGACAGCAATCCCGATGCGAATGGGGTACACCATACGGGGCAGGTATATATCGAACGGCCCGAGTCGTTTTCGTTCTTTAAAATGATCTGGCGGAGCATCCGCGAGGGAACAAAAGGGTGTATCGGATTGGAGTGAAATTTGTAAGTTTGCAGCTATGATACGTACCTGCGTTTTACTGCTCACCCTCGCGGTGGCCCGCATAGCCCTGGCACAGGAAGCCCCGGCAGTATTGAAAACCGAATTTACGGCGGAAGCCCTCCGGCAACCGATAGTGACGCCAGATGGTGGTGAAACTACGGCAGGCGACGTGCTGGAAGCCTATAAGGGGCGTACCGTGATGCTCTATATCTGGGCGGCGTGGTGCCCGGACTGCCTCAAGGGGTTTCCCGAGCTGAAGGCTTTCCAGGCCGCCAATCCTGATGTACCGGTAATCTATTTTTCGCGCGACCGTACGGAGCAACAGTGGGAAAACTGTATCGCCAGGTTTGACCTGAAAGGTGACCATTACTGGTTTAAATCCGACAAGAAAAACGATTTTACGGATGCGATTGATCTCAACTGGATACCCCGATATATGATCATCAACCCCGAAGGCGGCATAGCCCACTATTACGCAATCAAGGCCGACGACCCGGCCTTGCAGCAGGCAGTGGATAAGCTGGCGAAGTAACCGAAAACATCGTTAACATTCGTATTTTTCTGCGTAATTCGCTAAGTTTTCGCTGCTTTCTTTGTTTTCAACGGCAGCAAAGAGATCGCTAATATTCGCATTTTTCTGCGAATTTAGCTAAGTTTGCAGCCGTTAAATAAACATTAAACGCCGTTTGCAGCGGTATCAATGCTATGAATAAATACCACACGTTGCTGTACTATTGCTACAGCTACATTGACCATGCGGAAGAGTTTGCCGCAGAACACCTTCAGTTTTGCAAATCATTGGGCCTGGTGGGCCGTATCATCGTGGCCGATGAGGGGCTCAACGGCACCGTATCGGGTACGCCCGAAGCATGCCGTACCTATATGGATGCGGTGCATGCCGACCCCCGCTTTGCGAAGACGGAATTTAAGATCGATGAGGTAGCCGAGCCTTCCTTCATCAAAATGCATTGCCGTTACAAGCCGGAAATCGTGCACTCCGGCCTGCGAGACCCGAAGATCATCGACCCGACGAAGGAAACAGGCACTCACCTGGAGCCACATGAGTTTATGGAAATGAAGGATCGCGACGACGTGTTGGTGCTCGATGTGCGATCGGACTACGAGCATACCGTAGGCCACTTCAAAAACGCCCTGACGCTGGATATCGGGAACTTCAGGGAGTTTCCCGACAAGATCGCTGAACTGTCCGCGTACAAAGACAAGAAAATACTGACCTACTGCACCGGTGGCATCAAATGCGAAAAGGCATCTGCCCTACTGCTTAAGAATGGATTTAAAGAGGTGTACCAACTGCATGGTGGCATCATCAAATACGGCAAGGAAACCGGCGGAAAAGACTTTGAAGGGAAATGTTACGTGTTTGATAACCGGGTAACTGTGGACGTAAATCAAGTGAATCCCACCGAGGTGGCCACCTGCCGCAATTGCGGTACGCGTAGCAGCCGGATGATCAACTGCGCCAACCCCGAATGCAACGAGCACTTTGCCCAATGCGAGGCGTGCGGCTGGAAGATGGTGGGTTGCTGCTCGGACACCTGCATGGAACACCCGCGCAGGCGTCCATACGATGGAACAGGGTATTACGTAAAACTACCGCAGCCGGTGAACCTCGAAAAGATAAGCCGCCGCAACGCAAAGCGCCTTACCGCCAGCTCCACTTCACATAGTTGATGTTTTTGGATACCTTCAGGTATTTCTGCTCATAATAGGTTTTAATACTGAGTACCTCATCCACCAGATCGGAATGGTAGAGATCGGTCGTATGGGCGTGAACGGGCAATCCATCCCCGATCAATTGTTCCAAGGTGTAGGCATACAACCCGTCATTATCGGTTTTGAGATGCATCACCCCGGCGGGATCCATGAGTTGGCGGTACCTGGCCAGGAATGCGGGATGGGTTAGCCGTTTTTTCTCGCGGCTTTGTTGCGGTTGTGGATCTGGAAAAGTAATCCAGATTTCGGCTACTTCGCCGGGGGCGAAATAATCGAGGATGGTTTCGATCTGGATACGGAGAAAGGCGACGTTGGTGATGCTCTCTTCGAGCGCGGTTTTGGCGCCACGCCAGATACGAGCCCCTTTATAATCGATGCCGATAAAGTTCCGTCCGGGAAACAGCCTCGCCAGGTTAACGGTATACTCTCCCTTGCCACAGGCGAGTTCGAGCACGATAGGCCGGTTGTTTCCGAAATGGTGGGTGGCCCACCTGCCTTTCATCGGCTTGCCGGCATCCAGCTGCAATACATTGGTGAATGTATCGATTTCCATGAACTTACGTAGCTTGTCTTTTCCCATGGTGACTGTTAACAGCCTGCAAACTTAGTGGATTTGTGCAAATCAGGCAAGTTAGTGTTATCTTTGTACCACAGGGGCGTTGAATCATGGAAAAAGACAAAAAGATATACGTTGCGGGGCACCGCGGCATGGTGGGGTCGGCCATTCGCCGGAAGTTGAATACCCTGGGGTTCGACAACCTGCTGCTGCGCACTTCGGATGAACTTGATCTGCGCAACCAGCAGGCGGTGGCCGATTTCTTTGCAGCGGAACGGCCGGATTACGTTTTCCTGGCGGCAGCCAAAGTGGGGGGCATACTAGCAAACAATACGCTGCGGGCCGACTTCCTCTATGAAAACCTGGCCATACAGAACAACGTCATCCACCAGGCGCATGTGCACGACGTGAAAAAATTGCTTTTCCTCGGGTCGAGCTGCATCTACCCGAAACTGGCGCCGCAACCCATCAAAGAGGAATACTTGCTCACCGGGTTACTGGAGCCCACCAATGAGCCCTACGCCATCGCCAAGATTGCGGGTATCAAGCTTTGCGAGGCGTATCACGACCAATACGGCCATAATTTCATATCGGTGATGCCCACCAACCTCTATGGCTACCGCGATAACTACCACCCGGAGCGGTCGCATGTGCTTCCAGCGCTGCTACGGCGGCTTCACGAGGCGAAGGTAGCCAACCAGCCTACCGTGACGGTATGGGGAACGGGTAGCCCGAAGCGCGAATTCCTATTCGCCGACGACCTGGCCGATGCGTGTGTGTTTTTGATGGCAAACTACAACGACCCGCAGCTGATCAATATCGGCACGGGCGAGGACCTGCCTATCAGGGATCTGGCTTACCTGATCAAATCGATCGTAGGTTATGAAGGAGAGTTGGTATTTGACGCATCGAAACCCGACGGCACGCCGCGGAAACTGATGGACGTAAATAAGCTGCATGCACTGGGCTGGCATCACACCGTACCCCTTGAAACAGGTATCCGGTTGGTGTATGAAGATTTCCTGACCAACTACGCCGGACAGTAGATACGGCAGTTCAGGAGGTTTCGCTATCGGGGGGAATACCGTAGTCTTTCTGGCGCGCCCGCTTGTTGCGACTGGCAGAGGGGCGGATAAATTCAGCCACTTTGCTAATAAGGCCGGCAACGGTATCTTTATTGAGCGCACCGGCGGCTTGCTGCGAAAGCAGCGTAACCAATGCCCGCTTGATAAACCCTGCTTTGCGCAAGAAAAATCGGTTGAGTACCACCGGAAGCCCGATACGCAGTGCCCGGCTCAGCCAGTCTTCATCTTTTTTTCCTTTCTCGAATAGCCCCTTGGTAAAATTAACACCCGGCACCCACGTGGCGAGCGACTTGATGAAGCGTGCAGGTGCAGCCACCTTCTCACTGAGCAGCTGATACTGGTCGCCAAGGTAACGCTCCTGTTCGCGGGTAAGGGTTTTGAGGCGCGCTATCTCAAGCCGCAGATCACTCAGGTTTTTAATCTTGCTTTCCTTCGTCATCGTCTTCGTCTATTTCGTCATTCCATTTCTGCAAAAAACGCTTTATGGAAAGGTTCATAAAAAAACGCTCCAGTGGATTCTCAAAAGCCGAGACTACGATTATCAACAACACGAATATTCCACCCGTAGCCAGAAAACCCAATGCAGAACTACCCAGCAATTCGCTCAGGTAAAACCCCAGCGCTAAGCTTAAATAGAAAATGACAAAAACAGCGAGTATCCCCTTCAGTCCATCGGTAATCAGGCTTGCAATCAACCGCGATGACCGTTCGACAAGCTTTAATTTAAAAAGCTTGAAACGGGTATCGATATACTCTTTGCTTTTTTGGTATACTCCGTTTATCGAAAATTTATTTTCCTCCATTTGGTTTTGGCCAGGGTTTGTAGTTATCGTTCATCAATTAAGGCCGTAGCAATAGCCAACCGTTGCGACAAATGCAACCAGCCCGCTTTGGAAAGACGCCCCAAATATAGAATGCAGTGCCATGTTATGGCCTGGGGCAGCGCCCCTTTCTATATTCAGGCGTGTTCTTCGAGTGCCTCCTCTATGGCGCCCTCTTGCTTGCTTACCTTGGTTTTAACGGCGGCAACAACCTTTTCCTTGAAGTCGTTGAGGTGGTCTATCTGCTCGGCGGTACGTTCCTTCAGCGCGTCTCCGAGGTCTTTAAGGGAGTCGTTCAATTTCTCGCGCGTCTCGGAACCTTTATCCGGTGCGAACAAAATACCCAACGCAGCCCCTGCGGCTAAACCTGTCAACAATGCTGCTACCACTTTTGCGTTATCATTCATAATCACTGTATATTTATATATTGAACAATCTACGATTAATTACGGATTCCAGTCCTGTTAAATATACAAACAAATCTGCAAATCGTTTGCCAAAAACGAAAAAATGCGGAGAAAAAGGCAATATACCTCGCCCGTTGGGTACCTAAGACTGGGTATTTTGAAGGCGTTTGGTGTAGTATAAGGTAATGTGGCATAAATATTGCGTAATTTGCAGCAACGTTGCATGATAAATTTTCCCAATTATTTCACTTATCTTTGCCGCGTTGCGTTTGAACGAACACGTTAATCTATATGGTAGAAATCTACTTGTTGCTTTTTGCATTTTTGTTCTCATGCATCCTCACGCTGTATGCCGTGCCTTCGTTAATTAAGCTGGCCTACAAGAAGCGACTCTTTGATGATCCAGCACTGGAAGAACGGAAAATCCATAAATACCGGACCCCGAACCTGGGTGGTATAGCAGTGCTTATTTCATTTGCCTTTACGGCGTGCCTCTGTATACCGGGCAACATGTTGTCGTATGCCAACTACATCTTCGCTTCAGGGTTGCTGATTTTTTCGGTAGGCCTCAAAGACGATTTAGCTGCTTTAAACCCCTACAAGAAATTCCTCGGGCAGGCGGTAACCGCGCTGATTGTGGTTTATTTTGCCGATATCCGGCTTACAAGTTTCTATGGCGTCTTCGGTATCCATGACATCCATCCCGTGGTGAGTTATCCGTTTACGAGCCTGCTTATCGTGTTTATCATTAATGCATTCAACCTCATAGACGGCATCAATGGCCTGCTGGGAAGTGTGAGCATGATTGTGAGCCTTACCTTCGGCTACATATTCTTCCGGATGGAAGAATATGGGCTGGCGATACTGGCGTTCAGCATGGCTGGCTCAGTACTGGGTTTCCTCCGTTATAACCTGGGCAAAGCCCGCATATTTATGGGTGACGCGGGGGCATATACGATTGGCTTTATCGTTTCGGTATTGGCTATCCAGTTTATCGAACTGAACAAACCCGCTGAAGCATCAGCACTGGTCGACTCGTTTAGCCGCGCGGTGCCGGCAGTGGCCATCGCGATTCTGATTATCCCGATATTTGATACGCTGCGCGTCATTGTGATCCGTTTGGCTCAGGGTAAATCGCCCTTTATGGCCGACCGCAACCACCTGCACCACCGATTGCTTGATACGGGAATGTCCCATACGCAAGCCACGTTGGTGCTTTCTGCATTCAACGTCGTGATGATTGGTACAGCGTTGTCGTTCCAGTTTATCGGTACGGTAGAGCTCCTCATACTCATTGGACTGGCGGCCTTGCTGATGAACTCCATGTTGTGGCTGTATGATGTGCGCCAGGTTATCGTACGGTCGCAGTCGATCGGGGTGGAGGAAAACGAGAAGCAGTTGTACCCGTTGCGCGACCACGCCCGCGAAGTGGCCGAGGAAGCCTTGCAGCAATACGAAGAAAAGCAGCACCAAAACTAGGGGCAGCCTATCGAAGAGATCGATAAAATTTGCATTTCATGCCAACTTTATCTAAGTTTTCCGCTATCATAATTTTCACGCGTCGGCGCGGAGAGACCGGGAAAAGCTTGCTATTTGCGCAAACTTTCCCTAAGTTTCGCTGATATAATTTGCATTTCAACGGCAGCAAAGAGATCGATAAAATTTGCATTTCATGCCAACTTTATCTAAGTTTAGCGGAAATGACTTCCGCCTATGCTAATCAAAACCTATGGAAGTGCCGTTTACGGCATTGAAGCGACAACGATCACGATTGAAGTAAACATTACTGGCGGCACCCGCTACTACATCGTGGGCCTGCCCGATAATGCGGTAAAGGAAAGCCTGCAACGTGTAGAAAGCGCCCTGTCTGCAGCCGGGAAACGAATGCCGCGTCAGAAGATTGTCGTGAACCTGGCACCGGCCGACATTCGGAAAGCAGGATCGGCGTATGACCTAGCCATTGCCATGGGTATCCTGGCAGCTTCTAGGCAGCTTGATGCACCGGCTATTGGTGACTTCCTGCTATTGGGTGAATTGTCGTTGGACGGTGGCGTTCAGCCCATCAAGGGCGCACTTCCTATCGCCATGCAGGCCGTGCGCGATGGTTTCAAGGGCATTATCCTCCCCCATGCCAATGCACGGGAAGCGGCGGCAGTAGCTGGCCTGCAGGTGTACGGCATACGCCACATCAGCGAAGCAATCGCCTTCATGACCGGAAAACAGCCGCTGCCCAGCGAAAGCGTGGATTTGAACGATACATTTTCAGACCAAACCAACAATTACGATACTGATTTTTCTGACGTACAGGGGCAGGAAAACATAAAGCGGGCGTTGGAGATCTCCGCAGCGGGTGGGCACAACGTGTTACTGATTGGTCCGCCCGGCTCGGGAAAAACGATGCTCGCTCGGCGATTGCCTACTATCCTGCCACCGCTAAGCCTGGACGAGTCGCTCGAAACCACAAAAATCCATTCGGTCGCGGGTACGCTTGGGGCGGCCGAATCATTGATGACCACCCGGCCATTCCGTGCGCCGCATCACACCATCAGCGACGTTGCACTGGTGGGCGGCGGCGCAAACCCCAAGCCGGGAGAGATTTCGCTTGCCCATAATGGGGTGCTGTTTCTGGATGAGTTGCCGGAGTTTAAGCGCGCGGTACTGGAAGTGATGCGCCAACCACTGGAGTCGCGCTGCATCACCATCTCGCGCGCGCGGTTTTCGGTAGATTATCCCGCGAGCTTCATTATGGTGGCTGCCATGAATCCTTGCCCATGCGGCTTTCATAACCACCCCCAGAAAACGTGTGTATGCCATGCGGGCATGGTACAGAAATACCTCCAGAAGATATCGGGCCCCCTGATGGACCGCATAGACCTGCATGTGGAGGTGACCCCCGTCGACTTCCAGGCGCTGACATCGCCGCGCCCGGCGGAAACAAGTGCTAACATACGGAAACGCGTAATGGCCGCACGCGAGCGACAGGCCCAGCGCTTTGCCGCACATACAACTATCCATTGCAACGCGCAGATGTCCCCTCGACAGGTGCGCGAGCGGTGCCGCATCGACGAGAGCAGCCAAGCGTTACTGAAAACGGCCATGGAGCGGCTGGGCCTTTCTGCCCGGGCGTACGACCGAATCCTCCGTGTATCGCGTACCATCGCCGATATGGCGGGGAGTGAAGCCATCTGCACCGAGCATGTCGCTGAGGCCATCCAATTCCGTAGCCTGGACCGCGATAGCTGGGCGGAGTAAAGCCACCGCAAGCTTCATCAGTTGTTAAGCCGCTCTTCAAACAGTTTCAAAATACGCTTGTATTCGTCGGTCCAGCTGCTGGGTTCGACAAAACCATGGTCCTCGACCGGATAGACAGCCAGTTCCCAATTGTCCTTAGCCAATTCAATCAGCCGCTGGCTGAGCCTCACGATATCCTGAAAATGCACATTCACATCGATCATGCCGTGGCACATCAGCAGGTGGCCTTTGAGACCCTCTGCAAAGTAAATCGGCGACGATCGGCGGTAGGCGATGGGATCCGTGGCCGGTTCGTTGAGGATATTGGATGTGTAGCCGTGGTTATAATGTGCCCAATCGGTTACCGAACGCAGCGCAGCACCTGCAGCAAAGACATCGGGTTCGTTAAACATCGCCATCAGCGTAATGAAACCGCCGTACGACCCTCCATATAGCCCGATGTTTTTGGGATTGACATTATATTTGTCGACCAGCAGCTGTGCGCCATCCACTTGGTCACTGAGGTCTTTACCTCCCATGTGGCGATAAATACCGGTGCGGTGGTCGCGCCCATAGCCCGAACTGCCCGTATAGTCGATATCGAGCACCGTATATCCGAGGTCGGCCAATAGGTTGTGGAACATGTATTCGCGGAAGTACTGGCTCCACCAGTAATGCACATTTTGCAGGTAGCCGGCACCGTGCACAAAGATAACGGCGGGGCGGTTTGGCTTGGGATTGGCGGGCTGGTAAAGCCGGGCATACACTTCATCGCCGTGGCGGTTGTTGAAGGAGATGACTTCAGGCTCGCGCCACGGATAGGCTTTAAACTCGTCGGTCAACGACTCAGTAACCTGCTCAATCCCGGCACCGGGCTTATTCTCCTGCAGGTATAATTCCCACGGTTTGTTGCTGTAGGAGTGGCGGATGGCCAGCCACTTTTCATCGGGCGACAACATGGTCTCGTTACCGCCGTCTGAGCCGGTGAGGCGAGTAGGCGTACCGCCGGTGGCCGGCAGACGGTAAAAGTGGGTGATACCGGGATGTTCCATATTGGCGGTAAAGTAAAACTGCTTGCGGTCGGCCGATAGCTGCAGGTCGCTTACCTCCCAAGTGCCGTGGGTGAGCTGCTGTTGATCGCGAGTGCGCACGTTGGCGCGGTAAAGATGAGAGTAACCAGCCGCTTCACTTTGGAAATAAATAGTTTCGTTATCTATCCAGCCGAGGCTGCCCCCGCTCCACGAGCTACCGATGCCAGGACCGGCAATCCACGCTTCATCACGCTGACGGTCTACCAGCTGGAGGCTGCCGGTGGCGGCATCCAGCCGCATGATCCAACGGTCTTTGTGATCGGCCGCAGTAACGACGACGATGGCGTCAGTACCGCTATCGTTCCACATCACGCGCCCTACGGTTACCGGCCGGTCCTGTGGATCGGCCAGCAGCTTCGCCCGCTCATCAGGATAATCAGTCCAGAAATCAGGCAGATCGCGGATGCCTGGGATAGTGCTCGTATTGATGCGGTACACGGTGTCGCGCTCCCGGTCATAGAGGTATGTGGTCGATGTGGACAACGCATTACCCACTTTGGTACGGCCATGGATGTCTTCCGTATAGCCCGACTCGGTGACGTAGTTGGGCACAATGGTGTTGGTGTTGCTTTCGGCACGTTTAATAAGTTGATAACTGATGTAGCGGCCACTGGGGCTTACCTGCTGCATGGTGACCGTGGCGTTGCCCACATCGATGCGCCGGAGCTCCCCTTCAGCCTCATTATCACGCCGGCGGGCGTCTTCCAGTGAATCCCGGTGCCGGCGCGTCCGCAACACATCGAAGAGATCGAGTTGGTCGGCTTTCAACCACTTATTCTGCACGGTATGCTGCGCGTCCTTGCTACGCTGTGACTCACGGTCATCGCGGGTGAAATTGCTAAGCTGAGTCCATTCGCTTCCATCGGGCGACACAGAAAACAGGTTGTCGCCTTGCTGGAAGAACACACGGGTACCATCATGGTTGAAATAAGGGTTGCTCTCACGCTGCACGGTATTGGCCAACCGCACGTCCGTGCCGGATTTCACATGGCGGACATAGAGGTCGCCCCCACGCTCAAACGCGACCCGTATGCGGGCGGGATCGTAGGTATATTGACGCACAACAGTTTCTCGCGCCGCATCATCCACCCGCTGGGGCTCGGTAGCCGAGGGCGTGATGCGGTATAACGACGATGTTTCTTCTGCCTGTGGGTTCCAGTTGAAATACAAGGCACCGTCGGCACCCCAGAAGACACCTTCGGGCGATGTGCCGATCCATTTCGGGTCGCGCATGATATACTCGACGGTCAACGCAGACTGCTGCGCAACAGACAGCTGCACGCCGATAAAGGCTAGGGAAAGTAGTAGTTTGTACATGGGCTTTTGATTTGAATAATAACAATCAACGGCTAATGTACTTACTTTTCGCTATATGCGAGGTAACAATTTGGAAACCCGGAGAACTACCAAAAGATGGTGTACAGGGCAATCAGCAATCCCGCGATAATGATGGTACCCGCCAAGAAGCCGGGGTGTACCCGGAACATTTTACGGTCTACTTCGAGCCCTTTTGGTACCACACCCCGATTGGTCTCGATAATACTGATAAGCAACATACCCACAATACAAAACACAAACACAATACCCATGCGGTCGAGAAACGGTATTTCATAAATGCCGGCCGCATTGGGCACCGCCCATCCGATGGTGTAAAGCCCGGAGAGATCGACCCAGTCTGGAAGGAATTTGAGCACCACCGACAGCAAAAAACCACCTATGGTGGCAAACAGTGCTGCATTGGACGTAGACCGCTTCCAGAAAAATCCGAGAATAAACATGGCAAAGATGCCGGGCGATACAAACCCGGTATATTCCTGGATGTACTGGAAACCTCCTTTTTCGATACCCAGGTGGGGCGCGATGATGACGGCCAATATCATGGTAATGATGATGGTGATTTTACCCACATTGACCAGCTTCCGCTCGCTTGCTTCCTTATCGAATATTTTTTTATAGATATCTAATGAGAAAATGGTGGCAATGCTGTTGGACTTGCCGGCCAGCGAAGCCACAACCGCAGCGGTGAGTGCGGCGAATGCCAATCCTTTCAATCCTACGGGCAGCAGATTAAGCAATACGGGGTAAGCTTTGTCGGGACGGACGGCCCCTGCTTCGAGCATCTCCTGCTGGAAGAACCCTTCCTTATAAAGGACGTAGGCAGCAATACCAGGCAATACCACGATTACAGGCATCAGCATCTTGAGGAATGCGGCAAACATAATACCGTTACGCGCGGTCTTGAGATCGGCGCCCAATGCCCGTTGCGTGATGTATTGGTTACAACCCCAGTAATTGAGATTTACAATCCACATACCGCCAATAAGCACCGAAAGGCCCGGTAGACTGATGTAGTGCTCCTGTGTTTTATCGAAAATCATATCGAAATGCGTCGGCGCATGCTGGTGCAACAAGCCCAGGCCGTTAAGCACGCCCGAACTACCGAAATGATCGGAAACCATATTCAAGGCCAGGTAGGTGGTAGCCAGGCCACCAAGGATAAGCACCAACACCTGGATAACGTCGGTATAACCGATGACTTTCATGCCACCCAGCGTAATGAAGATGGCAAAAATGGCTATTCCGTACATGCAGACCGTGAAATTGATATCGGAAATGGCCGATACGGCGAGCGCACCCAGGAAAAGGATGGAAGTAAGATTGACCACGATGTACAGCAACAGCCAGAAAACAGCCATGATGGTACTCACCGTACCGTTATACCGCTGGTTGAGGAACTGCGGCATGGTGTAAATCTTATTCTTGAGGTATACCGGTATGAAATACGTGGCTACAATAATCAATGTAGCCGCGGCAAGCCATTCGTAGGCCGCAATGGCCAGTCCCAGCTTGAAACCGTCGCCGCTCATGCCGATGAATTGCTCGGCAGAAATATTGGAGGCTATCAGCGACGCACCAATGGCCCACCACGTAAGCGATCCTTCCGCCAGAAAATAATCCTTGGTATTCAGCTCTGTGGATTTCTTGCGGTAATAAATCCAAAGACCATAGCCTGCGATAATAACAAAATAACAGAAAAAGACGATATAATCTGATGTTGCTAAGGTTTTCATGCGTTCCGGATACAAATAAGTCTATAAACGGCGCTAATGTAAATATTAATCGCAGAAAATCAATATTGGCTATCGATATTTAGCGGCCTGTTTGGTTAAATCAACGGCAAAAAGCTGATTACAAATCAATTAAAATGGTGTTATAAAAACACTAAGCTTTTAATATCCTCACGAAAACTGAGCAATAAAATAGGTGATAATGTTTGGATAAAGGACAATGGTGAACAGTAACCCGAAAACCGCGCCGTAAAAGTGGGCGTCGTGGTTGATGCCATCGCGCGCATTCCGCGAGGCCCATACGCAATAACCCAGGTAGAGGAAGGCAAACAACCAGGCTGGCATGGGGATGACAAAGAAAATACCCAGCATGGTCTTGGGCTGGAACAGGATAAAACTGAACAATACGGCGCTTATCGCACCCGACGCACCCAGGCTGTAATAATTGGGGTTATGACGCTCTTTGAATACCGTGCGCACATCGCTCAACACGAGTCCAAGGAGGTAAAGCAGTGCGAAGTGCAAATGCCCCCATGCGCTCAGGCTCACGAAGATGGATTCGAGGGCAAAGCCAAAAAAGTAGAAGGTGAGCATATTGAACAGCAGGTGCCCCCAATCCTTGTGGATAAGGCCGCTGGTGAAGAGCGTATACACATGGCGCCCTTGACTTACGCTATGCGGGTGGAGCATAAACCTACCGAAGAGGTGGTGGTTTGAAAAGGTATAGATACTGGTGACGATGGTAAAGGCAAAAATAATGCTGGCTACCGGTGTCTGGATCAGATATTCTTTCATCTGTTTATTACTCGTCTTCTGGTTGTGTAGCGTTCAACTGCCGAAAGTAAGAAAAAAAACCGGCCGTTAAAATAAATCGAGCTGCTTTCCGCCTTTGGGCGCGAATAAATCCAACCGTAGCTCGGGCAGCGTACGGGCACCCAGGTATTGCTTCACGCTGAGTCTAAACAATTGCCTGATACTTTCAGCTTCATGCCCTTCCCCTTTCATACGCGTGCCCCATCGGCTGTCGTTGAGCTTGCCACCATGGCACGCGGCGATGCCGTGGAGCACTTTTTCGGCCCGGTCGGGGTATGCCTTGTGCACCCAGTCGGTAAAAAGTTCGCCAATGGCACCGTTGAGTCGTACGATGGTATACCCGGCTCCGCTCGCACCATGGCATGCCGCGGCTTCGATAACTTTGGGTACTTCATTGCTGTTGAGACCCGGAATGATGGGGGCGCACATCACCATAACCGGGATACCGGCATCGCTGAGCTGTTGAATTACCTTTAGCCTGCCTTTGGCCGTAACGGTGCGCGGCTCCATCTTCTGCCGCAGGGTCTCATCCAGCGAATTGAGCGAAATGGCTACATGGACGAGTCCCAGCCTGGCGAGTTCAGCGAGGATATCCAGATCGCGCAGGATGAGATTGTTCTTGCTGATGATGGATACGGGATGACGGTAACGCAATAACACCTGCAGGATAGCCCGCGTGATACCGAGCTTGCGCTCCACGGGTTGGTAGCAGTCGGTATTGCCCGAGAGCATAATGGGCTGTGGCCGGTAGCCGCGGGTATTGAGCTGGCGCTCGAGTATGGTAGCCGCGTTACGCTTGACAATGATTTTACGCTCGAAATCGAGCCCGGCACTGTAGCCCCAATACTCATGCGCATTGCGGGCGTAGCAGTAGATGCAGCCGTGCTCGCAGCCTTGATAGGGATTAAGGGAATATCCTGTGTATAGGTCGGGGCTGTCATTAACGCTAATGATTTTCTTCGGGTTTTCTTCAATAAGTTGGGTGTTAGAGTTTTCTAGAAATTCCTCATCCAGCCCTTCGATGTGTTCGGCCACGTACCGCTGTGCAGCGAACTTGTTGTGCGTATTGACCTGCGCGCCCCTTCCCCTAAAATATTCGGGGTTTTGAATCGTATCCATTACGCAAATATACTAAATTAATTAGTATTCATGTACGATCTGCGAACTGTTAATTTTTTGTTAAAAATGCTGCAAATAGTCGATATAAGGCTTAGAATCCTTATATTTGTAACTTCATAATTTAGGTTTATAATTGGTTAGTTAAAG
>Ga0182739_1001707_pt1 | contig 21996 bp, 18 predicted proteins | sample eDN5th30CBELigBY_FD_128873 | JGI IMG/M metagenome (GOLD analysis project Ga0182739, IMG submission 128873) | Enriched backyard soil microbial communities from Emeryville, California, USA - eDNA 5th pass 30_C BE-Lig BY (version 2) (version 2) | ecosystem: Environmental > Terrestrial > Soil >...
GTTCCAATGCCTTCCTGGTGTACAACGCGGTGTGCAACTCCTTGCAGGCGCCATATGCCGCCGCCAAACCGCGGCCGTCCTTCATCGCGGCGCGTGGCGCGCCACGCGCGCTGGCCTTGCAGCATGGGCCGCTACGGGAAACCGCAATCCGCTAGGACAGGAGGCACATGGAACGCAGTGGATACGGGCAGGTTGCGCGGCAGGCGAAAGCGCCAATCGCGCTGCCGCCGCGCACCTTGCGCCACGTGATCGCGGCGGCGGCCATCGGCAATGCCACCGAATGGTTCGATTACGGCATCTATGCCTATGGCGTCAGCTATATCTCGCTGGCCATCTTTCCCGGGCAGGAGAACGAGGCGGTGCTTTTCGCGCTCGCCACGTTTGCCATTTCCTTTCTCGTGCGGCCGCTCGGCGGTATTTTCTGGGGCCTTTTGGGCGATCACGCCGGACGCAAGTCGGTGCTTGGGCTCACCATCGTGCTGATGGCGGGCGCCACCTTCTGCATGGGCCTGGTGCCTTCCTACGCGCAGGCCGGTTTCTGGGCGCCGACGCTCATGGTGTTGCTGCGCATGGTGCAGGGCTTTTCCACCGGTGGCGAATACGGCGGCGCGGCCACCTACATGGCGGAATACGCGCCGGATGCGCGGCGCGGTTTTTTCGGCAGTTTTCTGGAATTCGGCACGCTGGCGGGCTTCGTGCTCGGCGCCGCGCTGATGCTGTTGTTTTCGTTGCTGCTTGGCGAGGAGGCGATGCATGCCTGGGGCTGGCGTTTGCCGTTTCTGGTGGCGGCGCCGCTTGGCCTGATCGGCGTGTACCTGCGGTCGAAGCTGGAGGATACGCCGGTGTTCCGCGAGGTGCAGGCCAGGGAAGAGCAGCACCGCCACTCGCCGAGCCTGCGCGTGTTGCTGCGCGACCACTGGCGTGCGTTGCTGGTGGTGGGCGGCCTGGTGGTGGCGCTCAACGTGGTCAACTACACGCTGCTCAGCTACATGCCGACCTATCTGCAGCGCCGCATCGGCCTGAGTAATGAGCAAGCGCTGTACGTGCCCATCGTGGGCATGCTGTTCATGATGGCGCTGCTGCCCTTCGCCGGGCATCTTTCCGACCGGATAGGCCGACGGCCGTTATGGCGCTTTTCGCTGGTGGGGCTGTTCCTGTCGGTGATTCCGCTTTACCTGCTCATGGCCACTGGCCTGGCCGGCGCCATCGTCGGCTTCATCCTGATGGGGCTGCTTTACCTGCCGCAGCTGGCGACGATCTCCGCCACCTTTCCCGCGCTGTTTCCCACCCGGGTGCGCTTCGCGGGATTCGCGGTGGCCTACAACGTGTCGACGTCGATCTTCGGCGGCACCGCGCCCGCCGTCGGCAGCGCCATGATCACGGCCACGGGCAACGATCTGATGCCCGCCTTCTACATGATGTTCGCCTGCGTGGTGGGCATGATTGCGCTGCGTTTCATGCCGGAAACGGCCGGACTTTCACTGCGGGATGTGCCGCCCATCGGGAAAGCGGGAACGCGCTGAACGGGGGCGCGCGGCCTGGATTCCGATCCTCCTCGGCAAGAGGTGTTATTTGACTTAATAATGATTATCATTTGCATCATTATTGGTTTTTGGTGTATTTTGCGGTCGCTCGAATTCGCCTAACCAGACACTTCCTTCGGAACCCATAATGATAAAAAAAGCCCCGTTGGCGCTGCTCGCCATCGATTCCTGCCTCGCCTTGACCCTTTCCCCGGCCGCGTTGGCCGCTGACCAGAGCGCTTCGCCGGTCGAAGAGATCATCATCAAAGCCATTCGTGACGACCGGCAGAGCCGGGGCGCCACCGGGCTCGATCTGAGCGTCTACGACACGCCGCAGTCCCTGACGATTCTCGATGCCGGACTGATCGCCGACTTCGGCCTGACCGACATCAACAGCATGCTGAAGATGACCACCGGCGTGAACGTGGATTCGACGGAAACCGATCGTACCACTTACAACTCCCGCGGCTTCGACATCACCAGCATGCACGTGGACGGCATCGGCGTACCGTTCGGCGAGCTCATCGTCGGCGCCCTCGATACCGCCATCTATGAACGGGTGGAGGTGTTGCGCGGTTCCAACGGCCTGATCACCGGCCTCGGCAATCCTTCCGGCACCATGAACTACGTGCGCAAACGACCGGGCAACACCTTCGACATGAACACCACCGTGTCGGCGGGCCGCTGGGACAACCAGCGCCTGGTCACCGACATCTCCACGCCGCTGACGGATTCGGGCCGCTGGGCGATGCGTTTCGTGGGCGTGTACCAGGACAACGAGAGCTGGCTGGACCGCTATGCCAACAACCGCACGGTGGGTTCGCTGGTGGTGGACGGCCAGATCGGCGACAGCCTCACCCTGGCGCTGGGCTATACCCGCCAGAAGAACGACAGCGATGGCGCCACCTGGGGCTCCAATCCCATCATCTACACCAATGGCGTGCAGATGGACTTCGACGTGTCGGAGAGCACTTCGATGGATTGGACCTACTGGAACACGCTGACCGAATCGTTCTTCGTCGAGCTCGGTTGGCAGGTGGCCGACAACGTCAAGATCACCAGCATGGTGACCCAGACCGACTACGAGGAAGACTCCGAAATCTTCTACGCCTACTGGAACACCGGGCTGGATCCCGCCACCGGCCTTGGAATGAACGGTTACCCGGGAAAATACGACGGCACCCAGGACACCCTGGTGTGGGATACTGTCATGGCAAGCACCTTCAGCGCCTGGGGACGGGAACATCAGTTCAATCTGGGCCTGAGCCTTGCGGACCGCGACGCCAGCACCCTGGACTTCGCGGCACTGAGCGGCTTCGACGTCATGCCGCCATTCCCCGGCTGGCAGGGCAACGAGGTTCCCCGGCCCATCTGGGATGCGCCTTTCGAAGCCACCACCGACGACATGTCGCTGAACCGGCTGTATGGCTCCCTGCTGTTGTCCCTGACCGATCGTTTCAACCTGATTGTGGGCATGAACGTGGTGGATTATCAGAACAAGGGCGTCAGCTGGGACGTGTCGACGGATGCGGATGAAAAGGGCAGCAGTCCGTATCTCGGCTTTACCTGGGAAGTGGCCGATGGCCTGAACCTGTACGGCAGTTACAGCGATATCTACCAGCCCCAGTACTATCTGGACAAGAATCAGGAGCCGATCGGCTCGGCCGAAGGCAAAAGCTACGAGTTCGGCTTGAAAAAACAGCTCAACGGCAATCTGCTGGCGACGCTTGCCGTGTTCAGGACCGAACAGGAGAACCTGCAGGAGTTCGTCACCTACAGTGACGGCGATGACATCGACGACACGGACTACAGCGACGATTTCGCGTTCTCCGTTTATCGCGGCATCAACGTGGACGCGGATGGCATCGAACTGGAAGTGGCCGGCAACCTGACACCGGAACTGCGTGTTCAGGCCGGCTTCACCCACCTGAAGATGGAAGATCCGAACGGCGGGGAAGCACGCACGTTCATTCCGCGCGACACCTTCAAGATGCTGGCAACCTGGGACCCAAGCGGGAACCTCGATATGGGATTGTCGGCCCGCTGGCAGGACAGCACCTATTTCGATTCGGCCTACGGACGCATCTACCAGGCCAGCTACGCCTTGTTCGGCGGTTACGTCCGCTATGCCTTCAACGAGTCCTTGAGCCTGTCCCTGAACGTGGACAACATCGTGGACCGGAAATACCTGAATTCGGTGAAGTATGAGCAGGCCTATTATGCGTCGCCGCTGGCCTACACCTTGTCGCTCAACTGGAAGTATTGAGACGTCATGATTCCCGCCCGGTAACGGGCGCCCTTGCATCGGGAGTGCACTGAACGTGCTTGCAGGTTTGATTGCGCTGGCGATATCGATCACTGCCTCCGGCCTGGTGTATTACAGCTGGCGGCGGTCCGGCAACGCCTGGGCTGCCGCCGCCGGCTGGCTGTTGGCGTTCGGTTCCGCGTTCGCCTGGGTGCGGGCGCTGGGGGCGGAATTCGGGGTAAGCTACGCCATCATCATCTTTACCTGCCTGGTGTGGGCCGCGGTGGCCTTGAATGTGGAAGCCACCGGCGCCGCCGGGCAGTCTGCGACCCGCCCATTGCAGGCGATGCATTGGCCGGGGGCGCGGGATTGGGGCAGGCATGGCGGCCTGTTCCTGCTGTCGGTGCCCGTGGCCGGTGTGGTGGCCCTGATGCTCAGCGTGGCGCTGGTGCTGCCGCTGCCCTGGAGTTTGCTGCACAAGCTGACCGCGGCGATTTTTCTTTATCCTGTGCTCTGGGGCGCACTCAGCGCCTGGATTTGCGCCCAGGACAAACTGGCACGGCCGGCGCTCGTCTGCCTGGGGTTGGCGGCGGTGTCTGCCCTGTTATTGTTCATCTGATCATGAATCTGCTTTCGCAAAAGCTCGTCAAAAGTTCCTTGACCAGTCATTCCTGGCTTGGCCTGGCCCTGGGCGGCCTGATGTATCTCATCTGCCTGAGCGGCACGCTGACCATCTTCTACGAGGAAATCGAACGCTGGGAACAGCCGGTGGCGGAGGAAAGCCTGGCGATCGATCCGATGGTGGCCGAGGCGAGCTTCAACCGCTACATGTCCTCGAGCGAGACCACGCTGACCGAACACATGTACCTGGTATTTCCCAACGCGACCTTGCCGCGCATGAAGGTGGCGAGCGACACGCAAGGGCGCTACGTGAATCGGGACGGCAGTCTTGGTGAAGTGGCGCACGATGAAGTGTCCGAGTTATGGACCGGGCTGCACGTGACGCTGCATCTGCCCGACACCCTCGGTTTCGTTCTCGTCAGCGCCACGGGGGCGCTGTTGTGCGCCTTGATCATCAGCGGTTTTCTGGCGCACCCGTCCATCGTGAAGGATGCCTTCAAGTTCCGCAGCGGCGGGGCAGGGCGCCTGGGGCAGATGGACCTGCACAACCGGCTGGGTGTCTGGGGCGCGCCTTTTCACGTGATGATTGCGGTAACGGGTGCCTACTACGGTCTGGTGGCGTTGATGATCGGGCTTTTCGCCAGTTCCATCGATGGCGCCGATCCGCTGTTCGTCACCGAGGCGGTGTTCCCCGCCGAACCCGCGCTGGTAAACCAGGCGCCGGTGTATGGCGTGGCGCGGGCGCTGGAAAAGGTGTGGGAACTATCGCCGGACGGCAAGCTGCTCTATCTGATCGTCCACGACGCCGACAGCGACAACCGCTTCATGGAGTTCTACGTGCAGCAGCCCGGCCTGCTGGCCTGGTCCGAGAATTACCGTTTCGATACCAGCGGCAATTACCTGGGCACGGCGGGTTATACCGAAGGAGAAGCGGCACTGCAGGCGCTCTACTCGGTGTACCGGATTCACTTCGGCCATTTCGGCGGCTTCATCACCAAGCTGTTCTACGTGGTGCTGGGGTTGTCGCTCACGGTGGTGTCCGCCAGCGGCGTCAACATCTGGCTGGAAAAGCGCAAGTACCGCGACGGACTCAACCTGATCTGGCCCGGCATCGTATGGGGCATGCCGCTGGCGATGGGGGTGGCCAGCTTCACGCAGGCCATTTTCCATATCCCGTCCACCGCGATTTTCTGGGGCATGATGATCGTGGCGATGACGGGGGGATTGTTCGTGCGCAACGAGTACGTCTACAAGCGGCAGTTGCAGGTGCTCACCGGTATCACCCTGGTGCTGCTGGTGCTCGCCTACCTGTTTCGGTTTGGCGCCGATGCGCTGACGCCGGCAGGCTGGCCGGTCAACCTGGTGTTGTTGTGCCTGGCGGGCTTGTTCTTCTTCATGGCCTACAGGGCGCATCGGACCGATGCATACGCAATGGCAGGCACCGCCGCCTAGCGTCGAAACGCCGTGCCTGTTCGCGCAGGCACGGTGCCTTCAACCCCGTTCACTCCTGTTGCAACCTCAGTTCGCCAGCTCCACGCCAAGCACCGCGGCGGTCACCCACAGCGTCGTCAAGCCCGCAAACCACATCAATCCGGAAAAGGCCCTGCCGACGTGGGCAATCTCGCTGCCGCGCCGCAGCAACGCCATGCGCGCGCCAAGCGCCACGTGAACCATCACCGCCGCGATCGACAGCACATAGTACGGAATCTGGTTGGGCGAGCCGGCAAGCAGGCCGTTCTGGCCGGTGGCGAACACCCAGTCGGTGTCCCGTCCATCGCCCCTGGCAAGCAGAACGGCGCTGACGTGCGAACAAAGAAAGACGATGATGTAGACGCCGGCGGCGCTTTGCAGTGTGCGCCAGAGATTGCCGCCGGTACGGGTGTTGCGCAGCATTAGTGGAATGCCGGTAAGAGCCATCAGACCGAATCCGCCAAGCAGAATGGGTTCCACCCAGGGCGCGCGATACCACAGGCGCAAGGTCGTCATCCAGGATTCCTGCACCTCCACCGACCACAGCGCCACGGCGTGGTTGAACACGTGGGCAAGAATGAAACCGACGAACAGACATACCGCCGTGATGCCATGCAGGCTGCGCAGCAGGGTGCCGGGGTTGGCGCTGGCGGGCAGGGTTTTGTCATCACGCGCGCGCATGATGCACCAGGCGGCCGCGAGCGCCGCCACCACCCAGGCCACGGAATGCCACTCCACCACGCCCAGGCGGCCGGCCCACAGGCGGGAAAAACCGTAAAGCGGTGGCACCGCAAAGGCCACGTGCAGGATGCGACGCGTCAGAATGGCCCGTGGCGTGGCCCGTGCCGGCGTTTTCAGCAGTGCCCACAAGGCAAGCAGGGGCACGCCGAAAAGAACGGCCATGGCCGCGATGGCACCACCGCTCCATGCTATCTGTAGCGCCGGGCTTCCTGCGCCGGACACGTGCCGCATCGCCAGGGGGAACAGCGCAAGCAGGCTGGGATAGAGCGCTGCCGCCAGCAGGGCAAGCGCCCAGGGAGGAACGGCCGCAACGGCAAGGGGAACGTTCGGTTTGCTCGTGGAACTCAGTTCGGCCATGTTTTTTCTTCTCCTTGTATCGGTGCCGGTGAACACTTGGCGTTCGTCCCGATTGCCCGGGATTTCGAGCGTTTGCAAGTTGACTCATCGGTGCTAAGTTAGAGCAGCCTTGTCCCATTCATCTAGGCCAAGAATGTGTCTTATGACTAGTCCATCATGAGTCGCTCCCGTAGCGCCGATACCGCCGTTCTCCGTCTCGATCGACGCAGCCGCACCCCGCTTTTTCGCCAGCTCTACGATCGCATCCGCGACGCCATTGCCGATGCCACGCTGCGCCCGGGCGACCGGCTGCCCTCGACGCGCGTGCTGGTGGCGCAGCTTGCGGCCGCACGCGGCACCGTGGATCTCGCCTACAACCTGCTTGCCTCGGAAGGGTATCTCGAAAGCCGTGGCGCGGCGGGCACCTTCGTCGCCACCCGGTTGAACGGCTTGAGCGGCGCCGTCACGGCGTTCGGCAAGCCCGGCGGCAAACGCAGCCGGCGACGTCCGCCGGCAACCGACAACAAGGGCATTGCGCCGTTCCAGATGGGCCTGCCGGCACTCGACGCATTTCCACGCAAGCTGTGGTCACGGCTGGCCGCGCGCCGCGCACGCATGTTGCCGCTGCACGCGATGCTGGCGCCGGACACGCCGGGGTACGGTCCGCTGCGGGACGCGATTGCCTCGTACGTGACGGTATCGCGCGGCGTCGCCTGCACGGCCGATCACGTCATCGTGACACCGGGTTTCCAGGGCGCGCTCGGGCTCATCGCGCGTGCACTCATGACAGCTGGCGATGCCATCTGGTTCGAGGATCCCGGCTACTTCGTCGCGCGCCTGACGCTCGAGACTTGCGGTGCCAGACTCGTGCCCTTGCCGGTCGATGCCGAAGGCATGGACGTGGAGGCCGGTATTGCAGCGGCACCGCATGCGCGATTCGCTTATGTGACTCCCTCTCACCAGGCGCCGCTAGGCGTTGCCTTGAGCCTGCCGCGGCGGCTCGAACTGCTCGCGTGGGCGGCCGCTGCAGATGCCTTCATCATCGAGGACGACTACGACAGCGAATTCCGCTACGGCAGCCGGCCGCTACCGGCCTTGAAGAGTCTCGATGGCGGCGACCGCGTCCTCTACGTCGGCAGCTTCAGCAAGGTGCTGTTTCCAGGACTCAGGCTGGGCTATGTCGTGGCGCCGGAGAGCGTACTCGATCGCTTGCACGAGGTGTTCCGGCTGCTGTACCGCGACCGGCAACTGCTCGCGCAGGCCATTACCGGGGATTTCATGGCCGAGGGACATTTCGCCCGCCACATCCGCCGCATGCGTGCCCTTTACGCCAGGCGCCGCGACGCCCTCGCATTCGCGCTCGAACAAGTCTTCGACGGGCGTATTGCCATCCAACTCGCGGAAGGCGGCATGCATCTGCTCGTGCGTTCCGCGGACTTCGTAAACGATGAGGAAATCGTTGCGCGCGCCAAGGCACATGGCCTCGCGCCAGCGCCACTGTCGGCCTGGGGAATCGCGCGTGTCGAGCAGGGCCTGCTGCTGAGTTTCACCAACGTGCCGGAGGAATCCGCGCTGAGTGCGGCGCGGCGTTTGAAGCGGGCGCTTGCGCGTTGAAGGCGATTGCGCGGATTGGAACAGAAATGGTGCCCCGGGTAGGAATCGAACCTACGACCTGCCCCTTAGGAGGGGGCCGCTCTATCCACTGAGCTACCGGGGCGCGTGCGCGAGGCGGCGATTCTAGCACAGCCGTTGCGTGGCTTCGTTCAGTGCTGGCGCGAGTCTGGGAACTGCTGCGTGAAAGGGCGGGACGCTGCGCGCAAGCCTAGGAACTGCAGGAAAGCATGGAACAGCCTGCCTTGTAGCGCGCCCATTCCGGCCGCATGGCGGCCAGGTGTTCCTTGCCCGGCTGCTCGGTGTAGGGCTGCTTGAAGACCTCGTGCAGTTCCTGCAGCTTGCGCAGGTCCCCCTGGTAGGCGTCGTCGATGGCCATCTGCACCAGGTAGTTGCGTGGCACGTAGAGCGGATTGACGGCATGCATCAGCACCGTGCGTTCCTCCACCGTGCTGGTTTCCTGGCGCAGCCGTTCCTGGTAGCGCTGCAGCCATTGCTTGAGGCCGGTTTCCACATAGGTGCCGGCCTCCATCTGGTAGCTGCAATCCCGCAGCGCCTGGGGCAGGGTGGTGAGCGGCGTTTCGTCGAAGGGAGCGGCAAGACGGCGGAAGAACAGCGTCATGTCGACCTCACTGCGCTGCAGCTGCTGCAACAGGGTGTCGATCAGAGCGGCGTCGTCCGCCTGTTCCTGCCGCAGGCCGAGCTTGCGGCGCATCATGTCCAGCCAGCGTTTTTCGTAGGCGCTTTTGTAGTCTTCCAGCGCCTGCTCCAGCGGCTCCACTTCCCGCACCAGCGGATACAGCGCGTTTGCCAGCTGCACGAGGTTCCACAGCGCCATCTGCGGCTGCCGGCCGAAGGCGTAGCGGCGGCCCTGCGCGTCGGTGGTGTTCGGCGTCCAGTTGGGATCGTAGGGTTCGAGCCAGCCGTAGGGGCCGTAGTCGATGCTTAGGCCGAGTATCGACATGTTGTCGGTGTTCATCACCCCATGCACGAAGCCCACGCGCATCCATTCCGTGATGAGCACGGCGGTGCGCTGGCACACCTGCTCGAACCAGCGCAGGTGGCGGTCCGGTGCGGCGCGGTCGAGGTCGGGAAAATGGCGGGCGATGCAGAAATCCGCCAGCTGTTCGAGGATGGCGATTTCGTTGCGTGCGGCGTGGATCTCGAAATTGCCGAAGCGCAGGAAGGAGGGCGCCACGCGGCAGACGATGGCGCCGGGCTCGTCGTGCGGGTGCCCGTCGTAGAACATGTCGCGGGTCACCTGCTCGCCGGTTTCCACCAGGCTCAGCGCACGGGTGGTGGGAATGCCGAGGGCGTGCATGGCTTCGCTGCACAGGAATTCACGGATCGACGAGCGCAGCACTGCGAGGCCGTCCGCGGTGCGGGAATAGGGCGTGGGGCCGGCACCCTTGAGCTGCAGTTCGAACAGTTGCCCGGAACGGCCGCGCATTTCGCCAAGGGTGATGGCGCGGCCATCGCCGAGCTGTCCCGCCCAGTGGCCGAACTGGTGGCCGCCGTAGCAGCTGGCATAAGGCCGCATGCCTTCGAGCAGACGGTTGCCGCTGAATACCTCGGTGAAGCGTTCCTGGCCCAGCGTGGCGGGGCTGAGCTGCAGTTCCTCGGCCATTTCCTGCGACCAGCACAACAGGCGGGCGCGGGGAAAGCGCGTGGGATTGACCCATGAATAGCAGGCCGAAACTACCTGACGGCGGTGATTGCTGGTATCGGGGTCGCCGGGCAGCGAACTGACGAAGTCGTCGAGGATCGGAGGATGCTGGATCAAGACCGTGGCCGCCATGGGGAAACACAGGCCACATTGTAGCCAGCGCTTTCGTCAAACCCAACTGCCACGCTCGGCTATTGCCGACTGGCGCTCAGCTGCTGGAGGGTTCGCCGCGTTCGATTTCGCGCGCATTCAGTTCGATGAGGCGGCCGTCCGGCTCGATCTGGCGCAGCTTGAGCAGCAGGTAGTCCATATCGCTTGCCAGCCAGAATTCGGTGACGCGCTCGCTCTTGGGATCGCGCAGACGTTCCAGATGCACGGCTTCGTATTTGCCGAGCGGGGTGTCGAGCATTTCCTTGCCGAGCACCTGAAAGCGGTATGGCTTCACTTCATTCTTGTCCATGACCTCGAACTCGATCAGCTCGCGGCCCTGCATCAGCTGGCGGCGGATTTCCATGAAGCTGTTGAGGTCATCGTACACCGGGTCGGTCAGCGGCAGCGAACCGCTCTTGCCGTCCGTGGACCAGCTCAAGGTGGCGTTGGCATAGTCGAAATCGGCGCTGCGGCGGCGCGCGCCGAGGCCTTTCTGCTCGTAACGATAGTGCAGCGGCACGGCGGAGGTGCCGTTCCACAGGAATTCGCTGTGCTCGTCGATGCTGCTCAGGTTGCCGCCGAGTAGGGTCAGGCGGGTCTGCGCCTGCATGACGTAATGCTTGTTGTCGGCATCGTAGCTGAGGCTGCGCCAGGACTCCGCCGACAGGCTGCCATAACTGGCGTTGTAGCGGACCATGAACGGTTCGGGAAGGTCCGCCCAGGCCAATAAAGGCAGGCACAGCGCCAGTAGCGTGACTAAAAACTTCTGCATTGGGTTGCGCGAGGTCGAATGAACGTGCTGCAAAGATAGCAAATTAGCCTTAAGTGCGCCTGAATGACAAGGCAGGGCAAGCCATACAGTACCGCCGGCCCCCTGCGATGGGCTATGATGCCGCCCCATGAATATCCCTATCCGCACCCTGGCTTGGCCCCTGTTCTGGACGCTTCTGGCGTTTGTGCTGCTGCCCGGCGCGAGCCGTGTGGCGCAGGCCGCGGAAATGCAGGGATTGTACCAAAGCGAGGTGGCGGTGGCCTCCCGCGACGACGAACGCGAGCGCACGCGGGCCTTCGTCAGCGGTATCGAGACCGTGCTGCTCAAGCTTACCGGGCGCGCCGACACGCTGGAAAACCCGGTGATACGCCGCCAGATTCAGAACCCGCAGACGTTGGTGGAAGGCTGGGCCTATCAGACACGCAGCGTTGTGGGGGAAGCGCCGCAGCTTTACCTGCAGATCAATTACTTCCAGCCCCAGGTACAGCGCATGCTGGACGAGGCCGGCGTGCCGTTGTGGCCGGCCAGCCGCCCCGAAACCCTGCTGTGGGTGGTCACCCAGGATGAACTCGGCACGCGTGCACTGGCCGATCCCACCCAGGACGAAGAGGCGCTGTATACCGTGCTGCGGGAACAGTCCCAGCGGCGGGCGCTGCCGCTGCGGCTGCCGCTGATGGATCTGGAGGATCGCCTGAACCTGAACGCGGACCAGGCCTGGAGCGTCGACCAGGACGCGCTGCATGCCGCCTCCGAACGCTACGACACCGAAAGCATCCTGGTGCTGCGCCTGTTCCGCACGCTGTCCGGCGAAACGCTTGGCAAGGCCACTTATCTGCTGCGCGATCGCGCGCTCGAATACGAAAGCCTGGAAGCACCCGAGCCCGAGTTTCTGGAAGGCGCCGTCAATCTGGTGGCCACCGAACTGGCGTCGACCTTTTCCGTGCGTCTGTCCGGCGTCGACAACAGCACCCGCGCGCGTCTGAACGTCAGCGGGGTGCACAGCCTGGACGACTATGCCGCCATCATGCGCTACCTGGACGAACTGGCCGTGATCAGCAGCGTGCAGGTGCTGGCGGTGGACGGCGAATCGCTCAGCGTCGAGGTGCGCACGGGCGGCCAGTTGCGGCAGCTGGTGGAAACGCTCGCCATCGAGCGCCGCCTGCAGCAGCAGAGCGAGCCGGTGCGCGAAGGCCAGAATTTCCTGGTGCAATACCAGTGGCTCGGCGCCCGTTGAACGGACAAACGGCGATGGGCGGTTTTCAGTATCCCTTCAGTTTCAGCTTCCGGGAGGATTACGACTTTGCCTCGTTCCTGCCGGGAGACGCCAATCAGCCTGCTCTCGCCTACCTGCGCGGTTTTGCCGCGAATACCGATCCCTTCTGCCTCGTGTGGGGCGCGGAGGGCAGCGGCAAGACGCATCTGCTGCAGGCGCTGTGCCGCGCCGCGCCGCAGGGGCTCTATCTGCCGCTGCGCCAGTTGCGCGAGTACGGCGCGGAGGTGCTCGATGGGCTGGCAGGCCAACCCTTGCTGGTGATGGACGATCTCGATGCGGTGGCGGGCGAGCCGGCGTGGGAGGAACGCCTGTTCCAACTGTGCAACGCCGCGCTGGCGCAGGCCACCAAGCTGTGTGTTTCCAGCTCGCTGCCTTTGCTGGGCATGCCGCTGGCGCTGGCCGATCTGCGCTCGCGCCTGCAACTGGCCGTGGCGTTTGAGCTGCATCAGCCGGACGATGCCACGCGCGCCGCCTTGCTGCGGCAGCTGGCCCTGCGGCGCGGCATGCAGTTGCGGGACGACGTAGTGGATTATCTGCTCAATCGCCACCAGCGTGATCCGGCGGCGCTGCTGGCGGTTCTGGAACGGCTCGACGCCTCGTCGCTTGCCGGGCAGCGGCGGCTGACCATTCCCTTCATCAAGCAAACGCTCGGCTGGTAGCCTGCCTTATCCAGGCCAATGTCCGGCGGGCAGCATGCCTTATTGCAGGCGCGCCGCGTCGCAGACGAGGCAATGCAGATAAAGTGCATTGGGATCGTTGAGGTAGGCGGGCAGGCTCCACAGCGGCTGCAGGCGGCGCAGCAGGGCGTTGTCCGGCAAGGCCAGTTCCTGGCGCCAGTGCGTCAGGGCCTGTGCCACCGAGCGGTTGGTCAGGAGTTGCTGCAGCAGGCGTTCGACCGGGCTCAGCGGCACGTCGAAAGGCACCACCACGTAATCGTCCACGCCGGCGCGCTGCGCGGCGCTTGCCAGGGCTTGGTCGAGATCGCCCAGTTGATCCACCAGACCCAGTTCGCGCGCGTGCAACCCCGACCACACCTGTCCCTGCGCCACCTGATCCACGGCTTCCAGCGTCATGTTGCGCGACTGCGCCACGAGACCAATGAAGCGCTGGTAGCCGTTTTCCACGCTCAGCTGCAGGCTGCGCGCGAGCAGGGGCGACAGCGGCAACCCGGGCGTGCCGGCGCCGGACAGCGAGGTGGTGCCGATGCCGTCCACGTGCAGTCCAAGGCGGGCGAAGCTGTCATCGAACGTGGGCAAGAGGCCAAAGATGCCGATGGAGCCGGTGATGGTGGAGGCCGAGGCCCAGATTTCGTCGGCCGGCGTGGCGATCCAATAGCCGCCGGATGCGGCCATGCTGCCCATGGATACCACCAACGGGCGGCCGCTGGCCTTGAAGGCTTCCAGTTCGCCGCGCACCAGTTCCGAGGCGAAGGCGCTGCCGCCGGGGCTGTCCACGCGCAGCACCAGGGCGGCCAATGAGCGGTCCTCGCGGGCGGAACGTATCAGCGCGCTGAGCGTGTCGCCGCCGATCAAGCCGGGCATGGCCTCGCCATCGACGATCTCGCCGCTTGCCACGATCAGCCCGATGCGGCCGGCGCCCGGTGCGAACACGGGAGAGGGCAGGCTGTGCAGGTAGCGCCGATAGTCGACGCGCGGCAGCGGCTCGCTGTTTGGGGTCAGTTCGCCATCGATGAACGCCGTGCTGGCGGCCGTGCTTTCCACGCGATCCACCAAGCCGGTGCCGAGCGCCAGGGCGGCGCTGTCGCCCTGGTAGAGCGCAAGCGCTTCGTCCAGGGTTTCCAGGGTGGAGGAAACGGCGTTCTGCGGCAGGTTGCGGGCGGCGTTGATGTCGCGCAGGTACAGATCCCACAGATCCCCGAACAGTTCGCCGTAGTTGCTTTTGGCTTCCGGCGACATGTCGTTGCGCTCGAACGGTTCCACCGCCGCCTTGTAGGTGCCCACGCGAAAGATGTGCGCCTCGATGCCGAGTTTTTCCAGCGCCTGCTGGAAATACAGCTGCCAGGTACCGAAGCCTTCCAGGTTCACCGCACCCATCGGGTTGAGCATCACCTGGTCCGCCAGGCTGGCCAGGTAGTACTGCGCCTGGTTGTAGTTGCCGGCAAGCGCATACAGCGGTTTGTTCGCTGCCTTGAAGCGGGTGAGCGCGCGGCCGATTTCCTGCATATGGCTGAAGGCGCCGTTGAGCTTGTCGGGGCGCAGCACGATGGCGCGGATGCGCGCGTCGCCGGCCGCCGCGTCGATCGTCTGCACCAGATCGTTCAGCAGCACCTCGCCGTCGCCGGCGCCCTGCAGCAACTGTGCGGGACCGGCGGCGATGCTGCGCTGTTCCACCACCATGCCTTCCGGCGCCAGTTCGAGCACGGCGGAGGGGGGAATCGGCAGAGAGGAAGGGCTCAGCAGCGGCGTGAGCAGCAGCAACAGCAGGATCAGGAACAACAGGTTGAGAACGATCGCACGGAATATCCGGTAACCCTTGAGCAGGCCACCGAAGAATCCCGATGCGGCGGAGCGGTCGTTCATGGGGCGCCTCCCTGGTGCTGCCTGATGTCCAGGCGCGTGGTGATGATCACGAGGATGAATTCGGCGATGGCGCCGCCCAGGTTCAACGCGCCCAACAGCCGGTGGCGCGGATCGGGCGTGAACATCTGCACGGCGCCAAGCGTTACGACGAATAAGAGCACGAAACCCAGCCACTGCAAACTGCGGCGCCGGCATTGCGCGAGGCCGGGCAGCAACAATGCCAGCGGCAGCGCATGCATCAGCCATTGTCCGATGCTGGCGGTATCGAACAGCCACAGCGGCAGCGTGGCCAACAGCAACAATAGAACGCAGCCGGCCAGGGTGGCCCGGTACCAGCGCCGCAGCCTGCAGGCCTGGGGCGTCACTGGTCGGCGGACAGGCGCAGCACCAGACGCGCGAGCCGCGCGCCAAGTGCCCGGCACAGCTGGATTTCGTCGTCGCTGAGCGGTTCGGCGTCGCCGCCGCCGGCAAAATGGCTCGGTCCGTAGGGCGTGCCGCCGCTGCGGGTGGTGTGCAACTGGCCTTCGCTGTAGGGCAGGCCGCAGAGCAGCATGCCGTGGTGCAGGAGCGGCAGCATCATGCTCAGCAGCGTGCTTTCCTGGCCGCCGTGCAGGGTGGAGGTGGAGGTGAACACCCCGGCGGGCTTGCCCACCAGCGTGCCGCTGAACCACAGGGCGCCGGTACCGTCGAGAAAGTATTTCATGGCGGCGGCCATGTTGCCGAAACGGGTGGGGCTGCCGAGCGCAAGCGCGCTGCAGCCCGCCAGGTCCGCTTCCGTGCAATACACCGCGCCGGATTCGGGCACCGGCGGCAGAGTGTGGCGCGTTTGTGGCGCCACCGGCGGCACGCTGCGCAGGCGCGCATCGATGCCGCCGGCACTGCTCACGCCATGGGCGATTTCGCGCGCCATGGCCGCCACGGAGCCGCCCAGGCTGTAATAGAGCACGAGAACGTAGGGACGGCTCACGACACCAGGTCCAGCACGTTTTCCGGCGGGCGGCCGATACGGGCCTCGCTGTCGGTGAGCGCGATCGGGCGCTCGATCAGGATGGGGTGGCGCACCATGTGTTCGATCAGTTCCGCTTCGCTGAGCGCGGGATTATCGAGGCCAAGTTCCTGGTACACGCTTTCGCCACGGCGCAGCAGGGCGCGCGCGGGCATGTCCAGCAGGCGCAGCACTTCGCGCAGCTCCGCGGCGCTGGGCGGCTGTTCCAGGTAGAGGCGGATCGTGGGTTTTACGTCGTGCGCTTCGAGCAAAGCCAGGGTTTGCCGCGATTTGCTGCAGCGCGGATTGTGATACAGGGTGATTTGTTGTGTCATAAGGCAGGCATCGTATGAGAGTCGGTCAATGGTAGTCAGCCGCCACGGTAATGGGAAGGGCGAGGGGGAGCGCGCGCAACCCTCGCAGCCGCAGACAGGCCTGGTCCAACGGGAAGCGCCGAAACAGCGCAGCTTCATCCACCGCCTGTCATGGCAGCGCCCGGCCACGGTATGGCGCTTCCTGCTGTTCCTCCTGAGCAGCTTCAACAAGCACAAGGGCATGGAAAATGCCAAGTCGCTCACCTACACCAGCTTGTTCGCGGTGGTGCCGCTGATCACGCTGGTGTTCACCATCCTGTCCGCCTTCCCCTCGTTCCGCGTGTTCGGGGATCAGGTGCAGACCCTGATCTTCAACCGGTTGCTGCCCAGCTCCAGCCTGGAGCTCGAAGGCTACCTGGCGACTTTCGCGACGCAAGCCAGGAATCTCACCTGGGTGGGCGCGCTGATGCTGTTCGTCACCTCGTACCTGATGCTGGTGAACGTCGAGCGCAACTTCAACCTGATCTGGGGCGTGGAGGAATCGCGCAAGGGACTGTCGAGCTTTCTGCTGTACTGGAGCGTGCTCAGCCTGGGGCCGCTGCTGCTTGGTCTGGGTTTTGCGATCAGCTCCTACGTCACCTCGCTGACACTGTTCGAACGGTTCAACGAGGTATCGGAGCTGCTTGGCGCGCGGCGCCTCCTGCTGAGCCTGTTTCCTCTGGTGCTGACCACCGGCGCCTTCACGCTGCTGTACGTGGCGGTGCCGAACTGCGGCGTCAAGGTGCGGCACGGCTTCGTCGGGGGACTCGTGGTGGCTTTGTCGTTCATCGTGGTGAAAGCGGTGTTCACCCAGTTCATCGCCACCGCCAGCTATGCCCTGGTCTACGGCACGTTCGCGGCGATTCCCATTTTCCTGATCTGGATCTATATCTGCTGGGTGGTGATTCTGGTGGGCGCCAATCTGGTGCACTGCATTCCGCTGTTCGCCGCCAACCACAGCATGGCGGACACGCATCCCTCGCTGCTGCTGTTGGCGCTGCTGCACCGTTTCTGGGAAAAGCAGCAACTGGGCCAGCCGCTGCGCGTGCAGGAACTGATGGACGAAGGCTGGCCGCTGCGGCAGATATCGGCCAAGCAACTGCTGGCCGCGCTTGGGCAACAGCAACTGGTGAGGGCGGTGAACGAGGATGAATACCTGTTGGTGCGTGATCTAAGCGGCATTTCGCTGTGGGACGTACTTGGGCACACGCCCTGGCCGCCGCCCGACGAGATGGCGCTGGCGCGTCCGGTGCCGGTGGTGCTGCGCCAGCATCTGCCGGATCTGGAACGGCTCAGAAGCAGCTTCGCCAGGCTGGATGCCGTGGCGCGGGAGGAATTCGATGCCTGCTTCACCACCTGGTTCCGCGATCCCGAGTGGTGGCCGCCGCGTGCTGCGCCGGCAACACCGTCAGCGCAGCAAGCACAAAGCCCGCCGCACGCCGGAGCGCACGGCGAGCGGAGCGTCAGCCGATCCGCTGTTTGAGCGTGTCGACCACTGCGGCCAGCGACAGCTGTTCGGTGTCGGCCGCGGCGCGGTGCTTGTATTCCACTTCTTCCTGTTCGAGGCCGCGATCGGACACCACCAGCCGGTGCGGAATGCCGATCAGTTCCATGTCGGCAAATTTCACGCCGGGGCTGGTTTTCTTGTCGCGGTCGTCCAGCAGCACCTCGATGCCGGCGGCGCGCAGCGCGGCGTAGAGCGCTTCGGTAACTTCCAGCACGCGCGGGTTCTTGTGGGCGTTGAGCGGAATCAGCGCCACCTGGAACGGTGCCAGCTGGTCCGGCCAGACGATGCCCCTGTCGTCGTGGCGCTGCTCGATGCAGGCCGCCACGATGCGGCTCACGCCGATGCCGTAGCAGCCCATTTCCACCACGCAGGCGCGGCCGTTTTCGTCCAGCACGCTGACGTTCATGGCCTTGCTGTACTTGTTGCCGAGCTGGAAGATGTGGCCCACTTCGATGCCGCGCTTGAGACTGAGCGTTCCGTTGCCGTCCGGGCTGGGGTCGCCGTCGACCACGTTGCGCAGATCTGTGACGCGGCCAGGCGTACAGTCGCGTTCCCAGTTGACGCCGGTCAAGTGGTAGCCGTCCTCATTGGCGCCGCAGGCGAAATCGGCCAGTTGCGCGGCATCGCGGTCCACGATCACCGGGCAGGGCAGGGCCACCGGGCCGATGGAGCCGGGGGGGCAGCCAAGCGCAGCCTGGATTTCGGCGTCGCTGGCAAACGTCAGCGGCGTGCGCACGCCCGGCAGCTTGGCGCTCTTGATCTCGTTGAGCTGATGGTCGCCGCGCAGCACCAGCGCCACCAGCGTGGTCTGGTCCGCGTCCTCGCTCTCGCCGTGCACGATCAGCGTCTTCACCACGGAAGACGCCGGACGTTGCAACAGCTGCGCCACCTCGTCGATCGTCCTGCAATCCGGCGTCGCCACTTTTGTCATAGGGTGGGTGGGTGCGGGCCGCGCGGCGCTTGGCGCCAGCGCGCAGGCCATTTCCAGGTTGGCGGCGTAGGTGCCGGCTTCGTTGAAGGCAATCGTGTCTTCGCCGGAGTCGGCCAGCACGTGGAATTCGTGCGAGCTGTTGCCGCCGATGTTGCCGGAATCGGCCTGCACCGCGCGAAATTCGAAACCCAGGCGGGTGAAGATGCGCGTGTAGGCGGCATGCATCGCCGCGTAGGTCTGGCGCAGACTGTCCTGGTCGATGTGGAAGGAGTAGGCGTCCTTCATGGTGAATTCGCGCGCGCGCATCACGCCGAAGCGCGGACGCCGTTCGTCGCGGAACTTGGTCTGTATCTGGTAGAGGTTGAGCGGCAGCTGCTTGTAGCTGCTGATCTCGTTGCGCACCAGGTCGCTCACCACTTCCTCGTGGGTGGGGCCCAGGCAAAAGTCGCGGGTATGGCGATCCTTGAAGCGCTGCAGTTCGTCGCCCATGACGTCCCAGCGGCCGGATTCGATCCACAGTTCCGCCGGCTGCACCACTGGCATGCAGATTTCCAGCGCGCCGGCGGCATTCATTTCCTCGCGGACGATGTCGGTGACTTTCTGCAGCACCCGCAATCCAAGCGGCAGCCAGGTATACAGGCCGGAAGCGAGCTTGCGGATCATGCCGGCCTTGATCATCAGCTGGTGGCTGACGACGACGGCTTCGGCGGGCATTTCACGGGTGGTTGCCAGCAGGTAGTGGGAAGTGCGCATGGTTGGAACCTGAAAGAGAACGAACGGGTTTTCTGAGCTGAAAAAAGAAAAGCAGCCCGTGGGCTGCTCTTCTGTGGCTTGCGTCGTGCTGTAAGCGCTGGGTCGACCAGCAGGCCTATCAGACTTCGGCGAAGGCTTTCAGTTTTTTCAGCGGCAGCACTTTTACGCGCACGGAGGCCGGTTTTTTCGGGATATCCATCAGTTCGCCGGGCTTGAACGGGTTGGGCACACCTTTGCGCGCAGGGCGTGCGGGGCGCTTGACGGCTTTGATCTTCAGCAGGCCGGGCAGGGTGAATTCGCCGGCGCCGCGCTTTTTCAGATGACGTTCGATGATGTCGCCCAGGCCGTCCAGTACCTGGCCAACCTGTTTCTTGGAAAGACCGGTGTTTTCGGAGAGGTCGTTGAGAATAGCGGTCTTGGTGTATTTTTCCTGGATCGCGGAAGTTTTCTTAGCAGGAGCCTGCTTGGAAGTTTTTTTGCCAGCCATACGTTGTTCTCTTTTTTAAGATGTGGTTTGAGTTGAGATCTGGTGACCAGACCCTAGTCCCATTCAGTTACAGCTCTTGGGAAAACCTGTTGCACCTTCACCACCGATGTTTCACTGATGTCCATCCACTGACCGGATGCAGGAGACCATGTAGTGATGAGGAGTGTTTTCGTTCAGAGATTACAGGGGTTTGACTGCCGGCCCCTGCGGTTCGCCGCTCTGACTAGTGGGCGTATTTATATCGGAATCATTACTACCCGGCAAGGCCTTTGATGAAAGAATTTCGGCGGTTCGACCCTATAAATCCCGTATTTTCCGTGCCGGCTTCGCCCCGGCTTTTCACCAGGCTTCAGGGCTGGCGGCTCCTGTGAGCGGTTGGGGAAATAGGCTACAATGCCGCGCTTTTCGACAACCGTCCGGCGGGGCCGGCGGGTCGCCTTTCGCGTTGGAGAAACCATGCCCATCTACGAGTACAAGTGTGAATCGTGCTCCGCCGTACTGGAGAAGCTGCAGAAGATCAGCGATGCGCCGCTGCGGGAATGCCCCGAATGCGGCAAGCCGACGCTGGTGCGGCTGGTATCGGCACCCAGTTTCCGGCTCAAGGGCAGCGGCTGGTACGAGACGGATTTCAAGACCGGCAACAACAAGAAGCACGGCACGGCAAGCGAAGGCGCCGCGGCGTCGGACTCGGTAAAAACCGAGGCGGCGGCCACTCCCGCACCTGCGGCGGGCAGCAAGCCGGCCGCCTCCAGCGCGGATTGAAAGCGCGCGGCACGTTGTGCCGCGCCAGCGAATTCAACGTACAACACAACAGCACAAGCAGGAATTCCGTTATGCGAACTCACTATTGCGGTCAGCTGAACCTCAGCCACGCCGACCAGACCGTCACCCTCTGTGGCTGGGTGCACCGGCGCCGCGATCATGGCGGCGTGATCTTTCTCGACCTGCGCGATCGCGACGGCGTCGCCCAGGTGGTGGTGGATCCCGATACCGCCGAGAGCTTCGCCCGGGCCGAGCAGGTGCGCGGCGAGTTCGTGCTGAGAATCGTCGGCAAGGTGCGGCCGCGCCCCGGCGGCACCGAGAACCGGGAACTGGCGTCCGGCGCCATCGAAGTGCTGTGCAAGGAGCTGGAAGTGCTGAACGTGGCGGAAACCCCGCCGTTCCAGCTCGATGAATATTCCACGGTGAGCGAGGACGTGCGGCTGCGCTACCGCTTCGTGGATCTGCGCCGTCCGGAAATGAGCCGGCGCCTGCGCATGCGTTCCGCCGTGACCAGCACCGTGCGCAACTTTCTCGACAGCCACGGTTTCCTCGACATCGAAACGCCGATTCTCACCCGCGCCACGCCCGAGGGCGCGCGCGACTACCTGGTGCCGAGCCGCACGCATCCCGGCAAATTCTTCGCGCTGCCGCAGTCGCCGCAGCTGTTCAAACAGCTGTTGATGGTGGCGGGCATGGACCGCTACTACCAGATCGCCAAGTGTTTTCGCGACGAGGATCTGCGCGCCGACCGTCAGCCAGAGTTCACCCAGATCGACATCGAAACCTCGTTCATGAGCGAGGGCGACATCATGGACCTGACCGAAACCATGGTGCGCGATCTGTTCCACGAACACCTTGGCGTGGAACTGCCGCCGCTGCAGCGCATGCCTTATAGTGAAGCCATGCGCCGTTTCGGCATCGACCGTCCCGACCTGCGCATTCCGATGGAATTCGTGGACATCGCCGACCTGATGCGGCAAGTGGAATTCAAGGTCTTCAATGCGCCGGCCAACGATCCGGGCAGCCGCGTGGTGGCGCTCAAGGTGCCGGGCGGCGCGGAGATTCCGCGCAAGAAAGTCGACGATTACGCCACCTTCGTTGGCCAGTACGGCGCCAAGGGGCTGGCCTGGATCAAGGTCAACGATCTGGCGGCGGGCCTGGAAGGGCTGCAGTCGCCCATCATCAAGTTCATGCCACAAGACGTGGTGAACGCCGTACTGGAACGCACCGGCGCGCAAACGGGTGATCTGATCTTCTTCGGCGCGGACAA
>Ga0182739_1001708_pt1 | contig 21995 bp, 19 predicted proteins | sample eDN5th30CBELigBY_FD_128873 | JGI IMG/M metagenome (GOLD analysis project Ga0182739, IMG submission 128873) | Enriched backyard soil microbial communities from Emeryville, California, USA - eDNA 5th pass 30_C BE-Lig BY (version 2) (version 2) | ecosystem: Environmental > Terrestrial > Soil >...
AAACCACTGCGATCGGCTGCTTCGCGGTAGGCATCAACAGAAGCTTTAAAGTTTATCGAAGGCCCACCTAAAGTCGTCAGCATCATGGGAATGCCCATATAGCCGGCTTTTATCGCACTACCGGGAGGGCCCCCAACAGCCCGCCAAATTGGAATCGAGCCATTTAAAGGCTGAGGTAAAATATGTGCATCCTTTAATGCCGGGCGAAATTTGCCGTTATAGTTTACTACAGAATGGTCATTCAACTGTTTCAACAGAGCAAGTTTTTCCTCAAAAATTTCCTCATAGTCACGTAGACTAACCCCAAACAATTCATGTGCGCCAACACGTGAACCGCGACCTGCAACTATTTCTGCACGTCCATTCGAAATTAAATCTATTGTCGTAAAATCTTCGTAAACACGGACCGGATCCGCTACGCTCAATACCGTCGCAGAACTTGACAGTTTAATGCGTTTTGTAGCCTGTGCAATTGCACCAAGTACAACTGAATGAGCCTGTGTTGTAAAGTATTGCTGATGGCTTTCACCGACCGCAAATACATGAATACCTGCCTGTTCTGCCAACTGGCTCGCTTCGATGATTTCCTGAATCCGCTGCTGCGCAGAGATGCGTGAGCCTGTTAACGGATTCGGAATATGGTCACCTAACGTATATAGTCCAAACTCCATCCCGTTTTTTTCATTAATTCGATATTGTTCCATAATCACTGACTCCTTAAAAAATCGGCTTTAATTTTGCTGTAATTTCTACACGTCGGGATTCTAAAAAATCCGGCAAATCCAATTGTTCACCGAGCGAGTCCACATGACCGTCGCGTAAAAAGCCTGGTCCATCCGTCGCAATTTCGAATAAAATACCATTCGACTCTCGGAAATACAGGCTCTTAAAATAAAATCGATCGACAATGCCTGATGACATAAACCCTCGTGCTTTTACTTGCTCATCCCAATAGGCCAATTCTTCATCATTTTTCACCCGGTTGGCCAAATGGTGAATGCTGCCGCGACCAGGTTTTTCAGAAGGCCCGTCCTGTTCAACAATATAAATTTCTCCAAACATCTCATCATTGACCGATTGAAGAAGGGCGGTTGTTTTGTCTTGTGTTTTCAATACAAAACCAAAGAGTTCAGTTAAAGTCCGAACTAATTTTCCTTTATTTTTTACCGTCATTTCAACAGTTCCCATGCCTTGAATTTGATGTTCAACTGGAACAGGTGATTTTTCATATGCTTCCCAATGTTCAACTTTCGTATTGGGTGCAGCGATAAGTGCCAAACGTAAACCTTCTTCATCTTCAAAGAGAAGGGCAGGGCGACCGGCAAATGTTGTGATGCCTTCATGTTGAACACCGAATTCATCCAGTCGATGAACCCAATACTGCAGACTATCAACGTTTGGTACGATCAAACCGATTTTTGTAATGGCATTTGTGCCTCGGTGAGTGCGTCCAACTAATGGAATTTCAAAAAAAGAAAGCTCTGTTCCTGGACTGCCTGTTTTATCCCCATAAAAGAGGTGGTACATGGATGTGTCGTCCTGATTGACCGTCACTTTAACACGACGTAATCCTAAAATATCACGGTAAAATTTGTTGTTCTGCTGTGCATTTTTTGTAATCATCGAAATATGATGATGTCCTGGAATTGTATACATGTTCATTCCTCCAATAATTAATCGCACTGTTGTTCTCACTGACCAATCTCACAAAAGGAAACTGATTTCTTCATTTCTTAACTATTACTTTACTACTCAACTGTTTTGACGACAAGAAAAATATCTCGAATTCAAAATAAATTTATCTGTAACTTTTTTCCTTTTTATGCGTTATAGGTAAAGAGAATCGAAAAACTAATCATTAAAGAAGGAGGTTTCATGAAAAACTTTTTCGCTTTAGGCATATTGCTTCTGTTGGCTGGATGTCAAGAAAACGTGCAACCTGAAACAATTGAGCAAACGGAAGTTGAAACTGTACGAAATGATCGTATTATTGACTATAATGGTGAGATTGAGAATTTGGAGTTATTGCATCAATTTTTAAAAGATACAGAAGATAATAAACAATCGTCGTTGGAGCTGACGCGCTATACGATTGAGGGTGCACCTATTTACTGGAGAGTTGAATATCAGGAAGGCCAATATAACATCGAAGTCGATAACCGCGAAGATAATTTTGGAAGTCAAAATATTGAAAATTACCAATGTGGTGAGCTAAATGTGACGGGTTCGCTGACTGATTATAATTTTAAATCATGTGAAGGTGGCTACGAAATCAATTTATTATCGGTGACAAGTGATTAAGCGCACAACAAAAGGCCGCCAAAATCCTATTTAAGAGATTAGCGGCCTTTAAACGATTTATTTAATTGTACTGGCGATTTCCAGTGCCTGTGTAAAGTCTTCAATCAGATCATCTTCATTTTCCAATCCGACTGAAAATCTCAGCAAGCCATCAGTAATTCCGCGTTTTGCACGTTCTTCTGGCTCCATCGCGGCATGACTCATTTTGGCAGGGTAAGATAAAATTGATTCAACACCGCCAAGACTAACTGCAAATACCGGAATTTTCATCGCTTCCACAAAAGCTTTCGCAATGTCATAATTCGGCAAACTAAACGATAAAACCGCTCCCGCTGATGTTGCCTGTGCAGCATGGATTTCAAACCCAGGGTGAGTAGGGAGTCCAGGATAGTATACGTTTTCAACTAACGGATGTGCATGTAAAAATTGTGCAATGCGCATCGCTACACGTGATTCCTCGTTAAAACGTACAGCCGTTGTTTTCATGTTTTGGATTAATGTGTAGCAATCCTGAACACCAAGTACAGAACCGAATGAGTTTTGAACGAAATAAATCTCATTGCCCAGCGCTTCGTCTTTTGTCACAACAAGTCCTGCTACGATATCGGAATGCCCTGATAAAAACTTCGTAGCAGAATGGATTACAACATCAACACCTAATTCAAGCGGTTTCTGATGGAGCGGGGTCATGAATGTATTATCCAAAAACGTGAGCGCACCGTGTTGTTTTGCAATTTCTACTACACCACGAATATCTGTAATGCCTAAAGTTGGATTCGAAGGTGTTTCCATATAAATTAATTTTGTTTCCGGACGTACAGCCGCTTTTACAGCTTCAAGATCAGTAAAGTCAACAAATGTATGCGTAATGCCATAGCGCGGCAATATTTTTGTAACGAAACGGTATGTACCACCGTAAACATCTTCGGTAATCACGACATGATCACCTGCAGATAAAATCATAAAGCAAGCAGATACAGCTGCCATACCTGTGGCAAATGCAAACCCTCGGTCACCGCCTTCAAGTTCGGCAATCGCTTTTTCCAATGCGGCACGTGTCGGATTTCCCGAACGTGCATAATCATATTCCCCAAATTCGTCAATCGATTCCTGATGGAAAGTCGAGGATAAATACATCGGCACATTTACAGCACCTTTTTTATCGGCATAGCCTTCACGGATTGCCCCATGAACTAATGCGGTTTCAATGCGGTTTGTCATGCAAATTCACCTCTTAACGAATCAAAAACTTGTGTCAGGTCAGCGATTAAATCTTCCGCTTCTTCAATACCGACTGAGAAACGAAGTAATCGGTCACAAACGCCTCGTGCAACACGTTCCTCATAAGGCATGTCGGCATGTGTTTGAGTAGCAGGGTAAGTAATAAAGCTCTCAACCCCTCCGAGACTTTCTGCAAATGTTATCAGTTTGATCCCTTTTAAAAATGGGTTGACCATTGATGCATCTTTGACACGGAAGGAAAGCATGCCGCCTTTTCCTGTGTATAGTACATCCGTTACAAGAGGTTCATCAGCTAAATATTGCGCGACTTTTTTTGCATTCGCATCGTGCTGCTTTAAACGTAAATGCAATGTTTTCAGTCCGCGAATCAGCAGCCATGAATCCATAGGCGAAAGCACCATTCCAATACCATTGTGATAGTATCCTAACTTCTCACATAATTCAGCTCCTTTGGCAACGACCAGTCCTGCCAAAACATCATTATGTCCGCCAATATACTTTGTAGCACTATGTAAAACAATATGTGCACCTAATTCAAGAGGACGCTGGAAATAAGGAGTGTAGAATGTATTGTCTACAATTAGCAGTATGTTATGTTTTTCCGCCAGTTCCGCATATGTCACTAAATCAATTTCCTGCATTAACGGATTTGTCGGTGTTTCGATAAACAATGCTTTCGTATTTTCATTGATTAAACTTTCAACTTCTTCAACATTAGTAAATGGATTATAAACCGGTTTAATATTATAGTTTTCCGCAAATGTTTTGAATAGACGATATGTTCCGCCATATAAATCTTCCGGTACGATTAATTCATCGTTCGGTTTAAATAATGACATGACAAGTTGTACTGCCGCCATCCCAGAACTACAGGCAAATCCTGCATCGCCGTTTTCCAGCTCAGCGATGCCTTGTTCGAGAATCGTACGAGTTGGATTTTTTGTACGTGTATAATCATACCCTGTCGATTCACCAATGCCTGTATGCTGATAAGCTGTCGACATATAAATCGGCGGATTGATCGCACCTGTTTTGGCATCACTTAAATTTCCGAGCTGCACTAATTTTGTTTCAATTGAACGTTGTGACATGAATACACTTCCTTACATGAATTTACTAAACATTTCGAATGAATCGAGTATTACATCAATTTAACATGAACAGATCAAAGGGACAATAGGGGAAACGAGTATTAAGTAGAATAGGGGAATAATTGAAATAAAAAAGAAAAAAACCTGGAATACGTTAAACTTGTATCCCAGGATTAGTGATTTTTATTTAGTTTGCTCGTTTTTTAATAAATCACGGATTTCCTTAAGCAGCTCTTCTTTTGCATCCAATTCAGGAGTCGGTTCTTCCGCAACTTGCGCTTCCTTTTTACGGTTTAGTTTTGTCAGTATTCGTAAAGCCATAAAAATGGCAAATGCGATAATGATGAAATCAATAATCGATTGAACGAATACGCCGAGTGCAACCTGTGCTTCACCTGATCCGAACTTCCATTCATTTGTCAGGTCAATTCCGCCAGTAAGCATACCGACAAGCGGCATAATAATATTTTCAACCAATGACGTAACAATTTTACCGAATGCCGCACCAATAACAACTGCAACCGCTAAATCGATCACATTGCCCTTCATCGCAAATTCTTTAAAGTCTTTCCACATAATATAGCAACTCCTCTTAACTTTAATAAACAAAGTTTAATTTTATACATTGATATACAAATTTTCAACAGTGAAAATTACCTGCTTTTTTAGTAGAATAGAAGTTAACTACATTATTTCGTCTTAAAGATTGGTGGCTTATATGGCAAAAAGCAAGAAAAAGAACCCTTTACTCACCCCGAAAACTAAAATATTATTGATTATTTTGCTTATCCCCATCACTTTAACGGTTTATATTGTCGCTTATTCCAGCTGGCAGCAACTTCGAGGTTGGCCATTTACCGATAAAACAGTGTATCAGCAAATCCAGGAACAGTTTGATTTGGAAATTCCAATCGAGTATATCCCTGTTTACGTCGCAGCCGAACAGAAATACGGTGTTCCGTGGACGCTTTTGGCGGCCCATCACCGCGTAGAAACCCGTTTTTCCACAATGAAGACACTTATTTCACCGGTTGGCGCAGAAGGGCATCTACAGTTTATGCCCTGTACATTTGTAGGCTGGCAACATCCTTCATGCAAAGATTTAGGGCAGGGGGACATCCCGGACCATGATAAAACGAATCCAGCCATAATAAAAAAATATGGCGGCTATGGGGTAGATGCAAATGGAGACGGTGTAGCGGATCCGTTTGATATTGAAGATGCCGTATTCAGTGCAGCCAAATTTTTATCCATTGCCGGTGTAAATGATGGGCAATTGAAAAAAGCGATATTTCAGTATAATCACAGTGATGATTATGTGGAAGATATTTTATACTACTATAAGCTGTACCGGGATTACGGCAATCAGCTCAAACAAATTGCTCTAAATGAGGACAAATAAAAAAGTGTGACATTACGTCACACTTTTTGCTCGTTATTCTAGATGATTTACAATTAAGTTGCTTTACGCATTGAGCGTAGGATGAAGCTTACAACAAAGATTAAAATGATGGCACCGATTAATGCTGGGAATACATAGAAGTCTGAAACTTTCCAGCCCCAGTTTCCTAAAATCATGCTACCGATCCAAGAACCGACAATACCTGCAATAATGTTACCGATAATACCACCCGGTACATCCTTACCTAAAATAACACCAGCTAACCAACCTAAAATACCTCCGATAATTAAGAACCAGATGAAACTCATCATACTGTCCAACTCCTTTGTTTAAGATTATTCAATAATAATTGCATCTAGTTATTTATTTCCTTACAGGCAATTCCTTAAACATTTTTTTAGCTGGAAGTTTTTAAGCAAATCCGGAAATTATGGAAGCAAAATTACTTTCTACTATATAGTAATTAGTACGTTTATAGATTAAACAATTGAAGCACCTAAGCATGACTTAAAATGACCAAGTGCCCATTTATGACCGATTTCATTAAAACTTGCAACGGCATTTTCAGGAATCGCAATTTTATAGCCTAAATTATAACTGTCCACAGCCGTATGCAAAATGCAAATATCTGTACATACACCGACAAGTACAACTTCTTCAACGCCGCGTTCCCGAAGTAAAATATCCAGATTTGTTCCTGCAAAAGCACTATACCTTGTTTTATCAAATGAAATAACGCAATCTTTATATGTTTCATATAGCTCTTTCACAGAACCATAAAGCTCACGTCCTTTTGTTCCTACAATATTATGGGACGGGAATAATTTAGATTCAGGATGATGTGGATCATTTTCAAAATGTAAATCATTAGCGAATACGATAACATCATTTTGTTCTATAAACTGTTCTATTAATGTACTAATATTTTTTTCTATTGCCTGTCCCGGCTTACCGCAAGTTAATTTACCATCATCTGCTACAAAATCATACGTGTAATCAATTACGATTAATGCTCTTTTCATCCTTAAATCACTCCTTATTCTTTGTAACGTTATTATGCCATGGTTATGGAAAAAATGTGAATCAAATAAATAATCAAATATTCAAAATATTTTGATTTTTAATGTCGTATGTTGTATAGTTAGGTTATCAATCAAATGGGGTGATTAATATGGATATGGCAATAACGAAGAGGCTAAACCGTCAAGGGTTAATTTTTGTAGGAATCCACAGTTTAATCATTTTGAATTTTGCTATTGAATTATTATTGCTCTAATAGATTAGGATATTTAACAGAATCTAGCCTGAATAGGCGCTAGGTTCTTTTTTATGTTAGAAAAGTATTAGGTTCAATAAATATGTACAAAAAATTTTAAAAATTCACTTTTTGTAAAAATTGTGACGAAAGAGTAAAAAGGCAACACCAATGAGGATGAAAGCGATTGCAATAATTTCAGACTTTTTGAATTGTATAAAAAATTCAAAAAATAGTGTTGACGTTCTAGTTCATTTCGTACTATGATAACAACAATTTAGTACACCACATCACTCAAGCGACAATTTGATGTGAGCTTACAAGGTGTAATATTCGATCCTTTCTGATCAAAAAATTTCGAATATTCGAAATTAATATGAAAAATCGAACATATAAAAAACAGCAAGAGTAAAAGCATTACGTTGAGGGGCGTTTAAAATGAGAAGTGATATGATTAAAATGGGAGTCGACCGAGCTCCGCACCGTAGTCTTTTATATGCTACAGGTAAAGTTAAGGCTAGAGATTTAGAAAAGCCATTTATCGGTGTATGTAACTCGTATATTGATATTATTCCAGGCCATGTTCATTTGCGAGAATTCGCGGATGTAGTAAAAGAGGCCATTATTGAAGCAGGCGGAATTCCATTCGAATTCAATACAATTGGAGTCGATGACGGAATTGCAATGGGTCATATCGGGATGCGCTATTCATTGCCATCACGTGAAATTATTGCCGATTCGGCTGAAACAGTTATTAACGCACACTGGTTTGACGGAGTGTTTTACATACCAAACTGCGACAAAATTACACCAGGTATGTTAATGGCAGCTGTACGTACCAATGTTCCTTCTGTATTCGTATCAGGAGGCCCAATGGAAGCCGGTACTTCTTCTTCAGGTAAAACATTATCATTAACAAGTGTTTTTGAGGGAGTCGGTGCACATAAAGCTGGTACGATGACGGCTGAAGAACTGCTTGATATCGAGAACAATGCATGTCCAACATGCGGTTCTTGTTCAGGAATGTTCACAGCAAACTCAATGAACTGCTTAATGGAAATGCTCGGCTTAGCATTACCGGGTAACGGTACGATCGTTGCAACAAGTGAAAAACGTAAAGAATTAATTTACGAAGCAGCGAAACATTTAGTTCGTATGATTAAAGAAGATGTTAAACCACGCGACATTGTTACAAAAGAAGCAATTGATGATGCTTTTGCTCTTGATATGGCAATGGGCGGATCTACAAATACAGTGCTTCATACACTGGCAATCGCCAATGAAGCAGAAATCGACTATAACATTGAAGATATTAATAAAGTAGCAGAACGTGTTCCTTACATTGCAAAAATTATGCCGGCATCGGATATTTCGATGGATGACATTGCAAAAGCAGGCGGTGTTCAGGCAATTATTAACGAATTAACAAAAATTCCAGGGGCTATTCACCCTGACAGACCGACAATCGCAGGTGTATCGATGCGAGAGCTTGTAAAAGATTATGAAATTACAAATGATCGTGTCATCCGCACTAAGGATAATCCATATAGTGCTGTAGGCGGACTGTCTGTATTATTCGGAAATATTGCGCCTGAAGGTTCGGTAATTAAAGTAGGAGCAGTTGATCCTTCGATTAAAACGTTCACAGGCGAAGCTATCGTATTTGATTCACAGGAAGAAGCACAGCAGGCAATTGATGACGGCCGAGTACGAGAAGGACATGTAGTTGTCATTCGTTATGAAGGTCCAAAAGGCGGACCGGGTATGCCGGAAATGCTGGCTCCAACTTCTGCAATTCAAGGACGCGGACTAGGAACGAAAGTCGCACTCATTACAGATGGCCGTTTCTCAGGTGCATCACGCGGTATTTCAATCGGCCATATTTCTCCGGAAGCTGCTGAAGGCGGTCCGATTGCATTAGTACAAAATGGCGATACAATCATCATTGATTTGCCAAGCAGAACAATCAATTTACAAGTTTCCGACGAAGTTCTTGCTGAGCGGCGTCAAAACTTAAAACCATTCGAACCTAAAATTAAGCGCGGCTGGTTAGCACGTTACTCTGCGTTAGTAACAAATGCTTCCCAGGGCGGCGTAATGAAAATATAATCTGAATACTTTAAAACGTTGATGAGGTTAAAGGATATAGAGTCTTGTATTTACCAGAGAGCCGGTATTGGTGGAAGCCGGCGATACAACTATATCCGACATCCCCTCGGAGTGAGCTATTAAACGCATTCGCCATTAGATAGCTCCGGGCATATTCGAATTGCTCGTTATTAATGAACCGTTCTCTTTGTTTAGTTGCACAAATTTCCTTTAGGAATTTTGAAATAAAGAGGCTCAGGCGGTTCGCGAGGTAACTAGGTGGATTCTGTTTCTTTACGAAGCATATATTCGTCGATGTTATAAATGAGGGTGGTACCATGAAAAGTCTTTTTCATCCCTACGTAAGAGGTTTTCTTTTGCGTGCGGAGAAAAAGGCTTTTTCTTTTTATCAATTTATAAAAAATGATTAAAAAATGATTTCACATATAAAGTTTTGAAAAAGGAAGGAGAAATTACTATGAGTGCAAACGTTTCAGTAAATCAAGAAATCGAAAAGCCCACAGTTCAACAAGTAACAAAACCGAGAGACGGTGCGGATATTTTAGTGCAGGCACTGCATGAACAGGATGTTGATATTATTTTCGGTTACCCGGGCGGGGCAGTTTTACAAATCTATGATGCGCTTTACCGCAATCCGATCCGTCACATTCTGACACGCCATGAACAAGGCGCGATCCATGCGGCAGAAGGTTATGCTCGTGTTATGAATAAACCGGGTGTAGTTATCGCAACATCTGGGCCAGGAGCGACAAACCTCGTAACAGGTATTGCCGATGCGATGATTGATTCGATTCCATTAGTTATTTTTACAGGGCAGGTTGCAACATCGGTCATCGGTACAGATGCATTCCAGGAAGCGGATATTATGGGGATTACAACGCCGATCACAAAACATAACTATCAGGTGCAGGACGTAGCGGATATCCCGCGTATTGTTAAAGAAGCATTCCATATTGCCAATACAGGACGTAAAGGACCGGTTGTCATTGACTTCCCGAAAAATATTTCACAAACAGTGTTCCTGGATGAGATTAAAGCACCGGAAGATATTTATTTGCCGGGTTACCAGCCGACAACAAAACCGAATTACCTGCAAGTTCAAAAGGCAATCCAGGCATTAAGTTTAGCTAAAAAACCATTAGTACTGGCAGGTGCCGGCGTACTATTCGCAGACGCACGTGAACAATTGACAGAATTTATTGAAAAATACAATTTGCCGGTTGTTAATACATTACTTGGTTTAGGCAGCATTCACGGACAGCACAAACAATTCTACGGAATGGCCGGAATGCACGGTTATGCAACGGCAAATGATGCGATTACAAAATGCGATTTATTAATTAATATCGGTGCCCGCTTTGATGACCGACTAACAGGAAATTTAGCGACATTTGCACCGAACGCAACAATCATTCATATCGATATCGATCCTGCAGAAATCGGAAAAAATGTACCGACTGATATCCCGATTGTAGCAGATGCCAAAGAAGCATTATTAGCACTGCTGAAAAAAGACTTCGAAGGCCCGGATACAACGGAATGGGTTCATTACTTAAATGATAGCCGTGATAAATATCCGCTTTGGTATGAAGATGCAGGAGAAGAAGTATTACCACAGCAAGCAATTGAGATCCTTCATAAATTGACTGACGGTGAAGCGATCATTACGACAGATGTTGGACAGCACCAAATGTGGGCAGCCCAATACTATCACTTAAATAATCCGCATAACTGGGTAACATCAGGCGGTTTAGGAACGATGGGCTTCGGCTTCCCGGCAGCGATCGGCGCACAGTTTGCAAAACCTGAGAAAAAAGTTATCTCCATTGTTGGGGATGCAGGTTTCCAAATGACAAACCAGGAGCTTGCACTACTAAAAGAATTTAACTTACCAGTAAAAGTAGTAATCCTTAACAACAGCTGTTTAGGAATGGTTCGTCAATGGCAGGAAACATTCTATGAGGAGCGTTATTCACAAAGCCTGATGCCAATTCAGCCGGACTTCGTTAAACTTGCCGATGCATATGGCATTAAAGGCTACCGCATCGACAATATTTCTGAAGCGGAAGCGATCTTTGATGAAGCGATCAATTCAGATGAACCGGTTGTTATTGACTGCCGCGTAAAACAACTTGTGAGCGTATTCCCAATGGTTGCGCCTGGTAAAGGATTACATGAAATGATTGGAGTGAAGAAGCCATGAAGCGAGTGCTGACAGTAACAGTAATCAACCAAAGCGGCGTATTGAACCGAGTGACTGGCTTATTAATGAAACGTCAATTCAATATTGAATCGATTACAGTAGGTCATACAGAGCAACCGAATTTTTCGAAAATGACGTTCATCGTCCATGTGGAAGATGAAAATAAAATCGAACAATTAATCAAGCAGCTTTCAAAGCAAATTGATGTATTAAAAGTAAATGATATTACAGAAAAGGCGATCGTTCTTCGTGAGCTGGCTCTTATAAAAGTCGTATCTCCGCCGAACTTGCGTCTGGAGATGAATGCAATCGTAGAACCATTCCGTCCGCAAGTTGTCGATACTTCAAAAAATGTAGTGACATATGAAGTTGTTGGACACCCGGAAAAAATTGATGCCTTTATCGAATTACTTCGTCCATATGGCATTAAAGAATTAACACGTACAGGTGCAACAGCAGCTATCCGTGAAGCACAAAAAATCGAAAGCCCGCAATTATCGATTTTAAAATAAGCAATAAAAGAATCAACAAAAGCAATACAACATTGGTTTTAAACAGGGTGGAGGATGTCATCTGAAGCCCGAATTACAAAATAAAAAAACATTCACTTAATTGGAGGAAATGAAAATGTCAAAAATGTATTATGAAAACGAAATTAACGAGCAAGTATTACAAGGGAAAAAAATCGCGATCATCGGTTATGGTTCACAAGGCCATGCTCATGCGCTTAACTTAAAAGAATCAGGTTTTGATGTAGTAGTTGGTATCCGTCCAGGTAAATCATATGATGCAGCTAAAGAAGATGGCGTAGAAGTAAAATCAGTAGCAGAAGCTGCTGCAGAAGCGGATGTAATCCAAATCTTACTTCCTGATGAGCGTCAAAAAGCAGTATACGAAGCTGAAATCGCACCACATTTAACACCAGGTAAAGCATTAATGTTCGCACACGGTTTCAACGTACACTTCGGTCAAATTCAACCACCGGCAGATGTTGACGTATTCCTAGTAGCTCCAAAAGGACCAGGACACTTAGTACGTCGTCAATTCACTGAAGGTGCAGGCGTACCAGGATTATTCGCAATCCACCAAGATGCAACAGGTCAAGCTCGCGATTTAGCTCTTGCATACGGTAAAGGTATCGGTTCTGCACGCGGTGGATTACTTGAAACTACATTTGCTGAAGAAACTGTTACTGACCTATTCGGTGAGCAAGCAGTACTTTGCGGTGGTACAACTGAACTTGTTAAAGCAGGTTTCGAAACATTAGTTGAAGCAGGTTACCAACCAGAATTAGCTTACTTTGAAACATTACATGAACTTAAATTAATCGTTGACTTAATGTTTGAAGGCGGTATGGCGACAATGCGCTACTCAATTTCTGATACAGCAGAGTGGGGCGATTACGTTTCAGGTCCACGCATTATCGACGCATCAGTAAAAGCGCGTATGAAAGACGTATTAACGGATATCCAAGACGGTACATTTGCAAAACGCTGGATCGCTGAAAACGAAAACGGTCGTCCTGAATATACAAAATTCAAAGAAGCTGGCGCAAACCACCAAATTGAAGAAGTTGGCGAAAAATTACGTGCTATGATGCCATTCATCAACCAAGGAAAACAAAAGGTAACAGTGAAATAATATGAGAAAAATTGACATTTTTGATACAACATTGCGCGATGGAGAACAATCGGCTGGTATTAACTTAAATACAGCAGAGAAAGTAGAAATCGCAAAACAACTAGAGCGTTTAGGTGTCACAATTATTGAGGCGGGATTCCCTGCCTCATCTCCAGGTGACTTGGAGGCGGTATCGTTAATCGCAAAAACGGTGAAGAATTCAATCGTCACAGGTTTAGCACGTGCTGTGAAAAGCGATATCGATGCAGTCTGGGAAGCAATTCGCCATGCTGAGCAGCCACATGTTCATACGTTTATCGCAACAAGCCCGATTCATATGGAATATAAGCTTAAGAAAAATCCAGACGAAGTAATTGAGCAGGCTGTTACTGCGGTAAAGTATGCAAAGGAAAAATTCTCACTTGTAGAATTTTCTGCAGAAGATGGTTTCCGTTCAGACAAAGAATTTTTAGTTCGTATTTGCCAGGAAGTTATTAAAGCTGGTGCAACAACAATTAATATTCCAGATACAGTTGGTTATGCATCACCGGAAGAATACGGCGCTTTATTCCGTTATTTACGTGAAAACGTGATCGGTGCAGAAAAAATTAAATTCTCTGCTCATTGTCATGACGATTTAGGAATGGCAGTCGCAAACTCATTGGCAGCCATCGAAAACGGTGCAGATCAAGTAGAATGTACGATTAACGGTCTAGGTGAACGTGCAGGAAATGCCGCATTAGAAGAAATTGGTGTTGCCCTACATATTCGTAAAGACTTCTACGGTGTTGAAACTGGCTTGAACTTAAAAGAAATAAAACGTACATCACAGATGGTAAGCCGTTTAACAAACGTAGTCATTCAACCGAACAAAGCTGTTGTCGGTAAAAATGCATTCGCACATGAATCGGGTATTCACCAGGATGGTGTACTGAAAAACCCTGAAACATATGAAATCATTTCACCGGCATTGATCGGTGAAGACGATATCCCATTAGTTTTAGGAAAACATTCAGGCCGCGCAGCATTCCGTGACCGTGCCGAAACAATGGGCTTCCAGCTGTCGGATGAAAAATTGAACAAAGCTTTCGCTGAGTTCAAAAAATTAGCGGACCGCAAAAAAGAAGTAACAGAAGAAGATTTAACAACGATTTTAACTGAGCAGCAAGTTTCAATAGAAGATGTTCCGTTATTTGAACTTAAATCGGTTCAAGTTCAATACGGTACAGAAAATATTCCAACAGCTACTGCATCAGTTATGACACCTGATGGCGAGTTGAAAACAATCGCCTCAACAGGATCAGGTTCAGTCGAAGCCATTTTTAATACACTTGAACAGCTTGTTGGAGGTAAAGTCAATATTTTGGACTACCGAGTACAATCAGTCGGTAAAGGACGCGATGCACTTGGAGAAGCGGTCATTAATTTAAAATATAACGGCTATACATCAACAGGACGTGACTCAGCACAAGATGTGCTGGAAGCAAGCGCAAAAGCGTATTTAAATGCAGTAAACAGACAATTGATCCAGCAGCAAGTACGCGATAAACAAGAAGTTACGGTTTAATAGAATAAAAAGGTTGTGCCTGTAAAGGAAAACAACTAGCAAGCTCATTATAAGAATAATAGCGCCATCTTAATTGGTGGCGCTTCTACATCAAGTTACTTCACGTAGAAAGAAAGGTGTTTTACAAATGGAAAAGAAAATTACAGTACTACCAGGTGACGGCATTGGTCCAGAAGTTGTTGCAAGTGCAGTAAAAGTATTACAAGTAATCGGGAAACGTTTTAACCATACATTTCATTTAAACTATGCTTCAATCGGCGGAGCTGCAATTGACCAGTACAATAATCCATTACCGGAAGAGACAATTGCGATGTGTGAAGCAAGTGATGCCATTTTATTAGGTGCAGTAGGTGGTCCGAAATGGGATAACAACCCGCCAGCATTGCGTCCGGAAAAAGGTTTACTAAAAATCCGCAAGCACTTTGATTTATTTGCGAATTTACGTCCTGTGAAAGCATTCCCAAGTTTACTTGCATCTTCTCCATTAAAGCGTGAAGTTGCGGAAAATGTAGACTTAATGATCGTCCGTGAATTAACAGGAGGGCTATACTTCGGAGAGCCACGTAAGAAAACAGATGCAGGTGCTATTGATACATGTGTGTATTCCCGTGAAGAAATCGAACGTCTTGTTGAAAATGCATTCGAATTAGCACGTTTACGCCGTGGAAAACTTTGCTCGGTAGATAAAGCAAATGTACTGGATACATCCCGTTTATGGCGTGAAATTGTAGAAGAAAAGAAAAAGCAGTACCCAGATGTAGAAACAGAACACAACTTAGTTGACTCAGTGGCGATGAAACTGATTACTAACCCGGGTCATTATGATGTCATTGTTACAGAAAACTTATTCGGCGACATTTTAAGTGATGAAGCTTCTGTTATTACGGGTTCACTTGGTGTATTACCTTCTGCATCAATTCGCGGCGATAATTTTGGACTTTATGAGCCTGTACATGGTTCAGCTCCTGAAATTGCAGGCCAAGGTGTTGCGAATCCGGCAGCAACAATTCTTTCAGTAGCAATGATGCTTCAATATTCATTCGGCTTAAAAGAAGAAGCTGCAGAAATCGAACGTGCTGTTGCAGCCGTATTCGAAGATGGCTACTACACAGCGGATTTAGTTCAGGAACATACACGTACATTATCAACAGAAGAATGGACAGAAAAAGTATTAAACGAAATCGATGCAAGCTTCGTTTCAGACAGCATTATGATTTCATATAACTAATTTCAATTGAAAGAAAACTGTTGATGGTTTTAAATATCAACACTATATATGGTTAAGGAACGGTGAGAACTATGGGGAAAAATATTATTGAAAAAGTGTGGGAACAGCATGTCGTACATCGTGAAGAAGGAAAGCCGGACTTACTTTATATCGACCTGCATTTAATTCATGAAGTAACAAGTCCTCAAGCATTCGAAGGACTACGCCTGGCAGGACGGAAAGTGCGTCGTACAGATCTATCGTTCGCAACAATGGATCATAACGTACCTACAAAAAACCTGCCGACGATTAACGATCCAATCGCAAAAAAACAAATTATGACACTTGCTGAAAATGCAAAAGAGTTCGGTATCGAATTAGCGGATATCGGTCATCCGGATCAAGGGATTGTTCACGTTATTGGACCGGAATTAGGTCTTACACAACCTGGTAAAACAATTGTTTGCGGTGATTCACATACAGCAACTCACGGTGCATTCGGCGCAATCGCATTCGGAATCGGTACTTCGGAAGTAGAACATGTACTTTCGACACAAACATTATGGCAATTAAAGCCGCCAACAATGGAAATCCGTGTTAACGGTGAACTTGGTATTGGGGTAACAGCAAAAGATATCATTTTAGCAATCATTGCAAAATGGGGAATCGGTGTAGGTACAGGACATATCGTAGAGTATACAGGTGAAGCAATCCGCAAGCTTTCTATGGAAGAGCGTATGACAATCTGTAATATGTCAATTGAAGCAGGAGCAAAAGCAGGCCTTATTTCACCGGATGAAACGACAGTTGAATTTTTACGCGGTCGCCGTCATGTTCCTCAAGGTGAAAAATTTGAGGAAGCGGCAAAATATTGGTTAAGTCTTGCTTCTGATGCGGATGCAACATATGATGTTGTTCTTGAAATTGACGCTCAGGAAATTGAACCGATTGTAACTTGGGGTACAAATCCAGCGATGGGTGTCGGCGTTTCGAAAACAGTTCCTACTGCTGCTGATTATGACAATGAAACGGATAGATCTGCATTAAACAAAGCACTGAAATATATGGATTTACAAGAAGGCCAAAAAATTACGGATATTGAAATCCAACATGTATTTATCGGATCTTGTACGAACTCCCGTATTAATGACTTACGTGCAGCTGCTGAAATTGTAAAAGGCGAAAAGCTTGCACCGGGTGTAAAAGGGATTGTAGTTCCTGGTTCTTGGTCGACAAAACGCCAGGCAGAAGAAGAAGGTCTACATCACATTTTCCTTGATGCCGGCTTTGAATGGCGCGAATCAGGCTGTTCTGCTTGCTTAGGGATGAATGAAGATGTTATTCCAGCGGGTGAGCGTTGTGCTTCAACATCTAACCGTAACTTTGAAGGACGTCAAGGTGCAGGTGCCCGAACACATCTTGTATCACCAGCGATGGCAGCAGCTGCTGCAATTCACGGACGTTTTGTCGATGTTCGTAAGCTACAAAAGCAGGAAGCATAAGGAGAGATCAGCATGAAACCGATTAATATAGTAAATAGTATTTATGCACCACTTGATCGTAAAAACGTCGATACCGACCAGATCATTTCGAAAGAATTTTTAAAGCGCATCGAACGCACAGGATTCGGACAATTCGTATTTTATCACTGGCGTTTTGATGAAAACGGCAATCCAATTGAGGATTTTGTATTAAATAAACCAGAATATAAAAACGCAGAAATTTTAGTTGCACAAGATAACTTTGGCTGTGGTTCATCACGTGAACACGCACCGTGGGCAATACTTGACTACGGATTCCGAGTTGTCATCGCACCGAGTTTTGCGGATATTTTCCACAATAACTGTTTCAAAAATGGTATTTTACCGATTAAATTAACGGAAAGCGAATGTGACGAACTTTTAGAAAGAGGTTTAGCAGAAGCACAGGCAATTGAAGTAAATTTAGAACAGCAAACAGTTACGACAGGTTACGGCAAAACGTATTCATTTGACATCGATCCATACTATAAACAAATGTTACTGAATGGATGGGATGAAATTTCTCTTACGTTCCAGTATGAAGAGCAAATCGCTGCATACGAAAAAAACCGCGTAGCATACTAATCTAAAAGCCTCTTACTTCGGGTTCATCCCTAGTAAGAGGCTTTGTCTTATTTTACCGGTTGTTGTGCCAATTTTCCGGTGCTATAATTTTCTTCATTGTTTGAAGTATCGGGAGTGTAACAATGAAAAATCTATGGATTTGGATAGGCATATTATTTATTATAGGATTGATTATTAACTACTGGATGTTTATCGTTGGGTCAGTTGTCTTATATTATGCGGGTAAGAAACTAATAAAATTTTTAAAAGCAAAAAAGAAACAAAAATTTCTTGAAGCAGAACATCTGAAAATGAAAGAAAATCAGTCAACGATTGAGTACAAAATGGAAAGACTGCTTACTTTGACGAATAATACGGATCCAAATGGTTTTAAACGTCAGCAATATAAAAATAAGCAACAGCTGGATTTAAGGGATTACTGGTATAAATATTTGGATTTGCGTGCAAAGCTTATTTTGAACGATACGCCAACTTATCGTGAGGAAGAAGTATTGCATATTATGTGCGATGAACTGCTAATCCGAATGGATAACTTGGAAATCGAAGTAACAGATGCGGTGAAAAAAGAATTTATCGAAGAAAATTTAACACCATTGCTAACCGATGTAGTGGATATCATGGAAGATATCAGCCCAGTAAAAACAATTAATATGGATGCATACCGCTTATTAAAAGCGAGTAACCAATAAACAGGAAAAGCCATTCTCAATAAGGAGATTGGCTTTTTTAATGTCTCTTAACCAAATTTAACCTTTCCTGAATATTATTTCTCATAATGGACATTCTATAAAAAAGTTTATCTGAGATTGGAGAAATACTATGTCTTCGGAAGAGAACATTAAGTGGATTAATGAACAATTCAAAGATACAAATGAATTAACGATGAAGACGCTGGAAGATGAAGATAAGAAAGCCGAGCTATTTTACATAAAGCCGCTTATCGATGTGGAATTGCTTCAACAAATTGTCATTAAACCTTATTTTGAAATGCCATCCGAAACGAAATACATTCGATATTTAAAAGCCTTGCCCCAATTTCAGGACAGTAAGTCGCCGGAGCAGCTGAAAACTGAAGTGCTTAACGGCAATGTGGTTCTTTTCATACAGAATAAATTTTATTTACTAGACCTGAAATTTTCTTTCAATGATCAGACGAATACAGCATCAGTTGAAACAACAATTCATGGTTCACAGCTGGCACTTAGCGACAATATTGCGACAAATATTAATATTATCCGATCCGATTACCATCAGCCGACATTGTATGTTGAATACTCCACGATTGGACAAGTAAACAATCATAAACTGGCGATCATTTATGACAAAGAAAAAGTAAATAAAAATGCCCTGAACATTATCACGGAAAAACTGCAGCAAGTAGATAAGCAGGTCATTACATCAACAGTTCAGCTAAGTAACTATATCAACAATAAAAAGTATTCGTTATTTCCACAGTTGATTATGACAGAGCGGCCGGACAGGATTGTCTATAACTTGGCTGGAGGCAAAGTAATATTATTAGTGGACGGTAATCCTCAAGCATTAATTGCCCCTGTATATTTCTTCGATTTCATGACATCGATGGAGGATAATTACCATTCGTTTTATATATCGTTTTTCCTTAAATTTCTCCGTTATACCGGGTTATTTATCAGTCTCCTTTTACCGGGCTTATATATCGGTATTACTTCATTTGCACCGGAAGTTTTCCGAACCGAACTCGCTCTGACAATTGCAGGAAGCCGTATTGGGGTTCCGTTTTCTTCATTTGTAGAAGTATTGTTCATGCTATTTTTTATGGAAATGCTGCTGGAAGCGAGTATACGGCTGCCGAAAACGATCAGTGCAACGGCTACTACCGTCGGGGGGTTGATTTTAGGGACGGCTGTAACAGAAGCATCACTTGCATCGGATATTATGGTTATTATTGTGTCGGCGGTAGCAATATCAACTTTTGTTATTCCAATCAATGAAATGGCATTTACCATACGCGTAATTCGCTTCTTTTTCATTCTTGCAGCAACATTACTCGGCTTGGCAGGATTAACATTAGCACTTTATGCATTGATTATGTATTTAGTGAGCATCGACAGCTTTGGTGAACCATATCTGAAATTTAACGAAAAGAAAACAAGTAAAACGAAGGCAGGGGAGGAAATATGAGCAGGTTTTATTACTATTTAATTATTATTAATATGGTTGCGAATATTATCGCTTCGGTACCTGCCATACTTCTCAATTATCACGATGATGGTGCTGTCATTTCCATGCTTTTATCAATTGCAGCAGGAGTACTTCTTGTAACACTATATACAAAATTTTTCCTTAAGTATCCTGGCAAAACATTACCGGAACTGCTGGAAAAGACTACTTCAAAATGGTTTTATTTGCCCTTCGTTTTTGTACTCGCTGTACTATGGTTTGTTGCAGGACTTATTACGCTTATAACATTTACATTCTTACTTATACGCTATTTAAGTCCTGAAATGCCGATCATTCTAATTTGCCTGACGCTTATATTATCGGTAATTTTTGGCTGTATTTTAAAAACAGACCGTGTAATGTACACCGTTGAGATGATTATGATAATCACAAGTCCTTTAATCCTTTTCATATTTTTTAAAGCATACAGCAGCAATAGTTTAAATTGGGATTTTGTTAGGGAAGCGGCTTTATATATTAATCAAGTACCAAACTGGCATTCATTTTCTGCTTGCTTTTTTTTATTTTTGGGGGCTGCCAATCTATTTATATTCAATCGATTCTTTACGGATAAACAGAAATTTGGCTTTAGACAGATTATGTTTATCGTTTTAATATCTGTCGGGACTTTATTTACAACGTATTTCATACCGATTGGCTTTAATGGACTTGAAGGTATTGATGATTTAGTCTATCCATGGATCTCGACAACCGATTCGATCAGGATGGATTATTTTATTATTGAACGTGTGTTATTCATGTTTTTACTGTTTTATTTAGGGATTGCTTTTTTAAGCATACTTATTCATTGGTATGCGGCAGTAGAGTTTTTAAAATTTACATTTAAGCTGGAAAAAATTAAATATAAAGATAAAGTTATCGGGATATTTTTGCCGCTTCCTATTTTTGTTGCCATCTCTTTATACTTTGTAACCGTATTAACTGAATACCAGCTTTTTCAGTATTCGAGTTATTTTTATGATGTTTTGGTTTTTATTTTTCCAGGCATGATCCTATTGTTTACTTATATTAACAGGAGGATGAAAAATGATGAGTCTCCCTCGGAAAATTAAAGGAACTTTACTTTTATTTGTACTTGGAGGTATTCTACTATCTGGCTGCGCATTTAAAGACATTGATAAAAGTGTTTTTGTTGCAATGATCGCCCTGGATGTTTCTGATGATGAGGAAAACCCGTACAAAGTTACATTGAAGCTATATGAACCGACCGGATCTTTTACAGAGGCTACAGAACCGCAGTATTCCTATTTATCGGAGAATGGGGAAACTCTTTCAGAAGCAATTCGTATGATGGAATCCTATTCAGATAAGGAGCTTGAATTTGGACATTCAAAGCTAATTATTCTAGGTGAGGAATTGGTAAAAGATAATAAAAACAAGGAAATTTTGGACTTTTTACTGCGCAGACCTGATATACAGATGATTTCCTGGATAGCTGTCGGACGTCCTAATGCGGAAGAAATTATTAAAATGATTCCGCAAGGGGAATCAGCTGCCTATCCTGAACTGTTTAATTACTTTGATGGTAATGGTACGACAACCCCCTATATTGTGACGACCCACTTATTTGAGTTTAGAAGAAGTATAAAAGAAGGTTGGATCGATAGTGTTTTGCCGATTATCGAAATAAATAATGAAGATCAGCATTTTGAAATTAATAAATCTTTATT
>Ga0182739_1001710_pt1 | contig 21986 bp, 15 predicted proteins | sample eDN5th30CBELigBY_FD_128873 | JGI IMG/M metagenome (GOLD analysis project Ga0182739, IMG submission 128873) | Enriched backyard soil microbial communities from Emeryville, California, USA - eDNA 5th pass 30_C BE-Lig BY (version 2) (version 2) | ecosystem: Environmental > Terrestrial > Soil >...
CAGGAACGGCAACACCCTCATCTCGCGCAGCACGCCCGCGCCGCTGCGCCGCTGGGTCCAGCCGGTGCGGCTCAGGATCGAGTTCGGGGATTCCGTCGCCCCCGCCCAGCGCAGCCGCGACCGGGCCGAGATCGCGGCCTATGCCGCGCGCCTCCAGGACGCCAGCGGCCACCGCATCGGCCTTGGCACGGTCGAGGGGAATTTCACCGTCCTGATCGTCAGCGAGGACGAGCGGCAGAATATCGGCCCCCGCCTCGCCGCGCTGGTTCCCGGCATCCCCGAGGGCGACATCCATGCCCTGCGCGAACTGGCGCCGCAGAATTACTGCACCGTATTCGCCTATTCGCGCGGCAATTCGACCACCTACGATCAGGCCGTGGCGCTGATCAGGACCGAGACGCCGCCGCGCCTGCGCCGGTCCTGCATCCATGAGGAACTCGCCCAAGGGCTGGGCCTTGCCAATGACAGCCGCATCGTCCGCCCCTCGATCTTCAACGATGACGAGGAATTTGCCTATCTCACCCCGCATGACGAATTGCTGCTGAAGATCCTCTACGATTCCCGCCTGCGCCCCGGCATGACCGAGGCCGAGGCGCGGCCCATCGTCCTGCAGATCGCGCGCGAACTGCTGGGCACCGATGTCTGAACCGGCCCGAAGGGCTTGACGCTGGCCCTTCGCGGGGCAGTATCCTTCGATGACGCATCCGCGCGAAGGGAGAAGGTCATGTCTCTGCTGAACATCCTCGGCGGCGAGTTCATCGAGATCATCGAATGGACCGACGACACCCGCGACACCATGGTCTATCGCTTCCCCACCGTGGGCCGCGCGATCAAATACGGCGCCAAGCTGACCGTGCGCGAGGGGCAGGCCGCGGTCTTCATCCATGAGGGCCAGCTTGCCGACGTGTTTGCCCCCGGCCTCTATATGCTGGAAACCAACAACCTGCCGATCCTGACCCGGCTCCAGCATTGGGACCACGGCTTCCGCTCGCCCTTCAAGTCCGAGATCTATTTCGTCAACACTACCCGCTTCAACGACCTGAAATGGGGCACCCGGAACCCGGTCATCGCGCGCGACCCGGAATTCGGCCCGGTCCGCATCCGCGCCTTCGGCACCTACTCCATGCGCGTGACCGATCCCGGCCGCTTCATGACCGAGATCGTCGGCACGGATGGCGAGTTCACCAAGGACGAGATCAGCTTCCAGCTGCGCAATATCATCGTGCAGGAATTTTCGCGCATGATCGCGGCCTCGGGCATTCCGGTCCTCGACATGGCGGCGAACACTGCCGAGTTCGGCAAGATGGTCGCCAAGGCGATCAGCCCCACGGTCGCCGAATATGGCCTGACCATTCCCGAATTCTATGTCGAGAATATCAGCCTGCCCGACGAGGTCGAGAAGATGCTCGACAAGCGCACCTCCATGGGGATCGTGGGCGACCTGAACCGCTTCGGCCAATATGCCGCGTCCGAGGCGATGCTCAACGCCTCGAACCAGCCCGGCGGCATGGGCGCGGGCCTTGGCGCAGGGCTTGGCGCCGGCATGAGCGCGGCCATGGCGGGAATGCAGCGCGGTCCATGGGGCGCCGTGCCCGCCGCCCCTGCCCCGCAGGCCCCGCCCCCGCTCCACCCCGAGACGGTCTGGCACATCGCCGTCAATGGCGAGGCCGACGGGCCATATGGCCGCGCCCATCTTGGCCGCCTCGTGCGCGAGGGGAAATTCAGCCGTGACACGCTGGTCTGGACCCCCGGACAGGAAGGCTGGAAACCCGCCGAGGAGGTGAACGAGCTTGCCCAGCTCTTCACCATCGCGCCGCCTCCGCCGCCGCCCCTTCCCAAGCAGGACGGCTAAGCGCAGGTTCGATGCCGACCCCTCCCTCCGAATACCGCTATCCTTGCGAGAATTGCGGCGCGAGCCTCGAATTCTCGCCCGGACAGCAACGCCTCACCTGTCCCTATTGCGGGCATGAGCAGGAAATCGGCCCCGGCCCCGCCCGCGCGCCCAGCCGTCAGGTTCAGGACGGGCCATGGGGCGATCAGGCCATCCTGCGCGACCCGGCGACCGGGCGCGCGCTGCAATGGGACGCCAGCCACAAGGCGCCGGGCCTGCAGGAACTGCCGCTTGAACAGGGCCTGCGCCGCGATCAGGGCAGCGACCTGACCGAAAGCGTGCGCACGCTCTCCTGCCCGAATTGCGGCGCGAAGATCGAGGTGACGACCGGCAGCCACGCCTCGACCTGCCCTTTCTGCGCAACCGCCGTCGTGACCGATACCGGCACCACGCGGCTGCTGAAGCCGCAGGGCGTCCTGCCCTTCGTCATCACCGAGGATCAGGCCAAGGCCGCGCTGGAAAGCTGGCTCGGCAACCTCTGGTTCGCGCCCTCGGGCCTGACCGCCTATGCCCGCCGCGGCCGCAAGATGAGCGGGATCTACTCGCCCTTCTGGACCTTCGACGCCGCGACCCGCTCGGCCTATTCCGGCGCGCGGGGCGACTGGTATTACGAAACCGTCTGGGTCACGCAGCAGGTGAACGGCCGCAGCCAGCGCGTCGCCCAGCAGGTCCGGCGCACCCGCTGGACCCCGGTTTCAGGACAGGTCGCGCGCGATTTCAACGATGTGCTGGTCCTTGCCGCCAGTTCTCTGCCGCGCCGGATCACCGATGCGCTGACGCCTTGGGATCTCTCGCATCTCGTGCCCTACCAGCCCGGATACCTCGCGGGCTTTCTGGCCGAGGGCTATACGATCCCCCTCGCCGCCGGCCATGACATCGCCCGGCAGGAGATGGCGGGGGTCATCGCCATGGACGTGCGCCGCGCGATCGGCGGCAATGAACAGCAGATCGGCTCGATCCAGACCCGGCATGAGGCCGAGACCTTCAAGCATATCCTGCTGCCGGTCTGGACCGCCGCCTATCGCTATGGCGGCAAAAGCTACCGCTTCGTCGTCAACGGCCAGTCGGGCCGCGTCCAGGGCGAGCGGCCGTGGTCGGTCTGGAAAATCGCATTCGCCGCGATCCTCGCCCTTGCCCTCGCCGCGGCGCTCCTGTGGCTGAACGAGGGCGGAAAGATCCGCCTCGGCTCCCTCAATGCCGTGGAAGCTGTTCACACCACCGATGCAAGGCTCTATCAAGGCCAGAATGGCGATCCACCCGGCGGCCCGGCGGATCCAGCAAAGGGAGAAGTCGCATGATCCTCTGCGCGGGGGAATCCCTCATCGACATGGTGCCCGAGGGCGGGGCCTTCCGCCCCCTCGTGGGCGGCGCGGTCTATAATACCGCGATCGCGCTCGGCCGCCTCGGCGTGCCCTCGGCCTATCTCTGGCCGATCTCGCGCGACCCGTTCGGAGAGATGCTCCTGCGCCCGCTGGCCGAGGCCGGGGTCGATACCGGCCTCTGCCCGCGCTCGGACCGGCCGACCACCCTCGCCTTTGTCACGCTGACCGGGGGCGAGGCGCGCTATTCCTTCTATGACGAGGGCTCGGCCGGCCGGATGCTCGCGCCCGCCGACCTGCCCCGGATCCCCGATACCGTCTCGGCCCTCTTCATCGGCGGCATCAGCCTCGTCCCCGACCCCTGCGGCGCCGCGGTCGAGGCGCTGGTCGACCGGCTGCGGAACCGTGTCCCGGTGATGATCGACCCGAATATCCGCCCCTTCTTCATCGCCGATCCCGAAGCCTATCGCGCCCGGCTCGACCGGCTGATCGGCAAGGCCGACCTCCTGAAGCTCTCGGCCGACGATCTCGAATGGCTGATGCCCGGCAAAACCTTCGCCGAGGCGGCGGCGCATTACCTCTCCCACGGCGTCCGCGCCGTGTTCCAGACCGGCGGGGCCGAGGGCGCGACCGCGCATTGGCGGGACGCCCCGGTCAGCGCCCCGGCGCTCAGGGTCGAGGTTGCGGATACGATCGGCGCGGGCGATACCTTCAACGCCGGCGTCCTTGCCTCGCTCCATCAAAGCGGCGCGCTCAGCCGCGAGGGCCTTGCCCGGCTGACACCGGACCAACTCGCCGCCGCGCTCGCCATGGGAACCCGCACGGCCGCGATCACCGTCTCGCGTCCCGGCGCGAACCCGCCCTGGGCACATGAACTCGCAGCACTCCCCGCCTGACGGCCGGGGCGCTCCCTTTTGATTTTCACCGTTTTTCAAATACCCATCGCGGCGGCGCAAATATCGCGCCCGCCGCCGATAGGTCAGATCGCCTCGAACATGGCCCGCTGGCGCCCGGTCCAGCGCACGGTGATCCGCGCGCCCTGCTCGTCAATCTCCTCGCCCTGAACGATGCCCTGCTGATGCAGCCATGCCCGACGGCGGCCATCCTCCAGCCCAAGCCGAAGCACGGCCTCCTCGCGCGGCTCGTCCAGCGCCTCGGCAAGCCGCGCCTCGACGGCGGCCAGCAGATCGTCCAGCCCCTCGCCCGAAAGCGCGCTGATCGCCTGCACGCCCTCGGTCCGCGCATCGGTGCGGCGCAGCGCGTCGCGGATCTCGGGCGAGAGCGCGTCGATCTTGTTCCAGACCTCGATCAGCGGCACGTCATCCTCGACGCCGAGGCTTTCGAGGATCTCGCCCACATCGCCCGCCTGTTCCTCGGTTTCGGGATGGCTGATGTCGCGGACATGCAGGATCAGGTCGGCGGCCAGCACCTCCTCCAGCGTGGCGCGGAAGGCCGCGACCAGCTCATGGGGCAATTCGCTGATGAACCCCACGGTATCCGACAGGATCACCCGCCGCCCGCCCGGCAGCACCATCTGCCGCATGGTCGGGTCGAGCGTCGCGAAAAGCTGGTCGGCGGCCATGACCTCGGCCCCGGTCAGCTTGTTGAACAATGTGGATTTTCCCGCGTTGGTATAGCCGACCAGCGCGACAATCGGATAGGGCACCTTGGCGCGCGCCTTGCGATGCAGCTCGCGCGTCTTGACCACACGCTCAAGCTGGCGGCGCAGGCGAACCACCTGCTCGTCGATGGCGCGGCGGTCGGCCTCGATCTGGGTCTCGCCCGGACCGCCGACGAATCCCAGCCCGCCCCGCTGGCGCTCGAGGTGGGTCCAGGCCCGCACCAGCCGCGTCCGCTGATAGGCGAGCGCGGCCAGCTCAACCTGCAACACGCCCTCGCGGGTCTGGGCACGGTCGGCGAAAATCTCGAGGATCAGCCCGGTCCGGTCAAGGATCTTGACCCCCCAGTCCTTTTCCAGATTGCGCTGCTGGACCGGCGTGACCGGCCCGTCGATCAGCACCAGCTCCGCCCCCTCGCCCTCGGCGGCGGCCTTCAGGTGCTGGCCGATCTCCTCGCGCTTGCCCTTGGAAAACAGCATGCCCGCATCGGGATTGCGCAGCTTCGCGACCTCGGCGCCCACGACCTCGATCGCGGGCAGCGCATGGGCCAGCGCCACCGCCTCCTCCAGAGCCAGATCAGGGGACCGGCGCGTCCGCGAATTTCCCAGATCCGGGTGGATCACATAGGCGCGCGTGGGACGTTCGCGGGTTTCGGTCGGTTCGGCCAATCAGTCCTCGCCGTCGTAGAGGCTGATCGGCTGCCCCGGCATGATGGTCGAGATCGCGTGCTTATAGACCAGTTGCGACTGGCCGTCGCGGCGCAGCAGCACGCAGAAATTGTCGAACCAGGTGATCACACCCTGCAGTTTGACGCCATTGATAAGGAAGATGGTCACCGGAACCTTGCCCTTGCGGACATGGTTCAGAAAAGCATCCTGGAGATTCTGTTTATCACCGGCCATTGGAGCACCTTGTTCTTATCGCTGGGTTTTAGACTTAGGCGAGGCTTTCGGCGCTTGCAAGCACGCGTTCCGACAACGCGCCAGGGCGTTGCAAGTTCGCAATCCGGCGCTACCTTCGCCAATATTCCGGCGAGAGCAGCGCCAGAAGCGCCAGCGTCTCGATCCGCCCGACGATCATCGCGCCGCCCAGCACCGCCTTGGTCAGGCCGGGCAGTCCCGCCCAGCCCTGCCATGGCGCGCCCGCAACCCCGGCCGAACCAAGAAAGGTCGGGTTCAGCGGGATCACCCCGGCCAGCGGTCCGGTATTCGTCAAGGCAGCGATCGACAGGATCGTCGCGCTGTCGAACTCGATCTGCTGGAGCGAGATCAGCATGACGATTGCCGCAAGCGAGGTCGCGAAGAGCATGAAGAAGATGAAGGCCAGATAGGCGCCCTCGCGGCGCAACCTTCGCGCGATCAGCCCGCCACCGCCGACGGATGCGGGGTGGACGATCTTTTCCAGCTCGCGCTCGCTGTGGCGGGCAAGGGCATAGACCCGCAAAAGCTTGACCCCGCCCGCCGTCGTCGCGACCCCGCCCCCCATGATGGCAAGGCCCGCGAGCATCAGGCCCGGCGATGTCAGCCCCGACCAGTTCCGCGCGCCCTGCCAGGCGATCGAATTCCAGCCGGTCGTGGTCAGATAGCTCAGCGCGCTGAAAAGCCCGCCCCAGGCGGCCGAGACGGCGCTGCCGAAATCCTCAAACATCCCGCGCGCGCCCCCGGTCGAAACATCGAGCGCACCGATGAAATGGCGCAGGAACAGCACGACCGCGACGGCCCCGACCACGATCCCGGCAAGGCGCAGTTCCGGGTCGCCCGCCCAGCTCTCCGAGGCCCGCAACTCCGCCCCTCCGGGCCAGAAGCGGCGCGAGAGCGCGGGGATCAGGAACAGGAAGATCACGAACTCGCCGCCCAGGCCACTCGCCTGCGCGGCGGGGCCGTCGACCGGGCTGATGCCGCTGGTCGAAAGCGTGCCCATCGCATGGCAGAGCGCGACCAGCCCCGTCTCGCCAAAGATCATCAGCAAGGCCCACATGGCGAGCGTCAGCCCCAGATAGATCGGAAAGACCTCGCGGAACGAGCGGATGAACCGGCTCGCGGGATCCGCCATCTCGGTGCGAAACACCGGGGCCGAGAGATGCGTCACGACCCGGCGCCCGCCGGCCGAGCGCGGCAGCCGCTCGAAATGCTCGTCCCGGCCATAGGGCGATGCCAGGATCTCGAACCCGCCGACATGCAGCGGGGCCAGCAGCGCTACCGCCGCCACCAGCATGAACAGCCCGCCCATCCAGCCGACCATCGCCCGCCACAGATGCAAAGGCGCGGGCAGCAGGTCTGCGGCATAAAGCGTCGCCCCGGTGGTGGTCAGGCAGGAGATCATCTCCCACCAGGCGTTGAAGAAACCGGTATCGGGCACCGCCAACAGAAAGGGCACCGCCATCATCGCCGGCAGCAGCAGCATCGCCCCCAGCATGGTCAGAAGCACGCGGCGCGCAATCTCCGCCCGCGGCCGGTCCGCGGTCGCGATGCCGACAAGCGCGGTCAGGATCAGGAAGATACCCCCGCAACTCAGGAAGGCCGAGCCGAGGTGATGCTGGTCCAGCACATGCGCATAAAGCCCCGGCACGATCATGGCGAGCGAGACCGCCCCTGCCAGGATCACCATCAACGGCAGCCGCATCAGCACAGACATCGCCGCCGCCTCAGAAGAAGTCGATCGAGACCTGCAACAGGCGCTCGACCTCGGGGACGTCCTTGGCGAGGGCGAAGATCACCACCAGATCGCCCTCCTCGATGCGCAGGTCGCCCGAGGGCTTGACCACCCGATCTCCCTTCATCACCGCGCCCAGCAGCGCCCCTTCGGGAAACCCGACATCGCGCAGGGGCCGCCCGGCAATGGTCGAGGTCGAAAGCACCTGCGCTTCGATCACCTCGGCCTCGGCATCGCCGACGGAATAGATGTCGCGCACCCGCCCGTGACGGATATGGCGCAGAATGGTCGAGACGGTGCTGGCACGCGGGTTGATGAAGGCGTCGATGTCCAAAGGCTCCATCAGCGACATCAGCGTCGGATCGTTGACGAGCGAGATCGCCAGCTTCGCGCCGGCCTGCTTGGCCCTGACGGCGGCAAGGATATTGGTCTTGTCGTCCTCGGTGACGGCAAGGACGGCACTCGCGCGCGCGACCGCCGCCTCCTCCAGCAACTCGGCCGAGAGGCCGTCGCCATTGAGGACGATGGTGCGGTTGAGCGAATCCGCTGCATCCTCGGCCCGCGCGCGGTCGCGCTCGATCACCTTGACGCGGATGCGCTCGGGCCTGGCCTCCAGCGCCTGCGCCACGGCCAGCCCGACATTGCCCGCGCCGATGATCAGCACGCTGTCCTGCTTGTCGGCCGGCTTGCCAAAGACCTCGAGCGTGCGGGGCACGTCCTCGGCAAGCGTGAAGACATAGATCTGATCGCCCTCGAAAAGCTGGTCCCCCGGCTCGGGCGCGAAAAGCTTGCCCTTGCGCCGGACGCCCGCGACGATGACGCTGAGGCTCGAGAACATCTCGTTCAACTGCCTGAGCGAAGTATTCAGGACCGGGCTGTCCGGCTCGAGCGAGATCCCGAGGAGCTGCAACCGCCCGTTCAGGAAGGTCTCGGCATCGAAGGTCGAAGGCGCCCAGAGCCGCTGCAACGCCGCCTGGGCCACCTCGCGTTCGGGGCTGATCACCACGTCGATCGGCAGGTGGTCGGTGCGGTAGAGATCGGACCAGATCGCATCGAGATAGGCCGAGGAGCGCAGCCGAGCGATCGTGCGCGGCACCTGAAAGACGGAATGCGCGACCTGGCACGTCACCATGTTGACCTCATCCGAATAGGTCGCGGCGATGATCAGGTCGGCATCCCTCGCGCCGGCGCGCTCCAGCACATCGGGATGACTCGCAAAGCCGGTGACGCCCTGCACGTCCAGCGCGTCGGTCGCGCGGCGGATCAGCTCGGCATTGGTGTCGATGATGGTGACGTCGTTGCGCTCTCCGGCCAGATGCCGCGCGACGTGCCAGCCAACCTGCCCTGCCCCGCAAATGATGATCTTCATCTCGGCCCCGGTTCATGCCCTTCGTGAAGCGCGATCCTAACGCGGCGAGCTTGCGACCGATACAGCGAAAACGCCGGTGCAAAACCGGCAGCCCGCAGCATCGGTGGAACCGCCGCATGAGTATTTGGGGAACGAAGAAGCCGTTAAGCGTCTCTTAGTCTTTCCCGATTAGCCTGCCCGGGCGGTACAGGCTGGAGAGCCGATGACCGCGAACGGAGAAGTCGCCCCGGTCATTTGGCCAAAACCTGTCCTGCCTGAACAGCGGGGGTGGCCGGGGCGCGCAGCTTCGGCTTCTTCGTTCCACAAATACTCAAAAAAGACGCAGCGACCCCCGCGCAGTTATTTCCCGATCAACTCCTCCTCGACCCGCATCCCGCCGACGACGCCCAGGGACTTGAGCTTGCGATGCAGGGCCGAGCGCTCCATGCCGACGAATTGCGCGGTGCGGCTGATATTGCCGCCGAAGCGGTTGATCTGCGCGATCAGGTATTCGCGCTCGAAAAGCTCGCGCGCCTCGCGCAGAGCGAGGCTGGTGATCTGCGGGCCGAGCGCCAGCGCATCGCCCGAGCCGTTGCTCGCCCCCTGACTTTCCAGTTCCGAGGGCAAGATCGGGCCCGCGCCGTCGCCGAGGATCAGCACGCGTTCGATCACGTTGCGGAGCTGGCGGATATTGCCGGGCCAGGACATGGCCTGCAGCGCCGCGAGCGTCTCCTCGGCCAGTTCGCGCTGGGGCAGGCCCTGATGGCTGTGGAACTGCTCGATGAAATGCTCGGCGAGGGTCAGGATGTCGTCGCGCCGCTCGGCCAGCGAGGGAACCGCGACCGGCACCACATTCAGGCGATCGAAGAGTTCCTGGCGGAAGCGGCCGGCGCCGATCTCGACGCCAAGGTCGCGATTGGTCGAGGAGATGACCCGCAGATCGACCCGGACCTTGTCGGTTCCGCCGGCGCGCTGGAACTGCTGTTCGGTCAGCACGCGCAGGATCTTGGTCTGGGTCCCGAGCGGCATGTCCGCGATCTCGTCGAAATAGACCACGCCGCCATGCGCCTGTTCGAGGAGGCCCGGCTCGATCCCGCGCTCGGCGGTTTCGCGGCCGAAGAGCACCTCCTCCATGCGCTCGGGTTCGATCGTGGCGCAGGGCACCGGGATGAAGGGCGCCCGGGCGCGCGGGCTGTGGGCGTGGATATAGCGCGCGGCCATTTCCTTGCCGGCCCCCGGCTCGCCCGAGAGCATGACCCGGCCGTTCGATTTCGACACCTTGTCGAGTTGCTCGCGCAGGCGGCGGAAGGCGGCGGAGTGGCCCAGCATCTCGGTCGCGCGTGCCTCGCCCCGGCGGAGCGTGCTGTTCTCGCGCCTCAGGCGCGCGGTTTCCATCGCGCGGCGGATCACCACCAGAAGCTGGTCGATGTTGAAGGGCTTCTCGATGAAGTCATAGGCGCCCTGCTTGATCGCGGCGACCGCGATCTCGATATTGCCATGCCCCGAGATGATCACCACGGGCACGTCGGGATTGTTGCGCTTGACCTGCTTCAGGATGTCGATCCCGTCCATCTTGCTGTCCTTCAGCCAGATGTCGAGGATCATCAGCGCGGGTTCGGCCAGGTTCAGTTCCGCGACTGCCTGATCCGAATTGGCGGCCAGACGGGTCGCGTAACCCTCGTCCCGCAGAATGTCCGAGATCAGTTCGCGAATGTCCTTTTCGTCGTCAACGATGAGAATGTCAGTCATTTCACGTGGTCCTGCTCTTGTTTCTGGCGCCGCGCCGTGAGGCGCACGGGCTGTCTTTCGCGGGGGAGCCTGATCTCGGCCATCGCGCCTTGATGGCCGGGGGCGTCCGTCAGGCTGAAACGGCCGCCATGCTCCTCCACGATCTTCTTGACGATGGGCAGCCCCAACCCGGTGCCGCCCTTCTTCATGGTCACATAGGGCTCGAAGAGCCGCGAGCGGTCCTCGGGCAGGCCGGGGCCGTTGTCGATGATGCGGATCGTCACCGCGTCGGGCGCGGCATCCATCTCGACATCGACCCTCGGCCGCCAGTCCGCGGGCGGATCGGCGCGCAATTCGTCCAGTGCCTCGCCTGCATTCTTCAAGAGGTTGGTAAAGACCTGCCGCATCATCCCGGCATCCGCATCGACGATCACCGGTTCCTCGGGGATGCGCGAGACGAGCGCGCCCTGCAGGGCGTCGCGCTGCATCAGCTCGCTGTCGCGCAACAGCTTCGCGAGATCGGTTTCCTTGCGGTCCGGCTCGGGCATCCGGGCAAAACGCGAGAATTCGTCGACGATCCGGCGCAGGTCGTTCGTCTGGCGGATGATGACCTCGGTATATTGCTCAAGCACCTCGCGGTCATCGCCGGCGATCGGGGCGAATTTGCGCTTGAGCCGCTCGGCCGAAAGCTGGATCGGGGTCAGGGGGTTCTTGATCTCATGCGCGACGCGGCGCGCGACATCGCCCCATGCCGCCATGCGCTGCGCCGAGACGAGGTCGGTCACGTCATCAAGCGCCACGACATAGCCTTCCAGCCCGCCGGCCGCGCCGCGGCGGATCGCCATGCGGACCAGCAGGCTCTCGACCCGGCCGTCGCGGTTCAGGCGGATCTCGTCCTGCACGCTTTCATTGACCGATTGAGCGAGCTTTTCGAACAGCGGCGCGAATTCCGGCACCGCCTCGGACAGCAGCCGGTCATGCGCATTCATCGGGTCAAGCCCGAGAAGCCGGCTGGCCGAGCGGTTCAGGAAGTCGATCTCGCCCGCCGCATCAAGCCCGATCACCCCGGCCGTGACCGAGGAGAGGACCGAGTCGAAAAGCCGCCGCTGGTCATCGGCCGCGCGATAGCTCTCGACCAGTTCCTCGCGCTGCGTCTTGAGCTGGCGGGTCATGCGGTTGAAGCTTTGCCCGAGGGTCTGGATCTCGTCCCCGGTATCGGGCTCGGGGATCTGGAGGTCGAGATTGCCCTTGCCGACCTGCTCGGATGCCTCGGCCAGCCGTCCGATCGGGCGCGAAAGCCGGTCGGCGAACCACAGGCCCAGCCACATCGCCCCGGCGATCAGCAGCAGCGCGAAGCCGAGATAGAAGAGCGAGAAGTTCAGCAGCACCCGCCCGCGCTCCTGCTCGAGCAACTGGTATTCGCCGACGCTCTGCCTTGTCTCGTCCAGCAGGCCCAGAAGCTTCCCGTCCACGTCGCGGGTGACATAGAGATAGCGGTCCGCGAGCGGCGTCAGCGGGACGAGGGCGCGAAATTCGTTGTTCTGCCAGTCCTGGATCAGCACGAGGCCCTGCGCCTGCGCCTCGTCGAATTCCTGCGGCGAGGGCTGTTCATACCAGAACTGATAGCTGCGCTCGCCCCGCGCGCGGATGGTGCCGCGGCCGTCGACCACATAGGCCTCGCGCAGGCCGCGCTGGATCAGCGCCTGCCCCTGCCCCAGAAGCAGCCGCAGCTGCCCGTCATCCAGCATCGGGTTCTGACGCGCCGCCTGCGTCAACGCACCGGCCAGCAGCTTCGCGTCATTGGTGAGGTCGCGCCGGTGTTCGTCCTGATAGGCCTCGGCGGCAGAGAGCGAACTGCTGACCACCTGCTGGACCCGGCTGGAGAACCAGCCTTCGAGGCCGATGCTGACGGTCAGGCCCGCAAAGAGCGCGACAAGCACCGTCGGGACCAGCGCCACGGTCGCGAATACGCCGACAAGGCGCATATGCAGACGCGAGCCCGCCGCCGAATTGCGCCGCTCGGCCACGATCCGGGTCATGCGGGCGGCGACAAGGCCGGTCAGCAGGATGACATAGATGAGGTCGGCCAGCAGCACGAGCCGGAGCAGCGTTCCGCCCGGAACGACATGCGCAAACGGCCCCATGACCGCAAAGGTCAGCGCGGCGAGGAGCGGACCGAGAACGGCAAGGCCGAGCGTCGAGACATTCCTGACAAGGCGCTTGCGCCGCAATCTTGCGACGCGTTCCCATGTGCCCCTGGAGAGCGTTCCGGCCACCTGCCAACCTCACGGCTTCGTCGCTGTATCGCGACTGTTCTGTGGCCGCTGCGCGACTCCGGCACGGCCATCTGTGGCCGTTTTACATCAGCTTGCGGCGCCGTGTCACCTCGATATTCAGGTCTGTCAGCTTCTTGCGCAGCGTATTGCGGTTGATTCCCAGTAAATCGGCACATCTGAGCTGATTTCCGCCGGTCGCGTCCAGCGCGATCTCCAGCAGGGGCTTCTCGATCTCGCGCAGGATGCGGTCGTATAGGCCGGGCGGCGGGAGCTGGTCGCCGTGAAGGTCGAAATAGCGTTGCAGGTGCATCTCGACCGATTGGGCAAGGCGGGCATTGCTGGCCTCGGCCACCGGCGCGGCCGGAATGCCCGGCGCGGGGCTGTTTGCCGCAGGGGCCGCAGCGGCCGCCACCGGGCGGGTCATCGGGATCGGCGCCGCGGCGGCCATGCCCGCCCCCGGCGGCATCGGCATCGACTCGGAGAGGGCGGTCCGCGTCTCGGCCTCGGTGATCTCGGCCCCGGCGGCGGTCAAGGCAAGGCGGCGCATCAGGTTCTCAAGCTCGCGCACATTGCCGGGGAAGGCATAGGAGCGCACCAGCGCCGTCGCCCCCTCGGAGAGCGCGCGCTGCGGCAGGCCTTGCGACGCGGCGCGCGCCAGCAGGTGGCGGGCCAGCGGCGGAATGTCATCGACGCGCGAGCGCAGCGGCGGCACGGTGACCGTCACCCCCGCCAGCCGGTAATAAAGGTCGGCGCGCAGCAGGCCAGCGGCCACGTCCGCCTGCGGCTCCGGCCCGGTGGTCGAGACGAGGCGCGGCATCTGGTTGCGGCCGGGACCGGCCTCCCACGCCTCGATCAGCCCGATCAGCCGGGCCTGCGCGGCGGCGCCGAAACTGGCCGGATCCTCGATCAGCAACGTCCCGCCGCTCGCCCTTTCGCTGGCGCGGTGGATCGCCTCCTCGGAGAGATCGGCCGAGGTCAGGACGGCAAGCCCCGCCTCGCGCCGGTCCGAGAGGTCGTGGAAGGACCGCGCCACCACGGTCTTGCCCACCCCCGCCTCGCCCGCGATCATCACCGGCAGGTCGGCATTCAGGACGCGGGCGACCATGCGAAACAGGTTCTGCATCGCGGGCGCGTGGCCGATCAGCGGCAGCGTCGGATCGGCCCCCGTCTCGGGCGAGGGGGTCGCCACCGGCGCCGCATCGGACTTGCGGGCGCGGCGCGACAAAGCCTGACCCGCGCGCAGCATCAGGTCGGGCAGGTCGAAGGGCTTGGGCAGATAGTCGAAGGCCGCGGCTTCGGTCGCGCGGATCGCGGTCACGATGGTATTCTGCGCCGAGATCACGATCACCGGCAGGTCGGGCCGCGCCTTGCGGATCGCCGGGATCATGTCGATGCCGTTGCCATCGGGCATCATCACATCGGTGATGACCAGATCGCCCCGCCCCTCCTCGACCCAGCGTTGAAGCTGCGCGAGCGAGCCGGTGGCATGGACCCGGCAGCCGGCGCGGGTCAGGGCCTGGGTCAAAACGGTGCGGATGGTGCGGTCGTCATCAGCGATCAGAACGGTGCCGTCCATGGGGAACCTCAGGCTTTGGGAAGGGAGATGCGGAAAACGGTGCGACCGGGCCGGGACTCGAGATTGATCCAGGCCCCGTGGTCGGTGATGATCTTCGAGACCAGCGCCAGGCCCAGCCCGGTGCCGTTCTCGCGCCCCGAGACGAAGGGCTCGAACACCTCGTCGGCGATGGCTTCGGGGATGCCGGGGCCGTCATCCTCGATCTCGACCTGAAGGGGCAGGCTGCGGCCCTGCGGCTCGGCCTCGGTCGGCGCAAGGCGCAGGGTACCGTCATAGAAGCTGCGGATGCGGATGGTCCCGGTCTCGCGCCCGTCGCGGTGGATCGCCTCGGCGGCGTTCTTGACGAGGTTCAGGCAGACCTGCACGAGCTGGTCGTTATCGGCCAGCGCGGTCGGCAGCGAGGGGTCGTAATCGGGCACGATCTTCAGCCCCTTGCCGAAGCCCACCATGGCCGAGCGGCGCACCCGCTCCAGCACGTCATGGATGTTCACTTCGGTCAGCTTGGGGGCCGAGGTGTCGCCGAAACGCTCGACCTGATCCAGCAATTCGACGATGCGGCGCGATTCCACGACGATCAGGTCGGCAAGATCGCGATCCTCGGGCGCAAGGCTCATCCCGATCAGCTGCGCGGCGCCCCGGATGCCGGCCAGTGGATTCTTGATCTCATGCGCCAGCATCTCGGACATGCCGATGGCCGAGCGCGCGGCCGAGCGCACCGCCCGCCCCTGCCCCAGCCGGGTCGAGCCGTCATTGGGCGCGATCAGCATCACGATGCCGCCCTCGGGGCTGGGCACCGGCCCGGCATGGATGGTGGCGACGCGGTCGGCATGGCCGCCCACGCGGTCGCCGATCTCGAAGCGCACGCCCGAGCGGTTCAGCGCCTCATGCCCCTCGCGCACGCGGTCGAGGATCTCGGCCACCGGCGGCACGATCCGAAGGCGCTTTTGCATGTCAGGCCCTTCCAGCGCGACCCCCATGGCCGAGCGGCGCGAGACGTTCAGGAAAGCCTCGGCAAGATCGTTCATGCCGGCGACCCGCCCTTCGCGGTCAAGGATCACCGCCGGCAAGGGCAGCGCGGACCAGTTCGGCCCCACCTCGGCCGGGACGAAGGCCCCCTGTGGCTCGCCATTCCCGGTCGCCGTTCTGCTGCCCGTCGACCCGATGCGGAACCTCATTCACCTTGCTCCGATATCTGCAATGCCGCCGCATCGGTGAAACCGGCGCGGATCGCCGCCAGCGCGGCCTCGGGCGAGGGTGCGCGCAAAAGCTCGGCCCGGTTCGGCGCGCCATTCGCCTCGGCATACCAGCCAAGGTGCTTGCGCGAGACGCGCAGGCCCAGTTCCGTGCCGTAAAGCGACAGGATGTCCTCGTAATGCTCGGCCACCGCATCGGCCAGAGCCGCGCCGCGCGGCACGACCGGCGCGGGCGTCCCCCACAACTCATGCGCGATCAGGGCCAGTTTCCACGGCGCGCCCTGCGCGCCCCTCCCGACCATGACCGCATCGGCGCCTGACTGCGCCAGCGCGAGCCGCGCCGAGGCCGCATCGACCACATCGCCATTCGCGACCAGCGGCGGGCGGCCAGGCAGGTTCGCGACCTTCCTGATGCGGTGCCAATCAGCCTTGCCGGTATAGAACTGCGCGCGCGTCCGGCCATGGACGGTCAGCATCCTGATCCCGGCGGCGGCGGCGCGGGCGGCAAGCTCGGGCGCGTTCAGGCAATCCTCGTCCCAGCCAAGGCGCATCTTCAGCGTCACCGGCAGGTCCGGGACCGCGCCCACCACCGCCTCGACCAGTTCCAGCGCGTGGTCGAGGTCGCGCATCAAGGCCGCGCCCGACAGGCCGCCCGTAACCTTCTTGGCCGGGCAGCCCATGTTGATGTCGATGATCCGCGCGCCCATCCCGGCGACGATGCGCGCGGTCTCGGCCATTGCCGCGGCCTCGCGGCCGGCGATCTGGACGCTGACCGGCAGCACCCCCTCGGTCATCGCTTTGGCGCGGACGGCCATCCGGGTCGAGGGGCGCGGCGTCACCATCTCGGTCGAGGCGACCATCTCGCTGACCATCAGCCCCGCCCCACCGTGGCGCGCAACCGCGCGGCGAAACGGCAGATCGGTGATGCCCGCCATGGGCGCCAGAAAGACGGGCGGGCCAAGCGGCAGATCTCCGAGAAGGATCGGGTCGGGCAGGTTCATGGGCAACTCGTATGACGCGGGACGGATATGCGAAAGAATAGGGCGACTGCCTTTTCGACGGGCTTCCGCGTTCCGCCCGCTTTTGCTTAATTTAACGGCTCAGTGATCAATTATCGCGCAGAAACCGTCCCGTCAAATGTCGCGGCGCTGCCGGGCCGCCGTCGCAGCCATACTGGAAGGAAGCGTCCCGAGGCGCTAACTGAAAGACAGCCAGAGCCGGAAGGGGTCGCGCGATGTTCCTGTCTGTCTTCGACATCTTCAAGATCGGGGTCGGGCCGTCCTCGTCGCATACGATGGGGCCGATGGTGGCGGGCGGACGCTTTCTCGACGCGCTGCGCCGCCAGCCTTTCCGCGCCCACGGGCTGCGGGCCAGCCTGCATGGCAGCCTCGCCTTTACCGGCAAGGGCCATGCGACCGACCGCGCCACCATCCTCGGACTGGCGGGTTTTCTGCCCGAGACGCTGGATGCCGAGCGGGCCGAGGCGACGCTGGCCCTGAACCGCGAGACGCGCCGCCTTGCCCCCGAAGGTCTGGGCGACATGGCCTTCGACCCCGAGCGCGATCTGGTCTTCGACTTCGACCACCCGCTGCCGGGCCATGCCAATGGCATGATCCTGATGGCCACCGATGCCGAGGGCGACGTCATCTTCCGCGAGGTCTATTACTCCATCGGCGGCGGCTTCGTCCTGACCGAGGCCGAGCTTGCCGCGCGTGGCGATGAAAGCCGCAGCGACGACGCGCCGCGCGTCCCCTTTCCGTTCGCGAAAGCAGATGAAATGCTGGAGATGGCCGAAAAATCAGGCAAGAGCATCGCCCGCATGAAGCGCGAGAACGAGCGCGTCCACAGGACCGATGCCGAGATTTCGGCAGGAATCGCCCGGATCTGGCAGGTGATGCGCGACTGCATGGACCGCGGCCTCTCGACCGGCGGCACGCTGCCCGGCGGGCTGTCGATCCGGCGCCGCGCGGCGGGGATCCATGCCGCCCTGCTGGCCGAGCGCGGCATGAACCTGACCGCGCCCCATGTCATCAACGACTGGATGTCGGCCTATGCCATGGCCGTGAACGAGGAAAACGCCGCCGGAGGACAGGTCGTCACCGCGCCGACCAATGGCGCGGCGGGCGTGGTGCCGGCGGTGATCCGCTATTGGCTCGACCATGTTCCCGGCGCGTCCGAGCGCCAGCTTGACGAGTTTCTGCTGACCGCCGCCGCGATCGGCGGGCTGGTCAAGCACAATGCCTCGATCTCGGGGGCGGAATGCGGCTGTCAGGCCGAGGTCGGCTCGGCCAGCGCCATGGCGGCGGCGGGGCTTTGCGCCGTCCTCGGCGGCACGCCCGGTCAGGTCGAGAACGCGGCCGAAATCGCGCTGGAGCACCACCTCGGCATGACCTGCGACCCGGTGCGCGGGCTGGTGCAGGTGCCCTGCATCGAAAGAAACGGGCTTGGCGCGATCAAGGCGGTCTCGGCGGCCAGCCTCGCGCTGCGCGGCGACGGCAAGCATTTCGTTCCCCTCGATGCCGCGATCGAGACCATGCGCCAGACCGGTCAGGACATGAGCGAGAAATACAAGGAAACCTCGCTGGGCGGCCTTGCCGTCAATGTCCCGAACTGCTGAAGTCACATTTCGCGCGAAACTTTGCGCAGGAAGGCACGGCGCGGGCCTTGCCCGGCTCAGGACTCTTGCCGAAATCAGGGGGTTCCTGTAGCCATTGGAATAACAAAACTCCAAGGAACCGGGACAGAGCAGATGAATTTCCGTTCGGCTTTTGCCGTGCTGTCGATGACGGTAGCCGTGACCGCTTGTGGCGAGCTGCCCTTCCAGAAATCAGCGACCGAAGAACCGGCCGGCCATTCCGGCCCTCCCGGCGTCTCGCCGCTTGACCAGCCGATCGAGACCGGGGCCGATGGCGTCGCCGTCGCCACGGGCGAGGCGAGCACGATGAATACCGCGATGTTCCGCGCCTCGGGCGCCGGCTGGACCGTCACCGCCGGGGACAAGCGCGCCGTCCTCGAACGCTCGGGGGCGAAATCGACCGCCGTGACCGTGCGCCGGATGACCTATGCCCGCGGGGTCGAATTCGTCGGCACGATGAACGGCTCGGTCTTTTCGCTGAACGTGCAGGCCGCGGAATGCAAGGCGGGCGACCAGCGCACGCCCTTCACCGCCAAGCTGCGGCTTGGCAGCCAGAACCTGAGCGGCTGCGCGGTGGCGACCGACACCATGCCCAAGGCGCAGGTGACGGCCTCCTCGGCCGCGCCGAAGCCCAAGACGGCGGCGAAGCCCGCAGCACCGGCGGCGAAGCCCGCCGAACCGGCAGCGGCAGCGACGACCCCGGCCGCGGACACCGTGACGACGCCCGCCACGACCCCGGCGACCACGACCCCGGCGGTCACCGAACCGGCCAACCCCGCACCCGCGACGACGGCCCCCGCGCCTGCGACGACCGCGCCCGCAACCCCCGCTCCGACGACCAGCCCGGCCCCGGCCGAGACGCCGGCCGCCCCGGCGGCAAGCGAGCCTGCGGCGACGACCGGCACCCACGCCGTCCCCGCGCCCGAACTTGTTCTGCCGCCGACGCCGCCCGCCCCGAGCGAGTAAGCCATCGCCGGACCGGCGCGCGACGTGCCGGTCCTGACGCCCGCAGGCCAGCGCCGCGGGTAGCCATCTGAGAGGACACGCCGATGCGCGCCCATTCGACTCTAACCCGCCGGTTGCTGGCCTCGACGCTGCCCGCGGCCCTGCTTCTCGGCCTCGGCGCATCCGCTGCCTCAGCCGACCCGCTGATCGGCAACAAGCTGAACGGCCGCGGCCTGCCCGGCGGGATCGACACCCCTTCGGCCGAGATGCTGCCCGACGCGACGCTTGGCGCGACGCTGAGCTATTCCGATCTTGGCCGCCGCAATACGCTGGTCTTCCAGATCCTGCCGCGACTGACCGCCTCGCTGAGCTATGGCCGCTTCGACAGTCTCGAGGAAAGCCGGGGCTATGTCTGGGACCGCAGCTTCGACCTGCGCTATCAGTTCCTGGACGAGGATCCCGACGGCTGGCGCCCGGCCGTGGCCATCGGCCTGCAGGACTTCATGGGCACGGGCTTCTACAGCGCCGAATACATCGTCGCGACCAAGACCATCAACCCGCGCCTGCGGGTCAGCGCCGGTCTTGGCTGGGGACGGCTGGCGCAATCGGGCGGCATCGGCAGCCCCTTCGGCGACCGCCCCGGCCCGGATGAGGAAGAAGGCGGCAAGCCGAATGCCGACCAATGGTTCAAGGGCGAAGTCGCGCCCTTCATCAACGCCACCTGGCAGGCGACCGACAAGCTGGCGCTGACGGCGGAATATTCCGGCGACGATTATGCCTGCGAGACCGGCGACGCCGACAAATGCGAGCGTCGTGTCTGGCTCAGCGACCATGATGAGCTGAAGAACAACATCAACCTCGGCGCCAGCTACAATTTCGGCCAGAACTACCAGGTCTCCGGCTACCTTCTGGGCGGCCAGACGCTGGGCGTGCAGTTCAGCGTGGCCATGGGTCCGAACCAGGCGCCGTTCCCCTCGGGGATCGAGAAGGCGCCGGCGCCGGTCCGGCCGCGCCCCTCGCCCGCCGCCGATCCCGAAGGCTGGTCGGGCGCATGGTCGGCCGATCCGACCGCGCAGCCCGCGATCCAGAAGGCGCTGCAAACGGCGCTGAACAAGGAAGGCCAGACGCTCGAGTCGATGGCGCTCGACGCCAACCGCGCCGAGGTCCGCATCCGCAACCGCCGCTATATGCAACATGCCGAGGCGATTGGCCGCACGGCGCGCCTGATGACGCGGGCGCTGCCGCCCTCGGTCGAAACCATGGTCATCACCTTCTCGGAGGACGGGCTGCCGACCACCTCGGTCACGCTGCGCCGTTCGGATGTCGAGCGGCTCGAGAATACCGAGGCGAGCCAGATCGCCAATGTCGCGGTCCTGAGCGATGCCGTGCCGCGGCCGGGCAACCTGACCTATTCCGAAGGCATGTTCCCGCGCTTCCGCTGGGTGCTGAAGCCTTACGCCTCGACCTCCCTCTTCGACCCGGACGAGCCCTTCCGCTATGAGATCGGCGCCGAGGCGGGGGTGGAATACGAGCCGACCCCCGGCCTCGTCCTTGCCGGCAGCCTGCGCCAGCGCGTCCTCGGCAGCATGGAGCAGGACGGCCCCGGCGGCATGACGCCCGAGGAATACGAGGATCTGGATACCGATTACGATGAGGAGACCGGCGTGCCGCGCGTGCGCTCGGACGGCCGGATGTATTCCGGCAACAAGAGTCCGACCATCCCGCGCCTGACGCTGGCCTGGTATGCCAAGGCGACGCCCACGGTCTATACCCGCATCACCGGCGGCCTGATCGAACGCGCCTTCGGCGGCATCTCGGCAGAGGCGCTGTGGTGGCCCACCAACTCGCCCCTCGCACTCGGGGCCGAGATCAGCCGGGTGAAGAAGCGCGACTTCCGCGACGTCTTCGGCTTCCGCGACTATGAGGTCACGACCGGCTTCGTGTCGGCCTATTACACCTGGGACAACGGCATTCGCGCCCAGCTTGACGTCGGGCAATATCTGGCCGGCGACAAGGGTGCGACGCTCACGCTGGAACGCCAGTTCGCCAATGGCTGGCGCGTCGGCGCCTGGGCCAGCAAGACCGACATCAGCTCGGAGGACTTCGGCGAGGGATCGTTCGACAAGGGCGTGAGCATCTCGATCCCGCTGGCCTGGGGCACGGGCGAGCCCTCGATGCGCCGCGTCGGTGGCGATATCCGCTCGCTCTCGCGCGATGGCGGCAGCAAGCTGCGCGTGCAGGACCGGCTCTATGACAGAATCCGCGACAGCCAGTCCGGGGAAATTTACCAAGGTTGGGGGAAATTCTGGCGATGACCGGGACCAAGATGCGTTTCATGCTGGCCGCCGCGACTCTCGCCATGCTCGGCGCCTGCGGCAATGTGGACAGCGAAGAGGGGTCGATCCCCGGCATGCTGGCCGAAGCCGCGCGACAGACCGTCGGGCAGCGCGACCGCGACGAGGTCACCGAGAAGGTCGATCCGAGCGAGATGGCCGCGACCGCGCTGCGCGTGAACAAGGGTCCGCTGATCCTCGTCGGGCTGGAAAGCAAGAACACCACGCAGGTTCTGGCCCTTGTCGGCCAGAATGCCGGCCAGCGCACCTACATGACCGCGAACGAGCAGGGGCTGATCCTGCGCGACGGAATGCTCGCCGGGACGCGCGGGCTGGGCGATGACCTCTCGGTGGCCGAGATGGCGCAATCCTCGGCGCTGATCCGCTCGGGTCAGGGCGGGCAGGCGCGGCGCGTCATGCGCTACTGGACGGGCGACGGGCTGGAAAGCCCGCTGACCCTCGACTGCACGG
>Ga0182739_1001711_pt1 | contig 21985 bp, 11 predicted proteins | sample eDN5th30CBELigBY_FD_128873 | JGI IMG/M metagenome (GOLD analysis project Ga0182739, IMG submission 128873) | Enriched backyard soil microbial communities from Emeryville, California, USA - eDNA 5th pass 30_C BE-Lig BY (version 2) (version 2) | ecosystem: Environmental > Terrestrial > Soil >...
ACCCCACAAAGTGAAGCGAAGGCTTCAGGCGGTATATCCGAATACTTTGCGGGGACCCCGAAACAATCGGGAAAAGTTAACGAAACCTTTGGAGAAACAAACTTTCTATCCAGTTTTGAGGGTACAAACCTTTAATGTTTGGTGATAATGGCGAAAGGGAACCACGCGTACCCATCTCGAACACGACCGTTAAGCCTTTCAGCGCCGATGGTACTTGGACCGCAGGGTCCTGGGAGAGTAGGACATTGCCAAGCAGAAAAAAGCTACTGCAGCAATCTGCAGTAGCTTTTTAATGGAATATGGCCCGTTGGTCAAGGGGTTAAGACACCTCCCTTTCACGGAGGTAACAGGGGTTCGAATCCCCTACGGGTCACCAATTGGAGGATTAGCTCAGCTGGGAGAGCATCTGCCTTACAAGCAGAGGGTCGGCGGTTCGATCCCGTCATCCTCCACCATTAAGAGCCATTAGCTCAGTTGGTAGAGCACCTGACTTTTAATCAGGGTGTCGAAGGTTCGAGTCCTTCATGGCTCACCAGTTATGTCCATCAAACCATCAATTAAATTGGTGGTTTTTTTGTGCTTTCTGTCATTTATAATTCTAAATAGGCTTCACACGAGTTCCATTCGAACTTAGTGCGAAGCCTATTTATTGTTTACAGACTGTGTGCGTCATAGAGAACAGCTCCCAACCTTACAGTGTCGTAAGAGAACTGTAAGTAGAATCAATTTCTCGATCTGCTCTGCTTCTATAGAATGTATATATAAGTTATTTGAATAGAGAGGACGGGATAGGAATGGAAAAATGGAATATGAAGAATTCGATTATTACGATCATTTGTCTATTAATAGTGGTAATTGGTGGGTTTGTTTACTTAGAGAAAACTACGAGTGGGTTAGTGCCGACAATCTCAGGATTGTTAGAGAATGAATATAAGCCTCATTATGTAAAAACGGAATCCGACAATTATACTAAGCTTTGGAATGGCAAATATCGTTATACATTTACGGGGTACGCTGAGGATGGAGAGAAGCAAAAAATTGTCAGAGTCATGGATAGAGAGCTACGCCCCGATGCTTACTTAAGAATCTATGCAGAGGGAAGCCTGGGAAAGTATTGGGAGGAAGTTCAAGAGCATGAGATACCGTTAGAGGCATTAGCTAAGTTTAAATAAAGAAAGCAATGAATTCTATAGGGTGGGGTGCTTATAATGCAGAAAAAATGGAGCAGTAGGGTAAGAACAGGATTGATGCTGGGAATGATGCTTGTAGTGATGACGGCATGTATGGGCGAGGACAAAAAGGATCAACGATCGGCATTGTCGGGGAAGGGAAGCAAGGAAGAAGTGACGCTTAAGGTTACATTTTGGGATGAGGAGCTTTTTTATCAGCAATATGGAAGCTTGTTTACCGCTAAATACCCCAACATTCAATTTGAAGTCGTACCAACAGATGAGGTTTGGTTGAATCCAGATAACAATGCTCAACAATCAATTGTACAGTTGGTGAAGGAGCAAAAACCCGATGTAATTATGCTGGAGCCGTATTTACTTACTCCGCTAATCGAAGAAGGATTATTACAACAGTTGGATCTCATGCTGGAGCAAGATGATTTCACATTAGATGGTATTCTGCCTGCTGCGATAGATCAACTGAAAAGGATGGGCGATGGCAGACTATATGGCTTGGCCCCGGCATTTCAAGAGGATGCTATCTATTACAATGCGGATTTGTTCGATCAATACGGAATTCCATATCCACAGAATGGGATGACATGGGATGAGCTGTTGATGCTAGCAGAGCTGTTTCCGACAGACGGAACGCCTGAAGATCGCGTATATGGATTACAGATCTATACACGCGAAAGCGGAGCTGATTTTATGCTCCGTTCTGGCTATCAGAGCGGACTACAAATTTCAGATCCTCATACTGGAAAGATGACCATCTCGTCGCCATCATGGATACGTGTTGCAGAGGAGGCGCTCAGGTATGCGAAGTCAGATGCGATCTATCAATACGATCAACTCGCAATGGATGAGGCGGAAACATATAACGAGATGCTGCGTCAGGATTTGTTCTTGACGAAACGGATCGCAATGAAGGTTGCCGACAGTTATTACATGAGCCAAATCCGCAGTGCACAGCATACGCTTAAGGAGGAGATTGTCGCAAACTGGGATGTTGTAACGGCACCGACGAGCCCAGATGCGCCTAATCAGTCCACATCGTTATATCTACCTGAGATTTATGCTATTCATGCTCAGTCAGAACATGCACAGGCTGCATGGGAATTCGTGAAGTATGTCAACTCAGAGGAATTCGCTAAATTGAACGCTCGTTCTTCTGTTCTTAATGGACTATCTGTGCGAACCGAATATATTCGTAATGAAGAAGGGATCCAGATGGAAGCTTTCTACACTAATTCGCCCGCAGAAGCCAAAGGAAATAATTATGTAGAAGAGCTATTGCAGCTACCACAGCCGTTCGTTATGTCCTTCTATGAAAGCTTAATGAAGCATTGGGATGCGATGGTGACGGAGGAATCCACGGTTGAAGAGGCACTGCTTATGATCGAAAGCGAATCACAGCTTGCCCTCGATGAGGCAAACAAGGAGGCCGGAGAAGTATGGCAGGTGGAGTAATGGAGTAATTAACATTATGTAGTTGCTAACAGTATTCTTTTATAGTAAACAAGACAAGGCATTCGCTCCTTGTCTTGTTTTACTTTAAATCCAGTTTACTATATACAGAATAAAAGTTTCGTGAAAAATAATAGAGATATGTATCCATATTATAGAATTAATTTGGTATAATCTTGGATATGGGTATTATTTCCTATGGAATAGGGGCTTTTTGCTATTTAATTGTGGATTGAATCTACTAATTTCGAAAGGTTGGGAAGTATGAATAAGACCAGGCATCAGATGAGATTGGCAATGTGGGCGTTAGTGCTTGTGCTGCTAGTGCAAACGATCGCGGTAACCATACCAAGTAATGTTGCATATGCACAAGGTATGGATCGCAATAGCGTCGTTACCAAAATGGAAGAAAACTTAATATTAAAAAGTGATGGAACGGTATGGGCGTGGGGAGATAATAACTTCGGTCAAATCGGTAATGGAACCTTTCAGGCAAGTGATTACCCTGAGCAAATTAAGAGCTTAAGTAATGTAATAGATATTAGTATGGAAAGTTCAGTATCGTTAGCTCTTAAAAAAGATGGCACAGTCTGGTCATGGGGAGCCTATAATATGATTGCTCCCGATGATGGCACCTTACTAGGTAGCATTAATCCAATTCCAGTTCAAGTTCAAGGGATCTCAGATGTAAAAGCTATAGTCGCTGGTACTGCAAGTGGCTTTGCATTGAAGTCAGATGGAACCGTCTGGTCATGGGGCTTGAACATGAGAGGTGAGCTTGGTAATGGAACATATCGAGCAAGTGAGAATCCGACACAAGTGAAGGAGTTAAGCGATGTGGTCGCGATTGAATCTCACAGTACGAACCTATTTGCACTTAAATCAGACGGTACGGTATGGGCTGTCGGTGATAACACCTTCAAGCAACTTGGAACCGCGGTAACGAGAGGTTTTCATAACGTTCCCGTACAAATTAATGGATTGGATAATGTAAAAGCAATTCGATCTTATGGAAGTAAATTATTTGCGATTAAGAACGATGGTACATTATGGGCACTTGGTGCAAATCAATACGGTGAAATAGGTGTGAATGCCAATACAGAAAAAGTCGATGTTCCTGTGCAAATTCCTTTACCATTGCCAGTGGTTCAAGTTCAAATAGGTGGCATGCATGCAGAAGCCTTGTTAAGTGATGGTACAGTTTGGGCGTGGGGAAGTAATTCCAATAATGCGTTAGCCAATGGGGAACGAGATCTGAAAGGTAATGAACGAATTGATACGCCTGCACAAGTGAAAAATTTGAAAAACGTTAAGCGACTAATCGCGACTAGTGTAGCCGAAAAACAAGATGGTACTGTATGGACTTGGGGCTCAGTATACTTAACATTCTATAAAGGTTCTATGAACATAACGAAAGAACCTGTACAAGCGTATTGGGATACGATTGGCGTACTTGCTCCAGATGCATTTGTTAAGCCTAAACCTTATAATCCCGCTGATGTAACATTGCTTCCTTCTCAAGCAGCTAAGGCGGCTCGAAACTACGATAATGTGGCTATTGCGGCAGGCTGGGATACTTCATTAGCTTTAAAGTCAGATGGAACAGTATGGCAATGGTCGATAAATGGATATTCCCAAAGTGATTTATCTACGGCTATTTTAGCTGAAACACCAGTGCAAGTGCCTGGACTTACTAATATTAAAGCAATCTCGATTAGTTGGAAACATGCACTAGCATTAAAATCAGACGGAACCGTATGGCAATGGGGAATTAATGAGGATAGTAAGTGTTCTATTCGCCAATACCAATGCTTAGGTACGTCAAAAGTGCCAACGCAAGTACCTAATTTGACAGATGTCGTGCAAATTGCAGCGGGTACAGAGCATATGCTTGCTCTCAAATCAGATGGCTCAGTATGGGCTTGGGGCTTGAATGATAAAGGACAATTAGGGTATGGTACGACGACAAGTAGTGCAACACCGGTCCAAGTTTCAGGACTATCTAATGTAGAGTCGATTGCAGCGGCTGATGATGCATCTGGTGTCGTAAAGAAGGATGGTACTGTCTGGGTATGGGGAGACAACTTCTACGGTCAATTGCTTGGCAATACGGGAAAATTGACGTTTACCACTACACCTACACAAATTACACAATTATCAGGGGTGAAAGCGCTCCAGTTAAACTGGGCACATAATGTAGCTTTAATGAAGGATGGCTCAATATGGACCTGGGGGTTAAATGACTATGGTTATTTAGGAGATGGTACTTGGAATAAGCGTGAAACACCAGCTAAAATTTCCGGTGCATCAAATGTAAAGAGTATAGCATCTGATAACTACACCTTAGCTTTGCGTAATGATGGCACACTTCTCACTTGGGGATTAAGTGTTGGTAGTGATGACATTGCGTCAACTACTCCAATTCCGATCGAAGGAATAACCAATGTTAAAGCAGTTGCAGCAGGTGTACATCATGGCTTGATTCTGTTAGATGATGGGAGTATTTGGGATCTAGGGCAAGATGGTTATTATGGTCGCCAGCCGGTTCAAGTACAATGGGTACCTATTGAAATTCCTGGATTCTTCACCGGATCCAGTCCAGATTCCAGCATTGTAGTACCTCCTACTAGCTCCACTACGAATGATACCGATTTTGTAATGGTTGAGGCGGGGGATGTAGTTTCTGCTGCCTTGAAAAAGGATGGCACGGTATGGCATTGGGGCTTGATCATAAATAGAGAACAACCAGTGCAAGTACAAGGGCTATCCAATGTGAAGTCGATATCGGTTGGTCGTGATTTTGTACTAGCAGTTAAACAGGATGGCACAGTATGGGCATGGGGAAATAATGATATGGGTCAATTTGGAGATCAATCTCTTCCTTCATCAGACATTCCTGTGCAGGTTAAAGGGCTGTCGAACGTAAAAGAAGTTAATGCAGGGTACTCTTATTCTCGTGCTGTAAAGAATGATGGAACCGTATGGGTATGGAATGTAAATTGGTACAACGATGATTATAGTCAATTTAGGCTTACTCAGGTACGTGATATGAACGACATAACGAGTATTTTTACTGAGTTTGATACATCAATGGTTGTTAATTCAGATGGTACGATTTATCGTGTATTTGGTCTTGGTACAGGTATGCTCCCAGAGCCTGTTGTATACACAGAAATTCCATCTATTAAAGCGATATATGAAGGTGGTCTAGGTACAACGATCTTAGATGCACAAGGAAACGTATGGCAATGGGAGAACAACACATCACCACAGAAGGTCACTGGACTTACCAATATCGTTTCGATTTCTAAAGGCTTGTCACATACATTAGCGTTAAAAGGCGATGGCACAGTATGGGCATGGGGAGATAATTATAGTGGGCAGCTAGGTGACGGAACGATGATTGACCGCGATAAGCCCATCCAAGTATCGGGCTTAAAGGATGTCGTTATGATCTCTGCAGGTGATGCACATTCCTTAGCACTTACTTCCGATGGTAAAGTATGGGGATGGGGAGATAACGATTTCGGACAGTTAGGTACGGATGATCGAAAAGAGGTATTGGTTGCAACTCCAATATCACTTGGTACTAACGCTCTAGAGCCAGATACTACTACGGACGTACCTACAACTGTGGTGGCTTCGCCAACGAAATCACAGGTATTAATTAATAATAAGCCAGTTGCATTTGAAGCGTACAATATTAACAATAACAACTATTTTAAGCTGCGCGATTTGGCTGCTGCTCTAGGTCAAACTGAAAAGAGCTTCGAGGTCGTATGGGACAGTAAAGCGAATTCGATTAAGCTGTATTCCAACAAGCCGTACACCAAGGTTGGCGGGGAATTAGTTGCATCAACCAAAACAACTAAGAAAACAGCAACGTTAACACGTTCTAGCTTATTGCTAGACGACCAGTCTATATCACTTACTGCGTATCAAATCAATGGTAATAACTACTTTAAGTTAAGAGATATCGCGGCTTTGTTTGATTTCGGGGTTACCTGGAACGGTGCTAAAAATATGATTGAGATTGAAACCAATAAGTCGTATGTAAGTGAGTAATGTAATGAAGAAGCCAGTGTTCTTGTGGACACTGGCTTCTTATAGAGATAAAAAATACAGCAGTTGGGCAATTGTCTGGAGATAGTGAGGTTGCGAACAGCTATCATACCGGTATTGTTCAAGGAACTAATTATACTGGTGGTATTGCAGGATTAATGAGTAATGCTACACTCCGAAATAGCTATTCATCAAGCACGATAAGTGGGTACTACGTAGCTGGCGGATTAATTGGTGAGAGCAGTAAAGCTAACATATACGACAGTTATAGCTACTCTAATGTAAGAGGCATTCAGAATACTGGTGGCTTAATTGGCGACAGTCTTCAATCGACCTCGCTTGAGCGTAGCTTTAATAGTGGGGAAGTTACTGGATTTAACATAGTAGGAGGTCTAATAGGTAGCGTAACACAAACAAACATCACTAACAGCAATAATAATGGAGCTGTAAATGGCAGTTCGTATGTAGGTGGGTTATTCGGCGACGTTAGTAACATCACTACCTCAAATAACTATGTTAGTAGCATTGTTTCCGGTGTAAATAATGTAGGAGCTGTAGCTGGTAGTTGGGCAGGTAGTCCGACTAATGTATTGTTTAACACTGATCATATGCTAAGCGATCAATCTGGGAGCACAGGTAAGAGCACTGCACAGTTAAAGAATAATTTCACATATGCAGGCTGGGATTTGGATAATATATGGGAGCTTCGTGAGGGGAATTTTCCTACTTTGAAGGGAATGCCATATGAAGTACAGAAAGATGTGGCTCCACCGATACTGATGAACGCAATGCTTGCTTCTTCTGCACCTTCCATAATTAAGCTAACCTTTGATGAATGGGTATCAGTGGATCATGTCGCTGGTCTTGTAGTTACAGTTGATGGAGAACAGGTGCCCGTTGATTCTATAGAAAAAATGGATGATAACACGGTGCAATTAGTTTTAGAGCATTCAATTGCTTTCACTGCTACGATTTTAATATTTAATGATCAAGAATTAACTACGATTAAGGATAGAGCAGGCAACAGCTTACCTACATTGACTGCATACGAGGTTAATGTTGAGCTAAACGTCGTGTTTCATAGTAATGATGGTAAGAGTGCTACTATTGCCACTGTGCTTCGCAATAGCTTAGCTACACAGCCTGCTGAGCATTACAGAGAAGGATATACATTCAACGGATGGTACAGTGATAACGGAATGTTTAGTCTGCCATTTGACTTTTCGAGCACGCCAGTTGAGGATAATCTTAATCTATATGCACAATGGATCAAGTCAAGCCCGATATTAACGATAAACTACTCTCATGGCGTAATTACGGGTACACAGTCCCATTTATGAATATGGTCAACGTGTTGAGCTTACAGCTGTACCTAATGAGATGTATATATTTGAGAGCTGGAGGGATAACAGCACGGGGAAAATCGTAAGCACTAATCCTGTATACAGCTTCACTATTACCGAAAATAAAATATTAACGGCGAATTTCGTGCAGCAGGTTGCGCAGAAGTTCACGGTTACATTCAAGAATGAAAGCGGGCATGTCCTATCTGTACAGCAAGTAAATGCTGGTGAGGCAGCAATCCCACCTGTTAATCCAACGAAGCCAGATCATAGCTTCGAGCGTTGGAGCGAGGATTATCATAATATCCAATCGAATATGACGCTTTATCCAATCTATAAGGCGAACGAGGTTCTATATCATGTTGAAGTTATCAATGGAACTATTGCCAGTGGCGTTACCAACTATCGCTTTGACTCGAAAGTAACGATTGTAGCAGATGCTGCAGCCGAAGGGATGGTGTTCTCTCATTGGGAAAGTAATGGGATGACGATAAGCTATAGCGAAACCTATTCATTCTATGTTACGGGAAATACAACGATTGCCGCAGTTTACGCTGAAAATGCTGCATTGAGACAGCCGCTTGTTTCACTTTCTCCCAATGTGATTGCGAGCCCTGATTCAAAAAAGCTAAGCTTTATTGGGCAGGTTAATGCCCCGGCCCATTACACACTGGTTGAATGGGGAGTAGTAGTTAAAAAATCAACAGTCCCTCTAGTTGAGCTTGACCTTACAACAGCAGGAGCGATCCGTGGACGATCAAGCACGTTAACTGTGACTGGGCAGTATATGTTGAACAAGACAGGGGTAAATGCTGGAGAGATATGGTACGGTCGCGCCTATTTAATTTATCAGGATAGTGAAGGACAGATTTTTACGGTATATAGCTCTATTGTTCAAGGGATAATGCCAGAGTAATGATAATTAAAAACGTAAAGTGATTATGGGATGACTATAATCGCTTTGCGTTTTATTTTTTATTGATTATTGTGATGATTACAAGTAATCTTAAACTAATATATTTACTAGAAACTCAATAAGGATGAACAACTATGAACGTAATCGAAAAGCGTATTAATGATTTATTTGCTTATACTCCGGAACTGACGAAGCAGGATGACTTAGATGAATTTTGGCAACGTGCATTAGTGAATGTACATGAAATTTCTCTTCATTCAACGCGTACCGTACATCCGACGATTATTGGGAGCGTTGAGGTTATTGATGTGAAATTTAATGGATTCAAGGAAACACCGCTGCATGGATTTTTAATAAAGCCTAAAAGCAGTGATCCACAAGCCCAATTCCCTTGTGTAGTTGTTTTTCATGGCTATCAGCATGTACGTACAGGCCCTGAGCATTATATGGAGTGGCTTTCTTTAGGTATAGCTGTGTTTGCGGTAAGCGTGCGCGGTCAATCAGCTGGTAACACCCTAGGCAGCGAGCACAGCATGGTGAAGGGCTGGATGACGGAGAACTTATTGAATATCGAGGAAAGCTATTATATGGCGCTAGCCGTCGATCATTTACGAGCGTTACGCTGGGTGCTAGAGCAGGCAGATATCGATGCTAGCAGAGTTGCTGTTACTGGCGGTAGTCAGGGTGGCGGTCAAGCGTTATTCGCTGCTGAGTTTTACCCGCAGCTAAAAGCTGTTGTTGCAGATATTCCTAACTTATGTCATGTCGATTACGGTGTATTTTATTCACAGAGCTCGTTATCTGAAATTGCAGAGTTTTGTCGCAAGGTTAACACCGATTGGCAGAGTGTTCTGAAAAACTTAAGCTATTTTGATCATCTAAATTTAGCTGATCGGATAACGGTGCCGGTGATGCTGTCCGTTGGTTTGAAGGATACGGTCTGCATGCCTGAGACCATTTTCCCTGTTTACAATCGGATCAGCTCACAAGAAAAGAGCTTAGAAATCTATCCTTTCACAGGTCACGCGGTTGAATACGCTCAGAAGAAGAAGGGAATGGCATTCATTTATAACCATCTTATTGAGCAATAACTATATTGTTTTAATACAGTAAAAAGGTGAAATCCGTTCGTGCGGATTTCACCTTTTGCATTTGCTCATTTATCCAATGCTGCCACGAAAATCTGGTCTTCCTTCAACTGTATAACGTAACTCCTTAACGAATGTATGACGGTTAGGATCATACAGAGGATCGCCAACAATATCCTTATACGTACGTGCATGAAATACTAATACATCCTTAACTCCATCCTCGGAGACGGTAAAGCTGTTATGTCCAGGACCATAAATGTTAAGCTGTTCATCAGTTGTCAGCACTGGAAGTGGACTCTTTCGCCAAGAAGCCGGATCTAGCAAATCGGCGTCTGCATCGGCTTCAAGTAATCCGATACAGTAGTTATGATCGGTAGCACTTGCAGAATACGTAAGGAATACCCGATTGCATTTGCGAAGGAATGCGGGGCCTTCATTAACCTTAAACCCAATGATCTCCCAATCATATTCTGGTGTAGAGATCATAGCCTGCGGTCCAGTCAACGTCCAAGGATTACTCATTTTCGAAATATAGAGATTAGAGTTTCCTGCTATGCTGGGATCCTTCTGAGCCCATACATAATATCTTTCACCATGATGCTCAAAGCTAGTGCCATCAAGCGCAAAGCTTTCCCACTCGGTACGAATCTGACCTTTCTCCTCCCATTGTCCTTCTAATGGATCGGCGTTTTCGTTCTCGAGCACAAACATACGGTGATCAAACAAGCCGTCTTTCGTTTCTGTCGTGTGCGTTGCAGCAAAATACACATACCATTTACCTTCAATATAATGCAGCTCAGGTGCCCAAATATTAACGCTAAGCATACCTGATTCATGCTTTCTCCAAATGATCGTTGGTATCGCATTTGGAAGCTCTTCAACTTTCGCCGCTCTTCTAATTTCTATTCTATCGTATTCCGGAACGGATGCGACAAAGTAATAGAAACCATCCCAATGACGGTAAATATAAGGATCTGCTCTTTGTTCAATTAATGGTTGAACACGGTTTACTTCTGTTTGTTGGAATTCCATCCTGTCACCTGCTTCATATTCGTTTTATTTATCATCCTTTAACAGCACCCGCAGTCATGCCCTCTACAAAATATTTTTGGAAAGCAATAAACAGGACAAAAATCGGAATGATTGAGAAGAATGAACCTACAATCAATAGATCATAGTTATTTCCATAAGGAGTTAATAGAGTCTTCAACCCTATAGATAGCGTATATTTATCTTGATCCGCCAGCACCATAAATGGCCATAGAAGGTTGTTCCAGCTATTCATTCCATTGAGGATAGCCATTGCCGCAAAGGATGGCTTCATAACCGGCATAATCAGTCTAAAATAAATCATATATTCGTTGGCGCCATCAACTCTACCTGATTGAATGATTTCACTTGGTATGCTTCTTAAGTACTGTCTGAAGAAGAAAATCGTTGCCGCATTGGCTACCCCAGGCACGATGATCGCAGAATAGCTATTAATCATGTTGAGATCATTAATTAATGTGTATAGGGGAAGCAGCAGAATTTCAAACGGTACCATCATAATAAGCAGCACGCATATAAATAGAAAATTCTTTCCTTTAAACTCATATGCTGCAAAGCCGTAAGCGACAAAAGCACTAACAAAAAGCGTAAATGCCACCTGAGCGATCGTTAATATTAAGCTGTTTTTAAACCAAATAAAATAATCATGTTGTCCTGTGAAAAGAAAAATAAAATTGTCGAGACTCATGATGCTGGGATCAATGCTCAAGTTAAGACCGTAGCGTATTAAAGCCTCACCTGGCTTAAAGGAGGAGAGTGTAATTGCATAAAATGGAATCATAATAATAACAAACAGGATGAGAAATAACATAATCATGACGATTCTAGCCATTAAATCTGTTTTAGTCTGACTATTCCTCATATCATCTCTCCTCCTTCTTAAACATGCCGGTGATTTTAAGCTGAATTAAATTAATCGTCATCGCAACAACTAATAAGACAATTCCAACTGCTGCTGCATAGCCAAGCTTATTCTGCTCTATGCCTTGTCGATACAAATATCCAACAATCGTTAAACCGATATTTTTAGGCGAGTTATTACCGTTAAATAGCATTAAGCTTTCCGTAAACATCGCTAACCCCGCATAAATACTGATCGTTAACACATATATTGTCGTTGGCTTCAATAAAGGCACGGAAATATGAAGAAATTTTTGCCAAGCTGATGCACCGTCAATCGAAGCAGCTTCATAATATTCATTATCAATACTCTTTAATCCGGATAGATAATACAGCATATTAACACCTGTCCACTTCCAGCATGCCAGTATTAATAGGGCTGCCATACTCCATTCCTGATCCTTTAAGAACTTAATCGGTCCGATCCCGAACAAGCCTAGAAATTGGTTCATTAGCGAACCATCCAATTCTCCAAACATTAGGCGGAAAACGGTACCTGCAACTGCAACTGATGTGAGCGCAGGTAAGAAAAATGCAGACTTAAAAAACTCTCTTCCAACCATTAATTTGCTATTAATGATGCAAGCAAATAACATCGGAAATGGAATTAATAGAATTAAAGTACCAATCATATAGATAACGCTATTTTTAATTGCCTTTAAAAACACTGTATCCGTTAATAGTTTTGTGAAGTTTGCATCGCCAACCCATTTTGGATCCTGTCCTAGCATTCTTTCTTGAAAGCTCATAATAAAGGAGTTAAAAAGTGGATAAGACCAAAATAGTAAAAAGATGATTATGAAAGGCATGACAAAAACATATGGTGCGACTTTTTGGGAGTACACAAATTTCTTTATCATCATCTAACCCCCTAGTTTATTAAGACTAAACCCGCCGACGGTTTTGCGTGCCGACAGGTTTAACCTCCTACATATGATCTAACTGCTATTTTAGTTCCTGTTCAATTAATGCTTGCGCTTCATCCAATGCTTCTTGTACATCTTGACCATCCTCAAAGATCGCATTCAACGTAATCGTACATAGAATGTTGTTGATGGTTGGTGAAGCTTTTACAGATTTAATAGCTTTAATTTCGTCTTTAATTTCATTTAACGTATCAAATGCGTTTGTCTTAAAGTATTTGACATATTCGTTTTCAGGATTGTGCGTCACTGCCTTGTCTTGCCATACATCCATGTTAACCGGATCAAACCCTAACGTATTCCAAATCTCTGTAGTAGCTTCTTTGGAAAGCTTAGCAAATGCTACAAATTCTTTTGCCAATTGAACATCTTTACCGGTGCTTGTAACAACTGTTCCTGTACCACCTAAACCAACGGAGCGAGGATCGCCTTCGTTAAATACAGGAAGTGGAGCAATCGCATATTTACCCTCAAGATCCTTCATCTCATTGACGAATCTAGACATATACCATTCAGGCATTAATGCACTTGCATAGTTTCCTAAGTTGTATTCTCCCTTAGCTTCTTCCGTATCTGGCTGTCCACCAGGAATTGTGGCAATCACATTGTTTTTCTGGAGATCAACAAGCATTTCAAGAGCTTTTATCATCTCAGGTGAGTTAACCTTCGGATTACCATTTTCATCTGTGAAATCTACATTTTGCTGAGCTAAAAGCAAGGATGCCTGCCATGTTGCTGAAGTATCAGCAGTACCTAGATACTTACCAGTCTTTTCGTAAACCTTAATCCCTGCATTTTTGTAATCTTCCCATGTAACAATTGTTTTATAGTCAACACCTGCTTCTTCAAGAATTTCAGTATTATAGAAAGCAAGTGTAGCTCCTACGTGGTAGTCGAATCCATAGATCTGGTCAGCTTTGCTGTAAATTTCAACACGAGAAGGAACGATGGAGTCTTTGTATGGAGCGAAAACATCGTTTAATGATTCAAGCGGAACATTGTCGCCTTCCAAAAAGTTAGGGAATTTACCTAACTCAATATCTGCAATATCAGGAGCTCCTTGGCCTGTTTGAACAGCCATTAATAGCTTATTGTGCATATCATCATAAGGCATAACAGTAACATTCAGCTTGATCTGTTTATCCTTATTATTTTCATTCCAGAGCTCTAGCATTTTATCTAAATGCTTACCGTGTAAATCAACGAATGTCCAAAAGGATAGCTCAGTTGCATTTTCACCGGCATTAGCACCTAACTGCGTGGTTTGTGTTGAACCTGAACTACCAGATTTACTTGAGCATGCAGATAAAGCTAATGAGGTAATAAGCATCATCACAGTAAGTAATAGAAAACTGCGTTTTTTCATTTGTTCATCGTCCTCTCTTTTTTAGATTACGGATTGAAAAAGTGGATACAATGACTGACTAGATGAAATGAATCTCCTTACTTGTTCACCTCCATTCAAACGTTAACGGTTGTTTCAAATAAGATGACCCGTCTTCAAAACAATTGTTGTAAGCGCTTCACATTATGAATTATAATATATGGTAAATATAAGTTATATAACCAATTGGTAATAAAAATATAAAAAAATATAAGGAGTTGAGCATTTGTGAAGAAATTGGCTTTATATAAGCAAATACAAGAGCATATTATGAATAAAATTCAATCAGGTCAGCTAAGACCCAAAGATCGTATTTCTTCCGAGCAAGAGTTAATGAGCGAATTTAACGTTAGTAAAATAACTGTTAAAAATGCCCTCACTGCTCTTGCTGATGAAGGGATTATTATTAGAGTACAAGGAAAGGGCTCATTTGTAGCTCCCGATTTGAAAATGAACGCTAGTAATCAATCGCAAAATGGTAATGATAAGCCGCCATTAATTGGTTTTATTGTGCCTATCCTTAAGACGTCCGTTATTCAAAAGCTCGTGGATTACGTTGAATATTATTTAAAAGAGGCTGGATATCATATGATTCTTAGAATTACACGTGAATCTTCCAATACGGAATCTCAAATTATTAGTGAATTAATAGAGTTAGGTGTACGAGGGCTTATTGTTTTCCCAACAGAGGATGAAAAATATAGTGAGGCTCTGCTTCGACTATCGCTTGATAAATATCCATTTGTCTTTATTGATCGATATCTTCGCAATATTAATTCCTATACGATTACTTCAGACAATTATGGAGGGGCATATAACGCGGTATCCTATTTATTGTCTAGCGGACATCGGCAAATAGCGTTGATCTCTCCGGAAAATGCAAACACCGCTATTGAAGATCGAACAGTTGGTTTTGAGAAGGCTTATATGGATCATGGGATATCGATTGATAAAAATTTGTGGTGTCATGTTCCGTTAGAGATATTAAGAAGTGATCGTGCACTAGAATATATTACAAACTTTTTAAAAATAAATAGTTCCATAACAGCTGCGTTCACTTTGACAGAGGAAATCGCAAGGCTAACAGCAATAGCGTTAACAAAATTAAATCGTCTGGATGATGTTCAGCTTTTTTCCTTCGATTATTCTGGTTTTCCGGATATTCCTTACGTGTTACAAAATGAAGAGGAAATTGCACGAGCTGCTGTAACGCTCTTATTTGAACAGATCGAGCTTAACTATTCGCCCCGACAAGTAGTTGTACCAGTAAAGCTAGTATTTACGTGAACCTTGTAGAAAAGCATCTAGTCCCCCACTCATACTACTTGTGTATCTAAAAATTGAATCTAAGGAAGGTTTGCCTATCTCTTTCAGTTATCTGAATTTAGATAGGTTTTTTTGTTTTAAGGGGTATAAAACATACAACTTACGGTCTATCGAAATAAAATTAAAATTTAAGTGAGGGTTAACATTATTAAAGGGGGAGTTAGGTTGTTTAAACGGATAATTTCACAAGTATTAATAATGACAATGCTTTTCACAGCTGTGTTACCGCTAATGGGAATTGGAAATTTGCAGGTTAGTGCTGATTCTGACTCATCGAATACGGTTCACTTCCGGTTAAATTTTGACCAGTATCCCACGACTGCATCTCTATCCAATCCAGCTGCTAATGCTTTGGGTGAAGTAGGTGGGGTTTGGAGTCTATTCGGAACTGCCGCCGGTACTGATTATGCCATTGGACAACTGGACAATGATCATGCAGGCCAATATTTTACTATGGTTTCCAATGGACAGAACGTAAATATTCAGAAGAATAATTTGACTTTACCAGGTAATGCTGATGCAAAGACATTTATTATGAATGGGAAGTTTAAGTTTAATACGACTACTCATGAACGTCGTTTATTCCAAACGACCGTAACTAATGCTCCTGCAACAACAACAGTAGGAACGTATATTTTAATTGCTGATACTGCAGGTAAATTGAAAATTCAATATCCGACAACAACAGGAACTCAAACAACGGAAATTTCAGATTACGCAGCGAATCAGTGGTATGATGTTGAGCTTGCTTTTGATCTCATTGATCGAAATCTTCATATTTTTATAGATGGAGAAGAGTTCGAGCAAAGTATTGATATAGGAAACACATGGAATAATTTTAGCTCAACACGTTTCGTTCAAATGGGTAATGCAGGGACAGAAGGTCAATTTTCTATGGATGATATTGTTTATCAGTCCTCTACACTTACCTATGACGAATTGTACGAGGAGCCAAGTGAGTCACCTGAGCCATCCCCTACCATACATCCTGATTTTGATAGAACGATTGTAAGAGATACCTATCTCTATATGAATTTTGATCAATATGCACTAACGCCGTCAATAACAGCTCCTTCAGGAAATATTGGGGGTAATTGGGGTGTTTCTAACACTGCTGCGAATACAGATTATTTCATTGGAGAAGAAGCTAGTGACGGAGATGGAAGATATATAACGTATTATTCAACGACAGGGAAAAACATAAGCTTAACAAGATACAATCAAAGTATTCCATCGGTAAAGTCTTCACCTGTAACTCTAGTAATAGAAGGGAAATATCTAGTTAACAGTAACAATACAGAACGTCGCTTATTCGAAGCTACGTTGAACCATAAGACGGATACATCTGTATCAAGAACGTTAAGCGTTTCCATGGACAACACAGGTAATTTTAAAGTATCTTATCCTAAATTGAATGCAGCAACTGGAAACGACACTCTTACTTTTGGCACATATGAAATTAACGAATGGTATCATGTGCAAGCATATATCGATTGGCATACGTATCAATTATCGGTTTATGTAAACGGTGAGAAGCTATTGTCTAATTTGGAAATTGGATCTAACTGGAACAATGTGAAGGATATGCGAATTACACAAATAGGTAAGGCAGGCGAAACTGTAACCTTCTCAATTGATGATTTTTTAACAGCTGATTTTGTTCCACTAGATAGTATGAATCTATTAGAAGCAGCTGAAGTTATTCGGCTTATTCCTACAGAAGAAAGACAATTGACGGTATCTTATGCTCCTTCGGCTGCAACAAATAAGTATGTAGACTGGAGTTCTAGTGATTCTGCTGTAGCTGAGGTAGATCAGTCAGGTAAAATCACAGCAATTAGTGAAGGGATTGCAACAATTACTGTAACAAGCAAAGAAGATAATCGTATCTCAGACGAAATAACGATTGAGGTTAATAATTATACACCGCTTACTGGATTGTCAATCTCCCCTTCAACCGTGTCAGTTGAAACAGAAAGAACAACGCAGCTTCAAGCTGAATATATTCCAGCAGACGCTACGAATAAAAACATTACTTGGAGCAGTTCTGATGATGCTGTTGCAATGGTAGATCATAATGGCCTAGTAACTGGTATATCTGAAGGAACAGCAATCATTACAGCTATAAGCGAGGAGGGTTCTTTTGTCGGTACATCGACGGTCACAGTAGTACCTCGTTATACTGCAGTTGAAGACATTAGTTTGCCAGCAACAGCGAAAATGTATAGTAACGATTCGATTTCGTTTACAGCAATATTTAGTCCTCGGGATGCTACAAATCAACAATTAAGATGGGAGTCTAGTGACCCATCTCTTGCGACAGTAGATCAGACGGGTAGAGTTTATGCTGGCAACGACACAGGCTTAGTAACGATAACAGCTTATTCCTTAGACAGTCAGGATGAAATATTTGCTGCTGCTGAAGTTCAAATTATGGAGCGTGGAACCTCTAATTCATTTGACGAAATGAGATTGCGCTGGAAGACGATTCTTGATGGCGGAGAATCTCTCGATGTTAATAATCTTTATGTTATTGATAAGACCGAAGCAATAAACAATATTGCTCAATCGCTATGGAAAGAAATGAATAATGGAGAACAGCGTGTATCATTGTGGGAGGATCTACTCCCTTCTACAACAGATTCCAGTGTCTTTAATAGTTATTTTACTAGACTTAGAGACATGTCATATGCATACTCTACAAAAGGTGGAGAGCTGTATCATAATCAAACGTTGAAAAATGATATTATTTCCGCGCTAGAATGGTTGTATGAGCATCAATATAATGAGGATGTCGCAGTATACGGTAACTGGTGGAACTTTGAAATTGGTGCACCGCAACGCATTATGGACATTTTTACTCTGTTGTACGATGAGCTGGATGAAGAAATGCTTAATCAATATTTTGACACGGTTACTCATTTTATTGGAGATATTAGCTTGCCTTCTTTCGATGCGACTGGAGCAAATCGCTCAGATATACTAACGATTATTATGTTAATGGCGATTATGTCAGAGAATGAAGAACTGCTAGAGGAAGCAATTAATCAATTAAGTCCTTTATTTGAATATGTTAGCTCAGGTGATGGGTTCTATGAAGACGGCTCTTTTATTCAACATAGTATTATTCCTTATACAGGTAGCTATGGTGAGGTTTTAATTCGCGGACTAGGACAGATTTTATACTTAATAGCGGATTCACCTTTTGAAGTGACCGATCCAAAGGTCAATCATATTTATCGATGGGTATATGAGACGGTTCAACCTATTGTGTATGCAGGCGAAACAATGGATATGGTTCGTGGTAGAGCTATCGCACGTGAAAGAAATTCAGGACATATCACTACGATAGGTCTATTATCTGGGGTAATGAGAATTGCTCTAGCGTCCCCACCACAGGAGCAGTTAATTCTTAAACGTCTTGTGAAGCAGTGGTTAGAGGCGATGCCAACTAATTTAAACTATTATCAGGAATTAAAATTAGATCTTATTGCACCAATCGAAAGTCTCATGAATGATCCGACAATTGAAGCACTGCCTATTTCTCCTTTGCACCACGAATTTGGGGCGATGAATCGCACTATTCATATTCGCGAGGATTTTGCTGTGGCGATTAGTAAAAGCTCTAATCGAATCGCGACCTATGAATTAACGAATGGAGAAAATGGCGAAGGCTGGTATACGAGTGATGGGATGCTTTATCTGTATAACGGAGATAAGGAGCATTATGGTGGAGATTATTGGGCAACAGTAAATCGCTATCGTTTGCCAGGAACAACGGTAGATACTCGTGAACGGACGAATACCCATTATCAATATGGTGATGGTGAAACGACACCAAGTAATGAATGGGCTGGCGGTGTAACTTTAGGTGACGACGGTATCTCAGGAATGCAACTTCAGCAAGTAGGAACAACATTGAAGGCCAATAAATCCTGGTTTATGTTTGGTGATGTAATTGTTTCGCTTGGATCGGGTATTACAAGCAACGATCAACGAACAATTGAAACGATCATTGAACAGCGTAAATTAAATGCTGACGGAAATAATCAGTTTATCGTAAACGGTATTACGATGTCAGATGCTTTAGGTTGGGGTGATGATTTAACAGATGTTGAATGGGCTCATTTAACCGGTACCAATGACAATGCGAACATTGGATACTATTTTATTGACGGTGAAGATATCATTGTTGAACGTAAAGCACAATCGGGAACATGGTATCAAATCAATCAGAATGCTGGGTCATCTACGGATGAAAGAACGGATAACTATTTGACGATGTACATTGACCATGGTGCCAATCCAGTGAATAAAAAATATGGATATGTATTATTACCGAATTACTCCGTTCAAGAAACGCAGCAATTTGCTAATCAACCATCAATTGAGATTATCGAACATTCCGATGATATTCACGCGGTGAAGGATCAGCTTGCTAATCAAATTGCTGTCAATTTTTATAAAGATGGCATTCAAACCGTAGATGCAATCACGGTTAATCGTCAAGCTTCGATTATGGTTAAAGAAAATAATGAAACGCTTGAAGTTGCGGTAGCTGATCCAACATTTAATAATACTGGGACCATAGAGGTTGAGCTTGATTACAGTGCAGCGGCAATACTAGATAAGGACCCAGAAATTGTTATTACACAGCTAACACCAACTATTAAATTTATGGTGAATACAGATAAATCTTTAAGTAAATCGTTCTATGTCACCTTTGATTTGGATGAAGCTTCAGTGGAAGGACCACTGCCAGCATTAGATTGGTCTTCACCAACGACGACAAAGCAAGCATTATTGCAAGACAATGCGATTACGTATGTGACATCAACCTTTGATAAAGAAAGATCAGGCGATGCTCCAAAGCAATGGTTAATTACACGTGATGAAAATACTGCAGCATCGATTGTAACGGATCAATTACTGACGGATAAGCATGTTAGACTTGTTGATATTAATACGAATGGAGTAATAACGGCAGCGCATGAATTTGAGGAGCAATCAAACTACTTCCAACTAGAGTGGAATGCGGCAGCACTTACTGATAACAGTGAATGGCATGCCATCGTTACTGGTAAAGATGGAGTAGCGGCTCAACTGATATACAGAAATCAATCGTTATATTATGTAGACGTAAATAGCAGTGAGCAATTGATCACTTCTGTAGATGCTAGGGCATGGCTGTCTGCGCAGCTTAATGTCAATGTTAGAGAACAGTATTGGGATCTATTATTAGACGGCAATATAGTATTGATGAACATTCCGTTTACTGAAGAGGTTGAAAGTATTAATCAGTTACAATTCGCAACTGGATTAGCAACGGCGGAAACGGTTATGTATGTTGACGATGTTGCAGTTTATATGCCTGGTGCTATCTCAATATTTACAGATGACTTTGAGGAAGAGACAGAAGGAGAGCATCCGGTACACTGGGTTGTAACTGAAGTCGATCTTGCCCCGGTCTATGTAATAACTGAGGGAGGCTTAAATAAAAGCTTAATCATCGATGATAACACGAATAGAAGCTCTAATCTGTATTACGAGTTCTCAACTGAGCAAGACCAGTTTGTTGTGGAATGGGACTTTAAAGAAATGAGCGGTGGTAAGTATCCTGAATTCCAACTAAGATCAGATACAACGTCAGCCATTCGTTTTTCATCGAGCTCTAACAATTATTTTAGATATTATGCGCAAGGAGCATCGGCAAACAGTACATTAACAAATGCACCGACAAAAAATAATGTTTGGCAGCATGTGAAGGTTGTCGTTAATACGACTGCCCAAACGTACTCGATGTATTTTAATTCTGTACTCGTGTTGCAGGATGAACCATTCTATAACTCTGTTAGTAGCATTAGCCGCTTATATTTTGCTTCCGGGTACGGTGCAGCAGATGCCCCATTGTATATCGACAATGTAAAAATATATACATTTGATGAGAAGCAACCTGAATGGGATACAGAATCAGAACTTGAAGTAGCCAATGTAACGGATACAACCGCTAGTATTAGCTGGGAGCATGCTCTGGATGAAAGCGGAATTGCCCAATATGAGCTTTACGTCAACAATGAGACTGCTGAGATTATTAGCGGATTAAGTACATTCTTGGTGCTTGAGGAATTAGAGCCAGAAACAGAATATGTGGTACGTTTGTTTGCTATAGACCATATGGGCTTTAGATCAGAACTACCACTGGAAGCTAGCTTTACAACGTTGGCACCATCGGTAGATCCAGGTCCAGTAGATCCAGGTCCAGTAGATCCAGGTCCAGTAGATCCAGGTCCAGTAGATCCAGGTCCAGTAGATCCAGGTCCAGTAGATCCAGGTCCAGTAGATCCAGGTCCAGTA